>ERZ1645187.5229-NODE-5229-length-10176-cov-8.290189_pt1 | contig 10176 bp, 9 predicted proteins | sample MGYA00575352_ERZ1645187 | MGnify/ENA primary metagenome ERZ1645187 (study PRJEB40837, sample SAMN11349314) | freshwater sediment metagenome | isolation source: river sediment | host: Sediment | place: India: Wazaribad , New Delhi | collected 2017-02-21 ...
GGCGTCAGCCCCACCGGCAAGGTGCCGGTGCTGGTGGATGGCGGGCTGGTGGTGGGGGACACGCTGGCCATCGCCGAGTACCTGGCCGAGCAGTTTCCCGAGCTGCACCTGTGGCCGCGCGAGGCCGACAAGCGCGCCCGCGCCCGCAGCGTGTGCGCCGAGATGCACAGCGGCTTTGCCGCGCTGCGCGGCGCCTGCCCGATGAACATCGAGGCGCACCTGCCCGACGTGGGCGCGCTGGCGCTGCGCGACAAGCTCGGCGTGCGCGCCGACCTCGACCGGCTCATCGCCATGTGGCAGCAACTGCTGGCCGAGCACGGCGGGCCGCTGCTGTTCGGCCGCTTCTCGGTGGCCGATGCGTTCTATGCCCCGGTGGTGATGCGCCTGAAAACCTACGCGCTGCCCGTGCCGCCCGACGTGGCCGCCTACATGGAGCACCTGTGCGCGCTGCCGGGCGTGAAGGCTTGGATCGACGCCGCGCTGGCCGAACAGGACTTTCGCGACTTCGAAGAGCCGTATCGGCTGTCCGCCGCGCCGTGATCGCGCGCAGCGCTGCGGGTGCGGCGTCGATATGGTTTTGATAGTGGCTTGCGCTTGCTTGGTCTTGGTTTCAAGAGAAATTGGCCTGAAGTGACCGGTTGATAGGCGCAAGCAGCTATCAATTTTGCTTGGTTGTCAAGAAGGCTCAGATGACGCGCGGCCCTCATTCGCTGTGTGGGAGCGGGCTTGCCCGCGATCAAGCGTTCGTGGCGACGAGAGGCCTCATCGCGGGCAAGCCCGCTCCCACAACACTCCCACCCCACTGTGTGAGGCTTGTTGCCAATCAAGCAATGTTGATGAGCATCATTTGAATCCAGCGCAAGTGCGCCCGCCCAGGCAGTGAGTGCCTTGGCAAAGAGGCCTTTGGTGTGACCGCGCTGCAAGGCGGAGCGATACCGAGTAGACTGTGTGGGCTTGTAGACGTTCGCTGTGCTGCGCTACAACGAAGTTTGACGAAGGTCTGCGGTGGCCCCAAGACACCGCGCACCCGCACCACCCCCCTCGCTGACCGAGGCATTTTGGTGGTCACGCTTTTTCAATTGGCGCACTTATTCCCGTCGGGCCTGGTGCCCCGGCGGCGGCTTTCATGCGTTTCCGGCCTGCAAGGGCTGACCTGGGCGCGCGCTTTGGGCCTTACCCGCCCGTTTCCGGTTGTTTTTATCCATGTCCATTTCAGTGGCCGCTGCGTTTGCCAGCGGCAAGTTTCGTTTCACCCCGTGGAGCCGCGTGGCGGCCGACGGGGGCTTCACTGCCTGCCTGTCCATCCGCCGGGGCAGCGGCATGCAGACGCACGACCGCGTCTACACCTTCGCGCGCCAGTTCGCCAGCCGCGACAGCGCCCTGCGCTACGCGGTTGCGCAGGCGCGTGCGTGGCTCGCCAACCCGCGGGCGTTCGGCTGAACCCATTCACTTTTTTGACAAAGGAGATCCATGGCCAAGGAAGATTTGATCGAGATGCGTGGCACCGTCGACGAGATGCTGCCCGATTCGCGCTACCGCATCACCCTGGACAACGGCCACCAGCTGGTGGCCTACACCGGCGGCAAGATGCGCAAGCACCGCATCCGCATCCTGGCGGGCGACAAGGTCACGCTGGAGATGTCGCCCTACGACCTGAACAAGGGCCGCATCACCTTCCGCCATCTTGAGCGCAGCGCCCCGCGCGGCCCGGCACGGCCCCGCCGCCACTGAGCGCGGCCGCGGCGCCGGGTGAGCCAAGGCCCCCCGAGCCGCTGCGCAGCCGCTGAAGCGGCTTTTGAAGCAAGGGGGCGTGGCCCCCTTTTTTCATGTCAGGGCGTTTGGCGCACGGGCCGCGCCTGCACTGGCGCTCCGGCGGCCGCCTGCCGGCGACAATGGCGCGCTGAAAATTTTGGCCTTCGCTGCCTTCCGCCTTCGCCATGCCCACCCTGCAAGCCTCGCTCGCCTTCTTCACCGTCGCCCTGCTGCTGGCGCTGTCGCCGGGGCCGGACAACCTGTTCGTGCTGGTGCAGTCCGCCACCGGCGGGCGGCGTGCCGGCTTTGCGGTGGTGGCGGGGCTGATGCTGGGCGTGATGGTGCACACGCTGGCCGTGGCGCTGGGCCTGGCGGCGGTGTTCGCCACCTCTGCCACGGCGTTCACCGTGCTCAAGCTGCTGGGCGCCGCGTACCTGCTGTACCTGGCCTGGGGTGCCTGGCGCGCGCCGCCTATGCTGGTGGCCAGCGACGCCGGCGCGCCCACCCACCCGCCGCCCTGGCCGCGCCTGATGGCGCGCGGCGTGGTGATGAACCTGACCAATCCCAAGGTGGTGCTGTTCTTCCTGGCGCTGCTGCCGCAGTTCGTGCAGCCGGGGCAGGGGCCGGTGGCGGGGCAGATCGTGTGGTTCGGCGCGTTGTTCATCCTGGCGGCCACGCTGGTGTTCGGCGCCGTGGTGCTGGCGGCCGATGCGCTGCGCACCCGACTGGCGCGTTCGGCGCGGGCGCAGCGCGGGCTCAACCGCGCGGCGGCGCTGGTGTTCGTGGGGCTGGCCGCCAGGCTGGCGCTGGCGGAGCGCTGAGCGATGCAGATCTACATGGTCGGCGGCGCGGTGCGCGACCGGTTGCTGGGGCTGCCGGTGCAGGACCACGACTGGGTGGTGGTGGGCGCCACGCCGGAGCAGATGGTGGCGCGGGGTTACCTGCCGGTGGGCAAGGACTTTCCGGTGTTCCTGCACCCCGACACGCGCGAGGAATACGCGCTGGCGCGCACCGAGCGCAAGAGCGGGCGCGGCTACAAGGGCTTCACCGTGTTCACCAGCCCCGACGTGACCATCGAGGACGACCTGGCACGGCGCGACTTGACTATCAATGCCATAGCTGCCCGCGCAGACTGGACGGGTGCTGAAGGCCAAAAAGACCCTGAATTCATCGACCCCTTCCACGGCCGGCGCGACCTGCAGGCCAAAGTGCTGCGCCATGTGACGGCGGCCTTCCGCGAAGACCCGGTGCGCATTCTGCGGCTGGCGCGCTTTGCGGCGCGCTTTCACGACTTCACGATCGCACCCGAAACCATGGCGCTGCTGCGCGAGATGGTGCAGGAAGGCGAGGCCGACCACCTGGTGCCCGAGCGCGTGTGGCAGGAGCTGGCGCGTGGCCTGATGGAAGACCACCCCGTGCGCCTGTTCGACGTGTTGCGCGATTGCGGCGCGCTGCGCGTGGTGCTGCCCGAGCTGGACCGCCTGTGGGGCGTGCCGCAGCGCCCCGAATACCACCCCGAGGTCGACACCGGCGTGCACGTGATGATGGTGCTGCAGCAGGCCGCGCGCCTGCGGGCGCCGCTGCCCGTGCGCTGGGCCTGCCTGATGCACGACCTGGGCAAGGGCACCACGCCCGCCGACGTGCTTCCGCGCCACATCGGTCACGAGGCGCGCAGCGCCAGGCTGCTGCGTGCCGTGGCCGAGCGCCTGCGCGTGCCCACCGAGTGCACCGAACTGGCCGAGGTGGTGGCGCGCGAGCACGGCAACATCCACCGCAGTGCCGAACTGAACGCCGCCGCCCTGGTGCGTTTGCTGGAGCGCTGCGACGCCTTTCGCAAGCCGGCGCGCTTTGCCGATGCGCTGCTGGCCTGCGAGTGCGATGCGCGTGGCCGCTTGGGCATGGAGGACGACGCCTACCCGCAGCGCCCGCGCCTGCTGGCGGCGCTGGCCGCGGCGCAGGGCGTGCAGACCGCCAGCGTGGCGCAGGCGGCCATGGCGCACGGTGCGCAGGGCGCGGCCATCGGCCAGGCCGTGGCCAAGGCGCGTGCGCAGGCGGTGCAAGGCTGGATGGATGAAGCCGCGGCCGCCCGTTGAGCCTGGCTTTGGGTAGGTATGAAAATCATAGCTGGCAGCGCTTGCTGCATAAGCGCTGGAGGCCAATTTGATTCATAAACCAGGCCGCCACCCATAATCCCGCCATGGCCCGTCCCATCTCCGCCTCGCACGACTTGCGGCGCGACGAAATCCTGAACGTCGCGGCGGCGTGCTTCGCGCAGCGCAGCTACCCCGCCACCAGCATGAACGACATCGCCGCCGCCTGCCGCACGTCGAAGGCGCGGCTCTACCACTATTACGAGAGCAAGGAAGCGATCCTGTTCGACCTGCTCGACCGCTACACGCAGAAGCTGCTGCTCATCGTCGCCCAGGTCGAGGCCAAGGCGCAGCGCCAGTCGCTGGACGAGCGCGCCGCGCTGCACGAGCTGATCCGCGCCTTTCTGCGCGAGTACGAAACCTCGGCCACGCGCCATGCCGCGCTGCTGGGCGCCACGCAGTTCCTGGGCGAGGAGCCGCGCGAGCTGATCCTGGACCGCCAGCGCGACGTGGTCTCGGCCGTTACGCGCTTTCTGCGCCGCGCCTACCCCGAGCGGCTGGATGCGCGCAACCAGACGGCCATCACCATGACGCTGTTCGGCATGATCAACTGGACCTTCACCTGGCTGCGCCCCGGCGGCGCGATGAGCTACGCGGCCTTTGCCGAAGAGGTGATCCGCCTGCTCGACCAGGGCCTGGCAAGCAGCACCTGACCGCGGCGCGCGCGTGGCTATGCCGCGCGGCATGGTGGCCTGCAAGCCGTGTGATAGAAGCGCGAAGGCCATGAACACCACCCCTTCGCCCGTCCCGCCGAAGCACTGTGCCGACTGCGTGCTGCGCCGCCAGCCGGGCTTCACGTCCGTCACGCCCGAGCAGCTGGCCTGCATCGAATCCTTCCGCGCCGACATCACGCGGGTGCGCGCCGGCCAGGCGGTGGTGCCCGAGCATCGGGCGTCGGCCAGGCTGTTCACGCTGTATTCGGGCTGGGCCTTTCGCCACAAGAGCCTGGCCGACGGGCGGCGGCAGATCCTCAACTTTCTGCTGCCGGGCGACCTGATCGGGCTGCAGGCCGAGTTCATCGACGAGGCCACGCACGGCGTCGAGGCGCTGACCGATGTGCAGCTGTGCGTGTTTCCGCAGGACCGGCTGTGGGCGCTGTTCCAGCAGCAGCCGCAGCTGGGCTACGACCTGACCTGGCTGTGCGCCAGCGAGGAGCAGCTGGTGGACGAGAACCTCGTCACCGTGGGCCGCCGCAGCGCCGCCGAGCGCATCGCCATGCTGCTGATCCACCTGTGGCGCCGCGCCGAGCGCGTGGGCCTGACCGGCGACGACGGCGGCATCGACTTTCCGCTGACGCAGCAGCACATCGCCGACGCGCTGGGCCTGTCGCTGGTACACACCAACAAGACGCTGCGCAAGCTGGAGCGCCTGGGCCTGCACGAAATCCGCGCCGGCCGCCTGCGCCTGATCGAGCCGCAGGCGCTGGAGCGACTGGCCGACTACTACACGCGGCCACTGCGGCGTGTGCCCCTGCTCTGACGGGCCGCTCTGCTGGTTGGGCGACGGGGTGCAGCGGGCTCCGATAATTGGCGCCCATATCCACCACGCAACGGAACCCACCGATGAGCGCAATCGACGTCGTCATCATGGCCGCGGGCAAGGGCACGCGCATGAAAAGCCAGCGGCCCAAGGTGCTGCACCGTCTGGCCGGCCGGCCACTGCTGGGGCATGTGCTGGACAGCGCCGCGGCGCTGCGGGCGCGCTCGGCGGTGGTGATCACCGGTCATGGTGCTGCGGAAGTTGAAGCGTTCTGCGCAGACTGGACGGGCGCTGCAGGCCGAAAAAGCACTGAAATCCAGCTGCGCCCGGTGCGCCAGGAGCCGCAGCTGGGCACCGGCCACGCGGTGCAGCAGGCGGTGCCCATGCTGCCCGACGACGGCCTGACACTGATCCTAAACGGCGACGTGCCGCTGGTGCGCACCGAGACCATGCAGCGCCTGATCGCGCTGTGCGGCGACGACCAGATTGCGCTGCTGACGGTGGACACGGGCCGCGACGCCGGCGCCTACGGTCGCATCGTGCGCGGCGCGGCCGAGCCCGATGGCGACGTGCCGGTGCGCGCCATCGTCGAGGCCAAGGACGCCACGCCCGACCAGCGCGCCATCACCGAGTGGTACAGCGGGGTGATGGCCGCGCCCACGCGCCTGCTGAAGCGCTATCTGGCGCTGCTGACCGACGACAACGCGCAGCAGGAGTTCTACCTGACCGACGTGGTGAAGCACGCCGTGGCGGGCGGCACGCCCGTGCTGGCGCTGAAGATCGACGACGAGGCGGAGGTGGCCGGTGTGAACAGCCCGGTGCAGCTGGCCGAGCTGGAACGCGAGGTGCAGCGCCGCACGGCACAGCGCCTGATGGAGGCCGGCGTGCGCCTGCTGGACCCGGCGCGCTTCGACGTGCGCGGCGATCTGCAATGCGGGCAGGACGTGGAGATCGACGTCGGCTGCATCTTCGAAGGCACGGTGACGCTGGCCGACAACGTGCGCATCGGCGCGCATTGCGTGATCGCCAATGCGCGCGTCGAGGCCGGCGCGGTGATTCACCCCTTCACCCACATCGACGGCGGCAAGGATGGCGCGGTCGTCGGCCCCGGCGCGCTGGTCGGCCCCTTCGCGCGTCTGCGCCCCGGCGCGCAGCTGGGCGCCGAGGTGCACATCGGCAACTTCGTCGAGGTGAAGAACAGCACGCTGGCCGCCGGCGCCAAGGCCAACCACCTGGCCTACCTGGGCGACGCCACCGTGGGCGAGCGCGTGAACTACGGCGCCGGCAGCATCACCGCCAATTACGACGGCGCCAACAAGCACCGCACCGTGCTGGAGGCCGACGTGCACGTGGGCAGCAACTGCGTGCTGGTGGCGCCCGTGACCATTGGCGCCGGCGGCACGGTGGGCGGCGGCAGCACCATCACCAAGAGCACGCCGCCGGGCGCGCTGAGCGTGGCGCGCGGCAAGCAGGTGAGCATCGCCAACTGGGCGCGGCCGCAGAAGAAGCGCTGAGCCTCATGTTCACGGCGCTTGCGTGTTGACAGCCGTCAGCGCCGCCGCGGCGAGCCCCACGGATCTTCCTCGTCGGGGGCTGGCGGCAGATCCATCAGGCCGGTCAGGCTCATGGGCTCGGTGTCCGGCGGCACGGCGCGCTGGTCGCGCCTGATCGAAGGCACCGGCATCGTGTCGGGTGCGTCTGCCGGCGGCGTCGGCGGCGCCTCGGTGGCGGTGGGGTCGATCTCGGCCGAGCGCAGGCGCCGGCGGAACTCATCGGGCGGCGGCATGTGCCGGCGCGAGCGCTTGAGCCGGATCAGGCGAATGCCGGCGGTCTTGAGCACGCGGTGCTTCTCGGTGGCGTCGAGCGCCGCCTCGTCCTCGTCTTCGTGCGCGGCGTCCAGCTCGAAGGCGTAGACCGCCTTGCCGTCGCGGTTGCACACCACGTAGTCGACGATGTGCTGCGCCAGCCGCTGCTGCGCCGCCGCGCGGTTCTGCGCCTGGCGCACGGCCACCAGCTGGGACAGGCCGGCACGAAACAGCACCGGGCGGCCGGGAAAGGCCTGGTTCAGGTAGCTCAGCATGTCCCACTGCACCGGCGAAATGGCGGCCACGGCGCCGAAGCGGTCGTTCGCGCCCAGCGCCGGCGAGGCGGCCGAGCGGGCCTGGCGGCTCCACCACCAGGCCGCCAATCCCGCCAGCGCGACGGCCAGAACGAGCCACGGAGCAAGGGTTTGAATCATGGGTCTTCCTCTGGTTTGCCGGCGCGCCGGCGCAGGCCGCATGATGGCACGCCGCCCGGGCGGCGGTGCGATCAGACGGCGCCGAGCGTTTCCCAGCGCTCCAGCGCCGCGGTGAGTTCGTCGTCGATGGCCGCATCGCGCGCCTGCAAGGCGATGGCTTCTTGCAGGTTGCTCTGATAGAGCGTGCCATCGGCCAGGGCGGCGCGAATGCCGGCTTGCTCGGCTTCCAGCGCCTCGATGTGGCCGGGCAAGGCCTCCAGTTCGCGCTGCTCCTTGTACGAAAGCTTCTTTTTTTGTAGCTGCTCGCGCCCGTCGGACGAGCGATTCGGCTCGTTTTTATCCAAATTCTTGTCAGTGGCCGGCACTTGTGCGCCGGCTTCCGGCGCCTGCTGTGCCTGCCAGCGGGCACTTTGCGCCAGCCAGTCCTGCACGCCGCCCTCGTATTCGCGCCACTGGCCGGGGCCTTCCCACACCAGCGTGCTGGTCACCACGTTGTCCAGAAAGGCGCGGTCGTGACTGACCAGGAACACCGTGCCCTCGTAGCCTTGCAGCAGCTCTTCCAGCAACTCCAGCGTGTCGATGTCGAGGTCGTTGGTCGGCTCGTCGAGCACCAGCACGTTGGCAGGCCGGGCGAACAGCCGGGCCAGCAGCAGGCGGTTGCGCTCGCCGCCTGACAGGCTGCGCACTGGCGATGCGGCGCGCGCCGGGCTGAACAGGAAGTCGCCGAGATAGCTCTTGACGTGCTGGCGCCGGCTGCCGATCTCGATCCATTCGCTGCCGGGGCTGATGAAGTCTTCCAGCGTGGCGTCCAGATCCAGTGCCGCGCGCATCTGGTCGAAATAGGCCACCTGCAGGTTGGCGCCGCGCTGGATGTGGCCGCTGTCCGGCTCCAGCGCGCCCAGGATCAGCTTCAGCAGCGTGGTTTTGCCGGCGCCATTGGGCCCGATCAGGCCGATCTTGTCGCCGCGCAGGATGGTGGTGTTCAGCTTGTCGACGATGCACTTGTCGCCAAACGACAGGCTCACGTCCTGCAACTCGGCCACCAGCTTGCCCTGGTAGCCGCCCGTGCGCGCGTCCACGTCGAGGCGCACGCGGCCCACGGCCTCGCGCCGCACCGCACGCGCGGCCCGCAAGGTTTCGAGCCGATTGACGCGGCCTTGCGCTCGGGTGCGGCGCGCTTCCACCCCCTTGCGGATCCAGACCTCTTCCTGAGCCAGCAGCTTGTCGGCGCGGGCGTTGATGGCGGCCTCCTGGGCCATCTGTTCTTCCTTCTGCACCTGATAGGCGGCGAAGTTGCCCGGATACGAGAGCAGCTTGCCCCGGTCCAGCTCGACGATGCGCGTCGCCACGGCATCGAGGAAGGCGCGATCGTGCGTGATCACCACCACGCTGCCCTTGAACGCCAGCAGCAACTCCTCAAGCCAGCGGATCGCATCCAGGTCCAGGTGGTTGGTCGGCTCGTCCAGCAGCAGCACATCTGGCCTGGCCACCAGCGCCTGGGCCAGCGCAACCCGTTTGCGCGTGCCACCGGACAGCGCACCGATCCGATCCGCGGGAGACAGCCGCAGGCGCTGCAGTGTTTCTTCCACCCGCTGTTGCCAGGTCCATCCCTCCTGCGCTTCGATCTGCGCCTGCAACCCATCCAGATCGTCACCGCCAGCTGAATAGGCGTCGATCAGCGCTCGCAGCGGTGCCAGCGCTTCGGCAACGGCATCGAACACGGTGGCGTCCTCGGCCAGTACGGGTTCCTGTGCCACATAGGCCACGCGCAAGCCCTGCTGCAATTGAAGCTCGCCGTCGTCGGCGCGCTCCAGCGCGCCCAGGATGCGCAGCAGCGACGACTTGCCGGCGCCATTCCGACCTATGAGGCCAACACGCTCGCTGCCCTCGAGCGCGAAATCGGCATGGTCAAGCAAGGGCACATGACCGAAGGCCAGTTGCGCGTTGAGCAGAGAGATAAGAGCCATGGTGAATTGAGGGAAGAACTGCGCGAGGGCACAGGCCGCGGATGCTGTCAGTCACTGCGCGCCATCAGAAGACGACACCACAGCAAAAAATTTTTTGCGGCACTTGCGGAGCCGGTGAAAAGGATGCTATAGTCTAGGGCTTCGCTGATCACTGCTTTGTGCAGCAATCAGCGGAGCGGCAGAGAGCTGAAGGCAAGCCAGAAGCTCGATGTCGCAGGGTGCCGAAGGGTGCTGCATTCTCCCGCTGGAGGATGCGCGCAAAAAGGCAAAGACCCTAAGCGTTGACAGGTCAATCAGAAATGTGCGATACTGCAAGGCTTTCCAGCAAACAGCTGGGCGGGTCGAAAAGATAACGCAAGGCGAAGCCAAGCGAAATCGGTAAAAACCCTAAAGCTTGACAGGTCTTTAAAAACCATGTCATAATTCAAGGCTCAGTTGATCGCAACTGATTCGGCGCAAAAGCAACAAGCTTTGCGGCGGTTCTTTAAAAACATACAGCCGATAAGCGTGGGCGTTTGATGGCGAATTGCCAAAGTCTTTCAGACTATCAAACGCTCATGAGAACAGAAGTGAAGTTCACTTCAATTCC
>ERZ1645187.5230-NODE-5230-length-10176-cov-7.847644_pt1 | contig 10176 bp, 11 predicted proteins | sample MGYA00575352_ERZ1645187 | MGnify/ENA primary metagenome ERZ1645187 (study PRJEB40837, sample SAMN11349314) | freshwater sediment metagenome | isolation source: river sediment | host: Sediment | place: India: Wazaribad , New Delhi | collected 2017-02-21 ...
TGTTCACCGTTGCCTTCGTGCTGATGGGCTAGGCCATGCCTTCCGCCACTCCGTTCCCTGCCGCGATTTTCCACAAGGGCCTGACATGATCCTGCATTTCGAAAACGCCCGCCTGATCGACCCCGAGACCGGAACCGACAGCCTTGGCAGCCTGACCATCGAGGCCGGCCAGATCGTGGCCCGCGATGGCGCGGTGCCTGCCGGGGCCGAAGTGCTGGATTGTGGCGGGCAATGCCTTGGCCCCGGTCTTGTTGACTGGGGCGTCAAGATCGGCGAGCCGGGAGAGCGGCACAAGGAATCCTTCCGCTCGGCCGGCCTTGCGGCGGCGGCAGGGGGTGTGACCACGATCATCGCGCGGCCTGATACCACGCCTGCCATCGACACGCCCGAAACGCTGGAATTCGTCACCCGCCGCGCCGGAGAGGCGCCGGTGCGCATCCGCCACATGGCCGCGCTGACCAAGGGGCGCGCGGGCCGTGAGATGACCGAGATCAGCTTTCTTCTGGATGCCGGCGCAATCGCCTTTTCCGACGTGTTCCATGTGGCCGACAACACCAAGGCCCTGTCGCGCGCCATGACCTATGCCCGGTCGTTGGGCGCGCTGATTGTTGGCCACCCGCAAGAGCCCGGGCTTTCGGCAGGGGCCTCGGCCACCAGTGGCAAGTTTGCCTCGCTGCGCGGCCTGCCCGGCGTGTCGCCCATGGCCGAGCGCATCGGGCTGGAGCGGGATTTGGCGCTGGTGGAAATGACTGGCGCCCGCTGGCATGTCGATCAGGTGACCACCGCCCGCAGCCTGCCCGCGCTGGAGCGCGCCAAGGCGGCCGGGCTGGATGTGACGGCGGGAATTTCCATCCACCACCTGACGCTGAACGAATTCGACGTGGGCGATTACCGCACCTTCTTCAAGTTCACCCCGCCCCTGCGGTCCGAGGATGACCGGCTGGCCATGGTGCAGGCGGTGGCCGAAGGGGTGATCGATGTCATCGGCAGTTTCCACACCCCGGCGGATGAGGAATCCAAGCGCCTGCCCTTTGAAGAGGCGGCCTCGGGCGCGGTGGGGCTGCAAACCCTGCTGCCGGCGGCGCTGCGGCTCTATCACGCCGGGCATCTGGAGTTGCCAAAGCTGTTTCAGGCGCTGTCGCTGAACCCCGCCCGCCGTCTGGGCCTGCCGCAGGGGCGGCTGGCGGTTGGGGCGCCGGCTGATCTGGTGCTGTTCAACCCCGATACGCCCTTCGTGCTGGATCGCTTTGCGCTTCTGTCGAAATCCAAGAACACGCCCTTTGACGGCGCCCGGCTGGAGGGTAAGGTGCTGGCCACCTATGTCGCTGGTCAACAGGTCTACGAGGCGCGCTGAATGCCGGAAATCCTTTCCTCCCCCCTGACGCTGGGCCTTGCGGCGGTGCTGGGCTATCTTCTGGGCTCGGTGCCCTTCGGCATCGTCATCACCCGCGCGCTGGGTCTGGGCGATTTGCGGCAGATCGGCTCGGGCAATATCGGTGCCACCAACGTCTTGCGCACCGGGCACAAGGGGGCTGCGCTGGCGACGCTGGTGCTGGATGCCGCCAAGGGCGCGATTGCAGTGCTGATCGCGCGCGCCGTCGTCGGCGAGGATGCGGCACAGGTGGCGGGCGGCATGGCCTTTCTGGGCCATCTGTTCCCGGTCTGGCTGGGGTTCAAGGGCGGCAAGGGCGTGGCCACCTTCCTTGGCACGCTTCTGGCGCTGGCCTGGCCCGTGGGGCTGGCGGCCTGTGCGACCTGGCTGGTCGGGGCCGCCATCACGCGAATCTCTTCGGCGGCGGCGCTGATCGCAGCGGCGTTTTCAGGGCTGTGGTGCTTTGTCTTTGACCGGGGCGATGTGCTGATCCTGACCTTTGTCCTGACCGTGCTGGTCTATATCCGCCACTGGGCCAACCTGAAGCGCATCAAGGCCGGGACCGAACCGAAGATCGGACAGAAAAAGGCGGGCTGACCCCGCCTTTTCCGGCGCGCGTCCCTAGCGGATGGTGACGCCGTTCAAAAGCCGCTTCATCACGGCGAACTGATAGACGATCATCGCAAGCCCCAGCGTCACGATCGCCAGCAAGACCCAGATGATCGCATGGCCGATGATGCTGGCCAGATCCACATCGACATGCAGCGTCCCCACAACCTCGCCCGAGGGGCCAATCAGCTTTGTCCGGTTGATCGGGGCTTTCAGCAGGTAATAGGGCATCACGAAAAACCCCAGCCCGAGGGTGACAATCGAAATGAGCAGCCACAGGATGACGGTTCCGATCCCCTCAGAGACCGAGAAATCACAGGACAGGCGGTGGCCGGCAGGAATGGGGGGAAGCATCTAAACCTCTGGGTTTGAACGGACAATCCCGCCGTTCAAGCCCGTTCCCCTCCTGCCGTCAAGCGTCAGAGGCTGGCGGCCTCATAGATCCGGCCCAGATCGCCACCCCATTCGCCGTGATAAAGCTCCAGCCAGCGGTCGGCCTGCACTTTGCCCGCCTTGAGCGAGTTAACCAGCGGGGCAAGGTATGTCTCTTCGCCAAGGCCCCGCGCGGCAAGGCCCGCATGCGACAGGCCCACCGCGGCGCGGGCCAGATCGGCCAGCTTGACGCCATTCGCCTCACCCGCCAGGGCCGAAACCGAGGCGGCAACGCGCAAGCCTTCGCGGGTTTCGGCGTCAAAGCCCTTGACCAGATCCCAGGCCGCATCCAGCGCGGTCTGGTCATACATCAGCCCGACCCAGAAGGCGGGCAGGGCGTTGATATGGGCCTGATCGCCACAATCGGCGCCGCGCATCTCGATGTATTTCTTGACGCGGGCTTCGGGGAAGACGGTGGTCATGTGGTCGGCCCAATCGGAAAGCGTGGGCTTTTCGCCGGGCAGCGCGGGCAGCTTGCCGTTCAGGAAATCGCGGAAAGACTGGCCGAGCGCGTCGATATACTTGCCGTCGCGGTAGACGAAATACATCGGCACATCCAGAACCCAGTCGACATAACGCTGAAAGCCCATTCCCTCTTCGAACGCCCAGGGCAGCATGCCGGTGCGGCTGTCATCCAGCCCCCGCCAGATGCGCGAGCGCCAGGATTTATGGCCGTTCAGCTTGCCGTCGAAGAAGGGGCTCGAGGCGAAAAGCGCGGTCGCCACCGGCTGCAGCGCCAGCGACACCCGCAGCTTTTTCACCATGTCAGCCTCGGACGAAAAGTCCAGGTTCACCTGCGTGGTCGAGGTGCGATACATCATCTGGGTGCCGTGGGTGCCGACCTTCTGCATGTAGCCGGTCATCAGCCGATAGCGCCCCTTGGGCATCACCGGCATGGTGTCATGGCTCCATTCCGGCGCGGCCCCGATCCCCATGAAGCGGATGCCCAAAGGCCCCGCAATCGCGGCCACCTCGTCAAGATGGGTCTGCAGTTCTGCCGCCACCTCGTGCAGGTTTGTCAGCGGCGCGCCCGACAGTTCGAACTGCCCGCCGGGTTCAAGGCTGATGTTCGCGCCATTGCGCGTCAGCCCGATGACATTGTCGCCCTCGCGCAGCGGCTGCCAGCCGTATCGCGCCTCAAGTGCCGCGAAGATCGTCGAAATGGACGCCTCGCCCGCATAGGGCAGCGGCGCGCGCGATGCGGTGAGCCAGCCGAATTTCTCGTGCTCGGTGCCGATGCGCCAGGCCTCCTTGGGCTTGCAGCCAGAGGCCATGTATTCGGCAAGCTGCTCGAACCGCTCGATCGGGCCACCACCGGATTGAGGAATTGACATCTGGGGCCTCTCGCTACGTTGCAGTCAGGACGAGACCTGTATTTCTTCGCGCCCCAAGTCAAGGCACGACCGGCGCAGGTTGGCTCAAAGTCTGTGCACCGATGCAGAGATGCGGGCGATGATGCCGGCGGCGATCTGCGGCCTTCAGGCGACAATCCCCTTGCCCGCACGATGCCAGATCAGCGCCATTTCGGGTTGGCCGGCGGCAATCAGGCCCGGCCCGGTCTGCGGCGGGGCGAGGGCGGCAAGCAGGGCCGCCATGTCCAGACCCGGCAGGCTGGAGAAGGCGTCATAAAGCGCCTCGGCCCCCGTGGCGTCGACCGGAAGCAGCAGGGCCTGACCATCGGCCTGCTTCAGCCGCCAGACCCGCCGGCCGCGCAGGGTCAGAAGGCGAATCTCGGTCAGGTCGACAAGGCTGACCGCGCCGCCGAAGGTCGGGCCGAAATAGCGCACCTCGCCTTCGACCACCTCCACCAGCCCCGGCGCGGCGGTCTCCTGGGCAAAGCGCATCCGGCGGAGGGCGGTGCGGGTCAGCCCGGCGCCAAGGGCGGCAAGAGCGAGGCCCCCGGCCAGCAGGATCGGCCCGCCGCGCGTGGCCGTCCACAGGCCCGCCAGCGCCACCGCCGCGCCAAGGCCAACCTCGCGCCAGCGCGTCAGCGCAGCAAGGGCCGAGGGGCGGATCAAGGTCATCCGGCGCGCTGGCTGTCAAGAAAGCGGCGATAGCGCAGGAGAGCGGCCTTGTAGGAGGCAAGATTGGTGCGCAGCCGGCCCTGAATGTTGAAGCGGGACGGATTGGGGCGGGCCTGACGTTCGTCCTCGGCGGTGTAGCTGAGGGTCTGCAAGAGCGCCGGATAGGCCCCGGCGGCGATCAAGGCCTCCACCGGGCCATAGGCAGCTTCGATCCGGCGCAGTTCAGACAGGTTGTCGGCGACCGTCGTGCGGGCATAGCCCTGCGCCGCCAGCCAGTCTGCATAGTCATCCCGCATCCTGCCTCCAATCGCCCACCGCCGTCTGCCACATCACCACCGCCGCCAGCGCGGCCGTTTCGGCCCGCAGAATGCGCGGGCCCAGCGACAGCGGCCGCACGAAGGGCAGGGCGCGCAGGCGGGTCTTTTCCTCGTCGGAAAAACCTCCCTCTGGGCCGATCAGAATGGCGGCAGGCCCCGCGACGAGTGCCGCAGGCATCGAGGAGCCTTGCGCAAGGCTTTCGTCGGCCCAATACAGCACCCGCCCCTCGGGCCAGCCGGCCAGCACCCGATCCAGCGGCTGCAGATCGCTGACCTCGGGCACAAAGGTGGCGCCGCATTGCTCGGCCGCCTCGATCGCATGGGCGGTCTGCTTGTCGCCGCGCCAGCGTTCAGAGTTCATGTGCCGCGTCGCCACCGGCACAAGCCGCGCCACGCCCAGCTCCACCGCCTTTTCCACGATAAAGGCCGTGCGCTCTTTTTTCACCGGGGCAAACATCAGCCACAGGTCGGGCGGCATGACCTGAGGCGCGGTCTGGGCCTGACATATGGCGATCCCCTGCCGTTTGCCGGCCTCGGCCACCTCGGCCCGCCATTCCCCGTCGCGGCCATTGAACAGCGCGACGCCTGCGCCCTTGCCCAGACGCATGACGTTGAACAGATAATTCGCAGCCTCCGCCCCAAGGGCGACGGCTTGCCCCGCGCCCAAGGGCTGATCTACATACAGGCGGACCTTTGGCTTTTCCATGGAGCGACCCTATGACCGACCGCCAAGAAATGCCAGAGGCGCCCGCACAAGTCGCAGATGCGCCCAAGGACAACTGGGTGGACCGCTTCGCGCCGGCACGGGCGATTCCCTACCTGCGCCTCAGCCGAGCCGACCGGCCGATCGGCACATGGCTTTTGTATATCCCCTGCCTGTGGGGCGTGGCGCTGGCGGCCATGGGCGACGGGTTCCGTCTTTGGGATCTGTGGATCGCGCTGTCCTGCGGGATCGGCGCCATCCTGATGCGGGGGGCGGGCTGCACCTGGAACGACATCACCGACCGCGATTTTGACGGGCAGGTGGCGCGCACCCGGTCGCGGCCGATCCCCTCGGGGCAGGTTACGGTGAAACAGGCGCTGGTCTGGATGGCGGTGCAGGCGCTGGTCGCGGCGCTTGTGCTGTTCAGCTACAACCTTCTTGCGATTCTTCTCGGCATCGCCTCGCTGGTGCTGGTGGTGATCTATCCCTTCGCCAAACGCTTTACCTGGTGGCCGCAGGTCTTTCTGGGGCTGGCCTTCAACTGGGGCGCGGTGCTGGCCTTTGCGGCGCATGCGGGCACGGTGGGGCTGAATGCGGTGCTGCTTTATGCAGCGGGGATCGCCTGGACGCTTTATTACGACACGATCTATGCCCATCAGGACAAGGAAGATGACGCGCTGATCGGGGTGAAATCCACCGCGCGGCTGTTTCAGGATCGCGCCCGCCCCGCGCTTTGGGCCTTTCTGGGGCTGACGCTGGTGCTGGCATCGCTGGCCATCGTCGCCACGCCGATGGCCAACCTCTGGCAGGCGCTTCTGGGGCTGGCGGGGGTCTGGGCCTTTGGCTGGCACATGGTCTGGCAGATGCGGCGGCTTGATGTGGACAACCCGGCCTCCTGCCTTGCCATGTTCCGCGCCAATCGTGACGCGGGCCTGATTCTTGCGCTGTTTCTTGCCGTTGCGGCGTTCCTTTGATTGAACAACGGCCAGCCGGATCGTAAGAGCAGGGCACAGCCTGTCGTTCTGTGAAGGATGTGACGTCCCCTTGGTAAGACTTCCCGCCCTGCCCATGCGTCTGACACCCGGTCTTGCCACGGCAGCGGCCTTTCTGGCGGCTGCGCTTGTGGCGGTGCTGTTTTCCTGGGCGGCGGTTCTGCTGATGGAGCGGCTGTCCGAGCGGGCGGTCCGCTCGCGGCTTTTGACCGAGGGGATCACCTTCGCCACGGTCGATGCCGACGGCCTGCGGTTGATGCTGATCGGCACGGCCCCGAACGAGGCGGCGCGCTATCGGGCGCTGAACGTCGCGGGGGCGGTGGTCGATTCGTCCCGCTTGCGCGACATGATGGAGGTCACGCCCGCCCGCGCCGTCGAGGCGCCGCGCTTTTCGCTGGAGATCCTGCGCAACGATGACGGCATCCAGCTGATCGGCCTTCTGCCCGAAGGCGACATCAAGGACATCCTTCTGGCCGAGGTCGAGGCCCTGCAACCTGACAAGGAGATGCAGGACATGCTGGAGACCGCCGCCTATGCCCCGCCCGAAACCTGGGGCCCCGCGCTGGATTTCGCGCGCAAGGCGCTGGCGCTCTTGCCGCGATCGAAGATCACCGTCGATGCCACCTCGGTGACGATCACTGCCATCGCCGGTTCGGAAAGCGAAAAGCGCAGCTTTGAGGCCAGCCTTGCTCAGAACCAGCCGCCGGGCGTGCGGGTCAGCTTTGACATTTCCGCGCCCCGGCCCGTCATCACCCCCTTTACCCTGCGCTTCGTGATCGACGATCAGGGCGCGCGCTTTGACGCCTGTTCGGCCGATACCGAAAAGGCGCGCCTGCGCATCCTGGCGGCCGCGACCGAGGCGGGGGCCGCGGGGCGGCAGACCTGCGTCATCGGTCTGGGCGTGCCCAGCCCTTCCTGGGCCGAGGCGGCGGAAACCGGGATCAGGGCGGTTGCGCAGCTCAAGGCCGCGACCATCACCTTCAAGGATGCCGACGTGACGCTGCAGGCCGCCGCTTCGGTGCCGCAGGCCGAGTTTGACCGCGTGGTCGGCGATCTGGAGGCCACCTTGCCGGGCGTGTTCTCGCTTGAGGCCACGCTGGACAAGGCCGAGAACGCAACTCAGGGGCCCGCCGAATTCAACGCCGTGCTGATGCCCGAAACCGGCAAGGTAGAGCTGCGCGGCCGTCTGGCCGACGAATTGCAGCGCAGCGCCGTCGACAGCTTTGCCAAGGCGGCTTTCGGCAGTAACAATGTCTATCAGGCCACCCGGCTTGACCCGGATCTGCCCGAAGGCTGGCCGGTGCGGGTGCTGGCGGGGCTGCAGGCCCTGTCGGAGCTGGAACACGGGACGCTTCTGGTGCGCGCCGACACGGTCGAGGTCAAGGGCGTGACCGGATCGCAGACCGGCCGCGCGCGCATCGCGCAGATCCTGTCGGACAAGCTCGGACAGGGCAAGACCTACAAGGTCAGCGTCACCTATGACGCCGAGCTGGACCCGCTGGCGGCCCTGCCCACGCCCGAGGACTGCGTCGCCGGGGTGACAGAGGTTCTGGCCCGCCAGAAGATTGCCTTCCCGCCCGGTTCGGCCGAAATCGACGCCGCGGCTGATCCGGTGATGGCTGCGCTGGCAAAGGCGCTGGCCCGCTGCGGCGGCGTGCGGATGGAAATCGGCGGCCACACCGATTCCCAGGGCTCGGAAGAGGGCAACCGCGCCCTGAGCCAGGCACGCGCCGAGGCGGTTCTGGTCGCGCTGCAGGGCCGGCAGGTAGATGTCAGCGGTCTGACCGCCAAGGGTTATGGCGAAAGCGTGCCGATCGCCGACAACCAGACCGAGGCGGGACGCGAAGCCAACCGGCGGATCGAGTTCACCTTGGTCGGCACGGGCAAGCGCACCGCCGCAGATGCCGCCACGCCGGGCGCCGAGACCGGAGCGCCCGGCCCCGACGCAAAGCCAGCCACAGCCAGCGGCCCCGATTTCTCGGCCGACACCAGCCCCTCCGTGGCGCCCACGAAAAAGACCAGACGGCCGAAACGCCGCCCCGATGCCGGCGAATAAGCGCAAGGGACACGCATGAACCGCACCGAATTCATCATCGCCACGGCCTTCACCCTGCTTGCGGCCTTTGCCATGGGCTGGTTCACCTATTGGCTCTTGCACCGCTTCACCCGGGTTGCGGGCGGGGACATGGGCGAGATGGACCGGCTGGCGCAATCGCTGCACGAGGCCGAGGAGATGCGCGATCAGGCGATCATCTACCTTGAACAGCGCGAGGCCGATCTGATGAACCAGATCGCCCAGACCGAGGCCGAATTGCGCGCCGCGATGGAGGGGCTGCGCGACGCCCGCCACGAGGCCGAGGAAATGCGCGCCTATATCGAACGCATGCACGCCAACGGCTGATCGCCGGGGCCGATTTTTCGTCGAAAAATCGAAGGCTCGAAAACTATGCGATTTCCGGGGGAAATCGGCTGGCCGGGGTTTTCCGGGCCCGCGGAACAGGCTAGCCAAGGGCGATGACAGGAGGCCCCCATGGACATGCGCGCAATCTTTGACCGGCTGATGAGCTTTGACACCGTGTCGTCACGGCCGAACATCGAACTGATGCAGTTCGTGCGCGATCTTCTCGCCGGGGCGGGCATCGGTTCGGAGCTGATTCCCGATGCGGCGGGCGGCAAGGCCAATCTTTATGCCACGGTGGGGCCAGAGGGGCAGGGCGGTGTCATGCTGTCCGGCCACACCGATGTTGTGCCGGTAGAGGGCCAGGCCTGGACAAAGCCACCTTTTGCCCTGACCGAAGAGAACGGCCGCTATTACGGGCGCGGGGCGGCGGACATGAAGGGGTTCTGCGCCGCCGCGATTGCCACCATGCTGAAGGCCGCGCGCCGGCCTTTGAAAACGCCGCTGCATCTGGCCTTGTCCTATGACGAGGAGATCGGCTGCATGGGCGTGCGCTCGTTGGTCACGATGCTGGAGGGGGCGCCGGTGCGTCCGCGGTTCTGCATCGTGGGCGAGCCGACGGGCATGCAGGTGGCCACCGGCCACAAGGGCAAGGTCGCGCTGCGCGCCACCTGCACGGGCCGCGAAGGCCATTCGGCGCTGGCGCCGCTGGCGCTGAACGCGCTGCATCTGGCTGCGGATTTCGTGCAGGCCGTGCGCGACTTGCAGGCCGATCTGGCGGCCAGCGGGTTGAAGGATGGCGATTACGACGTGCCCTATTCCACGGTTCACATCGGCAAGCTGTCGGGCGGGGTGCAGGTCAACATCGTGCCGAACAGCGCGGTGATGGATTTCGAGATCCGCTCGGTCGCGGGTGAGGATGTGGAAGGGCTGATTGCCCGCCTGCGCGCCGCAGCCGAGGCCATCGTCGCGCCCCTGCGGGCCGAATTCCCCGAAGCGGCGATCTCGGTCGAGCGGCTGTGGGATTATCCCGGGCTGGGCACGGCCTCGGATGCGGCGGTGGTGAATTTCGTCAAGGGGCTGACGGGGGCCAATGGCACGATCAAGGTGGCTTTCGGCACCGAGGGCGGGCTGTTCGATGCGCGACTGGGCATTCCCACGGTGATCTGCGGGCCAGGCTCGATGGCGCAGGGTCACAAGCCGGACGAATTCGTCACCGTGGAACAGATGGCACGCTGCGAGGCGATGATGGAGGCCTTGCTGGACCGGCTGGAGGCGAGGCTTTAGCCCGGCCGTCGCGGGGGGGGGGGGGGGGGGGGGGGGGGGGGG
>ERZ1645187.5231-NODE-5231-length-10175-cov-15.758696_pt1 | contig 10175 bp, 6 predicted proteins | sample MGYA00575352_ERZ1645187 | MGnify/ENA primary metagenome ERZ1645187 (study PRJEB40837, sample SAMN11349314) | freshwater sediment metagenome | isolation source: river sediment | host: Sediment | place: India: Wazaribad , New Delhi | collected 2017-02-21 ...
GCCAGGTTCTCGCACACAAAATCCGGCTGGAAAGGCGACCCGGGCAAATCCTCCCGCTTTGTCTCCCCGCTAAGCACCAGCACCGTCCCAACCCCCGCGCTTGTCCCCATGGCGATATCCGTATACAGCCGGTCCCCGACCATCACCAGGCGTCCCGGCTCAAGATTCAGGCTTGCAGATAACTGCTCAATCAGGTTGCGGTCGGGCTTCCCGAAGATTTTATCCGGCAGCCGCCCGGTGGATTTCTCCACCAGCGCCATCATCGCGCCGATATCCGGAATGGGGCCGCTCGGCGTCGGGCAGTTCACATCCGCGTGCGTCGCGAAGTAAGGCAGCCCCTGGCGCACGAACGCGCACAGGCGCACCAGCTTGGCGTAGGTCAGCTCTGTGTCGTAGCCCAGCACCACCGCCGCCGGCTTGCGCTCCTCCAAGCGCACCCCCGCCGCGCGGAAATCTTTCCGCAGGCTGCGCGTGCCGATCAGGCAAACGCCTTTCCCGTCAAATTGCTCGCGAAGATAGCGGACGGCGGCATCCCCGGCAGTAAACACGCGCGCGTCCCCTTCCTGCACTCCGAAGCCCGTCAATTTCGTGACATAATCCGCCCGGCTGCGGGACGTGTTGTTGGTCAGGAATGAAAATGGGATCTCCAACCGGTTCAGCAGCGCCAGAAATTCCAGCCCGCCCGGCAGCAGCCGCTCGCCCAAAAAGAAGGTTCCGTCCATGTCCAGAATAAAGCCCTGCGCTTGCCGTAAAGATTTCATGTATAGACTCACCGGTTGATATTGAATTCCACCTGACTACAATGGTTACTACAATAACTAAAATGAAAGCAGGAAAAATGACCAGCAAAACGTATTTTATCCCGAATATAAGCTGTATGCACTGCGTGATGCACATTAAAAACCGCCTGAACGAAATTGAAGGCGTCGAGAGCGTGGAAGGTAACGTCCAAACCCGCGAAGTGAAAGTGGAATTCAGCAACCCCGCGACGGAAGAAGTCATCCTCCAGGCGCTCGCGGAAATCAATTACCCGGCTGAGGTTTAGATGTCTGACAAACAGCAGGTCACACTGCCAATTCTGGGGATGACCTGCGCTAACTGCGTCGCCTCGGTTGAGCGCGGCTTGTCCAAGGTGGACGGCGTGGACGCGGCGGTCGTGAACCTGAGTTCCGAACGCGCATCCGTCAGCTACGACCCGCAAAAAACCGACATCCCCGCGCTGGTGGAACAGGTCCGCCAAACTGGGTACGACGTTGCCCTCGGGGAAGCTTCGCTGGGCGTCATTGGGCTTTCCGACCCCGCCGACGGCGCGCGCCTGGAAAAAGCGTTGAACTTATTGGAAGGCGTGCTTTTCAGCCAGGCAAACCTGGCCAGCGAGCGCGTGGTGGTGCGCTATGTGCCCACGGTAATCAGTCAGTCCGAAATCCGCCAGGCAGTAGTCCGGGCAGGTTTCCGCCTGGCTGAGGAAAGAACCCTGACGGAAGACCCGGAAGCCGCCGCCCGCCAGAAAGAGACCGCTCACCAGAAGCGTTTGCTCACCATCGCGCTCATCTTCACCGTTCCGCTCTTCGTGCTTTCGATGGGCAGGGACTTTGGCTTGCTGCCGATGACGCTGGCGCACGCCCCCTGGATGGACTGGCTGTTTTTTGGGCTGGCCACGCCGGTGCAGTTTTACGTCGGCGCCAGTTATTATGTAAACGCTTACAAAGCGCTGCGCAACAAATCCGCGAATATGGATGTGCTGGTCGCTCTGGGCACCTCCGCGGCGTATTTCTATTCCATTTTTGTCCTGCTCGGCGCGGTGCCAGGGCACGGTTACTTTGAGACTTCCGCGGTGATCATCACGCTCGTACGCCTGGGAAAGTTCCTGGAAGCGCGCGCCAAAGGCGGCGCCAGCGAAGCGATCCGCAAGCTGCTGTTCCTCCAGCCGAAGAAGGCGACGGTCATCCGTGCCGGGATGGAAACAGAAATCCCAGCCGATGAAGTTGTTATCGGCGATGTGATCGTGGTGCGCCCGGGAGAGAAAATCCCGGTGGACGGCGCCGTGCTGGAAGGCAGTTCCAGCGTGGATGAATCCATGCTCACCGGGGAGTCCCTGCCGGTGGAAAAGAGCGCGGGTGCCCCGGTTTACGGCGCTACGCTGAACAAAAACGGCAGGCTGGTTTTTGAAGCCACCAAAATTGGCCGGGATACCGTGCTCTCCCAGATTATTCAACTGGTTGAGAACGCCCAGGCCAGCAAAGCCCCCATCCAAAAGCTGGCGGATAAGATTTCCGCGGTTTTTGTCCCGATTGTCATCGGCGTCGCTGCGCTGACCTTCCTGATCTGGTACTTCCTGGTGCCCCTGCCGGCAGGTTCAGAAGTCTCGCTGCTGGCGCGCGCGCTCATCAATATGGTCGCGGTGCTGGTGATTGCCTGCCCGTGCGCCATGGGCCTGGCCACCCCGACCGCCGTGATGGCGGGCACCGGGCGCGGTGCGGAGCTTGGCATCCTGGTAAAAACCAGCGAGAGCCTGGAAATCGCCGGACAGATTGACACCATCATCCTGGATAAAACCGGCACGCTCACGCGCGGACAGCCGGCCGTCACTGAGGTTGTGCCGCTCGCTGAAGGCTGGACGGAAGACCAGGTGTTGGCGCTGGCAGCTTCCGTGGAAGCCGGCAGCGAGCACCCGCTTGGCGAAGCCATCACAGCGGCCGCCAAAGCGCGCGGGCTCAGCCTACGGAATGTGGACCGCTTCAGGTCCTCTTCCGGCAAAGGCGTCTCAGCGGAAGTGGACGGGAAAAAGGTCTCGGTTGGCAGTCGGCGCTACCTGGAAGGCTTGCAAGTGGATACCAGCAGCGCAGAGAGCGCCATCGCGGAGCTGGAAAACCAAGCCCGCACCGTCGTCATGCTGGCGTTGGAAGGGGAACTGCTTGGCGCGTTCGGAATCATGGACACGCTGAAGGAAAATTCGGTCAGCGCCGTGGCGGAGCTGCACCGCCTGGGGCTGAAGGTTGCCATGCTCACCGGCGATAACGCCCAGACTGCCCGGGCGGTCGCCAGCCAGGCCGGGATTGACGACGTTTACGCGGACTTGCTCCCCAAGGACAAGACCGGGCAGGTGCAGGCGCTGCAGGCAGCCGGGCACAAGGTCGCCATGGTTGGCGACGGCATTAACGACGCGCCGGCGCTGGCGCAGGCGGATGTGGGCATTGCCATTGGCACCGGCACGGACGTGGCCATTGCAGCCGCGCCGATCGTCTCGATCAGCGGTGATTTACAGGCGGTCCCGCTGGCGGTGCGCCTCTCCCGCAAAACCCTCACGACCATCAAACAGAATCTGTTCTGGGCGTTCTTCTACAACGTCATCCTCATCCCTGCAGCAGCCGCGGGTTTTCTGAACCCAATGCTGGCGGCCGGAGCGATGTCCTTCAGCAGCATCTTCGTGATTACCAACAGCCTGCGTCTGAAACGCTTCAAGTAGACGGCTAAGGCTGGGCGGACTGCTGATCCACCACACGCTCGGCTGAACGCAGTGGGGTCTGGGCAATAAATGGCATCTGACCCAGCCTGCACACCACCGCTTAAAACAAACACCAAAAAGTCGGGCTGGGATGCCCGACTTTTTGCATCCCCTTACCCGCCCTCCCGCCATTCCAACAGCACGCCATCCGAAGGGCAATGTATAATCAGCATAAACTACGCCTCAACGGAAAGCCGCGCCTGTTATGGAAAAAATCACCCCGCTTCTATCCGTCCTCCTCTGGGTTTTCCTTTGGTCCGCCGGCGGATTCCTGATTCTCATCAATACCCTCAAGACCCAACGGCACGAATCAGCGCTGCTCGGTCTGGGTCTGGGGTTTGTCTTGCAGGTCTGGCTGGCCAACCTCACCGGCAGGCTGCTCGCGCCTGTCCCTGCCTTCTGGCTCAGCGCGGGGATTGTTTTCGCGGTCGGCCTGGCGCTGACGCTCGCGCTGAAATCCTGGCAAAGCGCGCGCCAAGCCCTGTATTTCCCACCCGGGCAGTGGCTGGCATTCTTCGCGCTGCTGTACGCCTTCTTTATGATCGGGCGCGGGCTGGCAATTTTTGATGATTACCAGAACCTGCCGGTCACTTCCATGCTCGCTTCCGGCGTCATCCCTCCGCGCTTTCCGCTTAACCCTGCGCTCAGCTTCGACTACCACTATTTGCTGCTGCTGAACGCCGCCCAGTGGATGCGCGTGGGCGGCTTTTTGCCCTGGACAGCCTTGGATTTTGCTCGTGCGCTGTGTTTCAGCCTGGCTGTGCTTTACGCGTTCTTGCTCGGCCAACGCCTGACCCGCAGCAAAGCCGGAGGCTGGCTGAGCGCGTTGTTCACTGCTTTTGCTGGCGGCATGCGTTGGATATTGTTATTCCTGCCCGGCAGGCTGCTCTCAGTCATCTCGGAGCGCGTTACGATGATCGGCTCAGGCCTGGCGACGGACAGCAGCCTGAAATTGGCGCTCTCCAAGCCCTGGGCGATTGAAGGCGGCGGCCCGTTCCCCTTCCCCTTCGCGTATGGGAGCGGCTTCCATACGCCCGCGGTGATGGAACATGACGGCACCGGTTTGATGGGGCTCGTGATCGCGCTGCTGATAATCCTTTTCTTTGAGCAATGGAAACGCAAAGGCGGGATGCTGGTGGTGGCGGCCCTGCTGGCAGCCCAGGCGATGACCGATGAAATCTGGTTTGTGTTTTTCCTGGCCGCGCTTGTCCTGGTTTTGATAGTCCAGCTTATCCGCCCGGGCAAGACACCGCGCCGGCAGGTCTGGCTGCAGCTGCTGGTGTTGGCGCTTGTGCCAGGCGTGCTCGCGCTGGTGCAGGGCGGCGTGCTAACCGGCGCGGCGGCTGGGATTGTCTCCAGGCTGGGCGGCGGCGCAGCGGCAGCTTCAACCCAATACTTCAGCCTGGGCTTCCATCTGCGTTTCCCGCCAGCGTTCATCTCCTCGCACCTGGGGGCGCTTGCGCTAACCAACTGGGGGCAGGCGCTGGCTGCCATTGCCGAAGTCGGTCCGATTTTTCTGCTTCTGCCGCTCTTCGTCGTTTGGGGGCTCAAGGGCTACCGCGCCGGGCGCACGATCTACCCGGTCCTCGCCCTGGGAGCAGTTGCCAGCTTTCTGACCATTTTTGTGGAATACGAAGGCGCTGCCGGTATCTCTGCCACCAAACGCCTGACCCTCTACTCATCCGTCCTGCTCACGCTATTTACCGTGCCTCTGCTGTGGTATTGGCTGCGGAATAAAAAAGAAACCCTGCGCTTTCTTGTAATTGGCCTGTGCGCGCTCAGCATGGTAGGGGGCCTGGTGTACTTCGCGGTAGAGTCCGCCGCGGCGCAGGTGCCGCAGGAAAGTTATTACCTGGACAAACTGGACACAGCCTTCTATCAGAAATACTGGAACGCGCTTGAACCTGAGGTGATGGTTTTCGACCTGGTCCCTTCGCGCGCGGCAGCGGTATTCGCCCGCCCGCTGGAATCCAATCAAAGCTGGTACGCGGAGCTGCCGGAGTACAGCGCCCTTGCCAGCAGCATGGCTCCCCGTGATATCAGGGCGGCAGGTTATCAGTACATTTATCTGGGCAGCGGTGAATGGGACGACTTTTCGCCGGCGGTACAGGCCGCGCTCTCGGAGTCTTGCGTGTCTTTAGTGGATGAAGTGAAGGGTGAGAACGGCGCGTTCAGGCGGCTGCTCGATATCAGCGCCTGTCAGTAATTACACGAACTTCAGCCGAACGGCAGCCACCCACAGCATGCGCAGCAGCAGCAATCCGTGCCGCCAACGCTGAATGTTGGTTGTGCCGTAGGTGCGCTCGCGGTAGCGGATAGGCATGTCCACCAGCTTCAGGTTTTGTTTCGTTGCCCCAAATATCAAATCAAAGTCGCCAAAGGGATCAAAATCGCCAAAGAAAGCCCGGTTCTGCGCGATTTTTTCATAGTCCGCGCGCCAAAGTACCTTGGTACCGCACAGCGTATCCTTGATGCTCTGCCCCAGCAGCCACGAAAAGGTCACGCTGAAGAATTTATTACCCAGGTTGTTGAGGAAGCGCATGGCTTCCTCTTCCATCGGGTAGACCAGACGCACACCGTTGATAAACTCACCGCGGTTCTGAATAAGCGCGTCGTAAAAGCGCGGTAAGTCCTCGGGCGGCACGGTCAGGTCCGCATCCAGAATCATCAGGATATCGCCGCTGGCTGCCTGAAAGCCCGCCCGGATTGCGTCCCCTTTACCCTTGCCGGGCTGCTTCAATAAGATGGCCTTACGCGGCGATTCCTGGATGGTCTTCTCGATGACCTGCCAGGTATCATCCTGCGAATGCCCCTCCACGAACACGATTTCGGTTCCGCTGCCCATTTCAGGCACCCGCTCAAAAATCTGCGGGATATTGCCGGCTTCGTTGCGCGCGGCAATCACCACAGAAACAGAAGCCGCCTGTGCATCAGCGCTGATGCGCGGCCTGGCAATCATCATATTGGTCATGCAGATGTGTTTTAACGGCCACAGGCGCGCGGCAATCCGGTTAAGGAATGGGCTGATAAGCGGAATATAAAAGGGGAACAGCACTTCCGTCCATCTGCGCACGACTTCGAAATCGCCCAGGTTGAGCAGGTTCTTCATGTCGGTTTGCGTCAGCCAGTTCTGGTCCTGCAGCGGTTTGGCAGTTCCCAGCGCCTGGGCAAGTTTGAGCGCTGCTTCCCAGCCGCGGTTGTAGAAGTTTAGTACCACCCGCGTGCGCGGGCTGCACAATGGCTGCAGTTGGTTAAGCACATTCTGCACATCCCACAGGTCATTGACCAGGTCAGAAAGGATAATGTAATCAAATTGCATATCCAAGCCGGGCAGCGCGTGCGCGTCTGCCTGGATAAAACGGAGCTCAGGGTATGCTTTCTGCGCGGCGCGCACCATTTCCGCCGAAAAGTCGATTCCGACGCCGCAGGCAGGCTGAACAGACGCCAGCAAGTCACCTTTGCCGCAGCCCAGGTCGAGCACCGAGCATCCGGGCGGGATGACGTGCTGGTAGACATGCTTGAGTCGGCGGTGATAGTACGCGCTCCAGTTGATTTTTCTCGGGGGTTTGGTGGCAACTGCGTCCCAATGCGCGGCGCGCGCTTTTGTGAAACTGAGATAAGTCTTATCCTGTGGGTTGATGTAGGTATTCACGCGCTTACCTGGCCGCTTTTCGCAGATTTGGTTTCCGTTTACCCCCAAAGTATAACAAAAAGAGCGCCTTCCCGGAGCCTGAAATAGGCCCGCCCTCTTAGTCCGGCAGAAGTTTAGTTTTTAGGCACCGCGTTCCTGGCAGCTTTGTCGGCGCGTTCGTTATAGCGGTCGCCGGAATGCCCGCGCACCCATTCCCAGTGCACCTGGTGGCGCTGCATTTCGCGGTCAAGCGCCTGCCAAAGGTCAATGTTCGCCAGGGCGCCTTGCTTGCGTTTCCAGTTGCGTTTTTTCCACCCGGGCAGCCAAAGCGTTGCGCCGTTCATCAGGTAGCTGGAATCCGTTATGAAGGTCACGGCGAAAGGTTCGCTCAGGGCGCGCAAAGCTTGCAGCGCGGCCGTCAACTCCATGCGGTTGTTGGTCGTGTCTCTTTCGCCGCCCTGCAAAACGCGCTCCGCACCCTGCTCAAACAGCAGCACCGCCGCCCACCCTCCCGGTCCGGGATTGCCGCTGCAAGCTCCGTCGCAATAGACTGTCACATTCGGGAGTTCAGTCGCCACTGCCTGCTCCAGCAAGTTCCACCAGCGTCACGTCCAATGTTTCCAAAACCGTGGGAATATACTCCAGGTCGAGCTGATACGCCCTGCGCAGAGCATCCTGCAGCACAACCCGGGAAAACGCCCAATTTTCGCGTTCTGGAGCCAACTGCAGGCGCACGCCGACTTGTAAGGCGCTGGCCCAGGCCGGGTGCTGGCGCGCGTAGTCCGGCGCAATTGCATTGGGGTCGCCCGCCGCCGGCCAATATCCGCTGACGTGCACCAAAGCTTCCTGTGCAGGCGCGCTCAGCAGCCAGCGCGCAAAGAGCCATGCCCCAAGCTGCTCAGCATTGCTGCCGGCGCGGATTCCGACAGAGAGCGTCTCAAGTGAAATGCTGCCGCTGCCGTCCGGGCTGGGATACGGTAGGGTGGTAAATTCATCGCCGCTGCCTGCGCGCGCGGTAAAGCCTTCCTGCACGAGCAAATCGTCCAGCGTGCCCTCGTATGCCAGAGCCTGGCGCCGGGCGAAGTAATCATAAGGGGTTTTCTGCAGCCCGACCCAGGCGGCATCTTCAGCGTATGCGCCCTTGAGGAAGCTTATCGCTTCCAGAAACGCGTCGTTATTGAAGCTGAGCACGCCGTCTTTCCTGGTAATTTCGCCGCCAAAAGCCTGGTACCAAGCCAACGGCGCCTGGGCTGAATCGGAAATCCACAAGCCGCCCGCGCCGTTGTTGGTATCGTCCTCGTCCAGCAGTTTTTCCGCCGCGGCAGGCAGCATTTGCGCCTGCAGTTCCGCCGGAGTGCGGGGCGTGGCGCTAAAACCCAGCTCCTGCCCCCAGCTCTGGTTGTAATAGAGCAGGGCAGGCTGATAGGCAATCGGCAGGAAACCCCAATCCGTTCCATCGGCTGGATCGGGAGCCAGCGCGGCAAAGATGGACTCCGCCGGGTAAACATCATCCAGCCCCCATTCCGCGTCGCGCATGTACGGGATGAGAGAAATGAGCGTGCCGGACCTCGCGGAGGGTGCCAGGTCAAATCCATTTCCGATGACGAGGTTTTCTTCCAGGTTGCCCGCTGCAAGCGCATCCGCCAACGCGGAGAGGCTTCCGGCAGTGCCCGGGATAATCCGAAGCCCCCAGGCATTATTGGTATTAAAGTTTTCCACCAGGCTGGTAAAAGCTGCCTCGGACTCGTTGATCCACGGGTGCAGCAGGCTGAGCTCCAGCCCGTCCAGGTCCTCCAGCGCCGCGCTCGGGATCGGCTCTGCGGTGGCGGTCGGGGTCACGGTCGGCATACTGGTGGCGGTCGGTGGTGGGAACGTAGGTGTCGCAGGCATAAGTGTGACGGTCGGAGTTGCCTGAGGAGGTGTGGCTGCAGTCTGGCAGCCAGCCAACGCAAGGCTCAGCAGAGTCAGGGACAGAATACGGAAAGTCTTTTTTAGTAAATTTTGCACGGCACACCTTAAAATTCAGGCGGGAATGGATGGGAGTCGAACCCACCACGGCTCGCAGCGCGACCCGACACTGATTTTGAAGACCAGGAAGCCCACCGGGACTTAACCATTCCCGAGGCTAAGGATATCCGAAATGGAAGAGGCTTGTCAAGCGTCTGCCCTGGGAACTGCCAAACCCCGTTTAACTCCCAAAACCGCTCGCCCAAACCTATCTTGATGTATAATGTGTATTCTATTCAAGAATAAAAGGAAATCGATGACTGCTGAATTAAACCACACCCCTGACTGGGTAAAAAATGCTGTTTTTTACCAAATTTTCCCCGACCGCTTCGCCTGGAGCCGCAGGGTGGAAAAACCTGGCAATTTTGAAACCTGGGACAGCGCTCCCACTGTTAACGGCTTCAAAGGCGGCGACCTGTTGGGTGTTGCCGAAAAACTGGACTACCTGGAAGATCTGGGCGTGAACGCGATTTATTTCAACCCGATTTTTCAATCTGCCAGCAATCACCGTTACCACACGCACGATTACTTCCAGGTCGACCCGCTTTTAGGAGGAAACAAAGCCTTCAAAGAGCTGCTGACCGAAGCGCATAAGCGCGGCATCCGGGTCGTGCTGGACGGCGTTTTTAATCATTCAAGCCGCGGCTTCTTCCAGTTTAACCATATCCTGGAAGTCGGCCCAAAATCGCCTTATCTGGATTGGTTTTTTGTGCGCGGCTTCCCGCTGCATGCTTACGAAGGCACCCCAAATTATGACTGCTGGTGGTCCCTGCCCGGGCTGCCCAAGTTTAATACCAACAACCCGCAGGTGCGCAAATACATCTTCAACGTCGCGCGCTACTGGCTGGAGCAAGGCATTGACGGTTGGCGTTTGGATGTGCCCTTTGAAATTGACGACGACGACTTCTGGCGCGAATTCCGCGAAGTGGTGAAGACTGCCAATCCGGATGCCTACATCGTCGGTGAAATTCCGACCGAAGCACAGCGCTGGATGCAAGGCGATATGTTCGACGCGGTCATGAACTATCAGCT
>ERZ1645187.5232-NODE-5232-length-10175-cov-6.411166_pt1 | contig 10175 bp, 8 predicted proteins | sample MGYA00575352_ERZ1645187 | MGnify/ENA primary metagenome ERZ1645187 (study PRJEB40837, sample SAMN11349314) | freshwater sediment metagenome | isolation source: river sediment | host: Sediment | place: India: Wazaribad , New Delhi | collected 2017-02-21 ...
GCGTCAGCGCGTTGAAGAGGGTCGACTTGCCGACGTTCGGCAGGCCGACGATGCCACATTTGAAACCCATGGTCTGTTCGCAATCCCGATTGCTCTGGTGTTGCCTGTCCGTAAACGGTGGATCGGCGCAACATGCAACCGCAAAATCCTTTCCCCCGCGCCTTTCGCTTCAAAATCGGGTGCGGCATCCCGTAAACTCGGGCAGGTGAATCACATCGTGGCGCGCGACAGGCGCGGGAGGTGGAATGGCAGGCATCGGATCGGTCGAGACGCTCAATCAGGTGGTGCTGTTCCTCGGTACGGCCGGCGTGGTGGTGCCGCTGGTCGCGCGGCTGCATATCTCGCCGACTCTCGGGTTTCTCATCGCCGGCATCCTGCTGGGGCCGTTCGCCATGGGCAAGCTGGCCGAGACCTTCGCCTTTCTCAAGCCGCTGTCGATCACCAACGGCGAGGATATCGCCCATGTCGGGGAGTTCGGCGTCGTCTTCCTGTTCTTCATGATCGGGCTCGAACTGTCGCTGGACCGCGTGCGGATGCTGCGCAGGCTGATCTTCGGTTTCGGCGCGGCGCAGTTCCTGCTCTCCACCGTGCTGGTCGGGCTGATTGCTTGGGCGATGGGCCAGCAGGCGATCGCCTCGCTGGTGATCGGCGCGGCGCTGGCGATGTCCTCCACCGCGATCGTGGTGCCGACGCTGGCGGAGCGGAAAAAGCTCGGTTCGCCCGCCGGCCGCGCCAGTTTCGCGGTGTTGCTGTTTCAGGATCTGGCGGTGACGCCGCTTCTGGTGATGGTGATGCTGCTGGCCAGCGCCAAGGACGGCGGGAGGAGCGGCGATGCCCTGTGGACGCTGGCGCAGGCCGGCGTCGGCCTCGCCGGGCTGATCTTCGCCGGGCGAATCGTGTTGCGCCCGCTGTTCCATTCGGTGGCGATGGAGGGCAGCCAGGATTTCTTCATGGCGGCGAGCCTTCTCGTCGTGGTCGGCGCCGGGCTGGCGGCGCATATGGCCGGGCTGTCGATGGCGATCGGCGCGTTCGTCGGCGGGCTGCTGCTGGCGGAGACGGAATTCCGCCGGCAGATCGAGGCGACGATCGATCCGTTCCGCGGGCTGCTGCTCGGGCTGTTCTTCATCGCCATCGGCGCGCGGCTCGATCTTGCGCTGCTGGCGGCCGAGCCGGTGCAGATCATCGCCATCACGCTGCTGCTGGTGGCCGCCAAGGCGCTGGTGCTCTATCTGATCATGCCGGGGTTCGGCATCTCGCTGCGCTCGCGCCATGTGGTGGCCTGGCTGCTGGCGCCGGCGGGCGAGTTCGCCTTCGTTCTGCTGGCCGAGGGGGTGGGTGTCGGCCTCATCTGGCCCTCGCTCGGCGGCAAGCTCTTGGTGGCGGTGACGCTGTCGATGTTCCTCATTCCGGTCATCGCGCTGGGGCTGGACCGCTGGGCGGCACCCGGGGCGGCGCCGGCCCAATACGATACGCTGGGAAGCGAGGAGACGGATGCGCGCGTCATCGTCATCGGCTGCGGACGGGTGGGTACGCTGGTGTGGGAGATGCTGGCGCGGCACAATATTCCGGCGCTGGTGATCGATTCCAACCAGCGCAACGTGGCGCTGGCCCGCGGCGAGGGGCTGAAGGTGTATTTCGGCGATCCCACCGTGCCGCAGTTTTTCGAGCGGCTGCCGCTCGACAGGGCGCGCGCGCTGGTGCTGACCCTGTCCGATCCCTCGGCGGTGGAGGCGGTGCTGAAGCAGGCGCGCGCGCGGTTTCCTGACCTGACCATCGTCGCCCGCTCGCGCGACCCGCACCATGCGCAGCGGCTCTACGAACTCGGCGTGACCGATGCGGTGCCCGAGACATTCGAGGCGAGCCTGCAACTGGCCGAGGCGGTGCTGGTCGATATCGGGGTGCCGATGGGGCTGGTCATCGCCTCGGTGCATGACAAGCGCGACCAGAACCGGGAGCGGCTCAAATCCGCCGGCTACGAGGTGCGCACGCCGCAGGCGGTGCGGCGGCTCGCCAAGGAGTGATCATCGCGGGCCTCAGGCTTCGCCCGGGCGTTTGACCGCGCCGTGGCCGGCCGCCTCCATCGCCAGATGGATGCGGTTCTGCAAGCTGGCGTCCTCGCCCTTGGCCAGCAGGTCCGCATTGTCGGCGATGGCGGTGCAGAGATCGTCCACCCACGGGCGCTCGGCCTTGGCGAAATCGTTCAGCACGTAGGGGTGTACCAGCTCCTTCACGCCGGGGTGGCCGATGCCGAGGCGGATGCGGAGATAATCATTGCCGCAATGGGCGGTGATCGAGCGCAGGCCGTTGTGCCCGGCGTTGCCGCCGCCCATCTTGACGCGCAGCTTGGCCGGCGGCAGGTCCAGCTCATCGTGGAAGACCACGACATCCTTCAGCGCGATCTTGAAGAACTGCATCGCGGCGCCGACGGCGCGGCCGCTCTCGTTCATATAGGTCAGCGGCTTGAGCAGCAGCACCTTCTCGCCGCCGATCACCGCCTCGCAGGCCTCGCCCTGGAAGCGGGCGCGGAATGGCGCAGCGGCATGGCGGCGGGCGATGGCATCGAGCGCCATGAAGCCGATGTTATGGCGGTTTCCGGCGTATTTTCCGCCCGGATTGCCGAGACCGACGAAGAGTTTCATCGAAAACCCGCCTCTCTTCAAACAAAACCGCCCGCCGGTGAGGGCGGGCGGCGTCGCATCCCATAACGGGGTGCTTACTTCTTGGCCGGGGCCGCAGGGGCCGCCGCAGCCGGGGCCGCATCCTGCTCGTTGAAGCCCGACGGCGGGGAAATGGTGGCGATGGTCGCCTCCGCATCCTCGATCGCCTTGGCGCCGTCCGGCAGCTTGATGTTGGCGAGGTGAACCGAATCGTTGATGTCGAGACCCGACAGATCGGCGGTCAGGTACTCGGGGATCGCCTCGGCCAGAACGGAAAGTTCAACCGTGTGCGCCACGATGTTCAGCGCACCGCCGCGCTTGAGGCCCGGCGAGGCTTCGTGGTTCGTGAAGTGAACCGGAACCTCGACGCGGATGCGCGTGCCCACGCCGAGGCGCAGGAAATCGATGTGCATCGGCTGGTCCTTCAGCGGATCGAGCTGATAGTCGCGCGGGATGGCGCGGACCTTCTGCCCGTCCACATCGATCTCGAAGACCGTGGTGAGGAAGTGGCCGGCATAGATGAGACGGTTGGCGGTCTTGAAGTCGATGGCGATCGACAGCGGAGCCTCACCGGAACCGTAGACGACGGCCGGAACGCGGCCCTCGCGACGAATAGCCCGGGCGGCCCCCTTGCCGGCCTTCTCGCGACGCGACGCCGCAAGCTGCTTGACGTTGGACATGTCAGTTTCCTTTGCTGGCGGAAACAAAAAGGACTGCCCGATGCAGTCCTCGTCTCCGCTCATCCCGGTGCCTCCAGGGGTGTCTGGCCGGGAATGGACGCGTCCATAACGGAAAACCGGGCAAAGCTCAAGCGGGGATGCACCCTGCGCGCCCGCCCCGCGAAATCGGGTGGCGGGGCGGTGGCGGGCGGCCTATGAGCAGGAGAGCCGAGAGGAGTGCCGATGGCTGCGACTGTCAACCGCCCGATGTCCCCCGCCGAGTGGGGGATGCTGCTGACGCTGTCGGTGTTGTGGGGCGGATCGTTCTTCTTCACCGGCGTGGCTTTGCGCGCGCTGCCGCCGTTCACGCTGGTCGCGCTGCGGCTGGGGCTGGCGGCGGTGATGCTGCTGATGATCCTGCGGCTGTCCGGCCAGCCGTTGCCACGCGGGCGCGGGGTCTGGACGGCGTTCCTCACCATGGGGCTGATCAACAATCTCATCCCGTTCTGCCTGATCGTCTGGGGCCAGACGCAGCTGCCCTCCGGCCTTGCCTCGATCCTCAACGCCACGACGCCGCTGGCCACCGTGGTGGTGGCCCACATGCTGACAACCGACGAGAAAATGACCGGCAACCGGCTGGCCGGCGTGCTGCTGGGGCTTGCCGGCGTCGCGGTGATGATGGGGGCGGCGCTTGCGAAAGGCTTTGGCGCCGATGTGCTGGCGCAGGCGGCGATCCTGCTGGCGGCGGTGTCCTATGCCTTTGCCGGGGTCTATGGCCGCCGCTTCCGGGCGATGGGCGTGACGCCGCTGGCGACAGCAACCGGGCAGGTGACCGCCTCGGCGGTGCTTCTGATGCCGCTGGCGCTGGCTGTGGACCGGCCATGGCTGCTGCCGTTGCCGGGCAGCGAGGTCTGGGCGGCGGTTCTGGGCATTGCGGCGCTGTCGACCGCGCTGGCCTATGTGCTCTACTTCCGGATTCTCTCGACCGCCGGAGCCACGAACCTGCTGCTCGTCACCTTTCTCATCCCGGTTTCGGCCATCCTGCTCGGCGCGCTGGCGCTGGGCGAGCGGCTGGACGCGCAGGCCTTTGCCGGCATGGCGCTGATCGGCGCGGGGCTGGCGGCGATCGACGGGCGGCTGGTGCCGGGCCGGCGGGGCAGGGCGTGAGAGGAACAGGGACTTACGGCTGCGCCTTGCGTTTCTCGGCGTTGTAGGTGAAGCCGCCGCCAAGCAGCGGGGCCGAGGAGATGACGATACGGTCGCCCGGCTCGATCGTGCCGAGCGGCACATCCTTGTCCGGCAGGATGACGGTGGCCGCGCGGTTGTTGAACACCACCACCTGACGGCCATTGCCGAGGCCGGTGACCGCCCACTTCCGGATCTGGCTGTAATACGGCTCCTTGCGCCAGGCGGTCGGCAGGGCGGGATCAACCTGAATCAGCAGGAACTGCGTGGCCGGATCGACCGTCAGGACAAAGCGGGCCCGATCGGGTTTCCACTCCGGCCCGAGAAAGGTGCCGGCACGCCAGAGACAATCATAGGTCCGGCACTGGTCCGGCCGGGTGTCATGGATGGTGCAGCCGCTGCCCGGCTTGCAGTGGCGGCACCACTGGCCCATCGGCTTTTCCACCGCCGGAACGTCGATCAGCTTGCAGCAGAGAGTGCAGGAGCCGCAGCTGCGCGGGGCATCGGGGGCGGGTGTGGTCATCGGGCGATCAATCGAACAGGCTGGAGACGGATTCCTCATGCGCCGTGCGGGCGATGGCATCGCCCATCAGCCCGGCAATCGGGATCACGCGGATATTCGGGGCGACGCGCACCGCCTCGGTCGGCTGGATCGAATCGGTGATCACCAGTTCCTTCAGTCGCGAGGCGGTGATGCGCGCCACCGCGCCGCCGGACAGAACACCGTGGGTGATGTAGGCGTAAACCTCCTTGGCGCCCTTGGCGAGCAGCGCATCGGCCGCGTTGCACAGGGTGCCGCCGGAATCGACGATATCATCGACCAGAATACAGGAGCGGCCGGTGACATCGCCGATGATGTTCATCACCTCACTCTCGCCCGGGCGCTCGCGGCGCTTGTCGACGATGGCGAGCGGCGCATCGATGCGGCGGGCGAGGGCGCGGGCGCGGACGACGCCGCCGACATCCGGCGAGACGACCATGACGTTCTGCGTGTCCATCCGCTCCTGCACGTCGCGCACCATCACCGGCGCGGCATAGAGGTTGTCGGTGGGAATATCGAAGAAGCCCTGAATCTGCCCGGCGTGGAGATCGAGTGTCAGCACCCGGTCGGCGCCGGCCTGGGTGATCATGTTGGCGACCAGCTTGGCCGAGATCGGCGTGCGGCCCGAGGCGCGGCGATCCTGCCGGGCATAGCCGAAATAGGGCATCACCGCCGTGATGCGCTTGGCCGAGGAACGGCGCAGCGCGTCGATCATGATGAGCAGTTCCATCAGGTGATCGTTGGCGGGGAAGGAGGTGGATTGCAGCACGAACACATCGCGCCCGCGCACGTTCTCCTGAATCTCGACGAAAATCTCCATATCCGCAAAGCGGCGGACCTGACAGGTCGTCAGCGGCTGCTGGAGATGGGCGGCGATGGCTTCGGCCAGCGGTCGGTTCGAATTGCCGGCGACGAGCTGGATCTTGGACGACATGCGCGAACTCCTGCAGGGACGGGGCGGGGGCGGAGAAGCCTCCTCAGGCAGATGCCGCTTTCCCTAGTGCACGAACGCCGCCGCTTCAACCCGGCTGGGGCGAAAGCTGCACTGTTCAACGGGAAAATGATTGATGGTGTGGCGCGGCTGCTCAATCGCTGCCTGCGCCATAGGCCGGGCGCGCGGCGGCGGCCACCGGCGTTTCCGCTCCGCCCCGGGCGGCGGCGAGGAAGGCGCCGACCTCATCCAGTCCGCGGTTGGCGGCCAGCGCCAGCGCCGCCTCGTCGATCTGGCTCCACGGATCGCCGCCCGAACGCTTCAGAAGTTCCGAGCCGGAAACGCGCTGGGCGCGCTTGCGGGCACTGTCATAGACATCGAACACCCAGGCAAGGGTGGTGCCGCCATCCGAGGCGAAGGCGTTGAGATAGCCGCGCAGGCGGAAGCGCGGGGCGCCGGCGGCATCGACAAACGCAATCTCGCGCGCCTGTGCGGCCTTGCTGAAGGCGGCGGAAAAGCGCGGGGCAACGGTATCGGGCAGGCCATCGAGCGATTCGATCGCCACCGGAACGGAGGGGCCGACAATCACCCGCCTGTCCGACCGGGCGGCGAGATCGAGCCCGGAATCCTGACAGCCGGCGAGCGCCAGCATCATCGTCACCGTCACCGCCCGCCACAACCGCATGCGCCACTCCTTACCCGACCGCCAGAGGTTAGCGGAACGTTAAGGTCCGGCAAGGGCGGATTTGTCAACCGCCCTTTCGCAGGGCCGGCCAACGGCGGCCTATTTGCGCTTCATGCGCCCCCGGGTTGTCCTGCCCCGGTCAGCGGATGACAAGATCGAGATCGGGCAGGTTCAGCGCCTCGGCCTTGCCCTCGGTGACGAGATAGGTGCGGCCGAGGCACATCGCCGTTTCGGATGCCGAATCCATCAGGATCATATGGGCAAACATCACCATGCCCGGTTCCAGCACCCAGGGGTTGTTCTCGTAGAACATCGGCCAGTCCATCCAGCTGGGCGTGAACTTGGCGCCGAGCGAATAGCCGCAGGCGTTCAGCCGGTGGCCTGAAAGGCCGTTGGCATCGAACACCCGGGCGTGGGCGGCAAAAACATCGCCCGCGGTCCTGCCGGGCTGGAGTGCCTCCTCGCAGGCGGCCAGCGCCTCCACCGCCACGCCATGATAGCGGCGGTGCAGATCGTGCGGCGTGCCGACGATGTGGGTGCGCATGGCGGCAGCATGATAATGACGCCAGGTGCCGGCGAATTCGAGCGTGATCTGGTCGTTTGCACCGAGTTTGCGCCGCCCGGCCTTGTAGCGGCAGAGCAGCGCATCGCGCCCCGAGCCGATGATGAACTCGTTGGCGGGATAATCGCCGCCGGCGGCGAAGATGGCGTTGTGCTGGGCGGCCAGCACCGTGCCCTCGTCCACCCCGGCAGCGAGCACGGCGATGGCGGCGGCATCCGCCGCATCGGACAACTGCGCGGCCTTGCGCACATGGGCGATTTCCTCCGGCGACTTGACGGCGCGCAGGCGGTTGACCAGCGACGAGGCATCCACCAGATCGGCAAAGCCGGAGAAGGCGGCGTTCAGCTTGAAGCCGTTGGCGGCGACGAGGCCATAGCTTTCGTATTCGACGCCGATGCGCTTGTGCTGGAGACCGAGATCGGCCGCCAGCGCCTTGAGATCGCGCGCGGGGGCGGCCTCCGCCCCGTCCTTCCAGATGCGGATGTCCTTGATGTTGGAGGTGTGCTGCGCCTGCCGCAGATCGGCCGAGCGGGTGAGCAGCGCGACCTTGCCTTCCACCGTGACCACCAGCGACTGGAAGAAGCAGAAGCCGAAGGTGTCATAGCCGGTCAGCCAATACATGCTCTCCTGCTGGAACAGGAACAGCGCATCAACCTTGGCCAGGGCCATGGCGCCTTGCAGCGCTTTCAGCCGGCGCTGGAACTCGGAGGGGGAGAAATGCAGGGCCATGGGACATCTCGCGTTGCGGTGGGCCGCCAGCAAAGCGCGAAACGGACAATAATAAAAGCCCTGCCGTTCCGTTTGCCGGAAACGACAGGGCGGACGAACGGTCGCAGGCTTTTGGGGGCGATAGCGCCTGGCCGCCGTCAAACTCCGGTCCGGCCTTTCGGCCGGGGTCACACCGGAGCAAAGCTATCCTAGCGACGGGCCAAGCCGCCGATGTGCGCTGGCGCACACGCCGCCGCCTCTATTTTGGTGGCTCGCTAACCATCTCCGTTCAGCGTTTTTTTGGCGCGCTGCCGTAGCGTCACCGCCTGAATGTGCTGTTGCGGATGAGGGTGTGGCATGTCTGGCTTGCGGTTCCGGCTTGATCTGGGGTTGTCCAAACTGCGCGGCGGGGCCACGCCGGCGGTGGACGAAGGGCCGAGCGTGCCGTTTCCCGCCGCAGGGACGCCGCCGTTTGCCGATTATCCCGCCCGCATCGGCATGACCGCGCCAGCGGACCGGCCGGCCTGGTCGATCCCCCATCTCCATGCGCGCGTGCCGGCCGACATGGCCGCGCTGGTCTCTCCCGATCCGGCGAATGCCGAGCGTACGGTGGCGGCATTGGCCGAGCGGCTCGATTTCTATCGCGCGCGGATGGTCGATTATCAGGAGCGGGTGGCGAAACTGGGCAACAACGCCGCGTCGATCGAGAATTATATCCGGCTGGTCTACATCCAGCTGTTCAACGAACTGGCGACGGTTTTCCGGCTCGACCTGACGATTGAAGGCATCGCCAATGCGCGGGCCGAGGCGTTCGTGCGCGTCATCCGACAGGTCAAGCTGATGACGTCCGCCGACCTGATGAAGGTGGCCGATCTCATTCAGGACGAGGTGCTGAACACGATCATCGCCCGGTCGGACTGGATCCGCAGCGGCGATGACGGCCCGGCAGCGGCGCCCGCCGTCAAGGCGCCGCAGATTTTCGTGCCGCAGGGCTCCACCGTTCCGGCCCGCCCGGCACCGACTGCCGCGCCGCAACCGGCGGCAAGGCCGGCGGGCACGGTCGTGCCGCTGCATCCCGCGCCGCAGGGCGATGCCATGGAGCGGCTCGACAGACTGATCGGCCTTGCCGAGGTGAAGACCGAACTGGCCTCGCTGAAAGCGCTGATGCTGGCCAACCAGCGGCGGCGGGCGCAGGGGCTGCCGGTGGCGCCGGTGTCCTCGCATCTCGTCTTCACCGGCAACCCCGGCACCGGCAAGACGACGGTGGCGCGGCTGATCGGCGAAATCTACCGCGAGCTTGGCGTCTGCGCCTCGGGCCATGTGGTGGAGGTGGACCGCTCGACGCTGGTCGACGGCTACATCGGCGGCACGGAGAAGAAGACCAAGGAGGCGATCGAAAAGGCGCTCGACGGGGTGCTGTTCATCGACGAGGCCTACACGCTGGCCAAGGCCGGCTCCTCCTCCGATACCGGGATCGAGGCGATCAACACGCTGCTCAAAGCGATGGAGGATCACCGCGACCGGCTGACGGTGATCGTTGCCGGCTACCGCAACGAGATGCGGGCGTTCATCGATGCCAATCCGGGGCTGAAATCGCGCTTCACCCGGCAGATTCATTTTGAAGATTACACCGCGCCGGAACTGATGCAGATCTTCGAGGGGCTGTCGTCATCGCAGAAGCTGGAAATCGGCGAGGATGCGCGCGACCGGGTGAAGTTCGTTCTCGGCGAGATGTATCGCACACGCGACGAGCAGTTCGGCAATGCGCGCGAGGTGCGGGCGTTCTTTGAAAAGATGATCGAGCGGCAGGCGCAGCGTCTGTTCGCGCATCCCGCTGCCGATCCGTCGAAATTCCGCGCCGCCGATGTGCCGGATCAGGGCTTCGGCCAGACGCTGAACATCGAGGATGTGGTGGCAAGGCTCGACACGTTGACCGGTCTGGAGGGTGTGAAGGGCGAAATCCGCAAGCTGATCAATGTCGCACGCGTCAACCAGCGGCGGGTGGAACAGGGGCTCTCGCCGCTGCCGCTCTCCCTGCATCTGGTGTTTACCGGCAACCCCGGCACCGGCAAGACGACCGTGGCGCGGCTGATCGGCGAAATCTATGCCGCGCTCGGCCTCGTGCGGCGCGGGCATGTGGTGGAAACGGACCGGGCGGGGCTGGTGGCCGGCTATGTCGGCCAGACGGCGGCCAAGACCAAGGACAAGGTGAAGGAAGCGCTCGACGGCGTGCTGTTCGTCGATGAG
>ERZ1645187.5237-NODE-5237-length-10170-cov-10.317252_pt1 | contig 10170 bp, 10 predicted proteins | sample MGYA00575352_ERZ1645187 | MGnify/ENA primary metagenome ERZ1645187 (study PRJEB40837, sample SAMN11349314) | freshwater sediment metagenome | isolation source: river sediment | host: Sediment | place: India: Wazaribad , New Delhi | collected 2017-02-21 ...
GGTGCGCCCCCCTAACACAAACCCCCAAGACGCGTGCCTTCGGGTACGTGCTCTATGCACCAGCAGCGCTGGCTAAATTAAGCCCCGCCGGGCAACAACACTTAAGTCTTCTCGTAAGGCAACTGTAACTCACCACGATTGTTCCGGCGGGGCGCTTTTTTTTGTTATATAATCAAAGTGATGAAAGAGCGCGCGCTTATAGTCGACGACGACCTCGAACTCCTGGCGATCATGAAGAAGTACCTGGAGAACCACGGCTTCGAGGCGCTCACCGCCGCCAACGGCTCCGAGGCCCTGGCCGCCGCGGCCTCTAAACCCGACATTATAATAACCGACGTGGAGATGCCCCGCATGGACGGCTTCACGCTGGTGCGCCGCCTCAAGGACAACAAGGTGCTGGCCGACATACCGGTCATCATCATGTCCGGCAAGAAGGTCTCGGAAGCCGACCACGTTTCCGGCTACGGCTTCGGCGCCGACGACTACGTGGTGAAGCCCTTCTCCTACCCGGTGCTGCTGGCCAAGATAAAGGCCATGATACGCCGCGCCGCCCGCGGCAGGAAGAAGGAAGCCGTGCTGAAGAAGGGCGACCTGGAGCTCAACCTCGAGGCCCGCACGATAAAGCTCAAGGGCAAGCCGGTAAAGCTCACCTCCAAGGAATTCGACCTGCTGCACACGCTGACCGCCAACCCCGGCCGCGTGCTCAGCCTCAACAGCCTGCTTGAGGCGGTGTGGGGCTACAACACCGCCGACTACAACGACCCGCACACCGTCGAGGTGCACGTCTCCAACCTGCGCCGCAAGATAGGCGCCTTCGGCAAGCGCATACAGGCCGTGCCCGGCCACGGCTACAAGTTCGATTGATCCATGGCCGAAGAAAATAAAAGGACTACCGCCAACGCAGTAAGGGAGGCCCTCTTCGAGGCGGCCGCCGCGCAGACCAATTTTCAGCCTTTCCTCAACAGCATAGCCGAAGCCCTCGCCGGCCACAAGGGCACGGCCGTGGCCATCGTGATGAACAGGCTCAAGGGCCGCGAACCGCTGGGCTGTTTCCGCGGCTTCACCGCGAAGGAGCGCGCCTCGCTGCTGGCCGGCGGCAGGCTGCCGCGCGTGCGCAACACCGTTTTCCGCGCCGACATCTGCGCCGGGGCCGCGAAGGCCGGCAGCCTCGTGATAAGGCTCGGCCGGCCGGCCGTCGACCCCAAGGCCGCCAGCGGCATCGCGGGGATAGCGGCCGCCGCCGTGGGACACCGCCTCGCCGAGGAACTGCGCGACGAGGAGCTCAACGCCGAGAAGGACATAGCCGCGGCGGTGAAGCACATAGAGGAGCTCTACCTTTCCTTTCCCAATATCTCGATAGAGGAGATCTCGCGCGCGGTGCTGGACGAGGCGCGCCGCATGACCGGCAGCCGCCTCGGCTTCGCCGGCCACATGCACGAGCCCTCCGGCGGCCTGCTGGTCTCCTCCTTCGCCGGCGGGGACTGGATGCTGCCCGGCGGCAGGCCTGTCATCGTGCACGAGTTCCACGACCTTTGGGGCCGCGTGCTCAAGCGCCGCCGCGCGGTGCTCTCCAACGACGCCGCGCCGCTGTGCCGCCACCTGCCGGAAGGGCACGGCCGCGTGGAGCGCTTCCTCGGCGTGCCGGCTATGTCCGGCCGCAAGCTGCTGGGCATGCTGGCGCTGGCCAACCCGGAACGCGACTACGGCGGGGCCGAGCTGGAGACCGCGCAGAAACTGGCCCGCGTGTACGCGATGATACTGCAGCGCAAACTGGCCGAGGACAAGCGGCGCGAGGAGGACGAGCGCTTCCGCGCCATAATCTCCTCGTCGAAGGACGTCATCTTCACCGCGGACCTCTCCGGCCGGCTCACCTACATGAGCCCCCGCGCCGCGGACTACGGCTACACCCCGGAGGAGATGCTGGGCCGCCACATAACGGACTTCGCGCATCCCGACGACAAGGATTTCATAATCAAGGCCTACGCGATGGCGCTGAAGACGGGGCGCACGCTGCCGATACTGCCCTACCGCGTCAGGCGCAAGGACGGCACTTTCTTCTACGCCGAGCAGAAGAGCGGCATGGTGATGGCCGCCGGCAAACCGGCCTACGTCACCGGCGTCATGCGCGACGTGGACGAACAGCACCGCACCGAGGCCAGGCTCAAGGAGAACGAACGCCTGATGCGCATGGTCTTCGACACGGCCAAGGACTCCATCTTCATAAAGGACATGAACGGCCTGTACGTGAAGGTGAACGCGACCTGCGCCGAGTGGATGGGCGTGAAGCCCGAGGACATGATAGGCCGCGGCGACTCGGATTATTTCCCGAAGGAGACCGCCGAGTACATCTTCAAGACCGACAGCGAGGTGGTGCGCACCGGCCGCACGATGTCGCTGAACAACAACTATGTCTTCCCGACGGGCCAGAAGCACATCAACATCGTCAAGACGCCTCTAAGGTCGCTGGACGGCGGCGTGATAGGCATACTCGGCATCGCGCGCGACATCTCCGACATCAAGCGCATGGAGACCGAGCTGGCGCTCACGAGGGCGGCCGAGGCCGTAAGCCAGGTGGCCCGCCCGATGGCGCACGACTTCAACAACGCGCTCGCGGCCATAAACGGCTACGCGACGCTGATAGACGACGGCCTCGCGGCCGACAGCCCGATAAAGAACGAGATCTCGCAGATCATAAAGGCCGTGCAGCGCGCGGCCGAGCTGACGTCGAGGTTCCAGGCCTTCGCCCGGAACCCGAAGATAGAGGGCGGCGAAAAGAACTGACGGCGGAGCACGGGGGCATATGGGTAACACCGGATTCAATGAAAAACTGCGCGCGGTCGCCGCGCGCGGGGAAACGCGCATCACCGCGGCGTACATACTGCTGGGCGCGCTGTGGATACTCTTAAGCGACAAGGCCCTTTACATGCTGATGCCTATGCCCGAGGCCACGATGCGGGTGGCCATTTACAAGGGCTGGGCCTACGTGGCCATCAGCGCGGCCCTTTTCTATTTCCTGCTCAGGGCCGAGCGCCGGCGCGTGGAGCGGGCCGAGGCCTCGCTGCGCGAACTGAACCGGAGCCTGGAGGCCCGCATACGCGAGCGCACCGGGCTGCTTGAGAAGGCCATACAGGAGACCGAGGACATCTACAACAACGCCCCCTGCGGCCACCACACGCTGGACTCGAACGGCGCCTTCGTGAAGATCAACGACACCGAGCTGGCCTGGCTCGGCTACACGCGCGAAGAGGTGATAGGCTCCATGGGCATGCCCGACGTGCTGACGCCGGCCGGGCTCGGCATATTCCTGAAGGCTTTCGGGGCGCTCAAGAACGGCGGGCAGCCCGGGGAGCTGGAACTCACCTTCAAGCGCAAGGACGGCACGGCCTTCCCGGCGCGGGTCAGCTCGCGCGCGGTGCAGACGCCGGGCGGCGACTACGCGGTGCGCTCGGTGGTCTTCGCGTCCGGCGCCGCGCGCGCGGATTTGAGGAAAAGCTGAGCTCCCGCTGAATTTAAAGCGAACCCCCGCACCTATACTATAGGCGAGGCATTATGCTCGTCCTTACCTTCATTCCGGCCCTGCTGGCGGCCGTCCTTTTACCGGGGACCGTCGGCGCGGGCGTCTATGATGACCTGGCCGCCGGCGCGGCCGGCGCGGCGGCGTCGGCCGGCGCGCGCACGGTCCAGGTCCCGCCTTTTTCCGCCGGAGCCGGGGCCGCCGACGAGGCCCGTTACGCCGCCGAGAAGACGGCGGCCGCGCTGGGCGCGGCAGGCCTGACCGTGCTGGACCCGCAGCCCGGCGGTATTTCGGCGCCCAGGCCGCAGGCCTTGCTGAAAGGCTCGGTATACCCCGACGGCGCGGGCTTCATAGTGACCGCCAGGCTGGTGGAGACCGGCAGCGGCCGGCTGCTCGGCGCCGGCGAGGCCAGGGTGCCGGCCCGCGTCACAGAACTCCCCCCCGTACCGGAACTGGACTGGGCCGCGCCGCCGGTCACGGCCCCGGCGCCGTCGGACCTGAGGGACGCCATGGCCGAGGAGGACGCCTGCTCGTCCGCCCTGAAGCGGCTCAGGGAACTTAACGCCAAGGCGCTGGACCTGAAGGCCCGCTATTGGGCCGCCAAGCTCAAGGACCCTTCCTTCAGCCTGGCCTCGCTGACCCGGAACCCGGGCAGCGAGCTGCAGGACCGCGCGGCCCGGCGCGGCTTTTACGACCTGCTGGCCGGCTACCACGCCGGCGGCCGGGCCCCGCTGCTGACGGCGGGCGAAAGGCAGCAGCTGGAAGCTTTCATGAAGAGGGAGAACGAGGTGCTGGGGCGCTGCGGCTCCAGGTAGGCCATGGCCAAGAAACTGCTGGTAGCCGACGACGACCGGACCTTCCACGACATGGTGTCGAGGATCTTCCGCGGCGCCGGCTGGGACGTGCGGGCGGCCGGCGACGGCGCCGAGGCCTACGACCTGGCCGCGGCCGAGCCGCCCGACGTGATACTGCTGGACCTGCACATGCCCGGGCTCGGCGGGGCGGAGCTGCTGGGCAGGCTGCGCCGCGACGCCCGTTTCGCCATGACGCCGATCATCGTGGTGACCGGCGACGCCGACCCCCGGCAGAAGGCGGCCGGCTTCCTGACCGGCGCGGACGACTATATAGCCAAGCCCTTCGACACGCTGGACCTGGTGAGCCGCGTGGAGGGCGCGGCGCGCCGCAGCCGCCGCATGCTGGCCGCCAACCCCCTGACCTTCCTGCCCGGCGGCCCGACGATAGAGGAGGAGGCGGCCGCCCGCATAACCTCCGGCGCCGAACTGGCCTTCTTCTACATCGACATCGACAACTTCAAGGCCTTCAACGACAACTACGGCTACCTCAACGGCGACAACGCCATAAAACGCACCGGCGAACTGCTCACCGACGTGCAGCGCGCCTTCCCCGAGGGCGACGTCTTCGTCGGGCACATAGGCGGCGACGACTTCGTGCTGATGGCGAGGCACACCTTCGCCGACAGGATAGCGGCCGAGATCATAGCCCGTTTCGACGCGCTGGCGCCGAAGTTCTACAACGCGGCCGACCGGGCGCGCGGCCGCCTGGTGTCGGCGGACCGGATGGGCAAACTGCGCGACTTCCCGCTGATGACGCTCACCATCGCCGCGGCCTCCAACGAGCGGCGCGTGCTGGACCATTACGCCAAGATCGTCGACATAGCCTCCGAGATAAAGAAATACCTCAAAGGCCTCAAGGAGCGCGCCGGCAGCGTCTACTTGAAGGATCGCCGCGGCGACCAGCCCCCGCCGCGTTAAGCCTCCGCCCTGACCGGCGGATAACAATATCGCCCCCTTTTATATATAATCTGTTCTAGCGACGGGGGCAACAATGGCAAAGATACTGATCATCGACGACGACGGCATAGTGCGTGACGCTCTTACCGTTTTTCTGACGCGCGCCGGGCACGAGGTGGTCTCCGCTTCGGACGGGGGCAACGGCTTCCTGGCTTTCAAGAACACCGCGCCCGACGTGGTGCTGCTGGACCGCGACCTGCCGGTGATGACCGGCTCGCAGGTCTTCGCGAAGATCAAGGAGGTCGCGCCGCTGACGCCGGTGATAATACTCACCGGCCACGACGCGCCAGAGGACGCCGAGGCCTACCTGCGCGAGGGCGCCACGGCCTTCCTCTCCAAGGCGGACGGCCTCTCCAACGTCCTGACCGAGATAGAGCGCGTGATGGCAGCGAAGGGCATGGCCGCGAGGCCGCAGTCCCGCGAGAAGGCCGCGCCCGGCAAGGACGCGCCGGTGGTGATGATAGCCGACGACGACACCGCCATACTTTCGGTGCTGGGGCGTTTCCTGACCTCGCTGGGTTACGCGGTGATAACCGCCGAGGACGGCGACAAGGCCGCGGCCCTGGCCGCGGAGCGGCGCCCCGACGTGGCGCTGCTGGACATCTTCATGCCGGGCAAGGACGGGCTCACGCTGCTGAGGGAGCTCTCCGGCTCCATGCCGGAGACCGGCTTCATCATGATAACCGGCAACGACGACGAGGAAGTGGCCAGGGCCTGCCTGAAGGCCGGCGCTTTCGACTACCTGTCGAAGCCGGTAAACCTCTCGGCGCTGGAGAGCGTCATAAAGGCGAGGCTGCTGCTGCAGCGCAGCCAGAAGAAAAAGATCTGATCAGCGGACGGGCTTGAGCGAGGAGAGCGGGACCCTGAAAAGGTCCCGCTCTTCGTTTGAGACGACGAGCGCGCCGGGCCCGTCGAAGGCGATGCCTTCGCACTGGCCGGCGGCGATCCCGAGGAAGGAAGCCGGGCCGGAGAAGTAGTCGCCTGCGCGGGCCGGCCGGCCGAAGGTCCAGATCCCCTCGTAGGTCAGCACGGCCAGCAGCGCCCCGTCGGGCGACATGGCCGCGTCGGTGACCATGGCGCGGCTGTCGAAGCGGGAGACCAGCCTGGCGGCATTCTCCTTTTCGGGCGAGAGCGACTCGAGACGGTAGAGCTTGGCCAGCGTATCCGCGCGGTTCTTGGAAATTATATACAGGGAGCCGCCGGCCCAGAACATCGCCTCGCCGTCGAAGTTGCGTTCCTCCGGCGGGAAGGCCCGCTGGTCGGCGTAGCGCAGCCGCGCCTTGCGCGCCGGGGCGGTAAGAGCGTCCTTGTAAGGGTCCGGCTCCGGTACGGAATAAACGGCCAGGTCGCGGCGCTTATTTGAATTGTTGCCTATGTCGCCGATCAGGATGTTCCCCTCCCCGTCCATGGCCAGGGCTTCCCAGTCGCGGTTGGCGGCGGAGGCCACCGCCACGCCGTACGACGAGGTGGAGGCCGAAACGGCGGCGCCATCGCGGCTCACCGGGTAGAGCACCGGCTCGCCGCCGGAATCGTTTATGGCCCAGAACACGCCGGGGAAGCGGCGGCTGGCCAGCAGCGCGGAGCCTTCGTTCACTTTCCTGGGCTGGACCCGTGCGTAGGACTTCAGTTCTTCAGGACCGGCATGGAGCAGGCAGGGGAACAGCAGCAGCGCGGCGAGGACGGTTTTCACTTCCCCTCCAGGCGCGCGGCCAGGGCGGCCAGGTCCGCGGTCTCCTTGTTGGAATACTTCAGCCCGGCGAGGAACGCCCCGCCTTCGGGACCGAGCCGCGCGGCTATCAGGGCCAGACGCTCGCGCGCGCCGGCCGGGGCCGAAAGCCCGTCGAAAGGCCGCAGCGAAGGATGAATGAAAGCGAGCGCGCCCAGCGACGAGAGCATTTCCAGCGCCGGTACCGGGTAGGCCTCGGAGAGCAGTTTGACAAGTTCGTTCCTGAGCCGCTGGCGGCTGAGCAGGCCGGGCAGCCCGGCCTTCACGGCGGAGCGGGCCAGCGCTTCGGTGCCGGCCTCGAGCCGCCAGCCGAAGCGGCCGGCGAAGCGGGCGGCGCGGTATATGCGGGTCGGGTCGTCCTCGAAGCTCCGGGCGTGGAGGACGCGCACCAGGCCGGCCCTGATATCGTCCATTCCTTTATAAGGGTCCAGCAGCGCGTAGGGCTCGGGCCCGTCGAGGCGCACGGCCATGGCGTTGCAGGCGAAGTCGCGGCGCTTCAGGTCCTCGGCGGCCGAGCCGGCCTGCTCCACCGTAGGGAGGGCGCCGGGCCGGGAATAGGTCTCGCGGCGGAAACGCGCGAAATCCAGCCTGCGGCCGTCGGCCATGAAATAGCGCACCGTGAGGAAAGGCGAGAATTTCTGGTGGCTGCCGCCGTAAGCCTTCTCCAGCGCCTCCACCAGCGGGGCCTGGTCGCCCCCGACGAGGAAATCTATATCGGCGCTGGCGCGGCCCATGGCCCAGTCGCGGGCGCAGCCGCCCACGGCGTAGAGCTCCAGCCCCGCCGCCGCGGCCAGGCCGGCGGCGTGTTCCAGCAGCGGCAGGTCGTTGAGCGGGCGCATGGCTTATTTGTTGAGAAAAGGTATATCCTCGCCCTTCAGGGCGGCGAGGGCTATGCCCAGCTTCTTAAGGCGGGGCAGGGCGTCGTTGGCCTTCTCCAGCTCGCGCACGGCCGACAGCGCGGCGGCGCGACCCTTGAGGCCGCTGGGCAGCGGCAGCAGGAAAGGCAGGTCATGCTCGCGGGCGGCGGAGGGCTTTATCCGGAGCAGCTGCATGCCCGCCTCGCGGGCCATGAACTCCAGCACCTCGGTCTCCTCCTCGCGGTCGCGGTCACCGGCCAGCAGCGCCGTAAGCGGCGCCAGGCCGAAGAAGAACTGGGGCTCGCCGGCCACGCCGTGGGAAGAGGCGAGGGTAGCGCGCAGCGGCTCGTAGTCGGCCTTCATGCGCGCCACCCACTCGTCCTTCTTCTCCAGGTAGGTCTCCGGCATCACGAACACCAGCAGCTCGCGGGGCGGGTCCAGGTAGAGGAAGGGTTCCTCGTGCTGGAACATCGTCTCGCACTTGGGGCACATCAGGATGTCGAACTCGCCGCTGAGTATCAGTTCCTTGACGTCGAGGTCGCGGTCCCCGCGGACCACGGTCCAGAAATCGGCGTCGAAGCTCTCCCCGCAGTGCGGGCACTCCACCCTGAACGCGCCCTTGGTGCTCACAGGCCGGCTTCCTTGTTGAAGGCCTCTATCAGGCGGTCGTATTCCTCGACCATGCCGAACGTCTCGTCCCAGTAGGCCGGGTCCCAGAGCTTGCGCAGCTCGTCGGAAGTGCGGCCCTGCTGCTCTATCCAGGTGAAGTACTTGAGGTTGTGCACGGCCTTGCGGTCGGCGTAGGTTAGCTCCTTCATGTGGTCGGTGGTCTCGCCGAGCAGCCTGCGCTCGAAGTCCACCATCGCCTGCTCGCGCTTGTACTTGCCGAGCTGCTCCTCGAGTTCCTTCAGGCGGGAACCGTAAAGTTCCATAGAATCGGTGAAGACGGTCATGACGACGTCGTTCTCGCCGAGCTCGTAGTACTTGGCGCTCTTTATGGCCGATAGCAGGTTGGAGATGCCGGAGATGCCCAGCAGGTGCAACTGCTCGATGACCTCGGCCTTCACGCCGTACTCGGCCAGCACTTTCTTGCCGACGGGTTCATTGAACAGGCGCACTATGCGCATACAGGCCTCGTCGTCTATGGCGGTGACCAGGTCGGTGTTCCTGACGTTGTGCACCCACGGGATGTGCTTGTCGCCTATGCCCTCGATGCGGTGCTCGCCGAAGCCGTTAGCGAGTATGGTGGGGCACTGCAGGGCTTCGCTCGCGGTGATGAAGCTGCCGTGGAACTTCTTCTTGAGGTAGTCGCCCGCCCCTATGGTGCCGGCGGAACCGGTGGCGGAGCAGAAGCCGGCCAGGCGGCTCTTGGGGCCCTTAACGGCGTTGAATGCCTCCTCGAGCGCGGCGCCGGTAACGTGGTAATGCCACGTCGGGTTGCCCATCTCGTCGAACTGGTTGAAGATCACGCAGTCCTTGCGGGTCTTCTTGATCTCCCAGCACTTGTCGTAAATTTCCTTAACGTTCGATTCGGTGCCGGGGGTGGCTATGACCTCGGCGCCTATCTTCTTGAGCCAGTCGAAGCGCTCCTTGCTCATACCCTCGGGGAGTATAGCCACCGGCGTGGTGCCGAGCAGCTCAGAATCGAAGGCGCCGCCGCGGCAGTAGTTGCCGGTGGAGGGCCAGACGGCCTTCTGCACCTGCGCGTCGAACTCGCCGGTGACCATGCGCGGGGCCAGGCAGCCGAAAGCGGCGCCCACTTTATGCGCGCCGGTGGGGAAGTACTTGCCGACCAGGCCGACGACACGGCACTTGAGGCCGGTGATCTCGCGCGGGATCTCCAGGTAGTTCACACCGCGGAAGCCGCCGGTCTTGGGGTCGTTGTGCCAGTTGATGCGGAAAAGGTTCACGGGCTTTATGTCCCAGAGCCCTACGGGCTTTAGCGCCTTCTTTATCTTTTCGGGGATAAAGTTCGGGTCCTTCATCTGCTTGAAGGTGGGCATTATGATGCCGCGCTTCCTGCACAGGGCGGCGTTCTTCTTGACCACAGCGGAATTTATCTTGAGTTTAGCCATTTGTTCCTCCGAAGTTAGTTGCTTAAATCTGTATCTCATTATACAAATTAAAGGCGGGCGGGCTTTTTGTATAATTTAGCCACAGGGGGAAGGGATGAACAACAATCTGATACTGCTCATGGACGGCGGGGAAGGCTCGCCGGCTCCCGAATATCTGGTGCTCACGGCCAACGGCTACGTGCTGGCC
>ERZ1645187.5238-NODE-5238-length-10169-cov-7.311548_pt1 | contig 10169 bp, 9 predicted proteins | sample MGYA00575352_ERZ1645187 | MGnify/ENA primary metagenome ERZ1645187 (study PRJEB40837, sample SAMN11349314) | freshwater sediment metagenome | isolation source: river sediment | host: Sediment | place: India: Wazaribad , New Delhi | collected 2017-02-21 ...
CGCCCAGAAACAGCACCGCAAAGGGCAGACCAAAGAGGAACCGCACCTGCGTCGCCCCAACCGTGCCGAGGGTGGCGGTCAGGCTGGCCTGCGCGGCGTTGCGCGCGGTTTGCGCCGCCGCCGCGACCAGCGCGATGCCCGCCCAGAGCGGGATCACCGATGGGCCCGGATCAGCCGGCCCAGCCGCTTCATCCCCTCGTCGATCTGCGCCTCATTGGCGCAAGAGAACGACAGCCGCAGCGTGTTGCCGTTCGATCCATCGGCATAAAAGGCCCGGCCCGGCACGAAGGCCACCCGTTCGGTCTTCAAAGACTGCGCCAAAAGCTCGGCCCCGTCCATGCCGGCAGGCAGCGTGACCCAGACGAACATGCCCCCCTCGGGCTTGGTCCACTCCACCCCCTCGGGCATCTCGCGCGCCAAGGCGGCAAGCAGGTGGTCGCGCCGCGACATGTAGGTCGCGCGCAGTTTCGCCACATGCGGGCCGAAAACGGTGGAGGCGACCTTGTGCGTCACCATCTGGTTGATGGTGGAAGAGTGCAGATCGGCCGCCTGTTTCATCAGCACAAGCCGGCTGATGACGTCATGGGCCGCGCAAATCCAGCCCACCCGCAAGCCCGGGGCCAGAGATTTCGAGAACGACCCGCAATAGAGGGTTCGGCAGGCCTCGATGCTGCCCTTGCGCGCGATTTCCAGCGCCAGAATCGGCGGAATCGCTTCGCCATCAAAGCGCAGGGTCTGATAGGCGGCGTCCTCGATGATGGCGATGTCCAGCTCGTCGGCCAGATCGATCACCGCCTCGCGCGCGGCGCGGTCCAGCGTCTCGCCCGTGGGGTTGGCGAAATCGACCGACAGATAAGCGAACTTGACCCGCCCCCCGGCCTTTTCGGCGGTGGCGGCAAAATCGGCGGCGCTGCGGTTGCCCTTGGGGTCCAGCCGGTCATAATTCGGCTCATAGGCGTTGAAGGCGCCCAGCGCGCCCAGATAGGTCGGCCAGCCGACCAGCGCGGTATCGCCCGGTGACAGCATCAGCTTGCCCAGATAATCCAGCGCCTGCTGCGAGCCCGAGGTGATCAGGATGTTGCTCGCATCGCAGGGGATGCCCAGCTTGCCCATCTCGGCCGCGATCCAGTCGCGCAGCGGGCGATAGCCTTCGGACACCGAATATTGCAGCGCCGCGCTGGCCTGACTGTCCATCGTTTCGGCAAAGGCGGCCTTGAAGGCCTCGGCCGGGAAAAGTGCGGGGTCAGGGATGCCGCCCGCGAACGAGATGATGTCGGGCTGATCCAGCAGTTTCAGCAACTCGCGGATCTCCGACGCCTTCATCCGGCTTGACCGGCTTGCCAGCACGTTATTCCAGTCCATCCGACTCCCCCATGCGATCTGCGGCGAAACCTGATCCTGCCGGGACGTTATGTCAATATTGATGACCTAAGAAAGCCGCGCCGCGGGAAAGCGGTCTGTCAGCCGCCGATCAGAACCATTGCCCCGGCTCCATCAGCCCCAGATCCATCAGCTGCTGGGAATGCCACTGAAAGCGCACGGAATTGTGCCAGCGGAAATCCTGGATGTCGAACATCGACCCGGCGTTGGTGCGCAGGGCCTTGGCGGTGCGAAAGCTCATCACCGTGGTGGTGATGTTGTTGTGCCATGGACAGGCGTAGGTGTTCAGTTCCTCGTCGTTCAGCGTGTAGTCGCCGCGCAACTCCAGCTCGGGTCTGGCCTTGAACAGCGCGATCCGGTCGATCTTGCGGCGCGCGGCGGGCACATGCTCTTCGAAACGCCAGCGCAGGCCGCCAAAGAAATCCAGCTGGCGCTCCTTTGGGTGGTTGTGGTTGGCCGGGTCTGGGCGGCCCAGCGCATAATAGCCCGACCGGTCAAGATGGGCATGTTCCAGCGAGACGGCATTCGGGAACCGGCCCAGATCATCGGCGTAAAGGTCGATCACATAGGACAGCATCGCCTCGCGCCGCTCTTCGGTATGGAAGGCGATCAGTTCGCGGACGTTGCGGGTTTCGCAGAAGGGGTGGAACAGATACTCGGCGTTGAAGCAGTAATAAAGCCAGATGCCCGGAGCGGCTGCGATCACCCGGTTGATGGCGGAAAACACGGCGTTTTCGGCATGGACGTCATGGGTGACCCAATGCACCAGCGGCTCCAGCGCGGGCGGGATGTCCAGCCCCTGCGGCGCCAGAAGCACCACCTGCAGGAACCCCGCCGCCAGATGGTGGCGCAGCGTGGTGTCCACCTCGACCGCGTCTTCGGCAAAGACCAGGGCCACCGGCCCCTTGGCAAGCGCGGCCTTGCCTTCGGTCAGAAACTGGTCAAGCGAAGTATAGCGCATGGGGGCCCGCAGGTTGAATGTTTCGCAAAATCAGACAATGCGGCGGGCAATGCAAGCGGCGGATCGATCATATTCGGCCTTTCCGTTGCACGCCCGCCTGCTTTGGACTATGGGCGTTGCATCCTGCGCGAGGCCACCATGACCGACGTCAAGAAGCTTTTCATCAAGACCTACGGCTGTCAGATGAACGTCTACGACAGCGAGCGCATGGCCGAGGCCATGGGTGCCGAGGGCTATGTGCTGACCGAGGCCGCCGAAGAGGCGGACATGGTTCTGCTGAACACCTGCCATATCCGCGAAAAGGCCAGCGAAAAGCTGTATTCCGACCTTGGCCGGCTGAAGCCGCTGAAACAGGCCCGGCCCGATCTGAAGATCGGCGTCGCGGGCTGCGTGGCGCAGGCCGAAGGCGACGAGATCCTGCGGCGCATGCCGCTGGTCGATCTGGTGGTTGGCCCGCAGGCCTATCACCGCCTGCCCGAGATGGCCCGCGCCGGCCGCCATCAGGTGGACACCGATTTTCCGGCCGAGATGAAGTTCGATCACCTGCCCGAGCGCAAGGCGCCGCGCGGGCCGACAGCCTTTCTGACCGTGCAGGAAGGCTGCGACAAGTTCTGCGCCTTCTGCGTCGTGCCCTACACCCGCGGCGCCGAAGTCAGCCGTCCGGTCGATCGCATCCTGTCCGAGGCGCGCTCTCTGGTGGAACGCGGCGTGCGCGAGCTGACGCTTCTGGGCCAGAACGTCAACGCCTACCATGGCGAGGGCGCCGGCGGCAGCTATACCCTTGGCCGGCTCTTGCGCGAGATGGCGCAGATCGACGGGCTGGAGCGGCTGCGCTACACCACCAGCCACCCCAACGACATGGATGACGATCTGATCGCCGCCCATGGTGATCTGCCGCAACTGATGCCCTATCTGCACCTGCCCGTGCAATCGGGCAGCGACCGCATCCTCAAGGCGATGAACCGCAAGCACACGGCGGATGAGTATCTGCGCCTGATCGAGCGTATCCGTGCCGCCCGGCCCGACATCCTGCTCTCATCGGATTTCATCGTCGGCTTCCCCGGCGAGACCGACGCCGACCATCAGGCAACGCTGGATCTGATCCGCGCCGTGGGCTTTGGCGCGGCGTTCAGCTTCAAGTATTCCGCCCGTCCGGGCACACCCGCTGCCGAAAAGGCCGCCGTTGCCGGGGATGTGGCGGATGCGCGGCTCTATGAGCTGCAGGCCCTGATCACCCGGCAGCAGCGCGCCGCGCAAGAGGCGATGGTCGGGCGCGAGGTGGGGGTGCTTTACGAAAAGCCCGGCCGCCTGCCCGGCCAGATGGTGGGCAAGTCCGACCATCTGCACGCCGTCCACGTCGACGACCCGCAAGGCCGGGTGGGAGAGCTGGTGAGGGTCCGAATCCTTGCCTCGTCGTCGAACTCTCTGGCCGGTGTCCGTCTGGACTGAACCCGCATCTGAAACCCACTGTTTCCGACAGCGGAACAATGGGCGCACAACCGGAAATCAACGCCCGCGAAGCCGCGCGTTTCCTGCGGCGCGGCCAAGCAATTGGTGAAAATGCTCTTTACTTCACAGGATCGTGGGGGCAATCCTGCAACCATTCTCTGCAACGGTTCCTGCCAGAACCGATAGAAACGTATAGGGGGCTGCCACATTGGAACGGATTTCCAAAGCAGTGCTGGGTTTGGTGACGGGGGCGGCCTTGGCCGTCGCCGGGTTGAGTGGTGCGGCCCTTGCCCACCCGTCCAAGACGCCGCACGAACCGCACCAGAACATTCAGGGGCCGCAGGTCACCGGCCAGATTCAATGGGGCGTCTGGATCGATGACGACGGCTGCATGCATTGGTGGGCCGATGGCGGCCTTGAAGGCTACATGCTGGACCGGGTGAACCCCAAGACCGGCAAGCCGGTCTGTCTCAAGCGCAACACCTGCCTTGTTGAAAACACCGACACCCTCTTTGCCACCGACAGCCACAAGCTGACGCCCTCGGGCCTGCGGCGGCTTGAGGAGTTTTTCCGCAGCGCCGGGGCCTTTGGTTACGCCGTCTATGGCCACACCGACAGCCGCGCCTCGGATGAATACAACATGCGCCTGTCGCAGCGCCGTGCCAAGGCCGTGGCCGATGTGGGCCGGGCCATGGGCGCGATGGTGGACCGCGAGATCGGCTTTGGCGAACGCCAGCCCGTCGCCTCGAACGCGACCGCTGCAGGGATGCAGAAGAACCGTCGCGTCGAAGTTGTCTGCTACCGGTGGTGATGAACATGATGAACACTTTCAAGATCGTCGCCGGGTTGCTGGCTGCTGGCGTCCTGGCGGGCTGCGTTGACGGCCTGACGCCTTATAACGGCAACCCGAACACCGTGATCGCAACGGCCTATGACAAGGGCCGCGACAAGGGCGTGCTGGAAGAGGGCGGCGCGGCGATCGCCTATGACCCCGACGGCTGCCAGGGCTGGATCATCGACGATGGCGTCGAAGGCTATTCGGGCCGCCGGTTCGACCCGGCAACCGGCCTGCCGATCTGCAACAACCACTACCCGCCGGGCACCGTGCTGAAGGATTACCAGTCGCAATCCCCAGGCCTGAAAGACTACGTGCCGGGCTGGGCCCAGCCCAAGCGCCGCGTCAACTGACACCGGCAGGCAGATTTCCTGCGGGGGCCATGGCGCAAGCTGTGGCCCCTTGCCATTTCCAAAGCCTTGCGCCGCCCCTACAACTTGTTGTGGACCCGTCATGAAAATGAGGCATCTCTTGACGAAACTCACCGCAGCCCTGCGGAATCCCCTTGCCCAAGGGCCAAAACCGGAGGACGCTGGGCATGTGTCCCTCTGCTGACCACACTTCTGACAAGGAGACCCCATTGGGCATCAGCGCGCTGACCCCCCCGTCCCGCCCCGAGGATGTTGTCGAAACCATTCTCGAATTTCCCGACAATCGCCTTCTGATCGGCCTTTGTGGCGAGTTTGACCGCAATCTGGCCCAGATCGAACACCAGATGGGCGTGCATGTCCTGCGACGGGGCAACCGGCTGGCGGTGATCGGCGACAAGGGCGCACGGGAACAGACGGCGGCGGTGCTGCGCGGGCTTTATGCCCGACTGGAATCGGGCCGCAGCGTCTCGGCGGGCGACATCGATGGCGCCATCCGCCTTGGCCGTCCCCTGCCCGAGGCCCCGCGCGCCGAAACCGAGCAGATCGAGATGTTCACCGGCGGCAGCATGGAGCTGCGCACCCGCAAGAAACCGATCGAACCACGCACCGAGGCGCAGAAGGACTACGTCAGGAACCTGTTCCAGAATGAACTGGGCTTTGGCATCGGTCCGGCCGGCACCGGCAAGACCTATCTGGCCGTCGCCGTGGGCGTGACCATGTTCATCTCGGGCGCGGTGGAAAAGATCATCCTCAGCCGCCCGGCGGTCGAGGCGGGCGAGCGGCTGGGCTTCCTTCCCGGCGACATGAAGGAAAAGGTCGATCCCTACATGCAGCCGCTTTACGACGCGCTGAACGATTTCCTGCCCGCCAAGCAGGTGCAGAAACTGATGGAGGAAAAGCGGATCGAGATCGCGCCCCTGGCCTTCATGCGCGGCCGCACCCTGTCGAATGCCTTTGTCGTGCTGGACGAGGCGCAGAATGCCACGACCATGCAGATGAAGATGTTCCTCACCCGTCTGGGCGAAGGCAGCCGCATGGTCATCACCGGCGACCGCACGCAGGTGGACCTGCCGCGCGGCGTGGCCAGTGGCCTTGCCGATGCCGAACGCATCCTGAAAGGGGTCAAGGGCGTCAGCTTCAACTACTTTACGTCGCGCGATGTGGTGCGTCATCCGCTGGTGGCCCGCGTGATCGAAGCCTATGAAAAGGACGAGGCGCAATCCGGCTGAGGTCGCCGCGCGGCAGGCCAAGGCTTGCCGCGCCGCCCTTTCCCCGCTAGGCAGCGCAGCCATGGAACCGCTTGTTGATACCGTCATCGAAGATGACCGCTGGGAGGCCTTCGGGCTGGATGCCCTGGCCGATCGCGCGATCCGCGCGGCGCTGGCCGAGCTGGGCCTTGCCCCCGAAGGCTTCACCCTTTGCTTGATGGGCTGCGATGACGCCCGGATTCTCGAACTGAACGGCGATTTCCGCGGCAAGGCCAAACCCACCAACGTGCTCAGCTGGCCCTCGGACGAGCGCGGGGCGAGCGGCGAGGGCGGTACGCCCGAAGCGCCCGAGCCCGGCGACGAGGACGACCCCGAAAGCCTTGGCGACATTGCCATTTCCTACGACACCTGCGCGCGTGAGGCCGCCGAGGCGGGCAAACCCTTGGCCGATCACGTCACGCATCTGGTGGTCCACGGCCTTCTGCACCTTCTGGGCTATGACCATGTCCGCGAAGGCGACGCCGCGCTGATGGAAGGAACCGAGGTGCGCATACTTGCGCGGCTGGGCCTTTCTGACCCATATTCATGAGGTCCGGCGCAAGGGTCGGGTATTTGGGACAAAGGACAGATGGGCAGTAGTAGCGACGGGTCTCTTGCGGCGCAGGGCGCGCAAGAGGAAGCAGAGGACGGCACCGATCAGGCGCCGAAAGGATTTCTGGGGCGTCTGTTCAGCGCGTTTTCGGGCGCGGACAGCCCCGCGGGCGGCGCGGCCGAGGGCCGGGGTGCAGGGGCCGCCCCCACCGGGCCGGGCCAGTTGGGCCTGGCCAATCTGCGCAAGCTGCGGGTCGATGACGTGGCCATCCCCAAGGTCGAGATTGCCGCCGTGCCTTTGGACATCGGCAAGGACGATCTGGTCGAGGCGTTCCGCCAGCACGGCTTTTCCCGTCTGCCAGTCTACAAGGGCACGCTGGACCATCCGCAGGGCCTTGTCCTGCTAAAGGACCTTGCGCTGCAGCACGGCTTTGGCGCCACGGGGCGGTTCAGCCTGAAACGCCTGTTGCGCCCGCTTCTGTTCGCACCGCCGTCGATGCCCGCGGCGACACTGCTGCAGAAGATGCAGCGCGACCGGGTGCATATGGCGCTGGTGATCGACGAATATGGCGGGGTGGATGGTCTGGTGACCATCGAGGACCTCATCGAAACCGTCATCGGCGAGATCGACGACGAGCATGACGAGGCCGAAGGCGCGTTGTGGAAAGAGGAAAAGCCGGGCGTGTTCCTGGCGCAATCCGTCGCACCGCTGGAGGAATTCGAGGCCGCCATCGGCATGACGCTGCGCACCGACGAGGATGACGCCGAGATCGACACGCTGGGCGGGCTGGTCTTTGTCCGCACCGGCCGCGTGCCCGCGCGGGGCGAGGTGGTGGCCCATGAAAGCGGGGTCGAGTTCGAGGTGGTCGATGCCGACCCCCGCCGCATCAAGCGTCTGCGGGTCCGCCTGCCCGGCGCGGGCAGCGCCAAACCGGCCGAGGCTGCCACGACGTGAAGCGGCTTTGGCACAGCCGCCCGGGCTGGCGCATTGCCGCGCTGGCCAGTGTTGCCGGGGCGGTGGCTGCCGCCGGCCATGCGCCGCTTTATCTTTGGCCGCTGACGCTGGCGGGGTTTGCGGTTCTGGCGCGGCTGGTCGGTCAGGCTGACCGGGGCGCCGGCTGGATCGGCCTTCTTGGGGGGGCCGGCTATGGGGCAGTGGCGCTGTCGTGGATCGTCGAGCCCTTTCTGATCGAGCCCGAGGTCTATGGCTGGATGGCGCCTTTCGCGCTCGCCTTCATGGCGCTGGGTCTGGGGGCGTTCTGGGCCGTTGCCGCCTATGCCGCCCGCGCCCTGCCTTTCCGCGCCCCGACCTATGGCTTTGCCCTGACGCTCACGGCCATGGAATACCTGCGCGGCCATATCCTGACTGGCTTTCCCTGGGCGATGCCCGGCCATGTCTGGATTTCCACCCCCGTCGCGCAGGCCGGGGCCTGGGTCGGGCCCACCGGGCTGACGCTGGGCCTGATGCTGGTGGCCGCCGCGCTGGCCGGTCTGCGCTGGCGCCCGGCCGGCGCGGCGCTGGCCGCACTTGCGCTGGTGTGGGGACTTGGCCTGTGGACGCTGGCCACGCCAATGCCCCCCGACCGGGCCGCCATGCTGCGTCTGGTGCAGCCCAATGCCGAACAGGCGCTGAAATGGGACCCCGATCAGGCCCGGCTGTTTCTTGACCGCCTGCTGACCGCCAGCGCCTCTGCGCCCCCCGTCGATCTGGTGCTCTGGCCGGAAACCGCCCTGCCCTATCTGCTGAACCGCCATCCCGAACTTGCGCCGATGATCGCGGCGGCGGGTCGGGGGGCGCCCTTGGCCATCGGCGTGCAGCGCGAGGACGGCGCGCGGTTCTGGAACAGCCTGACCGTGATCAACCCCGACGGCACGGTCGGCCAAAGCTATGACAAGCACCACCTGGTGCCCTTTGGCGAATATGTCCCCCTGGGCGATCTGGCCTTCCGGCTTTTCGGGCTGCGCGCCTTTGCCGCACAGGAGGGCGCGGGCTATTCCGCCGGTCCCGGCCCGCAGCTTCTGGATTTCGGCGCCAAGATGGGCCGCGCCCTGCCCCTGATCTGCTATGAGGCCGTTTTCCCACAGGACGTGAACGCCGCGCCCGACCGGCCTGACTGGCTGTTGCAGATCACCAATGACGCCTGGTTCGGCACCCTGTCCGGCCCCTTCCAGCACGCCGATCAGGCGCGGATGCGGGCGATCGAGCAAGGGCTGCCGCTTGTGCGGGTGGCCAATACCGGTGTGACGGCGGTTTATGACGCGCGCGGACGGGAAAGGGCCGCGCTGCCCTTTGGCACCGCAGGCCATCTTGACACCGCCCTGCCCGCGCCTTTGCCGGCGACATGGTTCTCCCGCTTTGGCGAGGCACCCGCGCTTTTGTGGCTGGCCGGCGCCGGGATGCTGCTCTTGCGCCGCAGATCGCCCAAGTTTTCTTGACCTTTTTGCAAAGATACGCCTATGCAGGCGAGCTAACCGTCACAACGGCTTCCTGACGTGGCGGGTTTTCTCATAACGGAGCACTTCCATGAGCAGAAAGAACTACGTCTTCACCTCGGAATCGGTTTCCGAGGGCCATCCCGACAAGCTTTGCGACCGCGTATCCGACGCCGTTCTTGATGCTTTCCTGACCGAAGAGGCCAATGCCCGCGTGGCCTGCGAAACCTTTGCCACCACCGGCCGCGTCGTGGTCGGCGGCGAGGTGGGCCTGTCCGACAAGAAGGCCCTCAAGGCGATGAAGGACCGCGTGGAGCAGATCGTCCGCGATTGCGTCAAGGATATCGGCTACGAGCAGGACGAATTCCACTGGAACACGCTGAAGGTGCAGAATTATCTGCACAGCCAGTCGGCCCATATCGCCCAGGGCGTGGACCGCGACGGCGCGGGCGATCAGGGCATCATGTTCGGCTATGCCTGCCGCGAAACGCCCGAGTTGATGCCGGCCCCGATCCAGTATTCCCACGCCATCCTGCGCCGTCTGGCCGAGGCGCGGAAATCGGGGGCGGAACCGACGCTGCGCCCCGACGCGAAAAGCCAGCTGTCGCTGCGCTATGAGGACGGCAAGCCGGTCGAGGTCACCTCGATCGTCCTGTCGCACCAGCATGCGCTGGAAAGCCAGACCTCGGCTGACATCCGCGCCATCGTCGAACCCTATATCCGCGAAATCCTGCCCTCGGGCTGGATCACCGAGAAAACCGAATGGTGGGTGAACCCCACGGGCACCTTCGTGATCGGCGGCCCGGATGGGGATGCGGGCCTGACGGGCCGCAAGATCATCGTCGACACCTATGGCGGCGCCGCGCCCCATGGCGGCGGGGCGTTTTCGGGCAAGGATCCGACCAAGGTCGACCGCTCGGCGGCCTATGCGGCGCGCTATC
>ERZ1645187.5239-NODE-5239-length-10168-cov-6.496292_pt1 | contig 10168 bp, 6 predicted proteins | sample MGYA00575352_ERZ1645187 | MGnify/ENA primary metagenome ERZ1645187 (study PRJEB40837, sample SAMN11349314) | freshwater sediment metagenome | isolation source: river sediment | host: Sediment | place: India: Wazaribad , New Delhi | collected 2017-02-21 ...
GCGCCGCCAGTGACGTTTCCGACGGCCTGCTGGCCGACCTCGGCCACATCTGCGAACGCTCAGGCTGCGCCGCTGCGCTGCAACTGGTGCAGTTGCCGCAGTTGCGTGACCTGGCCGGCGCTGGTGCGCAGTACGATGCCGACCTGCGGCGCATCGCCCTCGAATGCCAGTTGGCCGGCGGCGACGACTACGAGCTCTGCTTCACCGTCCCGGGGCCGCTGAGTCCGGCCATCGGGAAGATTGCCGCACGCCTGGAGCTACCGCTCTGGCATATCGGCGAAATCATCCCGGGCAAGGCCGGTGAAGTGACGGTTTACGACCCGGACTTCCAGCCCGTCGATTTCGCCCGCAAAGGCTACGACCACTTTGCCGCAGAAGCCTAATCTCGCCTTTCTGCTCTCGCACCCGGCGCACTTCTTTGCGCTCGGCTGCGGCAGCGGCCTCGCCCCGAAGGCACCCGGCACTTTCGGCACGCTCTTCGCGTGGGCCAGCTTCGCCCTCTTCCACAGCTATTTTTCCGATTTTGGCCTTTTTTTCCTGTTGACCGTCGCCTACCTCGGCGGCATCTGGTTCATCGAGGTGACCGGCCGCGGCCTCGGCGACCCCGACCACGGCAGCATCGTCTGGGACGAAATTGTGCCCTTCTGGCTGGTCCTGCTGATGACGCCGGCGGGATTCTGGTGGCAACTGACCGCCTTCATGCTCTTCCGTTACTTCGACATCACCAAGCCCCAGCCCGCCCGCTATTTCGACCAGCACGTCAAGAACGGCTTCGGCGTGATGGCCGACGACCTTGTTGCGGCCGGCTACACTTTGTTCGCTTTAGCCCTGCTCAAGACCATTCTCGGCTGACGCAGCGTCGCCAGCGGCATAAAATGATGGCATCCAAAACGCTTGGAGCTTCATCATGAGTCACAAGCACGCCCACCTGATGCGCAGCATCTTCCAGGACCCGCCCTCGGCCAATATCCACTGGCGCGAAATCGAATCCCTGCTCAATCACCTTGGCGCCGACATCGAACCCTCGCATGGCGCCCGCTTCAAGATCACGCTGAACAAGGTCGAAGCCTTCCTGCACCACCCGCACCACAGCAACACCTGCAGCAAGACCGATATCAAGTCCATCCGCGAATTGCTCGCCCACGCAGGTATTACCCTGGCCCGTTACGAAGCTGGCGAAGTTTGAACGACGCCCGCGACGAGGAGCGCCCGGCAGCAGCCTTGGCTGGCGTGGTGCTTTTTTTCACATTTTTTCTGGCTCAGACATTTTAGAATGTCGGTGGCGTAGCGCATTCACGCGTCCTTTTTCGGCTGGCGCATGCCCTGCCACCCCTTATTCGAGCGACCATGATCGACGACCTGCTGCAACACGCAACGCAACCCACCGTGGACTTTCTCTCGTCCGGCATCCTGGTGGTCGAGCGCGACGACTCCAGCGCGGAAATGATGCTGCGTTTCCTCAAGTCGGCCGGCTACCGCAATGCCCTGTCCGTCGTCGGCTCCGGCTCCGCCATCGACCTCCTGTACGAACTCGACATCGACCTGCTGCTCATCGACAGCGAGACGCTGATCAGCATCGACGGACGCGACATCCTCGACCAGCTGCGCCAGAGCCATGTGCTCAAACATCTGCCGATCATCGTCCTGACCTCTGACAATGACCGTGCATTGCGTCTGCGCGCTCTCGGGCAAGGCGCCAGCGACATCCTGACCAAGCCGGTCGACGCCCACGAAATGACCCTGCGCCTCCAGAATGCCCTGGCGGCCAAGGCCTATCGCGACCTGGTCATCTATCGCGACGACATCACCGGTCTGCCCAATCGCGAGCGTTACACCGACCGCCTCGACTGGGCCCTCAAGTATTCGCTCCGTTACGGCGCCCAGGGCGCCGTCCTGCACATCGATCTCGATCGCTTCAAGAAAATCGTCGAAGGGCTGGGCTGGGCCGCCGGCGACCGACTGCTTCGCACGATCGCCAAGCAGATGAGCACCTGCCTGCGCGACACCGACATCATCGCCCGCCAGGATATCCGCGAGCAGTCGATCCTGTTGTCGCGCCTGTCCGGCAACGAGTTCACCATCCTGCTCTGCGGCATCGCCCGCCCCGACGACGCCGCCATCGTCGCCCAGCGCATTCTCGAGATAATGCGTACGCCGGTTATGCTGAACGACCAGACCAAGCTGACCACGACCTGTTCGATCGGCATTGCCGTCTTCCCCGGTGATGGCAAGACCACCAATGACGTCATCTCCGCCGCCAACAATGCCATGCATGACGTCAAACGAGCCGGCGGCAACGGCTTCCGCTTTTACTCGCACAAGGTCAACGAACGGGCAGCCCTCCGCCTCAGTCTGGAAAGCGATCTGCGCCGCGCCCTGGCCAGCGACGAACTTTTCCTCGCCTACCAACCCAAGGTGGATCTCGCAACGCAGCGCATCACCGGCGCCGAAGCCCTGGTTCGCTGGCAGCATCCGCAGCGGGGTCTGCTCGGGCCGGACGAGTTCATCCCCATTGCCGAAGAATCGGGACTGATTCACCCGCTCGGCGACCGCATCATCGAGCTGGCTTGCCGGCAAATCCGCGCCTGGCTCGACCGGGGCCTGCCGGTACCACGCATCGCCCTGAACATTTCCCCCCTGCAATTCGCCGAAAAGCGCTTTGTGGACGACCTGGCCCTGACCCTGGCCGAACACGGCATCGACGGCGGCCGCATCGGTATCGACATCACCGAGAAGGTGCTGATGGACCACACCGTGGAACGGCTGGGCATGTTGAACAGCCTGAGCGCGATGGGTATCGAGCTGGCCATCGACGATTTCGGCACCGGCTATTCCTCCCTCGCCTACCTGAAGCGCCTGCCGCTGCGCGAGCTCAAGATCGACCGCTCCTTCCTCAGCACCTTGCCCGGCGAACCGGACAGCACCGCCATCGTCACGGCCACCCTCGCCATCGGCCAGCAGCTGGGCCTGCGGATCGTCGCGGAAGGGGTAGAGACCGTCGCTCAACGTGACTTCCTCAGAGCGCATCGCTGCGATGCCTGCCAGGGTTTCCTGTTCAGTGCTCCACTCCCGGCCGAGGCGTTCGCCCATTTGCTTCTGACTGACACCCCGTTCAAGCAGTGATGGCCGCCAGTCACAAAAAATGCCATAATTGGCAAGTCTTCCAGATCAAGCCACGCCCCGACGAAAAATCGGCAAACCCCATCGAGCCGGAAGCGCCATGTCGATAAACACCGCGACCACGACCCTGCAGCGCTGGCTGCGCGATTACTGCAGTCAGTCATCCATGCTGACAGGCTGCGTCGTAGTCACCGCCACGATTCGCGGCGAACACACACGCATCCTCGCCGAGTGGCCGGAGCGCAGCGAAATCAACCAGGCGCTGATCGATGCCGGCATGATCGCGCTCAAACGCAATCTCGAAGGCATCGTCGTCCCGCCGGTCATCCAGAGCGCCGCCGGCCCACAACGCATCGTCCAAGTGCTGCTCGAGCACGGTCAGGAACGCTGCATCATCGTCCTCGGCATCAACAACGCCAACGAAGGCGTGGCCCAGGGCTACTTTGACGACCTGCGCGGCTTGAAAGGCACGCTCGAGGAACTGCTGCAGTCGGCAGACAACCTGAATGCCGCCTTGAGCGCCACATTGCTCAACCTGCAACTCGCCCTGCTGGAGCCCGACCGCCTCGACCGAGCCTCGGCCGCCTTCGTCAACGAAGTCGCCGACACCTATCGCTTCGACCGCTGCAGCCTCGGCCTGCTCGAAGACGGCCGCATCCGCATCGCCGCCATTTCCCAGAGTGCGGCAGTCGAACAGAAACAGGCCTTGCTGCGCAAGCTCGCTGCGGCGATGGAGGAAGCCATCGACCAGGCGGTGACGCTGACACAGCCCCCCCGCCCCGATGAAACCCCATTCATTCTGCTGGCGCATGCCGAATTTGCGGCGCGAGCCGGCACCTGCCTGACCTCGATTCCGATCGGCCAGCAGGGCAAGCTCATCGGCGTCCTCACCGTCGAGCGTCGGGGCGCCCTGCCGCCCGCCCGCGACGAAGTGGCGCAATGCGAGCACCTCGCCGCACTGATTGCGCCCCTGCTCAGCCTGCGCCTGCAGGCCGAGCGTTCGCTGCTGCAACGAGCGCGCGACCAGCTGCGCCATCACTGGCAGCAGTTCGCAACGGCGGACAACCGACGGGCCCGGCTGGCTGGCGGGCTGCTGGCCTTGCTGGCGGCACTGGCCCTGTTCATCCCGCTCCCCTACCGCCTGGCCGCCGATGCTCATTTGGAAGGCCAGGAGCAACGGCTGCTGGTGGCGCCCGACGACGGCTTCCTGAAACAGGTCCATGTGCGTCCGGGCGACACGGTACGCACCGGTCAGCTGCTGGCCGAAATGGCCGATCAGGACCTACGTCTGGAGGAAGGGAAATGGCAGGCGGAGCTGACCCAGCACGAAAACGCCTACATCGCTGCGATGGCACGCGCCGACCGGGCAGCCTTCTCGATCAGTCGCGCCAAGGCCAACGAGGCCGCCGCCCAGCTCGAGCTGGTGCGCGGCCAGCTCGAGCGCATGCAGATCGTCGCCCCGATGAACGGCATCATCGTCCAGGGCGACCTGACCCAGTCGCTCGGCGCCCCGGTACGCCGCGGTGATACGCTGCTGACGCTCGCCCCGCGCGGCAAACACCGCCTGATCATTGACATCGACGAACGCGACATCGGCGACGTCAATGTCGGCAGCGACGGTACCCTGGTGCTCTCCGCCCTGCCCGAGACGCCCATCGACTTCAGCATCGAGCGTATCGTGCCGGTCGCCGTCACCCGCGATGGTCGCAACCTGTTCGAAGTCGAAGCCCGGCTTGCCACCGAACTGATCGGTCTGCGCCCCGGCCTGCAGGGCATCGCCAAGCTCGAGGTCGAATCCCGCTCGCTGGCCTGGCAGCTCGCCCATCGCATCGTCGACTGGGTACGCCTGCGCCTGTTCGCCTGGGGGCTTTGAGTTGGCCGAGCTGCTTTACAGCCCCCGCTGGTATCGGGTCGCCGACCTCCGTCCCCGGCTGCGGCCTCAGGTCGTCATCCAGCGCAAGCGCTGGCGCGACCAGTTGTGGTACCTGCTGAGCAACGACGCGATAGGCAACTTCCACCGCATCAACGACAGTGCCTACCAGTTCATCGGCCGCTGCGACGGACAGCGCACCGTCCAGGAAATCTGGGATGCCGTGGTCGAAGCACGCGGTGACGCAGCACCGACTCAAGACGAGATCGTGAATCTGCTCGTCGCCCTGCACGATGGCGAACTGCTGCAATTCGACCGCACGCCCGACATCGACGCCCTCTTTCATCGCCAGGGCGAGGCCCGTGCCCGCCAAGCCAGCGGGCGCCTCAACCCCTTTGCCTTTCGCCTGCCGCTGGGTGACCCCGACCGCCTGCTGGCCCGTCTCGACCGCCTCGGGCGCGTGCTGTTCAGCACCCCGGGCTTCTGGATCTGGGTGCTCACCACGCTATTTGGCGTCCTGACGGCGGCCAGCCACGCCCAGGAACTGCTCGCCTACGGCCGCTCACGTCTCGATTCCCCCGGCTTCCTGTTGCTCCTGTGGTGCGCCTACCCCGTGGTCAAGCTGCTGCACGAGGTCGGGCATGGCCTCGCGGTTCGCCGCTGGGGTGGCGAGGTGCACGAAGCGGGGATCGCCTTGCTGCTGCTGGTCCCGGCCCCCTACGTCGATGCCTCGGCAGCCTCCGGTTTCATCGGCCGACGACAGCGCGCGCTGGTCGGCGCAGCCGGCATCATGGTCGAGTTGGCGATCGCGACGGCCGCCCTGCTGTTGTGGCTGCAAACCCAGGACGGCCTGCTGCGCGACACGCTCTTCGCGCTGATCCTGATCGGCAGCCTGTCGACCGTCCTTTTCAACGGCAACCCGCTGCTGCGCTTCGACGGCTATTACGTCCTCTGCGACAGCTTCGACCTGCCCAATCTCGCAGCCCGCAGTGGCGGCTACTGGGGCCACCTGCTGCGCCAGCACCTGCTGCGTCTACCCTCCGTCGCGCCGCAGTTCGGCAGCGGCGAAACCAAGTGGCTGTTCGCCTACGCCCCGCTCTCGCTCGCCTACCGGCTGGCCATCAGCATCACCCTGATCGCCTGGCTTGCCGGCATCTGGCTGTTACTGGCAGTGGCCGCCGGTCTGTATCTGGCGGGCAGCATGCTGTTGCGGCCGGCCTGGCGTTGGGTCAGCCAGTCCCTGACCTCGGCCACGCCCGGCGAACAGGCGACGGCGGCCCGCCAACGCCTGCTCGCCGCTGTCGCGGTGCCGGCCATCCTCTTCGGCGTCGTCCCGCTGCCCTTCAATACGCTGGCACCGGGCGTCGTCTGGCTGCCGGATCAGGCCCACCTGCGCCCGGAGGTGGATGGGTTCATTGCCGAACTTCCAGTTGCCGACGGACAGTTCGTCACCCCGGGTACCCTGCTCGTCCGCCTGAAGAACCCGGACCTGATCGCGGAACGCGACAAACTGGCCAGCCGCCTGGCCGGCCTGCAGGCAGAGCGCTACCGTCTGCTGCTGCGCGATCCGGTGGGCGCCCAGAATCAGGCACAACTGATCGCCCGCACCGAAAGCGAACTCGAGCGCGCCGAAACCCGTCTGCAGCAACTCGACATCCGGGCCACGAGCCAGGGCCGCCTGATCATGCCGCGCCAGATCGACCTGCCCGGCAGTTTCGTCCGACAGGGGGCATCGCTGGGCTACGTGCTGGCCGAGGGCGAGCTGATGATTCGCGCGGCGGTGTCGCCCACGGACATCCATCTGGTTCAGTCCGACACCCGACGCGCCCTCGTTCGGCTGACGGAAGCGGCCGGCCAATCCGTCGAAGCGCAGGTCCGGGGCGATATGCCCGGGGCGACACGCACCCTGCCCAGCGCTGCCCTGGGCGATCGCGGCGGCGGCCCTTTCCTGACCGAGCCGACCGACCGGCAAGGCACCCAGCTCCTGGATCCCGTCTTCCTTGTTGACCTCAGCGTCGCCCACGCCATGCCGCAACATATCGGCGAACGGGCCTGGGTGCGCTTCGAACACGGCTACCTGCCCTTGCTGTTCCAGGCTTACCGGCAGGTACGGCAACTCTTCCTCAAGCAGGGCAACGTTACCGCCTGAGCCGACCGAGCCCATGGCCCGCCTCTCTCCCCCCTTGCCGACCCCCGGCGCGGTCTGGGGGTATTACCCGGAAAATCCCGCGCCCTGGCCCGACCGCCATCCGCTCTCACGGTGGCTTGACCGGCTGGCCGAGCGCCTGGCCATCCTCCTGCCGCATCGTCAAGCCGCTCGGCTTGGCGATGAAGGCGCCCCAACGACGGGATCGCCGGCGCCGGGCAGGGCACCGTCCCCCTCGACCGACCTGGCCAGCATTCGAGGCCGATTGCGCAAGGATGGCTTGGCCGAGGGCGCCCTGGACGAGGCCCTGCGTCATGTCGGTGATGTTGCCGGCCGCACCCTCGGGCAAACGCCCTATCCGGTCCAGCTGCAGGCCGCCCGGCTGGTCATCGCCGGCCATCTGGCCGAGATGGCCACCGGCGAAGGCAAGTCGCTCACCGTCGCGCTGGCGGCCGCCTGCTGCGCCCTGGCGGGGATGCCGGTGCATGTCATGACGGCCAACGATTATCTGGTTGCGCGTGACGCCCGCACCTTCGCGCCGCTCTATGCCCAGCTGGGTCTGCGTGTCGGCTTCGTCACCGGCGCCTCATCGCCGGACGAACGCCGCGCGGCCTACGCCTGCGACATCACCTACTGCACCGCCAAGGAAGTGGTCTTCGACTATCTGCGGGATGAACTGGTGCGCGCTCCGTCCACGCTGCGCTGGCATGCCGGCAAGGTCTTCGATCAGACGCCGGCAACCAGCCTGCGGGGCCTCTGCATGGCCATCGTCGACGAGGCCGACAGTATCCTGATCGACGAAGCGAAGGTACCGCTGATTCTCTCGCAAAGCCTCGATCGTGCGGACGAGGCGGCCAGCCTGCGGCAAGCCCTGGCACTGGCGCGCGGATTGCAAATTTCGGCAGATTTTCGGGTTGACCGTCAGCATCGCTTTGCCGCCCTCACCGAGGCCGGGGAAGCACGCATCGAACGGCTGGCCGGACGCCTGGGCAATACCTGGCGGAGCCGCACCCACCGCAACGGCCATGTCACGCAGGCCCTGGTCGCCCTGCATGCGCTGCAACGCGACCAGGATTACCTTGTCGCCGCCGACGGCATCCAGATCATCGACCCGACGACCGGGCGCATCGCCGTCGGCCGTCAATGGTCCCTCGGCCTGCACCAGCTGGTGGAAATAAAGGAGGGACTGACGCCCAGCGCTGCGAACACAACGGTCGCGGCGCTCACCTACCAGCACTTTTTCCCCCGCTATTGCCATCTGGGCGGCCTGAGCGGCACGCTCACCGAAGCGGCGAGCGAACTGCATGCCACCTATGGCCTCACCATCCGTCGCGTGCCCCTGCGCCGCCCGAGCCGCCGACAACTATTGCCGACCCGCCTGTTCCCCGACCAGCGCCGCCTGTGGCAGGCCATCACCGCCCGCGCCCGGGCCTTGCAGACGGCCGGCCGGCCGGTGCTGGTCGGGACAGGCTCGATCGAGGATTCCGAAGCGCTCTCGGCCGTGATGACCGAAGCAGGCCTCCGCCATGTCGTCCTGAACGCCCGGCACGACGCTCAAGAAGCATCGATCGTCGAACAGGCCGGCCTGCCGGGCCAGATTACGATCGCCACCAACATGGCCGGCCGCGGCACCGACATCCATCTCGGCCCGGGCATCGCCGAGGCCGGCGGGCTGCATGTCATCAACAGCCAAGTTAACCGGGCAAGGCGCATCGACCGGCAACTGATCGGCCGCTGCGCCCGCCAGGGCGATCCCGGTAGCGCTGAAACCTGGCTGGCGCTCGACGACCCGTTGATCCGCGCCCACTGCCCGCCCCTCCTGCGGCCGTGGTTGGCACGAGCGCACACCGGGACGGGCTCCCCGACCATGGCGCTGCTCCTGCGGCTCATCCAGATCCGTTGCGAACGGGAAGACTACCGCCAGCGCAAACGCCTCGCCGAGCAGGACCGCCACCTCGACCGGAAACTGGCGTTCAACCGCCGACAGGGCTCTACCCCAAACTGAAACGGCAGGGCCGACGACGATGCGGCCGCTGGCGTTTTTGTCAATGTGGCAAATTCGATCATTTTGTGAAGATTTTCCGCCGAGGCGGCGATCAGTGCTTGTATATGGCAACAAATACGAAGAAAATACGTTTTTGCCAGATTCGGCATATTATTATTAAATAACGTGTTTAAATTCAAGGGGATACAGCACACAGTCTGCCTTTGGGTAGCCCTCGGCTCGCTCATCGCAGACGCTGACGCCGGGCAGCCCCTCGGTTGCCTGATTGAAGCTGAACGCAACGCGGACATCGGCAGCCAGGTGGTCGGCATCGTCGAGGCAATCCCTGTCGACCGTGGCGACACCGTCCGCAAAGGGCAGACTCTGGCCGTGCTCAAGGCCCAGCCAGAACGGGCCGCGGTTTCGCTGGCGAAGATCCGTCAGGATGCCGAAGGCGAATGGCGCGCAGCCGAGGCGGCGGCAACACTGGCCGACCAGCATTTGAAGCGCACCGAGGAACTCCACCAGCGCAACTTCGTTTCCAGGCAGGCCCTCGACCAGGCCCGCTCGGAAGCGGAGGTCGCCCGCCAGAAGGCCGTGCAGGCCCGCGACAATCGCCGTGCCGCCACAGGCGAATTCGAGTTCTCGCAGGCTCAGCTCGGCCAACGGACCATCGTCGCCCCGTTCGATGGCGTCGTCACCGAGCGCTACATGGCCCCGGGCGAGCGCGTCGAAGAGAAACCCATCGTCCGCCTTGCCCAGATCAATCCCCTGCGCGTCCAGGTTGTCATCCCGGTCGGCCTCTACGGCCAGATCAAGGTTGGCGACAGCGCCCGTGTCCTGCCGGAACTCCCGAACGCCGGCCAGGTCAGCGCCCAGGTGTTTCGCGTGGACAAGGTGGTGGACCCGGCCAGCAACACTTTCCGCGCCCTGTTGCGCATCGACAACGCGCGCCATGCCTTGCCGGCCGGGCTGCGTTGCACGGTCGACTTCAACCAGGGCGATGCCGGTGCAACGGCCAAGCCCGCCACCGCCGTGCCACCCGCCC
>ERZ1645187.5240-NODE-5240-length-10168-cov-3.733709_pt1 | contig 10168 bp, 10 predicted proteins | sample MGYA00575352_ERZ1645187 | MGnify/ENA primary metagenome ERZ1645187 (study PRJEB40837, sample SAMN11349314) | freshwater sediment metagenome | isolation source: river sediment | host: Sediment | place: India: Wazaribad , New Delhi | collected 2017-02-21 ...
CGGATCCTGCCCACCGTGCGCATGATGATCGCGCGAGAATTTCCGTGGGGAAATGGATTCGGGAGTTTCGCGACGGTCTATCAGGTCCACGAGCCGGATAGCCTGCTTCATCCGAGCTATATGAACCATGCGCATAACGACTGGCTGGAACTGGTATTCGATGGCGGTCTGCCAGCCGTCGTACTGGTGGCGATGGCGCTGATCGTCATTGCCAGACGCGTATGGCGCCGGGAGAAATTGGGGGGGGATCGGAAGGAAATCCTCGAGGGCAGGCTCGGAGTAATTGTTCTGGTTCTTTTGTCCGTCGCATCGATATTCGACTATCCCTTGCGGGTTCCGGCGCTCGCGTGTTTTGCCATCTACGCGATGGTGCTCGCATGCTTGCCGGCTTCCGGAAACGATCCGGCCGCTGGGAAATCGTTTGACGTAGATGCAGCATCCTTGCACTCTGGCCGTCAGAGATTAATAAAATGCTGAGATCAATTGAGATTTTATCGATGACAACGATTCGAAGGGTTGGCCTCTGGGCAGGAGCGGCCTGCACGTTAGCACTTGCATCATGTGGCGGGGGGCAAACCCGTCTAGGCGGCGCACCCAATCTGAGCGTTCTGGCCGGTAACGAACTTCCCTCGCCCGGCCGCCTCGATGTCACCGATACTACTTCGATCTACTATGTCGGTCCTTTCGACCGTCTCGTCATCGACGTGTTCGGTATCGATGAATTGTCCAATCGGGAAATCCAGGTCGATGCCAACGGCCGGATATCGTTTCCGCTGGCGGGCGTCGTCGACGTCATCGGCATGACCCCAAGCGAAGTGGAGGTGGAACTCGCCAAGCGACTGGCTGCGGCGCATGTCCGCAAACCGCAGGTTACCGTCAATCTCAAGGAAACCTTGAGCCGCGTCGTGACTGTCGAGGGCCAGGTCAAGAAGCCGGGCCTCTATCCCGTGGTCGGCAAGATGACGCTGATGCGTGCGATCGCCACGGCCGAGGGCACCGACGAGTTCTCGAAACTCGATGATGTCGTGGTGTTCCGGACCGTTGAAGGGCGTCGCTATGCGGCGCTCTATGACCTCAAGGCAATACGCCACGGCGCTTACAACGATCCCAACATTTTTGCCGGCGACGTCGTGATGGTCGGCGAAGAAAAGAGCCGACGCCTGTTCAAGGATTTTCTCGCCAGCGTGCCCGCACTGGTTACGCCGCTTGTCATTGGGCTTGATCGCCTGACCAACTGAGGCTGACCGTGAATACTGAAACTCCGATGTTGTCGGCAGAGCCGCTAACCAATTCCAATCTTGATTTCGAGCCTGACGGGGACGACGCGCTCTCGTTGTCGCCAATCATGCTCCAATTGTGGCAGGTCGTCGTTCGCTGGCGGTTGCTGATCGCCGGGATAGTGCTTGCCAGCCTGGCCATGGGACTGGTCGTCACCTTCCTGACAGCGCCGCGCTACACGGCGCGCAGCGAGATCGAAATCAGTCGCGAACAGAAGAACGTCACCAACGTCGAGGGCCTCGATTCCCAACAGGAAGGCCGCGATCTGGAATTCTATGCGACCCAGTATGCGCTGCTGAAGGCACGCTCGCTGGCCGACCGGGTCGCCCAGCGCCTCAAGCTTGCCGAAACTGACGCCTTCTTCGAAGCCAGCGGGGTCAAGCCAGAAGTCGAGCTTCCCGCCGCGGCCAACGCTCCGGGCGCGCAGGGCGCCATCACCGAGCGCCACAAGCAGGCGATCGATCTGTTGTTGCGCGATATCGATATCGAACCCATCCGGACCTCGCGCCTCGTCGATATCGAGTATACCAGTCGCTCTCCGGAGATTTCGGCCACCATTGCCAATACCTGGGTCAAGGAATTCATTGGCTCGACCATGGACCGGCAGTTTTCCTCGACCGCCGACGCGCGCAGCTTCCTGGAACAGAGACTCGCGGCGCTGCGCGAGCGGCTCGAGCAGTCCGAACGGAGCGCCGTCGCCTTTGCGAGCAGCAAGGACATCGTCACGCTCGATTCGGTGCGCGACGCAGAAGGTCGAACGTTCAACCAGCGGACGCTGGCCTCTGCCGACCTCGAGGCGCTCAACGGAGAACTGGCCAAGGCCAGGGCGGAACGCTTCGCCGCGCAGAGCCGTGCGGGTTCCGGCTCGACCGAAAACACCAGCGAGGTCCTGTCCAATCCCGCGATTGTGGAACTGCGCGCCAAGCGCGCCGAACTGGCGGGCGAATATGCCAAGCTCCTGGTGCAGTTCGAACCAGGGTATCCCAAGGCGCAGGCGCTCAAGGAGCAGATCGATGCGCTCGACAGTGCCCTGGCGCATGAATCCAGGCGCGTGGCCGGCAGCCGGCAGCTGAGTTACGCCGAAGCGCTGGCGCGCGAGCAGAGCCTCGAGGCGCAGGTCGGCCTGCTCAAGGGCCAACTCGATCGCCAGCGCCAGAATTCGATCCAGTACAATATCTTCCAGCGCGACGCGGACACCAACCGTCAGCTTTATGATGCGCTGCTGCAGCGTTACAAGGAAATCGGCGTTGCAGGGGCCGTGGGTGCCAGCAACATTGCCGTTGTCGACAAGGCTGAAGTTCCGACCATACCTTCGGCGCCCAGCCTGGTCCTCAATGTTGCGCTCGCGCTTCTGGTCGGGATCGCCCTTGCCGCGATCACGGTCTTCCTGCTCGAACAGATCGACGAAGGGGTGCGCAGCCCCGACGACGTCCGGCTTTCGCTGCGCATGCCGCTGCTCGGCAATGTGCCCTTAAGCGACCAGGATCCTCTTGTAGAGCTCACCGACCCCAAGTCGGCGATTTCCGAAGCCTACTTCAGTCTGCGCTCCGTCCTGGACCTGAGCACCAGCCATGGTCTGCCTTATTGCCTGGCCGTCACCAGCAGCCGCGCGGGCGAAGGCAAGTCGACGTCCGCAGTGGCGCTGGCTGACGTGATCGGGCGGACCGGCAAGACGGTCCTGCTGATCGATGCCGATCTGCGCTCGCCATCGCTGCACCGCTACGCCGGGATCGCGAACGATCGCGGCTTCGGCAATGCACTAGCGGGCGAGGACGACCTCGAGAGCCTGGTTGTCAAGACCGACCGGCGGGGCCTCTCGGTGATGCCGACCGGCCCCCTGCCGCCGAGCCCGGCCGAACTGCTGAGCGGCGATCGGCTCGAGGCGGTGCTCACGGCGGCGCTCAAGAAGTTCGATCATGTCATTATCGACGCGCCTCCGGTGCTCGGCCTTGCCGATGCCTTGCTGATCGCGCGCATGACCGAAGGCGTCGTCTTTGTCGTCGAGGCGGAAAACACGCCCAAGCGCGTGATCCGCACATCTGCGCAGCGGTTGGTGGGCGGCGGCAGCCATGTCTTCGGCGTGGTGGTGACCAAGATCGATCTGGCGCGCCACAGCTATGGCTACGGTTATGGATACGGCTACGGCTATGGTTATGGCTATACATATGGAGCCAAGCGGGACGACGAACTGCAGGAGGCGTGAGGGGGTCCCATGCGTCGATCGCTGCCGCAGCCGTTGCGCAATGCGCGTGTGATGCGCAGGGTCGTGATCATGGCGTGCGCCACGCTACTCGCGTGGCTGGCCCATGGCAGTGCGGCAGCGCTTTACTGGCGCGCCAATCCGGACGGACGCGTTCCGGCGGCGTGGCGCGAGGATCCGACGATTGTTGTCCTGCGCAGCGGCACGGTTGCCAACGCCGCCCCGTCCGATTCGGGCCCGCCCGTCGCCCCCGCGAACCTCGCGGCTGCGCGCAAGGCGGTGCGCAGCGAGCCGCTGCAGGCGTCAGCCCTGCGCCTGCTGGCGCAAGGAACGCCCGGTGAGGCCGGGCCGCTCTATCACCTGTCCGAGCAGGTCAGTCGCCGCGAGCTGCGGACCCAGGCGGTATTGCTGACCACCGCGCTGGAAGCCCGCCGGTATCGGGAAGCCGTGCGTCATCTCGACGTTCTCGTCTCGATCAATCCGGCGGCGACCTCCGAACTTGTGCGGAGCGCGGTGCCGTTGCTGGCCTATCCGGAGTTCCAGCAGGCCTTGCGGCCGTTTCGGGAAAAGGCGTGGGTGAAAGCGCTGGTCCGCACCGCGATCCAGAGCCCCGGGTACATCGCTTATGGCGCGGATCTCATTGAACGGTTGCCGCTTGACCTCGGCCAGGATGATAGTGGCATTCAGCCGCTCCTGCTGACGCGATATGCCGAACGGCTCAACTTCGCCAGTGCCCGGGCACTGGCCATGTCCTTCGGGCATGTGACCGCTGCCGAACTGGATGCCTTTGCGCTTGCCGGCGCGGCGATCGATCCGCGATTGGCGCCGCTCGCCTGGACGACGCGCAACGATGATGCGGTGCGTGGAAGCTTTGATCTGGACGGTGGCCTCGACGTCGTGTTGCAGCCCGGCCGTTTGGCCGCAGTGCTTGAGCGCACGACCACGCTTGCACCTGGCCGGCATCGCTTTGGCTTTTCGCTCGCCGCCGATCCATCGGCGCCAACGGCGGGGCTGCGCTGGCGGGTCCGCTGCGCTGCCGATCCGGCCATGCGCGTGATCTGGGAGCAGCCGGTACCGATGGATGGGGCCGAGCGGCGCTACGCGGCCACTCTGGACACCACCGGCTGCACTGCGCAACGCTGGCAGCTGCTCGCGGTTGCGCCCGACGGGCAGGTCCCAAGCCATTTCGGGTTGAGCGGCTTGACGCTGGACACATTACCATGATTGCGGGTGCTGCGTGCGGCTAATGGGGCTTGGCCCGGCGACGCTTTGACGCTATATTCAAAGTTGAACGTTTGGTCACGCCCTGCGCGCGCGACCGGGTTAGCACAGTGAGTGGTTTTCACCCGCTGTGCGGTAGCTTGCCCACAAGTGGTTAACCGCCTTTCCAACGATTTGCGCGATGCGGCGCAGTTCCGGGTGCTCAACGCGATTGCGCTCCACCCCGACTATTCGCAGCGCCAATTGTCGCGGGTGCTGGGGGTGAGTGTCGGACGGGTCAATGCCTGCCTCAGGGCCTTGCGCGAGGGCGGACTGGTCACGGTAGGTGCCAGGCGCCGAGAGCCCGGCAGGCGCGGCGCGGTCCTGGCGCTGACCCCGGCGGGCATGGCCGAGCGGTCGCGGCTGACACAGCGGTTCCTTCAGCGCCGGCTGGCTGAATATGCTGCGCTGCGCCGCGAGATCGCCGAATTGCGGGCGCAGATGGACCTGCCGGGCCTTGCCACGCGATGATTTGCGTTATCGGCAGTTTGGCTTGGGCGTGGGCGTAAAGTGCCATTCGCACCCGCAAGGACTTCCTGGCCGACCAGATCATCGCGCGCAAGCCAGCGAAAGTCGGTGTGCATCGCCTGGTGATGAAGGCCGGGTCGGACAATTTCCGCCAGTTTTCGATCCAGGGCATCATGAAGCGCGTGAAGGCCAAGGGCATCGAGGTCATCGTCTACGAGCCCGGCATTGCCGAGGAAACCTTCTTCGGCTCACGCGTTGAGCGCGATTTCGCCACATTCAAGCAGGACTGCGACGTCATCATCGCCAACCGCATGAGCGAGTCTCTCGCCGATCTAGAACACAAAATCTTCACGCACGACCTGTTCGGCTCGGACTAGGTCCAATTAATTCGGGATCCTTAAGGAGTACTAGGGGTGAGAAAAGGCATCATTCTGGCAGGGGGCTCGGGCACGCGCCTCTATCCGCTGACACGCGGCGTCTCCAAGCAGCTCATGCCTGTCTATGACAAGCCGATGATCTACTATCCTCTTTCCGTCCTCATGCTGTCGGATATCCGCGAGGTCATGATCATCACCACGCCGCAGGACCAGGCGGCGTTCCAGGCCGTGCTTGGCGACGGCGCGGCCTTCGGACTGGAAATCCAGTATGCCGTGCAGCCCGAACCCGCCGGGCTTGCACAAGCCTATCACATCGGCGCCGATTTCGTGGGCGACAACTCCTCGTCCCTGGTTCTGGGCGACAACATCTTCTACGGTCACGGCCTGCCGCAGCTCCTCGCCAGCGCCAACGCCCAGTCTCAAGGGGCGACCGTGTTCGGCTACTACGTCAAGGATCCCAAGACCTACGGCGTCGTTTCCTTTGACCGCGAAGGGCGTGCCGAAACCATCGAGGAAAAGCCTGAGCACCCCAAATCCAACTTCGCGGTGACGGGCCTCTACTTCTACGACGACAATGCGGTCCGCCTCGCCCGGGACCTCAAGCCGAGCCCGCGCGGCGAGCTGGAGATCACCGATCTCAACCGCCTCTATCTCGACGCGGGCGAACTCTCGGTGAAAATCATGGGTCGCGGTTATGCCTGGCTCGACACCGGCACGCACGCCTCCCTGCTCGACGCGGGCAACTATGTGCGGATCATCGAGGAGCGGCAGGGCCTCAAGATCGCCTGTCCCGAGGAAATCGCCTGGAGAAAGGGCTTCATCAGCGACGAGCAGCTCGAAGCGATCGCCGCGCCGCTCGTCAAGAGCGGCTACGGCGCCTACCTGCTCAACCTGCTCCAGGGCCAGGACGCTGCACTGGAAGCCGAGGGCGTGGCATGAACCTCATCCCCACCGGAATCGAAGGCCTGGTCATCATCGAACCGCAGGTCTTCGGCGATGATCGCGGTTTCTTCCTGGAAAGCTGGAACCGACGTATTTTCGCCGATCTCGGGCTTGATCTGGACTTCGTGCAGGACAACCACAGCCGCTCGGCCCGCGGCGTTCTGCGCGGTCTGCACTATCAGCAGCCCAATCCGCAAGGCAAGCTGGTGCGGGTGGTCAATGGCCGCGCTTGGGACGTGGCGGTAGACCTGCGCGCGGGTTCGCCGACTTACGGGAAGTGGGCCGGGATCGAGCTGTCCGCCCAGAACAAGCGCCTGTTCTGGGTTCCGCCCGGCTTCGCGCACGGCTTCGTCAGCCTCGAGGAGGGAACGGACTTCCTTTACAAGTGCACGGACTTTTACGACCCGTCGAACGAGCATTCGCTGATGTGGAATGACCCACAGGTCGGCATCGAATGGCCGCTGGAAGGACTCGCGCCCCAGCTTTCGGCCAAGGACCAGGTCGGCAAGCCATTGTCCGAAGTGAGACCCTTCACGTGAAAGTACTGATCGTTGGCGCCAAGGGGCAGCTGGGGCGCGGCCTGATCGCCATGGCTCCCGCAGAGGCGGACATCACCAGCCATGACATCGACACGTTGGACATCACCGATGCCGCGGCGGTCGATGCACTCGTGCAAGCCGTTAAGCCGCAGATCGTCTTCAACGCGGCCGCCTATACCGCTGTCGACAAGGCCGAAAGCGAAGAAGCGCTGGCCGAGGCAGTCAATGCCATCGCGGTCGGCCATCTGGCAGGCGCGACGAAGGCGGCGGGCGCGCAATTCGTTCATGTCTCGACTGACTTCGTCTTCGACGGCCTCTCGGGCGTGCCATATCCTCCAGATGCGCCCACCGGGCCGGTCAGCGCCTATGGACGCACCAAGCTTGCCGGCGAACGCGCGGCGGGTGAGGGGGCCCTGATCGTGCGCACCGCCTGGGTCTATGCACCCACGGGCGGCAATTTCGTGCGCACCATGCTGCGCGTGATGGCCGAGCGTCCGGAAGTGCGCGTCGTCGCCGACCAGATCGGCACGCCCACGTATGCACCCGGCCTCGCCGCGGCGCTCTGGAAGATGGCCGCCGCCGGCGCCAGCGGCCTGCCCCACTATACCGATGCAGGCGCCTGCAGCTGGTACGATTTCGCTGTCGCCATTCAGGAAGAGGCGCTGGCCGCCGGCCTGCTGGAAACGGCCGTGCCGGTGATCCCGATCGCGGCCTCCGACTACCCCACCCCGGCAAAGCGCCCGCACTTCTCGGTGCTGGACAAGACTTCGACGTTCACGATCCTAGGCGGGCCGACCCCGCACTGGCGCGCGAACCTTCGCAAGATGATCGAAGAGATAAAACACCATGGCTAATATCATTGTCACAGGCGGCGCCGGCTTCATCGGCGCAAATTTCGTGCATTACTGGAACCAGGCTAAGCCGCAGGACAAGATCGTCGTGCTGGACCTGCTCACGTATGCGGGCAGCCGGCACAACCTCGATGGTCTTGACGCCGTGGAGCTTGTCGTGGGCGATATCTGCGACACGGATTTGGTCTCGCAGATCATGGCCGACCACGCCATCGACACGATCGTGCACTTCGCTGCCGAAAGCCATGTCGACCGCTCGATCACCGGTCCCGACGCCTTCGTGACGACCAACGTGATCGGCACCCACAGCCTGCTCAAGGCCGCCAAGAAGGCCTGGCTCGACGAAGGATCGGGCAAGCCGCACCGGTTCCACCACGTCTCCACCGACGAAGTCTACGGATCGCTCGAAGCTGACGATCCGGCGTTCAGCGAAACGACGCCCTATGCGCCGAACTCACCCTATTCGGCCTCGAAGGCGGGCAGCGACCATCTGGTGCGGGCCTATCACCACACCTATGGCCTGGAGACGACGACCAGCAACTGCTCGAACAACTACGGGCCGTTCCAATTTCCCGAGAAGCTCATTCCCCTGTTCACGCTCAACGCCCTTTCCGGCAAACCCCTGCCGATCTACGGCGACGGGATGAACGTGCGCGACTGGCTGCACGTCGAGGATCACTGCCGCGGGATCGAGGCCTGCCTGCTCAAGGGGCGTCCGGGCGAAACCTACAACATCGGCGGCGGGCAGGAACTGCCCAACCTCACGGTGATCGAGGAGATCTGCACAGCGGTCGACAATGCCTTCGCCGCCGATCCCTCGCTGGCGACACGCTTTCCCGACGCGCCGGCGGCGCAAGGCCGCCCGAGCGCCGAACTGAAAACCTTCGTGACCGACCGCAAGGGCCATGACCGGCGCTATGCGATCGACGAGACCAAGGCGCGGTCCGAGCTCGGCTATGCGCCGGCGCGCGATTTCCCGCAGGGCTTCGCCGAAACCCTGGCCTGGTTCCTCGCCCGCGAGGACTGGTGGCTGCCTCTGCTCGAACGCGCGGCGATCGTCCGCTGACGGGAAGGCCGGGCCAGCACGATAGAGCTTGCCCGGCCCCGCAAGACTCCCCCGACAGGTGCGCGTTTTGACGGATAAACATCTCATCATACTTGGAATTCGCGGCGTCCCGGCAGCGCATGGCGGCTTCGAGAGCTTTGCCGAGCAGCTGGCCCCGTGGATGGTCAGGCACGGTTGGCGCGTCACCGTCTATTGCCAGGGCAGCGAATCCGGAAGCCGCCACGAAGACATATGGGAAGGATGCCGGCGCATCCATATCCCGGTGAAGCGCGACGGCGCGGTCGGGACGATCGAGTTCGACATCAAATCGACGCTCGATGCCGTGAAACAGGATGGCCTGCTGCTGACGCTGGGCTACAATACCGGCTTTCTCTCGGTCTATGCGCGGATGCGCGGCGCGCACAACCTCATCAACATGGACGGCATCGAATGGCGCCGTGACAAGTACAGCAAGGCGCAGCAGGCCTATCTCTGGCTGAACGAGCGCATGGCCGCCGCCTCGGGCAACGTTCTGATCGCCGACCACCCCGAAATCGCGCGCCATCACGCCAGCCATGCGGCACCGGGCAAGATCGAGATGATCCCCTACGGCTCCGACCGCATCGACGAGGCCGACGAAGGGTTGCTCAGCCGTTTCGGGATCGAACGCGACCGCTTCTTCACTGTCATCGCGCGGCCAGAGCCGGAGAACTCGCTGCTGGAAATCGTGCGCGCCTTTTCCCGCAAGCCGCGGGGGATGAAGCTGGTGGTGCTGGGCAAATACAGCCGCGAGCACGCCTATCAGGCCAGCGTGCTGGATGCCGGCAGCGACGAGGTCGTCTTTCCCGGCGCGATCTACGAAAAGCCGGTGCTGCATGCGCTGCGGTTCTACAGCCTGGCCTATGTCCACGGCCACCAGGTCGGCGGCACGAACCCCTCGCTGGTTGAGGCGCTGGGCGCGGGCAACGCGGTGATCGCGCACGACAACCCCTTCAACCGCTGGGTCGCCGGGGAGGCCGGGCGCTATTTCGCGAACGAGGACGAATGCGAACTGCAGATCGAACTGCTCGCGGGTTCCGCCGACGCCAGCCAGGCCATGCGCCACGCCGCGCGCGCACGCTGGGAGGCGGCATTCACCTGGCCCATGATCCTGGGCGACGACCAGGCGCTGATCGAGCCGAGCCTGTGAGCGTGCGCTCCGGCCCGCC
>ERZ1645187.5241-NODE-5241-length-10167-cov-10.764438_pt1 | contig 10167 bp, 8 predicted proteins | sample MGYA00575352_ERZ1645187 | MGnify/ENA primary metagenome ERZ1645187 (study PRJEB40837, sample SAMN11349314) | freshwater sediment metagenome | isolation source: river sediment | host: Sediment | place: India: Wazaribad , New Delhi | collected 2017-02-21 ...
CCTTGGCCGCCCGCTTCGCCCGCTTGATCTTCTCGAACTTGTAGATCGCCGTGCTTTGCCCGAACTGGGCTCCGCCGATCCGCTCCGCAAATAGGTTCTGGATATCCATCGTTTTCCTTTCAAAATCGCCCTGATTATTCACGAACCGCCCGCCGGATCAACCGCTTTCTGCCCGTTCCGGCCGCCGGCCGAATTTTAGCATTGTCTTTCCCCTCCCCTTTGTGGCATCAACTCCACCTTATTGTTTCACTTTTCCACCGGATAGGAGCATCGGAATGAATGTTTTGCACGTGATCGCCAACCCGCGCCCCGCGGAAACCTCGTCGTCCAAGAAATTGGCCTTCGAGTTCTTCGCGGCCCTGACCGAGAAAAACCCCGACGTGGTGGTCAACAACGTCGATCTCTACCAGAACAAGCCCCCGTTCGTGAGCGCCGAAGCCCTCAACTACTTCTGGGGCCCCGTCGCCAATCCCGCCTACATCCCCTCCAAGGCCGAGGAGACCGCCGCGAACTTCTCCAACAACAACGCCCAGGCCCTGATGGACGCCGACGTCCTCGTCCTGACGATGCCCGTCTGGCTCAACGGCATGCCCTCCATCCTCAAGGCCTGGCTCGACCAGGTCGTCGTTCCCGGCAAGATGTTCACCTTCGGCGCCGAAGGCCTGATCCCGACCCACCACCTGCGCACCGTCGTCCTCCTCGTCTCCTCCGACCAGGTCTACAAGGAAGACGACGTCCGCGACGGCCTCACCCCCGCCATCCGCGCCATCTTCGCCTACATCGGCGTGGACGACATCCAGATCGCCTGGGCGGACGGCCAAGACGCCTCCCGCCACTTCGATTCCGAGCAGCGCCGCGAAATGGCCATCGAAGCCGCCCGGGAAATCGCGGAAGACGTCGCCGAAATGGCGTAAGGGCTTCCGTCCCTGCGCTCCGCCGGCTTGCCGGCGGAGTTTTTTTTCGATACAAACAGGCATTCGGAGTCGACCCGCATGAACGCAGAACCCAACCTGATCGGTCCCCGCATCCGCCAGCTGCGCGAGCGGCGCGAATACACCCTCGAGACCCTGGCCCAGCAAAGCGGCTGCAGCGCCGAAATGATCGCCGCCCTCGAGGCCGGCGAACTCGTCCCGTCCCTCACGCCCCTTCTGCGTCTCGCCCGCGGCCTCGGCGTCCGCCTCGGCACCCTCCTCGACGACCAGTCGCAGGACGGCCCCGCCGTCGTCCGCAAGGGCGCGGCCGGCGCCGCCATCCACTTCTCCGGAAACGACCCCGCCCGCACGCGCAGCACGCTCGATTTCCACTCCCTGGCCCCCCACAAGGCCGCGCGCAACCTGGAACCCTTCCTGATCGACGTCCATCCGGCTTCCGGCGACGTCGCCCTCAACGAACACGAAGGCGAGGAATTCATCTTCGTCCTCGCCGGCCGCATCGAAATCCGCTACGGCAAGGACGTCTACCAGCTCGACGCCGGCGACAGCATCTATTACGAATCCGCCGTGCCCCACCACGTCCATGCCCTCGGCGGCGACGCCCAGATCCTCGCCGTCGTCTACGCCCCCGCCTGACCGCCTTGAATTTCAAATCTCAAATTTCAAATCCCGGATTCCCATGACCGCACCCACCGCCACCGACGCCCCCATCGGCGCGGGTCCCGACGGCTTCACCGAACTGACCCTCGGCCGGCAGCTCGAGTTCTGGGCCCGCGAAACCCCCGACCGCGATTTCCTCGTCTATCCCGACCGCGGCCTCCGTTGGACCTACCAGCAGTTCGACGCCCGCGTCGACCGCCTCGCCAAGGGCCTGCTCGCCATCGGCATCGGCAAAGGCGACCACGTCGGCATCTGGGCCAAGAACGTCCCCGACTGGCTGACCTTCCAGTTCGCCTGCGCCAAGACCGGCGCCGTCCTCGTCACCGTCAACACCGCCTACAAGGGCGAAGAACTCGACTACGTCCTCCGGCAGTCCGACATGAAGATGCTCGGCCTCATCGACGGCTTCCGCGACGTCGATTACGTCGCCATCGTCAACGAACTCGTGCCCGAACTCAAGGAACACCCCCGCGGGCATCTCGCCGCCAAAGCCTATCCCCACCTCAAGTTCGTCTGCTACGTCGGCCAGGAAAAGCACCGCGGCATGTACACGACGGCCGAACTCATGCTGCTGGGCGACCACCAGCCCGACCAGATCCTCGCCGACGCCCAGGCCGCCATCGGCTGCCACGACGTCGTCAACATGCAGTACACCTCCGGCACCACCGGCTTCCCCAAGGGCGTGATGCTCACGCACCACAACATCCTCAACAACGGCTGGAGCATCGGCCACCGCCAGCGCTTCACCGCCGCCGACAAACTCTGCCTCCAGGTGCCCCTGTTCCACTGCTTCGGCGTCACCCTCGGCGTCATGGCCATCCTCTCCCACGGCGCCACGCTCGTCGCCGTCGAGGTCTTCGATCCCCTCCTCGGTCTCGCCGCCATCCACCAGGAAAAGTGCACCGTCCTCTACGGCGTGCCCACCATGTTCATCGCGATGTACACCCACCCGATGTTCCAGATGTTCGACATGGCCAGCCTGCGCACCGGCATCATGGCCGGCACCGTCTGCCCCATCGAGGTCATGAAGCGCGTCATCGCCGACATGCACGTGACCGAAATCACCTCCGTCTACGGCCTCACCGAGGCCTCCCCCGGCATGACCCAGACCTACGGCACCGACCCCGTCGAACTGCGCGTGGCCACCGTCGGCCCCGCCTTCCCCGGCGTCGAAGTCGCCGTCCTCGATCCCGCCACCAACCGGCCCCTGCCCCCCGACGCCGAGGGCGAGGTCTGCTGCCGCGGCTACAACGTCATGAAGGGCTACTACAAGATGCCCGACCAGACCGCCGCCGTCATCGACCCCGACGGCTGGCTGCACTCCGGCGACCTCGGCACCTGCGACGCCCAGGGCTACTACCGCATCACCGGCCGCATCAAGGACATCATCATCCGCGGCGGCGAAAACATCTCGCCCAAGGAAATCGAGGATCTCCTCCTGACCCTCCCCCAGATCATGAACGCCCAGGTCGTCGGCGCCCCCGACGAAAAATACGGCGAAATCCCCGTCGCCTTCGTCATCCTCAACCGCGGCCAGACGCTGACCGAGGAAGATGTCCGCGACCACGTGAAGAAGCACCTCGCCGCCTACAAGATCCCCAAATACGTCTTCTTCGTGCCCGAATACCCCCTCACCGCCAGCGGCAAGATCCAGAAGTACAAGCTCCGCGAGCAGTCCAAGGACCTCGTCGCCGCCCGCCGCGCCGAAGACGCCTGAGCCCCCGCGCTCCGGGAATCGCGGCTTGCGGTTTTTCCACGGCGTGGAAAATAGCCGAGTGCCGAGCCCAAGTCCCGCGGCCGCGGGACGCAGGGCGAACGCGAGGTCTATAGCGCCGCGCGTTTGCGCGGCGAGCGAGCGAGGCCCTGCGAGCGGAGCGGCAACATTTTTCCACAGCGTGGAAAAATCCATCAAAGTTTTTACGTAGCGTGGAAAAATCGACGAAAGTTTTTACGTTCTACGTAAAAATCGGCCAAAGTTTTTACGTAGCATGGAAAAATCCGCGTAACTTGTTACGTAGCGTGGAAAACCGTCAGCCGGCGGCGAGCACCTGGAAGGCGAGATCCCGCGCCTGGGGCGAAAAATCGCCGTGGTGCTCGAGCAGGCCGCCCAGGATCGCCCGCACCTCGCGGAAGGTCCGTTCGGGCAGGCCGGCCGGCAGGGTTTCCCCGCGCATCTGCCGGAGGGCGGCGAGCGCGGCGGGGGAAACGGAAGCCCCCTTCCCCTCCGCGCAGGCCTCGCAGCGCACCGCGCCGTGCGCCGCGTCCAGCCGCGCGGGCGCGCCGCTGCGCAGGTCCGCGCGGCACTTCGCGCAGGCGTCCCAGCTTGGCGCGAGCCCGAGTTCCTCCAGCAACCGCAGCTCGAAGCGCGGCAGGGAGGCGGCGCCCGGCGTGCGCGCGGCCCAGCGGTCCAGCGTCGCTTCCAAGAGCTCGTACAAGCCCCGCGGCGCGGGGCCGAACGGCATGGCCCGATCCAGCAAGCCCGCCGCGTAGGACGCGGCCGCGCAGGCCCGCCAGTCCGTCCGGAACGCCGCGCGGGGTTCCAGCGGCGCGCATTCTTTCAGGACGTGCAGGTTGCGCTGCTCGCGCGCGTAGAACAGCAGTTCGCAGGTGTAGAACAGGTCGACCTGCCCGAGGAATCCGCTGCGGTCCCGCTGGCTCCCCTTGGCCAGCGTCGCCAGCTTGCCGTGCGATTTCGACAGCCACACGACGATCCGCGACGTGTTGCCGAACGGATAGATCCGCAGCGCGAGAGCCTCGTCCTTCAGGATCATCGCCCCGCGATCCCCTTCCACGCCGCCGGATCGGCGTCCAGCCAGGCGGTTTCGCGGCGGCGCATCGCGCGGCGGCGCGCGGGGGTATCGTCGTCGGCCCCCGCCAGATGGTCGAGGCCGTGCGCGAGATAAAGCGCGAGTTCCCGCGCCGGGCCGCCCGGCCGCGCCCGGCCTTCCGCCTGCGCCCGTTCGGCATTCACGACCAGCTCCGCCGTCGCCGCGCAGACGCCGGGCACGGCTTCGTAGGATTGGGTCACCACGTCGGTTTGCCGGCGCACGCCGAAACAGCCCGCCTTGTAGGCGGGCATCGCGGCGTCGTCCGTCAGCACGACGGCGAGTTCGGCGAAGGGCGCCTCAGCCGGGAACGCCCGGGCCGCCAGCGTCCGGAGCAGCGTCCGGAGCGCCGCCGGGCGCACCCGCAGCGTCCGCTGCCGGTTGAGCAGATGGATCTTCACGGGGATACGGATTCCTTCCATGCAGGACGTTCGCGAGCGCGAACACGAACGCGGCCCGGATCTCGTGCAGATCCTCGAGCGTGAGCGGACAGCGGTCGAGCTGGCCGTCGAGCAGCTTGTCGCGCATCAGGGTTTCGACCATCTCGGCGATGCGGTTGGGCGTGGGCTTCTCCAGCGAGCGGGAGGCGGCCTCGACGGTGTCGGCCAGCATCAGGACGGCCTGTTCGCGCGTCCAAGGCTTGGGCCCGTCGTAGCGGAAGCTGCTTTCCAGGCCGGCGTCCTCGGTCTGGCCGGCATCCTTCAGCGCGCGCCGGGCGATCTGGTAGAAGTAGGACGTCAGCGTGGTGCCGTGGTGCGTGCGGATGCCGTCGCAGACGGACCGCGGCAGCTTGTAGCGCTTGGCCAGGGTGAAGCCTTCCTTCACGTGCGACTGGATCACCAGGGCGCTCATGCTCGGCGCCAGGCTGTCGTGCGGATTGTCCCCGCCGCGCTGGTTTTCGGCGAAGAACTCCGGCTTGGCGAGCTTGCCGACGTCGTGGAAATAGGCGCAGACCAGCACCAGCAAGCCGTCCGCGCCGATGCGGTTGGCGGCGGCCTGGCCGATCGCCCCCACCAGCAGGCTGTGGTGATAGGTACCGGGCGCTTCGAGCGCCAGCCGCTGCAGCAGGGGGTGGCTCATGTCGGTCAGCTCGAGCAGCGAGATGCCGGTGGTATGCTGGAACAGCCATTCCAGGAACGGCAGGAGCAGCAGCGCGAGGAGCGCCGCCAGGAGGCCGCCGCCCACGCCGGTGCCCATCTGCGTCAGGCACGTGGTCGTCGTCTGATGGACCATCGCGGCCAGCGCCAGCGCCAGCGCGCCCGCAAGCAGGCCCACGAACAGCCCGGCGCGCATCACCTGCGACCGTTTGCGCACGTTCGTCAGGAAGATCGCCGCCAGCACCGTCCCGCCCAACCCCAGCAACAGCAGTTCGAAACTGCGGCCGAAGATCAGAGCCGTCGACAGGGCGCCCCACAACCCGACCGCCAAGGCGGACGGCGCTCCCAGCAGCAACATCGCCAGCATGGTGGGCAGGGCGAGCGGGATGGCGAACGGCACCAGCCACGGGGGAATCCAGTTCAGGCCGATCGATAGATAGCGGTAGAGGCTGGCCAGGCCGAGGGCCAGCAAGCCCAGCAGCACCAACAGCAGCTTGCGGCGCAGGTTCGCATACACGCCGCGCTGGGTCCCCCGCAGCCAGCCCGCGCACATCGCCAGCACGAACAGCATCAGCGCGGCATCGCCGATCCGCTTGATCCGCCGGTCGCCGGGCGATTCCAGCTCCGCCATCCGGCGGTTGTAGGCATCGATCATTTCCACCGTTTGCGGAACGACGGTGGCCCCCTCCTCCATGAGCGTCGTGCCCTCGCGCACGGTCATTTCCACGGGCTCGATGCCGCGCTGGACCGCCGCGCGACGTTCCTGCGTCGCGGGCATGTCGTAGTCCAGGTTGGGCCGCAACACCGGCTGCACCAGTCCTTCGATCGTCGCGGCGCTCGCTTCGATCCCCAACTCGGCGAGCCGCCGCTGCGCCTCCGTCCGGCAGGTCGCCAGCGCCGCGGCCAGCGTCGGCAGATCGTCCAGCGCGACCGTGCGGAACGTGCGCTCGCCCGCGTCCGCCGGCTGCGCGACGTCGATGGTCGCGCCGGGCGACAACCCCTGAAATCCGGTTTCCCGATCCGCTTCCGACAAGATGCCGTTCATCCACACGCCGGACAGGCTGTCCTTCAGCGCGGTCAGCACGTCCATTTCCTTGCCGGGCGGGAACAGGGCCACGAGCGCGTCGCCCGAGCCCGACAGCCCCAGGAGATCGGCGGCGACCGCCAAGCGGGCCTCCAGCGTCTTCGCCGAAGCGGCCTCGGCGGCCGGCGCGGCCGGCGCGCCCTTGGGCGCGGCGGGCTCCAATTCCTGCCGAAGGGCGACGGCCCGGGCCGCCAGTTTTTCCAAGGCGCGCCACCCCGCCTGCAACGGGCCCATCTGGATGGAGAAGACCGGCACGACGGTTTCGGCGGCTTGCCGGCGAAGCAATTCCGTCGCCGCCAGGTTCACGCAGTCGAAATCGACGGCGGCCACGACCGTGGCCGGCGCGCGCTGGCCTTCCGCCAGCCCGGCGTAGCGCTGGGGCCCCCCGAGGTGGATGAACGCCACGCCGGCCAGCCAGAGCGCCAGCAACAGGCCCAGATCCCCCGCGACCCGTCCGCCGCGGCCGCGGCGCGGCGGCGGCACGATCCGCACGCCCCAGCCGCCCTTCGCTTTCTTGCCGAATCCGAAGGCCATCAGCCGGTTCCTCCGTTGCCGCCGCCTTTTTCGCGGCCCTTGTAGGCTTCGATGATCCGCTGCACCAGCGGATGCCGGACCACGTCCGCGCCCGTCAGGCGCACGACGCCGACGCCGGCCACCTTCTTCAGCAGGAATTCGGCTTCCAGCAGGCCGGGCATCTTGTGCGCCGGCAAATCCACCTGCGTCAGGTCGCCGTTCACCACGGCCTTGGAACCGAAGCCCAGGCGCGTCAGGAACATCAGCATTTGCTCGCGGGTCGTGTTTTGCGCTTCATCGAGAATGACGAAAGCGCGGTTCAGCGTGCGCCCGCGCATGTAGGCCAGCGGCGCCACTTCGATCACGCCGCGCTCGACCAGGCCGGGCACGTCTTCGGCGGGCATCATTTCGTAGAGAGCGTCGTACAGGGGCCGCAGATAGGGCAAGATTTTCTGCTGCAGGTCGCCCGGCAGGAACCCGAGGGCCTCGCCCGCTTCCACGGCGGGCCGGGTCAGGACGATGCGCGACACTTCGTTTTTCAGCAGGGCCGAAACGGCCATGGCCATCGCCAACCAGGTTTTGCCGGTGCCGGCCGGGCCGAGGCCGAACGTCAGTTCGCTTGTGCGGATGGTTTCCAGGAAGAGCGCCTGCCCGAACGTGCGCGGGAAAACCGGGGCGCGGCCGGGAGCCACGTCGATCCGCATGCCCGCCAAGCGGTCCAGCTCCGCGCCGCGGCCTTCGGCATAGGCCTGCCGCGCGTAGTCCACCGTGTGCCGGGTCAGCATCATGCCCGCGTTCCGCGCCCGCAGCAGGCCCTCCACGAAGGTGCCCGCCGCCGCCACCTTCGCGGCGTCGCCTTCGATCTTCAGCCACAGGTCGCGCGAAACCGCCGACACGCCGAAGGTCCCCTCCAGCGGCGGCAGGTATTCCCCGCTGGCGCCGGTCACGTCCTGCGCCTCGCGCGCGTTGTCGAAATGGAAGGTGCGTTCCGCCATGGGGATTCGCGGCCCTAGGCCCCGGCTCCTTCCCGGGCCAGTTCCGCCGCCAGCGCCGCGTGCAACTCATCGAGGGCTTGCGGCATCACCCGCACCTGCCCCAGCACCGGCATGAAGTTCGTGTCGCCGTCCCACCGGGGCACGACGTGCATGTGCAGGTGGTCTTTCAGGCCCGCTCCCGCCGCCGACCCCTGGTTGAGGCCGACGTTGAACCCGTCGGGATGCACGACCCGCTCCAGCAGGCGTTCCGCCAGGCAGGTCAGTTCCATCATTTCCCGCATTTCCGCGGCGGTCAGCGCGCCCAGCGTCCCCACGTGGCGCAGAGGCGCCGCCATCAGATGGCCGCCGTTGTAAGGATAGCGGTTCATCAGCAGCAGGCAGGTCTGGCCCCGGCGGATCACCAGATTTTCGGCGTCTTTCGCGGGACCCTCCCGGACGATCCGGCAGAGGAAACATCCCTCTTCCTTCGGCCCGCGGATGAACTCCATGCGCCAAGGAGCCCACAACCGGTGCGCTGTCTGGAATTCGTTCATGCGGAGGCACCTTACCCCATCGAAGCCCGAAAAACATCCAAAAAAACGCCCGGACGGCGCCGGATGCCCCCCCCAGGCCCCCTTCCCGAACGCAGCCGGGCAAAGACTTTTCTCGAACTTCTTGAACCGCGAAAGTAGAATGCCGCCCAATTTCAGAGCCCCCATGGAAACCGCGCCCGACCATCTTCCTTCCCCGCCGGATGCCACCGACCGCATCGGCACCGACCGCATCGGCCGGCTGCTGCTGCGCTTTTCCATCCCCGCCATCGTCGGCATGCTCGTCAACGCGCTCTACAACATCGTCGACCGCATGTTCATCGGCTACGGCATCGGACCGCAGGGCATCGCCGGGGTCACGATCAGCTTTCCGCTGATGATGGCCACGGTTTCGTTTTCGATCCTGGTCGGCGTGGGCGCCAACACGCTCTTCTCCATCCGCATGGGCGAAGGGCGGCGGGAAGAAGCCGAGCGGATCCTCGGCAACGCGTTCGGGCTCCTCTTCTTCATTCCGCTGGTCGCGGCCCTCGCCGCCCTGTTCTGGCTCGATCCCCTGCTGCGGCTCGTGGGCGCCAGCGAAGAACTCCTGCCCTATGCCCGTTCCTACGCCCGCATCGTCCTCGCCGGCGCCGCTCTCAGCACCGCCGGGCACGGGCTGTCGCACTTCATCCGGTCCGACGGCCATCCCACCGTCTCGATGGCCGCCATGGTCATCGGCGCCGTCGTCAACACCCTCCTCGATCCCCTGTTCATCTTCGTGTTCCGCTGGGGCATGGCCGGCGCCGCCTGGGCCACGGTCATCGCGCAGGGCCTCTCCTTCGCCTGGTGTTTCGGCTATTTCCTGCTGCCGCGGGCCGGCACCCGCCTCCGGCGGCGCCATCTGCGCCTCGAATTCCGGCACATCGTCTGGCCGATGCTGGGCATCGGCTTCGCGCCGTTCGCGATGAACCTCGCCAACAGCCTGCTCAACGTCATCCTCAACCGCGGCCTGCGCCAGTACGGCGGCGACGCCGCCATCGCCGTGATGGGCATCCTCTCGGCCTACATGAGCATCATTTTCATGCCCATTTTCGGCCTCGGCCAGGGGGCCCAGCCCTTGATGGGCTACAATTACGGCGCCCGCAAATTCTCCCGCGTCCGCGGCCTGTTCTGGACCTCCGCCGTTGCGGCCAGCCTCTTGATGGTCTTCGGCTGGGGCATCAGCCAGCTGTTTCCCGTGCCCATCCTGCGCCTGTTCGTCGCCGCGGATTCGGAGTTGATCCCCGTCGGCGTGCGCGCGTTGCACATCTTCACCCTCGCCTTTCCGATCATCGGCTTCCCGATCATGGGCGGCCAGTTCTTCCAGGCCATCGGCAAGCCCATCCAAGCCACCTTCATCGCCCTCTCCCGCCAGATCCTGCTGTTCATCCCCTTCCTCCTGGTGTTTCCCCGCTACTGGGGCCTGCCCGGCATCTACGCCGCGGCGCCGGCCTCCGAGCTCCTCACGTTTTTGATTTCCGTGCCGCTCGTATTCCACCAGCTGCGCATGCTC
>ERZ1645187.5242-NODE-5242-length-10167-cov-7.069324_pt1 | contig 10167 bp, 8 predicted proteins | sample MGYA00575352_ERZ1645187 | MGnify/ENA primary metagenome ERZ1645187 (study PRJEB40837, sample SAMN11349314) | freshwater sediment metagenome | isolation source: river sediment | host: Sediment | place: India: Wazaribad , New Delhi | collected 2017-02-21 ...
CTGGGGAGCGCTGTCGGGGGCGCTGATCTTTGGCGAGGGGATCGACCCCTTCGTGCTCCTCGGCGGCGGGCTGATCATCGGCTCGATCAGCTACATGACCTGGCGCGAGGCGCAGATCAAACGCCGCGCGACGCCGCCGTTCCCGGCGACAAAGATCTGAGGCGCCTCGATCAAGTCGTTGAATTTGCGTATTTTTGCCAAGAAGAAACGAAGGGGTTTCGGCGATCCCTTCCGTTTCTTCTTGGTTCAAATACGCAAAATCCGTCAGCGCAACCGGGCCGAACGCGGGTCGATGAGCTTGCGCAGCACATTCTCGCGGGTGATCCGCCGGCCGCCTTCGATGGCGATTTCGGGCGCCTCGATCAGCGCCTCCATCAGCGCGCGCACCGGGGTATCGGCGGCGAAGGGGGCGCCGGCGGCGGCGCCGTCGGTGGCCAGATCCTCGGCGGTGAGCACGCCGAGCGGGTTCATATGGGCCACGAAATCGGCGACGTAATCATCGACCGGGTTGGCGATGATTTCGCGCGCGGTGCCGAGCTGCACGAGCCGCCCGCCCTCCATCAGCGCGATCCGGTTGCCGAGCTTGAAGGCTTCGTCGAGGTCATGGCTGACGAAGATGATCGTGCGTTTGAGTTTCGCCTGAAGCTCAAGGAGCTCGTCTTGCAGCTTCGCGCGGATCAGCGGGTCGAGGGCGGAAAAAGGCTCATCCATCAAGAGGATAGGCGCGTCGGTTGCGAAGGCGCGCGCCAGCCCCACGCGCTGTTGCATGCCGCCCGAGAGCTCGCCCACGCGCCGGTCCGCCCAGGCCGAGAGGCCGACGAGGTCGAGCTGGGCCGCGACGCGTTCGGCGCGCTCGGCCTTCGACATGCCGCCGAGTTCGAGCCCGAGGCCGACGTTTTCGCGCACGCTGCGCCAGGGCAGCAGGCCGAATTGCTGGAACACCATTGCGACGCGGTGCAGCCGGATCTGGCGCAGGGTGGCGGCATCGGCATGGGTCACGTCGACGAGTTTTGTGCCATCCGAGACCAGAACCGCGCCGCGGCAGACCGGGTTGAGCCCGTTGACCGCGCGCAGGAGCGTCGATTTGCCCGAGCCCGAGAGGCCCATCAGCACCAGGATCTCGCCCTCGGCGACCTCGAGCGCGCAATCATGCACGCCGAGCACCTGGCCGGTCTCGCGCTGGATCTCGGCGCGGCTCCGGCCTTGATCCATCAGCGGCAGGGCGCGCTCGGGGGTATCGCCGAAGACGATGGAAACATTATCGAATTTGACGGCGGTCTGGGTCATTTGCCCCCCCCCATGCGCAGCATCCGGTCCAGGATGATGGCGACGACGACGATGATGAAGCCCGATTCAAAGCCGAGCGCGGTGTTGACGGAGTTGAGCGCGCGCACCACCGGCACGCCGAGCCCGTTGGCGCCCACCAGCGCCGCGATCACCACCATCGAGAGCGAGAGCATGATCGTCTGGTTGAGCCCCGCCATGATCTGCGGCGTGGCATAGGGGAGCTCCACCTTCCACAGCACCTGGCCCGGGGTGGCGCCGAAAGCGCGCGCGGCCTCCAGGAGCGGCTGCGGGGTCGAGACCACGCCCAGATAGGTCAGCCGGATCGGCGCGGGCAGCACGAAGATCACCGTGGCGATCAGGCCGGGCACCATGCCGATGCCGAAAAACACAATCGCCGGAATGAGATAGACGAAGGTCGGCAGGGTCTGCATGAGGTCGAGCACGGGTTGCAGCGCGGCATGGAGGCGCGGGCGATGGGCGGTGGCGATGCCGATTGGCACGCCGATCACCATGCAGACCACGCAGGCCGAGAGCACGAGGGTGAGGCTCTCGGTGGTCTCTTTCCAATACCCCTGATTGAGGATGAACAGGAACCCCGCGAGCACCAGCGCCGCGGTTTTCCAGTTGCGTTGCAGCCCCCAGGTCAGCGCCGCGAAAACGGCGATGATGGCGAGCGGCGGGGGCGCTTGCAGCCCCCACAGAATTGCGTCGATGAGCGCCTGCATCAGCGCCGAGAGCGTGTCGAAAAACCCGCCGGCATGGGTCTGGAGCCAGTCGAAGACGACCTTTGCGGTCTTGCCGATCGGAAGCTTGTGATCCGTGAGCCACTCCATTCGGTGGAGTCCCTTTCGCGAATGGGGCGCCGGGCGGCGGCCGCCCGGCGCCGGATGGTCAGTTCAGGGCGGCGGTCACGGCGGCGAGGGCGTCGCCCCCGTCTTTGGTCGTCACGCCCTCAAGCCAGGGCCCGAGCACCTCGGGGTGCTTGGCGAGCCAGGCCTTCGCGGCCTCGGCCGGGTCTTCGCCCTGATCGAGGATCGCGCCCATGATCTCATTCTCCATCGCGAGCGAGAAGCTGAGGTTTTTCAGGAGTTTGCCGGTATTCGGGCAGTCTGCGACATAGCCCTTGCGGGTGTTGGTCATGACCTCGGCGCCGCCGAAATTCGGGCCGAAGAAGTCATCGCCCCCCGAGAGATAGGTGAGTTTGAAATTGGCGTTCATCGGGTGGGGCTCCCAGCCGAGGAAGACCACGGGCTTGTCGCCCTTGTCGGCGCGCGCGACCTGCGCGAGCATCCCTTGCTCGGAGCTTTCGAGCACCTCGAAGCCCTTGAGACCAAAGGCATCCTTGCCGATCAGGTCCATGATCAGCCGGTTGCCGTCATTGCCCGGCTCGATCCCGTAGATCTTGCCTTCGAGCGCGTCCTTGTGGGCGGCGATATCGGCGAAATCCTTGATGCCGAGGGCGGCGCCGGCGGCGTTGGTGGCGAGCGTGTATTTCGCGCCGGTGAGGTTGGTGCGCAGGATCTCGACGGTGCCCGCATCGCGATAGGGGGCGATATCGGCCTCCATCGTCGGCATCCAGTTGCCGAGGAACACATCGACATCGCCGCCGGCGAGCGCGGTATAGGTCACCGGCACCGAGAGCAGCTTGATATCGGTTTCATAGCCGAGCGCCTGCAGCACGGTGGTGGTCACGGCGGTCGTCGCGGTGATGTCGGTCCAGCCGACATCGGAGAAGGTTACTTTATCGCAGCCCGCGGCCGCGGCGCCCGAGGCGAGCGCGAGGCTGGCGGCGCCGGCGAGAAGGATAGGACGAAGGGTCATGGTAGTCTCCCGTTGGTTAGTCCGGTCTGGTGCGGCTTTTTGTTGATTGACGAGTCAATAAACTTGCCATAGCTCCGAAAAAGGCAAGGACTTTTTTCGAAAGGGGCCCAAACCGATGCCGAAGCTTGGAGCAGAGCCTATTCGACGGGCGGCTTTGGTGAAAGCGACGATCGAGGCCGTTGGGGAAGCGGGCTCGCTCGAAGTCACGGTCGCGCAGATCGCGCGGCGGGCGGGGATGAGCTCGGCGCTGGCGCATCATTACTTCGGCTCGAAGGAGCAGATCTTTCTGGCCGCGATGCGCTCGATCCTGACGCTGTATGGCGCGGAGGTGCGCGGGGCGCTCGCCACGGCCGAGGGGCCGGAGGCGCGGCTCAAGGCGATCGTGGCGGGGTCTTTCGCGAGCGGCAGCTTCCGGCGCGAGGTGATCTCGGCCTGGCTGAATTTCTACGTTCTGGCGCAGACCAACGGCCAGGCGCTGCGGCTCTTGCGGGTCTATCAGCGGCGGCTGCGCTCGAACCTGCGCCATGAGCTGCGGGCGCTGGTGGGGGCGCGGGCCGAGGAGGTCGCGCGCGGGCTCGGCGCGATGATCGACGGGGTCTATATCCGCGCGGCCTTGGCCGAGGGCGCCCCGGATCGCCGCTATGCTCTTAAAATCGTTATGGAATATCTCAACCGCGAGCTGGGAGACATCGCATGATCGCACAGCCGAAAGCCAGCCATTTCGTCAATGGCGCCTATCTGGAAGACACCGCCGGCGCGGTGATCGAGGTCACCTTCCCGGGCACCGAGGAGGTGATTGCGCGGCTGCATGAAGCGACGCCTGCGGTGATCGAGGCGGCGATTTCGGGCGCCGTCGCGGCGCAACGCGCCTGGGGCGCGATGAAGCCGGTGGAACGTTCGCGGATCCTGATGCGGGCGGTGGCGCTCATCCGCGCGCGGGGGGCGGAGCTTGCGCTTTTGGAGACGCTCGACACCGGCAAGCCGATCCAGGAGACCGAGGTCGCGGATTGGCCCTCGGGGGCGGATGCGCTCGAATATTTCGCGGGGCTGGCGCCCACGCTGACCGGCGAGACGATGCCGCTCGGCGGCGATTTCGCCTATACGATTCGCGAGCCTTTGGGGGTTTGCGTGGGCATCGGGGCGTGGAATTACCCCAGCCAGATCGCTTGCTGGAAGGCCGCGCCCGCGCTTTCGACCGGCAATGCGATGGTGTTCAAACCCTCCGAGGTGACGCCGCTCGGGGCGCTGAAACTGGCCGAGATCTTCATCGAGGCGGGGATGCCGGCGGGGATTTTCAACGTCGTGCAGGGGCGCGGCGCGGCGGGGGCGGCGCTCGCGACCGACCCGCGAATCGCCAAGGTGTCGCTGACCGGCTCGGTGCCGACGGGGGCGCGCGTCTATCAGGCGGCGGCCGCGGGGATGAAACATGTCACGATGGAGCTTGGCGGGAAATCGCCCTTGATCGTCTTTGAGGATGCCGATCTCGAGAGCGCGGTGGGGGCGGCGATGCTGGGGAATTTCTATTCCTCGGGGCAGATCTGTTCGAACGGCACGCGGGTTTTCGTGCAAAAGGGCGTCAAGGTGGCGTTTCTCAAGCGTCTGGCCGAGCGGACGGCGGCGATTCGCGCCGGCGACCCGCGCGACGGGGCGACCCAGTTCGGGCCTTTGGTGAACCGCGCGCAATTCGAGAAGGTGATGGGCTATATCGCCACCGCCAAGGCCGAAGGCGCGAGGCTGATCGCGGGGGGGGCTGCGGGCAATGAGGGGCCGCTCTTCGTGCAGCCGACGGTCTTTGCCGATGTCACCGATGAGATGACGCTCGCGCGCGAGGAGGTTTTCGGGCCGGTGATGGCGGTCTTGGATTTCGAGACCGAGGAGGAGGTCATCGCGCGGGCGAATGGCACGCAATTTGGCCTCGCGGCGGGGGTGTTCACCGGCGATCTGGCGCGCGGGCATCGGGTGATCGGGCAGCTCGCAGCGGGCACTTGCTGGATCAACGCCTATAATCTGACGCCGGTCGAGATGCCGTTCGGGGCGGTGAAGGCCTCGGGGCTCGGGCGGGAAAATTCGCGCGCGGCGGTCGAGCATTACACGCAGGTGAAGGCGGTTTATGTCGGGCTCGGGCCCGTCGACAGCCCCTATTGAGGCCGGCCGGGGCGCGGCCCCCGGACCCCCGGGATATTTGGACATCGTTGAAGGATCGGGTGATGAAGGCGGAGTATGTGGTCGTTGGGGCGGGCTCGGGCGGGACGGCGCTGGCCTATCGGCTGGCGGAGGCCGGCAAGCGGGTGGTGATCATCGAGCATGGCGGCTCTGACGCGGGGCCGTTCATCCAGATGCCGGCGGCGCTGAGCTATCCGATGAATATGGGGATCTACGACTGGGGCTTTGGCTCGGAGCCGGAGCCGGGCTTGGGTGGGCGGCGGCTGGTGACGCCGCGGGGCAAGGTCGTGGGGGGCTCTTCCTCGATCAACGGCATGGTCTATGTGCGTGGAAACGCTTGTGATTTTGACACCTGGGCGGAGATGGGGGCGGCGGGCTGGGCCTATGCCGATGTGTTGCCCTATTTCAAGCGGCTGGAGCATTGGCACGGCGCGGGGGATGGCGGCGACCCGGCGTGGCGCGGCACGGAGGGGCCGTTGCATGTGACGCGGGGGCCGCGCAAGAACGTGCTTTTCGAGGATTTCATCACCGCGGGGCAGCAGGCGGGCTACCCGATGACGGCCGATTACAACGGCCGCCAGCAGGAGGGATTCGGGCCGATGGAGGCCACGATCTGGCGCGGGCGGCGGTGGTCGGTGGCCAACGCCTATCTGCGGCCGGCGCAAAAGAAGGGCTGGCCGATCGAGGTGGTGCGGGGCTTGGCGCGGCGCGTGGTGATCGAGGGCGGGCGGGCGACCGGCGTCGAGATCGAGCGCGGCGGGCAGATCGAGGTAATTTCAGCGGAAGCCGAGGTGGTGTTGGCGGCGAGCTCGATCAACACGCCGAAGCTCCTGAAGCTCTCGGGCGTGGGGCCGGGCGAGGAGCTGCGTGCGCATGGGATCGAGGTGGTGGCGGACCGCAAGGGGGTGGGGGCGAACCTGCAGGACCATCTCGAGATCTATATGCAATTCGCCGCGACGAAGCCGATAACGCTTTATAAATACTGGAATATCTGGGGCAAGGCGCTGGTGGGGGCGCAGTGGCTTCTGACCGGCAAGGGGCTGGGGGCCTCGAACCAGTTCGAGGCTTGCGGGTTCATCCGTTCGGACAAGGGCATCCGCTACCCCGATATTCAGTATCACTTCCTGCCGATCGCGGTGCGCTATGATGGCAAGGCCTCGGCGGAGGGGCATGGCTTCCAGGTGCATACCGGGCCGATGCGGTCGAAGTCGCGCGGGGCGGTGACGCTGCGCTCGGCCGATCCGCGCGAGGCGCCGGTGATCCGGTTCAATTACATGAGCCACCCCGATGACTGGGCGGAGTTCCGCAAGGTGATCCGGCTGACGCGGGAGATTTTCGCGCAGCCGGCGATGGCGGGGCATGTCAAGCGCGAGATCCAGCCGGGCGCGGGGGTGCAGAGCGATGAGGAGATCGACGCTTTCATCCGGGAGCATGCCGAGAGCGCCTATCACCCCTGCGGCACGGCGCGGATGGGGGCGGCGGATGACCCGGGCGCGGTGGTGGACCCGGAGGGGCGGGTGATCGGGGTGCGGGGGCTGCGCGTCGCCGACAGCTCGATCTTCCCGCAGATCACCAATGGCAACCTCAACGCGCCCTCGATCATGACCGGTGAGAAGGTCGCCGACCATATCCTCGGGCGGCGGCTGCCGAGCGCCAATCTGGAGCCTTGGGTCAACCCCGACTGGCAGGCCTCGCAGCGTTAAGAACGGCCGACAAGCCCCGGGAAACCGGGGCTTTTCAGGCGATATCGTAGGGCAGCAACCCGCGGCGATCGGGGTCGACGGTGAGGCGGCGCTCGAGCGGGGGCACCGAGCGCTGGTGGCAGTCCTTGCGCTCGCAGATCCGGCAGGAGATGCCGATCGGCTGATAGGCGCGCGGGTTCGACAGCTCCATGTCATCGGCATAGACGAGGCCGCGGGCATGGCTGATCTCGCAGCCGAGGTTGATCGCGTAGCGGCGCACCGGGGCGGTGAAGGAGCCGCCCGATTTCGAGACATCGCGGGCGATGCAGAGATAGCGAACGCCATCCGGGGTTTCGGCAAGTTGGCGCAGGAATTTCGTCGGCGTTTCAAAGGCTTGGTGGACGTTCCAGAGCGGGCAGGCGCCGCCGAACCGGGCGAATTGCAGCCGCGTGGCGGAGTGGCGCTTGGTGATCGTGCCGGCCTGATCGACGCGGACGAAGAAGAACGGGATGCCCTTGGCGCCGGGGCGCTGAAGGGTGGAGAGCCGGTGCGCGACCTGTTCGATCGAGGCGCCGAACATGTCGGCGAGGCGCTCGAGATCGTGGCGGGTCTCCTGCGCGGCCTCGAGGAAGACGCGGTAGGGCATCAGCGCGGCGCCGGCGAAGTAATTCGCGAGGCCGATTTTCGCGATGGCGCGGGCGGTCTCGGATTGGAAGCGGGCGAGGTCGAGCGTGGCCTCCAGAAGCTCGTTCTGGGTGATCAGGGCGACCTGGTGCAGGAGCTGGAAGGCCTGGGTCGCGCGGTTGGCATGCGAGGAGATGCGGATCTCGTTCCCGTCGCGTTGGCGCAGCGCGGAAATGTTGGAAAATTGAACATCTACCCCGCGGGCCTCGAGAGCTTCGGTTGCGCGAAGAATGGGGTCCAAGCGGTTGCCATCTGGGCAAGAAAAGCGTTCGGCGGCGCGGTCGACGACATCGATGTAATTGTCGCAATAGTGAAAGAAGTCGCGGACCTCTTCCCAGGGGCTGACGAAGCTCTGACCGGCGTCGCGGCCGAGCGCCTCATCGAGCGAGGCGAGGCGTTCATGGGCCTGGCGGTAGGCGCGGTGGAGTTCGAGGAAGGCGCGCGCGAGCGCGGGCGCGTTCGAGGCGGCGAGGCGCAGATCGGCGAGCGGCGGCGCGCCATCGGCGAAGACCGGGTCGGCCAGCGCCTCGCGCATGTCGCTCACCAGCCGCTCGGCATCGCCGGCGGAGAGTTCCGTCACATCGAGGCCGAATTCGCCCGCCAGCGCCAGCACCACCGCCGCCGAAACCGGGCGGTGGTTGTTCTCCATCTGGTTGAGATAGGGCAGCGAGACACCGAGCCGGTCGGCGAAGGCTTTTTGCGTCAGCCCGAGGCGGGCGCGCGTCTCGCGCAGTTTCACCCCGGCATAGAGTTTTTGAGTCGCCATGGCGGCCTCCTTTGCAAAGCGATTGGTAGCTTTGCAAAGGCGTTCCGTCAAACCCCGAGACGCCTGCGCCGGGCCCGGACCCAAAGAAGTGACGCAACGGAAAGTGTCGCGCTCACCAGCATCAGCACGATCAGCGGCAGCGCGGTGGCGCCGGGCCCCAGCAGCGTGCCGGCGAGCGCCGAGAGCCCCGCGCCGCCGCCGATCGTCAGCGTGCCGCCAAGGCCCGAGGCGGTGCCGGCGAGCTCGGGGCGCACCGACATCATCCCGGCATTGGCCGAGGGCAGCGCGAGGCCGTTGCCGAGCCCGATCAGCCCGACGGCGGGGAAGAACGTATAGGCGGAGGCGAGGCCGGTGATCTCGGCGCCGAGCGCGGCTGCGAGGGCGAGGGTGGCGGTCAGGGTGCCGGCGAGGATCATCCAATCCATCCCGAGGCGGGTGGCGAAGCGGCCCGAGATGAAATTGCCGACCGCATAGCCGAGCGCGGGGAGGGCGAAGAAATAGCCCACCTGCGCGGCACTCAGATGATAGATCTGCGCGCCGACGAAGGGCGCCCCCCCGAGATAGGCAAAGAAGCTGCCCGAGGCAAAGGCGGCGGCCAGCGTATAGCCCCAGAATCTGTGCGATTTCAACAAGATGGGATAAGAGCGGAGCTGTTCGCGAAAGCCGAGGCCGGGGCCGCGCAGGGTCTCGCCGAGATCGACCCAGACGAGGATCAGCGTGGCGAGGCCGAAGGCCGCGAGCATGGCGAAATTCGCGCGCCAGCCGAAGGCCTCGTCGAGCGCGCCGCCGATCACCGGGCCGATCATCGGCACCACCGACATGCCCATGGTGACATAGCCGATCATCGAGGCGGCCTCGGGGCCGGGGTGCATGTCGCGCACCATCGCGCGGGTGAGCACGAAGGAGGTGGCGATCGCGGATTGCACCATGCGCGCGGCGAGGAAGGTCTCGGCGGTGGGGGCAACGAGGATCGCGGCGGAGGCGAGCACGAAGATCGCCAGGACCGCGAGTTGCACCGGGCGGCGGCCGAAGCGGTCGGAGATCGGGCCGATCAGGAGCTGGGCCAGCGCTGAGACGGCGAGATAGCCGGAGACCGCGATCTGCATCTGGGCGTAGGGGGCGTCGAAATGGCGCGCCATGCCGGGCAGTGAGGGCAGGAAGATGTTGAGGCTGAGCGCCGCGAGCCCGGAGAGGATCACGAGGGTGACGAGGCGGGGGGGCGAGGGCGTCTGGAGCATGCGCTAGGGGTAGGGGCGCGGCGCGGACTTGTCCATGGGGCGCGTGGGGCAGGCGAGGCTGCGTATTTGGACCAAGAAGAAACCCTGCCGCTTCTTCTTGGAAAAAATACGCAAATGCGACCTTGGGGGAGGGTGGGCGTTCAGGCTTTTGACTGGAAGATCAGCCCCGCGCCGGCCGCGATCAGGGCAAAGCCCGCGAGCACCTGCCAGCTCGGGCGCTCGCCGAGCCAGACCCAGGCGAAGAGGATGAAGACCGAGAGCGAGATCACCTCCTGGATGGTCTTGAGCTGGGCGACCGAGAGCGTGGAGGAGCCGATCCGGTTGGCGGGGACCTGGAGCAGATATTCGAAGAAGGCGATCCCCCAGGAGACGAGAATCGCCACGATCAGCGGGGCGGATTTGAACCGCAGATGGCCATACCAGGCGAAGGTCATGAACAGGTTCGAGGCGGTGAGGAGTAATATTGTTGAGAGGGGGGCGGGGAGGGTCATGGGGGGCTCTGGGGGGGTTTCGGGGGTGTTTGGCG
>ERZ1645187.5244-NODE-5244-length-10159-cov-25.941904_pt1 | contig 10159 bp, 9 predicted proteins | sample MGYA00575352_ERZ1645187 | MGnify/ENA primary metagenome ERZ1645187 (study PRJEB40837, sample SAMN11349314) | freshwater sediment metagenome | isolation source: river sediment | host: Sediment | place: India: Wazaribad , New Delhi | collected 2017-02-21 ...
CCGCGCCGGGGCGGCGGAGCGTCCGCTGCGGGCGCCGGGACGGGGGCGGGGAGGAGGTCGCGAGCGAAAGCGAGCCCGAACCGGCGTCGGCCGTTTCGGGGCGGTATGTCGATGAAGTTCGGACGAGTCCGACCTTCATCGGCCGAGTATGAGACGCGCCGCCGATCCGACGCGGCGACCGGCGCCGTGACGCGACGTGCGGCGTCGGCGGCCGCGGTCAGCCGGCGGTGCCGGTCACACCGCGCGCCGCGCAGAGTTCGAGGTGGCGCTTCAGCCCCTTCGGGGTCGCCATGCCGCGCACCAGGAAGTCGAAGGAGGCGTCGATGTAGCCGTCGACGTCGTAGCGCTGCTTGAAGTGCCAGTTCTTCAACGCCCACATGTGGGAGTTCATCAGCACTTCGTAGGTCATCAGGTCGACGTCGACCTCGCGGAACAGCTTGGCCTCGACACAGGCCGCGATCGCTTCGGCGACCATGCCGCCGGTCTCGACCTCGCCCTGCTTGATCAGGTCGCGCTTCTCCGGCGGCAGGCTGTTGGTCGAGCGATAGACCAGCACCGTCGCATCGAGGTTCTCCGCCACCACTCGGCAGAATGCCGCATGCACGGTGCGGAACCGCTCCAACGGGTCTTCGATCTTCTTCAGCTTGCTCGGCACCTGCTCCCGATAGGTGTTGATCACGTGGAGCAGCGCGAGCAGCAGCAGGTCTTCCTTCGTCGAGGCGTAGTGATAGATCAGGCCGGCACTGATCTTGGCGCGCTTGGCGATCTGCTGCATCGTCGTGCGGAAATAGCCCTTCCGCGCGAACAGATGGACGGCCGCGTCGACGATCTGCTTGCGTCGTCGTTTGGCCAGCTCGAGATCGGCGGCCTGGGTCGTGACCGGGCTCGAATCGATGGTGTTTCGACCGGCCTTCTCCGACGCCGTCGTCACCCCCCGTCTCGCCACGCCCACCTCCCGTCGCTGCGTCGCGCATCGAAACGACGCGCGACTCCCGGATTGCATCGCCCGATTCCGCCTCCGCCGCAAGCGCCGGCATCACCGCCCGCGTCACCGTCGTACGGCCGCCCCCTGCGTCGCCCGGCCGCGGTCGGTCACCAGCACGACCTTTCCCAGCGCCCGCCGCTCGGAAAGATGCGCCAACGCCGCCGCGTGGTCGTCGAAATCGTGGATGGCGGAGACCGGAGGATCGAGCCGGCCGTCACGCGTCAGGTCGAGAATGCGGCGGATCGCATCGGCGAACCGCTCCGGCTGGAAGTCGCGATAGTCGCTGACGTGCAGGCCGTGCACCGAGATGTGTTTGATCAGCAGATAGTTCGAGCGGATGGTCGTCGGCCCGCCACCGGCGAAGCCGCAGATCACCGCGCGCCCCGCCCAGGCGAGCGCCCGCAGCGCCGCATCGAGCACGCCGCCGCCGACCGGATCGAAGACGATGTCGACGCCGCGCCCGTCGGTGAGGGCGTGAACCTCCGCCCGCAGCCGATCGCGCAGATCGTCACCCTCGCCGACGATCACGTCGGAGAAGCCGAGCGAACGGACGAAGTCGGCCTTGGCTTCCGAGCCGACGAAGCCGATCGCCCGCCCTCCCAACGCCCGGGTGATCTGCAATGCCGCCGTGCCGCAGCCGCCCGAGGCGCCGGTCACCAGCACCGTGTCGCCCGGCCGCAACGCCCCCCGGTCGACCAGGCCGAACCACGCGGTGACGTAGGCGAGGCCGAGCGCCGCCGCCTTGACCATGGTGAGGTCCGGCGGAATGCGCCAGCACACGCGGGCGTCGGCGACGACCTCCTCGGCAAAGCCGCCGTTCTCCAGTTGGACCATCACCCGGTCGCCGACCGAAAGCCCCTCGACGCCGGCACCGACCGCCAGGATCTCGCCGGCGACCTCCTTGCCCGGCGAGAACGGCAGGGGCGGCAGGTTCTGATAGGTGCCGGCGATGGTCAGGAGATCGGGGAAGTTGACCCCCGCCGCATGGACGCCGATCGCCACCTGACCGGCCGCCGGGATCGGCGACGGCGCGTCGGCGACGACCATGTCCTCGGGGCGTCCGTGGCGGGTGACGAGCAGGCGGCGCATCTCTCCGATCATCCTCTCGTGGTGTCGGCGGTGAGGGTCGCGGCGACCTCGCGCAGGCGGAACTTCTGGATCTTGCCGGTCTGGGTACGCGGCAGTTCGCCGACCAGTTCCAGCCGTTCCGGCAGGTAGGTCCGCGAGATGCCGTTCTCCAGCAGGAAGGCGGAGAGGGTGGCCAGCGTCAGCGGCTCCGCCCCCGGCCGCAGCACCACGAAGGCGCAGGCCCGCTCGCCCATCCGCGGATCGGGCATCGCCACCACGGCGGCGTCGGCGATCGCCGGATGGCGATAGAGCAGCCCCTCGATCTCCACCACCGGGATGTTCTCGCCGCCGCGGATGATGATGTCCTTGGCCCGCCCGGTGATACGGATGTAGCCGTCGGCATCCATGCGGGCGACATCGCCGGTCTCGAACCAGCCCTCCGCGTCGGTGGCGTTCCACTGCGGACGCTTCAGGTAGCCGACGAAGTTGGAACAGCCGCGCACCTGCAGCCGCCCCTCTTGCCCGGTCGGCACGGACGTCCCGTCGAAGTCGACGACGCGGATCTCCATCCCCGGCATCGGGCAGCCGTCGGTCTCGAAGACCTTGTCCGGCGGATCGTCGAGCCGGGTGGTGGTGACGGCACCGTTCTCGGTCATGCCCCAGCCGGAGATGATCCGCGCCCCCAGATGTTCGCTCGCCCGCCGCATCAGGATGCGCGGGATCGGCGCGCCCGACGACAGGAACTTGGCGAGCGTGGCGAAGGGCGCCTGGTCCGCCTCGGCGATGGCGGTGAGATCGGTGAGGAAGGGCGTCGAGGCCATGGTGAAGGTCACCCCCTCGCGGGCGATCACCTCCGCCGCCTTGGCCGGGATCCAGATGTCGAGCAGCACCGTCGGGCAGTCGAGCGAGATCGGCAACATCATGCCGTACATGAAGCCGGTCTGATGAGCCATCGGCGAGGCCATCAGGAACACGTCGTCACGGCCGAGGCCGAGACGCGCGCCGTAGGGATCGAGGTTGGCGAACATGGTGTTGGAGGTGTGCATCACCCCCTTCGGTTCGCCGGTGGTGCCCGAGGTGTAGAGGATCTCGATCACGTCGTTCGGCCCGGCCCGCCCCGCCGTCGCCTCCGCCGGCAACGGCCGATCGCGGAAGGGAGCGATCAGCGGCTCCAGTCGGTCGTCGGTCGGCGTGCCGATCGACACCGCGTGGCGGATGCGCGGCAGCGACGGCACCAGCTCGCGGTACATCTCGTCGTAGTCGAAGCCGCGGAAGCTCGACGGGTGGAACACCACCACCGCCTCGCCGTGGTCGAGCATGAACGCCAGTTCGCGCCGCCGGAAGATCGGCATCAGCGGGTTGGTCACCGCCCCGATCCGCAGGCAGGCGAGATGCAGCGCGAAGAACTGCCACCAGTTCGGCAGCTGATAGGACACCACCTCGCCGCGCTTCACCCCGAGCGAGACGAGGAAGCCGGCGACGGCGGTGACCTCGCGGTCGAGTTCGCGGTTGGTGAAGGCGCGCCGCCCGCCGGTGGTCGCGTCGTGGCAGACCAGCGCGGTGCGATCGGGATCGCGGGCGAGATTGCGCTCGAAGTCGTCGAGGACGGTACGGCCGCGCCACAGCCCCAGTCGGGTCATGGTCTCCCGACGCGGCTCGAGCAGGACGGGATCGATGGACATGACGAACTCCGCTCCAACGGTCGACGGTTCGCCGGCACTCGCCGGCTCAAACCGCGACGTGCCTCCTCAGGTTCTCGATCGAGATTCCCTTCATCTCCCCCTGCTCGACCACCGCCCCCTTGGCCAGGACGTAGTAGCGTTCGGCCACCTTGTGGACGAGACCGAAGTTCTGTTCGATCAGCAGGATGGCGGTCCCCTCGCGGCCGAGCCGCACCAGCGTGTCGCCGAGTTCGTCGACGATCACCGGTGCCAGCCCCTCGCTCGGCTCGTCGAGGACGAGGAGATCGGGATTGGCCATCAGCGCCCGGCCGATCGCCAGCATCTGCTGCTGGCCGCCCGACATGGCGGTGCCGAGATTGTCGGCCCGCTCGCGCAGAGCAGGGAACAGCTCGTAGACGCTGTCGAGCGACCACGGCCCCCGCCGCCCGGTGGCGCGGCCGAGTTCGAGGTTCTCCCGCACCGTCAGCCCCGGCACGATCCGCCGGCCCTGCGGCACCAGCGCGATGCCCGCCTTGGCGGCGGTGAAGTGGCGGATCCGCCGCGCCTCGCGCCCCGCCAGCAGCACCTTGCCGGCGCGGACACGGGCGAGCCCGACGAAGGAGTTGACCACCGTGGTCTTGCCGACGCCGTTGCGGCCGAGGATGGCGACGCGCTCGCCCGCCCGCACCTCGAGACTGACGCCGTGCAGCACGTGCGCCTTGTCGTAATAGGCATGGACGTCGTCGAAGGCGATGAGGCTCATGACACCGCGCTCCCCAGATAGGCCCGGACCACCTCCTCGTTGGAGCGGATCGCATCGGCATCGCCGTCGGCGAGGATGCGTCCGGCCTGCAAGACGGTGATGCGGTCGCAGATCGAGAAGATCACCTCCATGTCGTGCTCGACGATCAACACCGTGACGTTCCAACGCCGCGTCAGGTCCTCGAGCAGACGCGACAGCGCCAGCGACTCGCCGATCGACAGGCCGGCGGCCGGCTCGTCGAGGAGCACCACCGGCGGCCGGCCGATCAGCGCCAGCGCGAGGTCGAGCCGGCGCTGGGCGCCGTAGGAGATGTCGCCGGCCCGCGCCTCGGCGAGGTCGGCGAGGTTCAGCTCGCTCATGATCTCCTCGGCGTCGCCGGTCTTCATCGCCCGGGCGGCGAGGCGGATCTGTTCGGCGACGGTGAGGTCGGGGAAGATGTTGGTCTTCTGGAAGGAGCGGCCGAGCCCGAGACGGCGCCGTTGGCGCGCCGGTAACCCGTCGAGGCGGTGCCCCATCAGCGTCACCGAGCCGGCCGAATAGCCGCTGCCGCGCCCGCAGATCAGATCCATCAGCGTCGACTTGCCGGCACCGTTGGGGCCGATCAGGCCGCGGATCTCGCCGCGCGTCACCTCGATCGACACGTCGTTGACCGCGGTGAAGCCGCCGTAGCGCCGGGTCATGTTGTGGGCGGTGAGGATCGTCTCGCTCATGCCGCCCTCCGCGACCACAGCCGCCGCCCGACCCGCTGGGCGAGCCCGGCGAGACCTTCCGGCAACAGGATGGTGACGATCATCAGGATGCCACCGATGATCGCCGGCCAGTGTTCGGTGTGGTCGCCGGCGAAGTCCTTGAGCAGGAAGAACAGGCCGGCGCCGAGGACGGGTCCCCAGATCACCCGCGGCCCACCGATGAAGGCCATGATCAGCGCCTCGCCGGACAGGCTCCAGTGCAACAGGCCCGGCGTGACGAACCCGTTGTAGAGCGAGAAGAGCACCCCGGCGATCGCCGCCACCAGCGCCGACACCGCATAGACGACGACCCGCGGCAGCAACGTCTCGTAGCCGATGTAGCGGGCCCGTTCCTCGTTGTCGCGGATGGCGCGGGTGAGCAGACCCGTGTGGCTGCGGGCGAAGAACAGCAGCGCCACCACCACCAGCACCAGAGCGATCCACACGATCACCACCATCGTCTGCGGCTGCTGGAACAGGGCGATGTCGAGGCCGAACAGGCGCTTGGGCAGACGCACCTCGATGCCGTCGTCGCCGTTGGCGAGGGTGCGCCACTTGAGGAACACTTCGTGCACCGCCTGCGCCACCGCCAGCGTCAGCATCGAGAAGGCGAGATGCGGCAGGCGGACGATGACCGTGCCGAGCAGCGCCGCGAGTACCGTCGGCACCACCAGCGCCGCCACCACCGCGGTCTCCGGAGCGACCCAACCGAAGCGGCCGTTGACCGCCACCGTATAGGCGGCGAGGCCGAACCATCCGGCCTGACCGAAGCTCGTCAGGCCGTTCTGGCGGAACAGGAAGCCGACGCTGATCGCCAGCAGCGCCTGCAGCGTCGCCTGGGTGAGCAGCGTCAGCACCAGCATCGACGAGATCACCACCGGTAGCGAGAAGCCGGCGACGACCAGCACCGCCGCGACGGCGAGCATGCCGCCGATGCCACCGGCGAGACGGGACGGGCCTCCGCTCTCGGGCGAGGCGAGCGAGGGGGACGACGCCATGTCAGTGAGCCTCCTTCGCCAGACCGTGCGGCCGCAGCACCAGCACGACGACCATCACCAGCAACGGCACCAGCGAAGCGAACGCCGGGAAATAGGCGACGCCGAGATTGTGGATCTGCCCGATCACCAGCGCGGCGACGAAGGCGCCGGTGAAGCTGGTCAGCCCGCCGGTGACGACGACGATGAAACAGTCGATGAGGACGAAGCCGCCCATCGACGGCGACAGCGCCATCAGCGGCGCCGCCACCACGCCCGCGAGCCCGGCGAGCCCGGTGCCGATCGCCACCACCATCATGCCGAGGATCTCGGTGTCGATGCCCTGGATGCCGGTGGTCACCGGATCGACGCTGGCGGCGCGGACGTGCAGCCCGACCCGGCTCTTCATCAGCCAGAGCGCCAACACCGCCGCGACCACCACGGCGACGCCGATGACGAACAGCCGGTAGGACGGGAACGGCGAGCCGAGGATCGACACCATGCCGGAGAGCTCGACCGGCGGCTTGAGGACGAGGAAGTCCTTGCCGAAGAGCGTGCGCACCCCGTCCTCCAACACCAGCAGCAGACCGAAGGTGACGAGGATGGTGTTGACCGGATCCCGGTCGGTGAGCGGCCGGAAGATGGCGCGGTCGATCACCACGCCGAACACCGCCAGGACGCCGATCGACACCGCCAGACCGACCCAGAAGCCGCCGAGGCTCGCCGCCGCGTAGCCGACGTAGGCGCCGACCATGAACAGCCCGCCGTGGGCGAAGTTGGTGACCCGGCGCAATCCGAAGATCAGCACCAGTCCGACCGACAGGATGTAGAGCAGGCTGCCGTAGACCAGCCCGTTGAGAATGAGAACCAGCATGTCGAGCGACCCGCTTCTCGTGCACGATCCGATCGTGGTGGACTGCGGGGGCGATCCGTCGGCCCGCACCGGCCGACGGCACCGCCGGGGTCGGATCGCCCCCGCATCCCGGGTCTCACAGCTTGCAGGAGCCGTCCGGCGCGGGCGTCGCCTGCTCGCCCGGAATGGTCATCGTCGCCACCGGCCTGAGACGATCGCCGACCTTGCGGATCTGCCCGAAGTAGTTGGGCAGCACGAGCTGATGGTCCTCGCGGCGCATCAGCGCCGGGCCGTAGAGCGTGTCGAAGGTCTGCCCCTCGAGCGCCGCGGCGACGTCGGTCGGCTTGACCGACTTGGCCTTGCGCACCGCCTGGAACAGCATCTGCATGCCCAGGTAGGTCTCGCCCTCGAAGTTGGTCGGCGCCGTACCGGGATACTTCTTCTCCCAGCCGGCGACGAAGGCCTTGTTGGCCGGGGTGTCGATCGTCGACGAGTAGTTGACGATGCCCCAGATGCCCTCGGCGATGTCGCCCATCGCCTTGACGGTACTGTCGGTGACGAAGCTGGTGCCGGCGACGAAGACCTTGTCGAACAGCCCGAACTGCTTGGCCTGGGTGGCGAAGTTGATGGCGTCGCGACCGGCGAGCGCCACCCACAGCCCGTCGACCCCGGCTTCGGCGATCTTCTGGATGTAGGGGGCGTAGTCGTTGGTGCCGAGCGGCGAGAAGCTCTCCGACACGATCGACTTGCCCTGACCCTCGGCGGCGGCGCGGAAGGTGGCGGCGCTGTCGCGGCCCCAGGCCCCGTCCATGCCGATCACCGCCCACTTCTTCTCGTTGCGGCTGGCGAGCCACGGTTTGACCACGGCGCCGTCGGAGGCGTCGTTGTGGTTGGCGCGGAACATCCGCGCCGTGCAGGAGGCGCCGGTGATGGCGTTGGCCTTGTTCACCGTCGACAGATAGAGCGCGTCCCACTTGGCGAGCTGCGGGCCGAGTGCCAGGCCTTCGCCCGAGGCGATGGTGCCGACGAGGAGCTTGTAGCCGTCGAGGGCGAGCTTCTCGCCCTGCGAGCGCGCCACGTCGGCCTTGGCTTCGGTGTCGAGGAAGCGGACCTCGACCTTGCGGCCGTCGACCCCACCGGCGGCGTTGGCCTCCTCGACCGCGAGTTCCACCGCACGCTTCACCTGATTGCCGAGATCGGCATAGGCGCCGGTCATCGCGGTCGGCACGCCGATGCGCACCGCTTCCTGAGCACGCGACGCGGGCGAGAGCGCGACCAGCGCGGCGACCGCGGCGGCAAGACGCAGGCTATTCTCGTTCATTCTTCGGTTCCTCCCTTCGAACCCTGCCGTCGATTGACTATTCATTCAATCGATCGCCCTGTCAAGCGATCCTCGGGGGTGTCCGGAGGGGCTCTCGGCGGCGCCCGCAAGAGGAGAGCGCCGGTCTTCGCCGACGGCGGAAATCAAGGAGAAAGCGCGTGTTCCGATCGTCCGGCGGCCCCCTTCGGAGGGCGGAGAACGCCCGATGATTGAATGTTCATTTGACGGCACCGCCGACCTCTCGTTATCGTCCGACGACGATGATCCCGCGTCGCTGCGATGCGGGAGGAGGAGACGGGGGACGTGCCATGCGACCGTGCGACGGACTGCTGGTTCTCGATTTCAGCACCCTGCTGCCGGGACCGCTCGCCACCTTGATGCTGGCGGAGGCCGGCGCGCGGGTGATCAAGATCGAGAAGCCCGGCGGCGGCGACGAGATGCGCGCCTATCCGCCGTCCTGGGGCGGCTCCGGCACCAACTTCGCCCTGCTCAACGCCGGCAAGGAGAGCATCGCCGTCGATCTGAAGAGCCCCGACGGCCGGCGCCGGCTGATGCCGCTGATCGAGGCCGCCGACATCCTCGTCGAGCAGTTCCGCCCCGGCGTCATGGCCCGGCTCGGCCTCGACTACGACACGCTCGCGGCGATCAATCCAAGCCTCGTCTACTGTTCGATCACCGGCTACGGCCAGGACGGGCCGAAGCGCGATCGCGCCGGCCACGACATCGACTATCTCGCCGAGAGCGGCCTCCTCGCCCTGTCGAGCGGCTCCCCGACCGCCGCGGTGCTGCCGCCGATCCTCGCCGCCGACATCGCCGGCGGGGCCTATCCCGCCCTGGTCAACATCCTCATGGGTCTGGCGCTGCGTGACAGGAGCGGCCGCGGCCTGCACATCGACGTGGCGATGACCGAGAACCTGCTGCCCTTCGCCTATTGGGCCTTCGGCCAGGGCTGGTTCACCGGACGCTGGCCGGCGGACGGCGAGGGCATCGTCACCGGCGGCTCGCCGCGCTACGGCCTCCACCGCACCCGCGACGGCCGCCTCGTCGCCGTCGCCGCCATCGAGCCGAAATTCTGGAGCGCCTTCTGCGACACCATCGCGCTCGACGAGCCGCTGCGCGACGACGCCCGCGATCCCTCCGCCACCCGCGCCGCCATCGCCGCCCGCATCGCCGCCGCCGATGCCGAGGACTGGCAGCGCCGCTTCGATGTCGCCGACTGCTGCTGCACCGTGGTGCGCGACCTCGCCGAGGCGATGAACGATCCGCATTTCCGCGCCCGCGGCGTCTTCGCCCGCCGCATCCGCAACGCCGACGGCGACGAGGCTCCCGCTCTGCCGCTGCCCCTCGCCCCGGCCTTCCGCGCCGACCCGTCGACCGTCCCCGAGGTCCCCGCCCTCGGCGCCCACGGCGAGCGCTTCTTCACCGACTGACCGACCCACCGTCGACGGGCCGACCGATCGCCGCCGACGCCTCGGCGGTGGTCGCCGGACCCGCCGCATCCGGCCGGACGAATCCGAACGCCGCCCGCGTCGGAACACGGGCGGCGTCGGCCTTCGGCGATCGATCAGGCTTCGATCGGCTTCTTCAGGATGCGCAGCAGCACGGCGGTGATGACCGTCCCGGCGATCAGCGCGATGACGTAGCCGCCGAGGTTGGTGACCGCGTTGGGGATCGGCAGCACGAAGATGCCACCGTGCGGGACCTTCTGCTCGCAGCCGACCGCCATGGCGATCATGCCGGCCACCGCCGAGCCCGCCATCAGCGACGGGATCACCCGGAAGGGATCCTTGGCGGCGAAGGGGATGG
>ERZ1645187.5246-NODE-5246-length-10159-cov-6.885392_pt1 | contig 10159 bp, 11 predicted proteins | sample MGYA00575352_ERZ1645187 | MGnify/ENA primary metagenome ERZ1645187 (study PRJEB40837, sample SAMN11349314) | freshwater sediment metagenome | isolation source: river sediment | host: Sediment | place: India: Wazaribad , New Delhi | collected 2017-02-21 ...
CAGGCCAGGATCGGCATGCCGACATGTTCGATGAACACGTCCTGCGTCGCCGCGGTGCCGCCCTGCATGCCGTCCAGCACCACCACGTCGGCGCCCGCCTTCACCGCCAGCGCGGTGTCGTAATAGGGCCGCGCGCCGCCGATCTTGACGTAGATCGGCTTTTCCCAGTCGGTGATCTCGCGGATCTCGTGGATCTTGATCTCCAGATCGTCCGGGCCGGTCCAGTCGGGGTGACGGCAGGCCGAACGCTGGTCGATGCCCTTGGGCAGATTGCGCATCATCGCCACGCGGTCGCTGATCTTCTGGCCCAGAAGCATGCCGCCACCGCCGGGCTTGGCGCCCTGGCCGACCACGACTTCGATCGCATCGGCGCGACGCAGGTCATCGGGGTTCATGCCGTAACGGCTGGGAAGATACTGATAGACCAGCGTCTTGGAATGGCCGCGCTCTTCCTCGGTCATGCCGCCGTCGCCGGTGGTGGTCGAGGTGCCTGCCGCCGAAGCGCCGCGGCCCAGAGCCTCTTTCGCCGGGCCCGACAGGGCGCCAAAGCTCATCCCGGCGATGGTGATCGGAATGTCCAGATGGATCGGGTTCTTGGCAAAGCGGGTGCCCAGCCAGACATCGGTCGCACATTTCTCGCGGTAGCCTTCCAGCGGGTAACGGCTGATCGAAGCGCCAAGGAACAACAGGTCATCGAAATGCGGCAGATGGCGCTTGGTGCCGCCGCCGCGGATGTCGTAGATGCCGCTGGCGGCAGCGCGGCGGATTTCCGCGTTGATCGCCGGGGTGAAGGTGGCCGAAAAGCGCGGCGGGGTGTGGGGAAAATCGCTCATGTCTTGCCTCAGTAAGCCGACGCGTTGTCGATATTGAAGTTGTAGAGTTTGCGGGCCGAGCCATAGCGCTTGAACTCTTGCGGCTTGGCCAGATGGTCGGCCTCACCCCGCTTCAAGAGGTCTTCCAGGATGGCGTAGTGTTCCGGCCGCATCTCTTTCTCGATGCAGTCCGCGCCCAGCGACTTGACCGAGCCGCGCACGAACAGCCGCGCTTCATAAAGCGAATCGCCCAGCGCATCGCCGGCATCGCCCAGCACAACCAGATTGCCCGACTGCGCCATGAAGGCCGACATGTGGCCGATGGAGCCGTGCACCACGATGTCGATGCCCTTCATCGACACGCCGCAGCGGCTGGAGGCATTGCCCTTGACCACCAGCAAACCGCCGCGGCCGGTTGCGCCGGCATATTGGCTGGCATTGCCATCGATGATGACGGTGCCCGACATCATGTTTTCGGCCACGCCCGGCCCTGCCGAACCCTTGATGCGGATCGTCGCCTGCTTGTTCATGCCGGCACAGTAATAGCCGGTCGAACCGCGCACGGTGATGTCAACCGGAGCATCCACCCCGGCGGCAATCGCATGCGCGCCCTTGGGGTTGATGATTTCCCAGTTGGTCATGTTGGTCTGCCCCTTCAGCGCGTGAAGGGACGAGTTGAGCGCACGCAGGCCCTCTTTGCCCAGGTCGAAAGTCTGCATTCCTCAACGCTCCCAGAAGTAGACGGTGGCGGGCTCGGGCTCCCAGACGCGGGCATTCTCGATGCCAGGCAGGTTGACCAGCGCGCGGTATTCGCTGCCGAAGGCAACGTATTGATCGGTTTCGGCCATGACGGCGGGCTTGCAGGCGATAGGGTCGCGCACCACGCCAAGACCGTTGTGGGTGCCGACGACGAAGGTGAAGAAGCCGTCCAGATCGGTCAGCGTCGCCTCAAGCGCATTGCCCAGCGTCTCGCCGGTCTGCAGCTTGTGGCTGATGAAGGCCGCGCCCACTTCGGTGTCGTTTTCGGTCTCGAAGGTCATGCCCAGACGCTTCAGCTCGCGCCGCACGCCATTGTGGTTCGACAGCGAGCCATTGTGCACAAGGCACTGGTCCGGGCCGGTCGAGAACGGGTGGGCGCCCATCGTGGTGACGGCCGATTCCGTGGCCATGCGGGTGTGGCCGATACCATGGGTGCCGTGCATCTTCGACACTTCAAAGCGCGCCGCCACGTCCTTCGGCAAGCCGACTTCCTTGAAGATCTCGATGTTCTCGCCCGAGGACATGATCTTCAGCGCGGGGCGCAAGTGCAGCAGCGCCGAGCGCGCCGCATCGATCTGGCCCAGCGGCACTTCCATCACGGCATGGGTGGATTTCACCAGCATGGTGACCGGAGCGCCAATGGCCTCTTTCAGCTCGCCATCCAGATCCTTGAAATCGTGATCGGGATTGGCCGACTGCACGGTGATCTTGCCCAGACCCTTGCCGGCCGAGGAATAAATCGCGATTCCCGCCGAGTCGGGGCCCCGATCCGTCATGGTAATGAGCATGTCGGTCAAGAGCGCCCCGAGTTGGGGTTCAAGCTTGGGGTCCTTCAGGAACAACCCAACGATTCCGCACATGGATTCGCCTCCTTGGTTTTTCGATTGAGATGACGCTAGCACCGGCGAATCCACATATCAACTGTGAAGAAACTTTTTTTCACATGACGAGAAATTGTCAGAACAGCAGCTTGCCCATGAGGTTTTTCTTGACAGATTGACGCATCGGCCTTTCCCTACAGAAAACAAATTTGCCGGACAGAGAAACGGCGTCGCGGCCCCGCCTGATCCGGCAAGGAACAGGGCCAAGGGAGGGAAACGTGTCTGACCTTAATCGACGGATTGAGGCGATGCACAAACGTGATGTCACGGTGGCATGGGCGTTCGTGATCGGCCTCTGGTTCGCAATCATCTTCGTTGCGCTGGCAACCTGGGATCTTGCCCCTTCGGCAACGGCCCGCACCATCCTGCTTTGTGCCGGAGGCGTGGTCCTGCTTTTCAACACCGCCGCGATCCTGGCGATGCTGCGACATTACCGTGAGGACCGCGACTTCATGTATGGCCTCGACATCAAGTTCCTTGACGAAGCGCGGGGGCGGTAGGACATGGCGCATTATGTTCCCCCGAAGCAAAGCAAGGTCGGCCAACTGATCGACGTGGTCGTTCTGGTGGCGCTGACCGTCGGCTCGCTGTTCATCCCCCTGATCCTGAACATGGCCGGATCGTCAAAATCCGTCGCCTCGCCGGTCGAGAACCCCACCTGGGAAACGCTGGGCCAGAACGCCGCCCAGGCCGCCAAATATGAAGCCCTGGGCTATACCCCGGAATCCGCGCATGACCTGATTCTGTCGCGCTTTGACTACAGCTTCACCACCGGCGCGCTGATCGTGATGATCGTGGTCATCGTCGCCTATTACTTCCTCATGCTGAAATTCTCGGAGAGCGAATATCGCGAAGTGATCTCCGAAAAGTTCGGCGACAAGTAAGGACCCCCAAGATGGAACTTTGGAATTACATCGAATACGGGGCCTGGGGACTGGCAGCGCTGCTTGGCCTTTACATGGTGGTCGACTGGTTCAAGATCGACAGCACCTATTCAGAAGATGTCCTGACCTCCTCGCGCGAAGGCGAGCTTGAGGCCATGACCGAAGAAACCCACAAGGTCTGAGGGCATCATGGCAGATTTCGACATCACTTCGGGAGAGCGCGACGGCATGGGGCCGCATGGCACCAAGGTCGGCCTGCTCAGGGTTCTTGGCCCGGCCCACGTCTGGGCGCTGGGCGTCGGCATCGTTCTGGTCGGCGAATACATGGGCTGGAACTTTGCCGTCGGCAAGGGCGGGGCCTTTGCCGCGCTGATGGCCTGCTGGTTTGCCGGCATCCTTTACACCTGCGTCGCCATGATCGATTCGGAGGTGACTTCGACGGTCGCCGCCGCCGGCGGCCAGTATACGCAAGCCAAGCACATCGTCGGGCCGCTCATGGCCTTCAACGTCGGGCTTTACCTGGTCTTTGCCTACACCATGCTGGAGGCGGCCAATGCCATCACGGCGGGATATCTGATTTCGGTCGTGGCCGGCATGACGGGCTATACGGGTGAGCTGGACCAGCGGCCCTTCATCATCCTTGTCATCATGTTCCTGGCCTGGCTGAACTATCGCGGCGTGCTGGCGACGCTGACGTTCAACCTCGTCATCACCGCAACCGCCTTCTGCGCGATCATCACGCTGTTCCTGTCGACCAGCGGCATTCTGGGCGGCGGGATCATGGAGCATGCCGCGCTGTTCGAAGGCCACGAACTGCCTTATGGTTGGGTCGGGGTTCTGGCGGCCATGCATTTTGGCCTGTGGTATTACCTCGGGATCGAAGGCACGACCCAGGCCGCCGAAGAAGTGCGCTCGCCCGCCCGCTCCCTGCCCTTCGGCACGCTGGCGGGAATCATGACCCTGCTGATCGCGGCGACGCTGACGTGGTACATGTGCTCGGGCGTGCTGCCTTGGGAATATCTGGGCGATGGCGTGAACGGCTCGGTTGCGCCGCTGTTTGACACCGCGCGCCTGTCGGGGTCGAACTTCCTGATCTTCTTCCTGGGCTTCGGCACGCTGTTTGCCACGCTGGCCAGCGCCAACGGCTGCATCAACGATGCCAGCCGCGCCTGGTTCGCCATGGGGCGCGACAAGTATCTGCCCGCCTGGTTCGGCGCCGTGCACCCGCGCTATCGCACGCCCTACCGGTCGATCATCTTCCTGGTGCCAATCGCGCTGATCTTTGCCCTCGGGGCACCGCTTGATCAGGTGATCACCTTCTCGATCCTGTCGGGCCTGCTGGAATACACGTTCATGCCGCTGAACATCATCCTCTTCCGCAAGAAGTGGCCGATGGGCAGCATCAAGCGCGGCTATGAACATCCGTTCCACCCGATCCCGGCGATTGCCATGCTCTTGCTGTGCGGCACCACCTTCTTTGCGGTGTTCCTCGGCTATGGCACGCAGCTGGTGGCGATGATCGGCTTCTATATCGTGGTCAGCCTGTGGTTCCACTTCTGGCGCTATCGCTTCGTGGACCGCGGCGCGCAGTTCACCATGCCCTGGCCCAAACCCAAGGGCTATTGATCCCGGCCCGTGACCTGCACCGCTGGCCCGTCCGAACACCGGGCGGGCCAGCCTTGTGAAAGCCCCCCATGACGCCCCTTCCCTTCGTTGCCGCCGCCCTTGGGGCCACCGCCCTTTGGCTTGGCTGGCAGACCTTGCAAGCCGCCCGCAGCCGGTCAGCCGCCCGCGCAGGCTATTTCGATGCTGTCGCACCGCTGTTCGACCGTGTCAGGACGCGGATTGAACCCACCGGCCTGCCAAGAATCGCCGCCGATCTGGGCGAGGATTCCTTCGATCTTCAGGCAATTCCCGACAGCCTGACCTTCCGCAAGCTGCCCGCGCTCTGGGTGATGGTCACCCTGCCCGCGCCGACACCGGTCAAGGCCACGCTTGACATCATGGCCCGCCCCACCGGCAACGAGCCGTTTTCGCATTTTGCCCGACTGCCACAGTCGCTGCCCTGCCCGCCGGAGCTGCCCGAAGGCAGCGGTATCCGCAGCGACAATGCCGCCGCCCTGCCGCCACTTGACCTGATCGCGCCGCATCTGGCGATCTTTTCCGACCCAAAGGTGAAGGAACTGGTCATCTCGCCCAAGGGCCTGCGGCTGGTCATCCTGGCGGATGAGGCCGAACGCGGCCGATACCTGATCTTCCGCGATGCCGAAACAGGCAGAACACCGCTATCGAAAGACCGGCTTCTGCCCCTGCTTGATGCCCTGCGCGCCCTGCGCCAAACCCTGACCGAGGCCAGATGACCAAACCGCCGCCAAACCCGCATCTCGTGCTGGCCATTGCCACCCTTCTGCCTGGCATGGGCCAGGTGATGAACCGCCAACCCGTGCGCGGGCTGATCTTTGTGTTCTTCGTCCTGCTTCTGGGCGCCTTCACCCTGAAAACGGCAGCGCCCGATGTGTCTTTCGTCGGCAAGGTGTCGGGCGGGCTGTTCGTCTGGGCAATGGCGATGATGGATGCCTACAAGACCGCCCGCATCCGCCGGACAGTGTGGGAACACGGGGCGAAATAACCCTCTTCGGGGTCTTCGACCCTCATCGGAAGGTGCCGACCGACGAGCGCATGACATGCGACGAGGAGGACAGCCGAGCCTTTCTTTCGTCCGCCGGGAAAACAGTCCACTGGACTGTTTGCCGATCTGGCTCACCCCTGCGGATAGGAGATTACCGACAGGTAGCGCGCGGGCAGCTTGACCAGAACTTCCGGCCCATGCGGTGCGTCGGCATCGAAGAACAGGCTGTCACCCGGTTTCAGCGGATAGATCGTGTCGCCGTGGCGGTAATCGACCTCGCCTTCCAGCATGTAAAGCAGTTCAAGCCCCTCGTGCTGAAAGGCCGGGAAGGTGTCGCTCTCGGTGGTCAGGGTGATGAGATAGGGCTCGACCACCACGCCCGAGGAGTTCGATCCGATATGGCCCAGCAAGTTGTATTGATGCCCTGAACGCGTGCCCCGCCGCTCGATCTCGATATGCTCACCCGCACGGACATGCTGCGCCTCACGCCGTTCCTCGTAGCTGCGGAAGAACGCCGTGACCGGAACCGAGAAGGCGTGGCTCAACACCTGTAGCGTTGTCAGCGAGGGCGAGGTGTTGCCGTTTTCGATCTTGGACAGCATGCCGATGGAAAGACCGGTCACGGCGGCAAGGTCGGCCACCGTCATGCCCTGCTGACGGCGGAAGTTGCGCACCTCGCGGCCGATGGCGGCCTCAAGATTGCGCTCGGTGATCTCACGGACGCGGTGGGGGTCCTGATCGAAGCCGGGTTTCGTGCGCGGCAATGCCGCTGTGTCGGGCATGTCTTCCATGACGGCCTCTCGAACGCTGCAATTCCGATGCTGCTTCATCTTTTCACTATGGGGAAACTTCACTCAAATACAAGGGCAGCAGACCGTGATCTTGCGGCAAAACGCCGACAGGTTCCGCCCCGGAAGACCGAAGTCATCCTTGCGGCGTCATCACCTTGCGGCCCTTCGCGCGCTCCAGCCCCAGCCGCCGCTCGCGCCAGATGATAAGGATCCCGGCGGTGATGACCAGCGCGGCCCCTCCCAGCATGGTCAGGCTGGGCACCTCGGCAAAGACGAAATACCCGATCAGCAGGGCAAACAGCATCGAGGCATAATCAAACGGGGCGACCAGCGAGGCATCGGCCTCGCGGTAGCTGGAGGTCAGCAGGATCTGCCCGACCCCGCCCAGAAGGCCCGCGCCGATCAGGGTCGCCGCCTCGGGCCCGGTGGGGACAACCCATCCGAACGGGATCGTGGTCAACGACAGGAGTGTGGCTGTCAGCGAAAACCAGAACACGATGGCCGAGGTGTTCTCGGTGTTGACCAGCTTGCGCACGAATACCTGCGCCAGCGCGGCAAAGACCGCCCCGCCCAGCACCAGCATGGCCCCAAAGGCCTCGCGGTGGCCCGAGGTTTCGCCCGAAAGCACCGTCAGGCGCGGCGACAGCACGATCAGAACCCCCGTCAGACCCAGCGCGACAGAGGCAAGGCGGAAAAGCCGCACCTCCTCGCCCAGAAACATCGCGGCAAAGACCACCACCAAGAGCGGCGCCGCATAGCCGATCGCGGTCACCTCGGGCAGTGGCAGATAGCCCAGTCCGGCAAAGCCGAGCCCCATGGCCAATGTGCCCATCAGCCCGCGCCAGACATGGCCGACGGGATTCCTTGCGGTAAAGCCAGTGCGCAATTCGCGCCGCATCGCCAGCCAGACCACGATCACCGGAATGGCAAAGGCCGAACGGAAGAACACGGTCTGCCCGGCCGGCACATGCTGGGCCGTGGTCTTGATCATGGCCGACATTATGATGAACACCAGAACCGAGGCCAGTTTCAGGGCAATGCCGCGCAGCGGGCGCATCTGGTGGGGCATCCGGGGGTCCATGAACAAGATGTTCCACCCTTTGGCTTTGGCCGCAAGACTTTGCCTGTCACCGACACAATCTGCGCTTGCAGCCCCAGCCGGCTTGATGTTCCCTGACCGAAAAGGAGGCCCCCATGACCCAGATCGCGCCAAAAGCCCCGCTTGCCGACCGGATCGATCAGGGCCGGGGCGTTGCCCCTGCCGATCTGGTGCTGAAGGGCGGCCGGGTGTTCGACCTTGTGACGGGCGATCTGGTAGAAACCGACGTGGCCATCTGCGGCGATACCATCGTGGGGGTCTTTGGCAGCTATCAGGGCCGGCGCGAGGTGGATGTCTCGGGCAAGGTTCTGGTGCCGGGGTTCATCGACACGCATCTGCACATCGAAAGCTCGCTGGTGACTCCTTTCGAGTTTGACCGCTGCGTCGCCCCGCGGGGCGTGACGACCGCCATCTGCGACCCGCACGAGATTGCCAATGTCTGCGGCCTGACCGGCATCCATTACTTCCTCGAGGCCTCTGGCCTGACGCTGATGGATATCCGGGTGCAACTGTCGTCCTGCGTGCCGTCAACCCATATGGAAACCACCGGCGCGCGGCTGGAGGCCGCCGATCTCGTGCCGCTGATGCATCATCCCCGGGTGATCGGGCTGGCCGAGTTCATGAATTATCCCGGCGTCCTGTTCAAGGATCCCGGCTGCATGGCCAAGCTTCAGGCGTTTCAGGGCCGCCATATCGACGGCCACGCGCCCCTGCTGCGCGGAAATGACCTGAACGGCTACCTCTCTGCCGGCATCCGCACCGAGCATGAGGCGACCACGGCCGAAGAGGGGCTGGAAAAGCTGCGCAAGGGGATGCGGGTGCTGATCCGCGAAGGCTCGGTCTCGAAAGACCTGCACGCGCTGGCGCCCCTGTTGACCGAACGGCACTCGCCCTATCTGTGCCTGTGCACCGATGACCGCAACCCCTTGGACATTGCCGAGCACGGGCACCTGGACTGGATCATCCGCGCGGCGATCTCGCTGGGGGCCGATGTGCTGGCCACCTACCGCGCCGCCAGCCTTTCGGCGGCCGAGGCCTTTGGCCTGAAGGATCGCGGTCTGATCGCGCCGGGCAAGCGCGCCGATATCGCCGTGATCGACAGCCTGACCGGTTGCCATGTGTCGCAGGTTTTCGCCGGCGGGGTCGAGGTGACCGAGGCCGCCTTCGCCGCCCGAAAGACCATTCCGCCGGTCGCGCGCCACTCCGTCAAGGCGCCAAGGGTAGAGCCGCACCATTTCCGCGCCGGCGGCAACCGGGTGGAAACCCCGGTGATCGGCATCGTTCCGGGCAAGATCATCACGCCGCACCTGACGTTCGACATCGCGCCGACCGATGGCGACAAAAGGCCCGACCTGTCGCGCGACCTGATTCGCATCGCAGTGATCGAACGCCACGGCGTGAACGGCAACCGCGCCACCGGATTTGTGCAGGGCTTTGGCCTGAAACGGGGGGCCATCGCCTCGACCGTTTGTCACGACCATCACAATATCGTCGCCGTGGGGGCCGATTATGCCGATATGGCGCTGGCGGCCAACCGGCTGTCCGAGATTGAAGGCGGGTTCGTTGTGGCCGAAGGGGGCAAGGTTCTGGCCGAACTGGCCCTGCCCGTCGCGGGCCTGATGAGCCTGAAATCCTTCGAAGAGGTGCATCAGGACCTGATCGCGCTGCGCACGGCGGCCAAATCGCTGGGGGTGATCCTTGAGGAACCCTTCCTGCAGCTGGCCTTTCTTGCCCTGCCCGTGATCCCACATCTGAAGATCACCGATCATGGCATGGTCGACGTGGACAGGTTCGAGGTGATGGCCTGAACCGCCCCCACCCTGCGCCAGACACAGCTTTTGCGCCGCCGCGCGTTGATGGCGGAAACCGCAAAACTCATGGCGAAAACGGCACCGTTTTTCTGCCCGCCCGCCTCTAGGGTCTGCGGAAGAACAGGAGGGCGGCCATGCGCTATTCGGGGTTGAGGGTCATTGCCGAGGCATTGACCGGGCACAAGGGGTGGAAGCCGGTCTGGCGCGACCCCGCGCCGAAGGCCGAGTATGATTATATCATCGTCGGCGGTGGCGGGCACGGGCTGGCAACAGCCTATTACCTTGCCAAGGAATTCAAGCAGGCCCGCATCGCGGTTCTGGAAAAGGGCTATCTGGGCGGCGGGAACGTCGGTCGGAACACCACGATCATCCGGTCGAACTATCTCTTGGATGGCAACGAGCCGTTCTATGAATTCTCGCTGAAACTCTGGGAAGGGTTGGAGCAGGACTTCAACTACAACGCGATGGTCAGCCAGCGCGGGATCATCAACCT
>ERZ1645187.5247-NODE-5247-length-10158-cov-7.243987_pt1 | contig 10158 bp, 10 predicted proteins | sample MGYA00575352_ERZ1645187 | MGnify/ENA primary metagenome ERZ1645187 (study PRJEB40837, sample SAMN11349314) | freshwater sediment metagenome | isolation source: river sediment | host: Sediment | place: India: Wazaribad , New Delhi | collected 2017-02-21 ...
CCAGCGGGGGGCAGGTCATCACCACCAACTCCGCCGGTGTCGGAATCGTTGAGGTGCTAGCTCCATAGGAATGTTCAGTTTCTGATCTTTCATTGACATTTTTAGGGTAAGATAAACATATTGGGGGTCGGGAGCCATGAACATGCAAGCTGCAAACATCGCCAGACCGCCTGATCGCAAGGATCTGACTGGGCCTGCGCTTCGGACTTTCTTCAGGATCGCCGAGGCCTGGGGACTGAAGGAGCAGGAGCAAATGCGAATCCTCGGGCTCGATAGCCGCTCGACCTTCCAGTCATGGAAGCGCGGCGCCGTGGCGTCGATCCCGAAGGACGCGCTTGAGCGCATTTCCTACGTGATGGGCATCTACAAGGGCCTGCAAATTCTACTGCCCAAAACCGCCGACGAGTGGGTGCGCAAGCCAAACAAGGCGAGTGTGTTCGGTGGTCGGGCCGCTATCGATCGCATGACTTCTGGCAATGTCGCAGATCTCTATGTGGTGCGCCAGTATATCGACGCCCAGCGCGGATGACGGATATACCCATTGCGAGGATCGACTGGCGTCCTTGCTATCGGATAGTCCCCAGCCGCTTCCCTCCGGTTGGGCTGTACGATGCGGTTGCTGATCCTGATGATCTGGAGGCGGTGTTCCAGATCGAGGCGATGACGAACGATCGTCTGCGCGACGAAATTGGCGACATCTCGCTTGTTCTGCCCGAAGACCGGGTTTCAGGACCAGGCACAACGCCGATCATGGCGGCTTTCACGCATCTCAATACCGAAGGCGATCGTTTCACTGACGGTAGCTACGGGGTGTTTTACGCCAGCAAGGAGCTTGAAACAGCAGTCGCCGAAACCCGGCACCATCGCATCCGCTTTCTGAATGCCACCGACGAACCTGCACAAGAACTCGACATGAGGGTCTATGCGGTCAATCTAGACGCCGATCTGCACGACATACGCGATATGCGGGGGAGTCATCCAGCCTGGTATCATTCAGCCAGCTACGCCATGTCGCAGGAACTTTCGCGCGGTCTCAGGGATAATGGCTCGGACGGTATCGTTTATGCCAGTGTGCGGCACGATGGCGGGGAATGCGTGGCTGTATTTCGTCCGCGTCTTTTGTCCAATTGCCGGCAAGAGCGGCATCTTTGTTACGTCTGGGACGGACAGTCGATTCCCATGATCTACGAGAAAAAGGACTTCGGCTATCCTTGACGACCCATATAACCGCGCTTTCAGCTCCGCATCACCAATCTCGCCACGAACCGGCCAAGGAAGACCTGAACGTTCAAAACGGGCCAGCATGTCCCGCACGGTCTAACGGGCTACTCCCGTCAGGCGAGCTATCTCTCGTACAGGGAAACCTTCCCGGTACATTCGCATCACTTCGCGCACATCGCGCATCTTCGCCCTCCTCGTCGGCATCGAACCTTCCCGGCGATCGACGTCAGTGCCGCCCACTCCGACGGGTAATCTCCCCGGTGCTCTTCCACCATCCGCACCGCACGGTCGCGAAACTCAGGCGAGAACTTTTTCCTTGTATTGCTCATCACGGCTCCTTCTCACAGATAGGAGCCTCCGGGAAAGCCGGGGCGGTTCAGGGCTACTCAGCCGCCACGGAATGTGACGCCCGCGCCCCCGACCGCGTGATCGCCTAAGGCTGGGTGGAAGGTGCCGCAAAAGTGGTGACCGAGGCCGCCTGCCCCACGCTGTCCTCAATCGCCGACGATCACCCGTTCGCGCACAAAATAGAGCGGGGATTGCGGCAGGTCGATGAACTTGCGCTCATCCTCCAGCAACAGCAGCCCGGCAGCGCGGCCTGCTTGCGTCCTGCCGCTGGCGAGGATCGATTCCACATCGTCGAACCACAGTTCCGCGACTCCATCATAGGGCGGCACGACGCAGGCGCGTGCATCCGCCGTGCTGCCAAGGCGCGGATCGGCGAGCGTGTGGCTCTGCACATAGCGGCGGATGTTGAGTACATCGGCGACGCTGCGCACGAGCGGGCCGTGCTGGTTGTACCAGTAATCCTGAAATTCCTCGACGCTGAGGTGCGGCAGGCGGTGCAGGCAGAACATCAATTTGAGCATCGTCTCTCTCCGTTTTTCGGTCAGCCCTGCACGACGAAGCCGATACGCGGCACATGCACCACCACGCGGCCAACCTCGGCATCCTCGCGCTCAATGGCCACATGATGGACGGACGAGCCGACCAACACGCCGGTCATCGGATCCCGCCCATAATCGTCAGCTGCCACAGTGACGGTCTTGCCGGCAAGGTCCGCATCCTGCGGCGCGATGCTGCCAGCCTCGGGCGTCGCCGCCGCTGCGATGGCCAGCGCGTCAGCAGCGCTGACCGGGCTGCGGTCGCCATGGCCGATGGCGGCGACACGCCTGAACCAACCGGCGACGGTCGCATTGTCCAGGTACACATCGGCTGCAGGCGGGAAGGCATTCTGGATGAACCAGAGATTATAATAGACGTTGGCGTCGGCAAGGCCGGGGCGTTCGCCGGTCAGGAAGCTGCGCCCATCCGCCAGTTGATCCGCGATCAGCGCGACATGGGCGCGCAACTGCGCCGTCATATGCGGAATGGCAAGCCGCATCCGGCCTGTATCGAACGGCTGTCCGCTCAGCGCTTCCCTGTCACGGATGAAGTTCGCATCGACATGCTCGGCCAGATTGCCGAAGATCACCGCCACCGCCGCCTGAAACAGCGAGCGATCAGTCCAGAGCGCCAGCGCGTGCGCAAGGCCGGGGCTGCCATCCGGGAACAGCGTCGTCGCGGGGTAACGCCGCTCCAGTTCCCGCACGATCAACATGCTGTCGCAATAAATGTCGGCGCCGATCTGCATCACCGGAATGCGGCGATAGCCGCCGGTAAGCGGCAGCAGTTCGGGCTTTGGCATGATCACCGGCTGATCGACCGCGCCCCACGACAAGCGTTTGATCCCGAGGCAGATGCGGACCTTTTCCGAAAAGGGTGAACTATCATATTGATGCAGCAGGATGTCGGGCACGGCGCTCTCCTCAGGTTCTGCGCGCGTTGCGTCGCACGCTGTCGCCGCGCATCACAGACCAATCAGGGCAAGGGTGCAACTGCCGCAACCGTGAGGGGCGACCAGCCCCCTTTGCATCCGCGAGCGGAGCCCGCCGAAAACAACCGGAGAGTGAGGGCGGCCCTGCTCACCTGAGGTGTGATGGGCCGCCGCGCGGTGGGTTTCTGCGACAAGTCCGTTTGGACCTCGGTTTGCCGCAGATATCCGGCGCCTGCGGGTTATCCTGATCGCGAGAGCACGCCGTTCAGGAACGTGTCGACAGCGTAGCACGCTCTTGCCCGGCACTCCTCAGGTCCGAAGGTTGCAAGCCCGAGCGAGGCGGCCCGCAAGGGGCTGGCCAGCACCATATCCTGCAGCAGTAGCATCGCCTGCCGAACGTCGCCGCAGCTTATCTCACCCGATCGCTGGGCGTCGGCGAGCAGGGCGCAGATGATGGCGCGTCCCGGAAAATGCTCGTCGGCGTCGGTCAAGCGCGCCAGTTCCGGAAATCGCGCCGCTTCGGCGGTGATGATACAGTGCATGCGCACGAGCCGGGGATCCAGCATTGCCGTCAGCGCCTGTTCCGACACCTCGACCAATGCCTCCCGCAGCGACATCGTCCCTGCGGGAGCCGGTGTGAACCGTCCAGTCAGCAGCCTGTTGCTGACTTCCACGAACAGTGCCGCCTTACTGCCGAAGCGCGCGTAAAGGGTCTGCTTCGTGGTGCCTGCCATCGTCGCGATCGCTTCCATACTGGCGCCATTGAACCCGTCAGCCAGAAAGGTGGCTTCGGCCGCGTCCAATATGGCCTGTCCCAGTGCCCCCGCTTCGGCGCGATCGGGCCGTCCGCCCCGCCGTCGCAGCACCATTCCGCCTGCCTCCATTAACTTGACTCACCGTTAAGTTTAATTATCGTCCGGGGTACACAGATACGGCATGGACGTCCATGTCCACACAGCTGGCGAAGAGGTGGCAAATGCAGGCCAATGAAGATGCGGGGGCCGCGTTCATTCCGCCCAATCCGTGGACGACGAGCAAGCCAGCGGCAGTTCCACCGGCAGGCGAAGATATCACCAGTTGGGGCCTTGCCATCCAAGCGCCCCTGCGGCTCGACGATCCCGATTCGCATAACTGGCAGGATGATGCCGATGTCGTTGTGGTTGGCCTTGGCGGCGCGGGCGTCTCGGCTGCTCTCGAAGCCCTGGAACAGGGGCTTTCGGTCATCGCCCTTGATCTTTACGATGGTGGCGGTTCGACGGCGGCCAATGGCGGCGTTTACTATGCGGGCGGCGGCACCTCGATCCAGCAGGAGGCAGGCGTCGAAGACGATCCTGAGCGGATGGAAGATTATCTCCGCTTTGAAGTCGGCGACGTCGTCGCACCGGAAACCCTGCGCGACTTCTGCCAGCAGAGCGCCAATACGTTCGAATGGCTACGGCGCCATGGCGCGCCATTCAGCGCTGCGCTCTATTCCAGGAAAACCTCCTATCCGCCGCTCGACAAGTTTCTCTACCATCCCGACAGCAGCCTGGCAGGACCGTTCCGGGACCTGACCCCGCCCGCCGCGCGCGGACATCGGACCGTCCATCGCAATGGCAAGAACCCCTTTGGCCTCGGTGTCGGCATCTATGCGCCGCTCAAGGCTGCCGCGCTGGCGCGGGGTATGCGATTTCAAGAGCAGGCCGACGTTCGTCAGGTAGCGATGGACAAGGATGGCAGGGTGATTGGCGTTCGCATCGCACGGCTGGCTGACCCCGCTCTGCGTGATAAGCATTCGCGGCTGATCGCGACGGCCAGCCGCTGGATGACAATGCTGCCGTCGACATTGCCCGGCGCGCAGCTGACGGTCGGCATCGGGTATCGCTTCCTCGCCAAGGCCCACAAACTTGCATCCGCCGGGCGCACCACCAGCTGGGTGCGCGCCCGGCGCGGCGTCGTGCTCAGTGCGGGCGGATTTATCTGCAATCCGGAAATGGTCCGGCACTTTGCGCCTGATTATGCGGCCGGCCTGCCCAATGGCACCCTTGGCGACAATGGCAGCGGCATCATGCTGGGCGTGTCCGCCGGCGGGCGCACGGGCCTGATGGAGCGGGTCTCGGCCTGGCGCTTTCTCTCGCCGCCCCAGGCATGGGGGCAGGCGATGGTGGTGGATGACACGGGGCGCCGGTTCGTCAATGAAAGCTGGTACGGAGCGCGGATCGGCGACGAGATGGTGGAGCGGCATCGCGGACGCGGCTTCATCGTCATGGATCGCCGACTGTGGAAGAAATCGCTCAAGGATGCTTTTGGCGAGGGTGTGCTCACATTCCAGCGCGACATCACGTTGATCAACGGACTGATGGGTGCGACCAAAGCTGCAACGCCCGCGGCGCTCGCGCGAAAGATGGGCTTCTCGCCGGATGTGTTTGCTGACGCGCTGGCCTCCTATAATCAGGCGGCGCGCGGAGAGATCTCCGACCCGTTCCACAAGACGCCCGATGAAATGGCGGAACTCGCGACGGGACCATTCTATGCGATAGATGCGTCCGTCGACGCCAGGCTCTTCCCCCTGTCCTGCATGACCGTTGGCGGCCTGGACGTGGATGAACGTACGGGCGCCGTAAAATCACTCTCGGGCGGTGTGGTTCCGGGACTCTATGCGGCCGGGCGGAATGCAGTGGGCATCTGCTCCAACCTCTATGTCAGTGGCCTGAGCTATGCCGATTGCGTGTATTCGGGAAGACGTGCGGCCCGGGCGATCGCCGCCAGCCCGATCGCATAAGATCGCAATGCCCGACGCGCGCGGGGTCAACCCATAAGGATGCCGCAGCTGCCCCACCTCGTTCCAGGTGGGGCAGCGCAGTAGCAGTGCCAGGCCTTTGATCAGAACGCCGCGCGAACGCGGATGCCATACGTGCGCGGCGCGCCCGGATAACCGTTCTCGTCCCCGGTCTGCAGCGGGGTCGGGAAGGATTGGGTGAACCACGGCTTGTCGAACAGGTTCTGCACCCAGCCTTCGATCAGCAGGCCCGTTTCGGGCAGCTTGAAGCCAAGGTTGGCGTTGACCAGCGTGACCGGTGCCTGTTCAGCCCGTGACGCGGTGCTGATCAGCTGGCGGCTTTGGTACTGCACCTGGACGCGGCCCAGCAGATTGAGGTTATCGGTCAGCGGCTGGTCGAGGTTCAGGGTCGCGTTGCCCGAGAACTTGGGGCTAAAGCGGAAGCGCGAATCCGACAGCACCGGGTCGATGGTGGTATCCTTGCCGTACTGGGCATGCGGGATCCAGGTGCCGTCAAGGCCAAGCGTCAGGCTGTCGGTCAGCTGGAACATGTTCTCGACCTCGACCCCGTAGTCCTTGGCCGACCGGGCGTTGAGCACGGTAAAGCGCAGGCCGATGAACTGGGCGATCTGCAGATCGGACAGGTCATAGTAGAACAGCGCCACGTTGGTGCGGGCGCGCCCGCCGAAGTACTGGAACTTGCCGCCCACTTCGAACGCGTTGACCTTCTCCGGCTTGTAGCGCGGGTTAAGCGGGGCCTGAGCCGGCGCGTTGCCGAAGAAACCGGCGCGGATCGGTGCAGGCAGGGCATTGTAAAAGGCGGCGTTGTTGATCAGCGTGCCGGCCGCGTTGACGTCCATGTTCACGCCGCCCGCCTTGAACCCGCGGTTGTACGTTGCATACAGCATCACGTCATCGACGGGACGGTACTGGATGCCCAGGGTGCCTGACAGCGCCTTGTTGGTCGACGTTTCATCATAAGCCGGCGCGGGCGCGATGCCGAGCAGGGTGAACACATCAAACGGGTTGGGGCGGTAGAAGGAGTTGTTGAAGAAACCCCGCTTCTTTTCGACCGAATAGCGCAGCCCGGTGATCACGTTCAGCTTGTCGCCGATCGCAAAGTCGAGGTGCGCAAAGCCAGCATAGGATTTGGCGCTGCCGCCCATGCGTTCGCTGGTCCAGGTGCCGGGGGCTGCGTTCGCGGTGCCGGGGGCCACGCCGAGCTGGGCGAAGACCGCGTCCCAATAGAACTGGGCCTGGTTGCCCCAGGGCAAGCTGCGGCCCATGGTCAGCTTCTCATCCGAGAAGAACAGGCCGAACACCGCCTCTGCGTTGAGGCCAGAGATCTTGGTGTTGTAGACCAGTTCCTGGGAAATGAACCGGCTGGAGAAGCTCTCATTGTAGCGGAACAGGTCCGCGCCAGAGAAATCCGGGTCAAGATCGACCTGGTTGACCCCGAACTTGCGCACCGCAGTAATCGACTTGAGCGTGCCGGCGCCAATTTCGGCGTCGATCAGCAAGGTGCCGCCGTAATCCTCGATGGTCTGCTTGCCATTGCCGTTGAGGGTCTGTTCAAACCGCGCAGGATCGCGCGCCGGCAGTTGCCGGCCGGTCGGCGTCATCACGCTGGCCGGAAGCGCACCGGCCAGCACCCCCAGGAACTGGGCGCTGCTGGCGGGCTGATAGACCGTCAGCAGGTCGATCAGGGGCTGTGTCGGCCCGTCGATGAAGGCAGACGTTGCATAGCAGCAGTTACCGCTGCTGTAGGAATAGTCTCCGATCAGACGCAGGCTGAGGCTGTCGCTGGGTTCGATCAGGAGCTGGGCTTTGGCGGCCCGGGTCTTGTTGCCGTTCAGATCGCGGCCAGTGCCGGGTTCGGTGTAGAGGCCGTTCTGGCTGGAGGCCAGCCCCGCCACGCGCAGCGCGATCGTATCGGACAGCGGTGCATTGATCGAGCCGCGGGCGATCAGGGTGTCATAGTTGCCGTAGGTAACTTCAACCGCACCCTTCACGTCACCGAACGTCGGGGCGGCGGAATTCAGCAGCAGCGCACCGGCGGTGGTGTTCTTGCCAAACAGCGTGCCTTGGGGGCCGCGCAGGACCTGCAGGTTGTCGATATCCAGGAAGTTCTGCAGTGCTGCCGCAGCGCGCGTGCGATAGACCCCGTCGATGAACACGCCGACCGAACCCTCGAAGGAACGGCTGTTGCCGGTCGTGCCAAGGCCGCGAATGATGAGGTTGGCGCTCGACGTCGCGATATTGGTGACGCGGAAGCTGATCGAAGGGCTGATGGCCTGGATGTTCGAGACGTTTTCAACGCGGGCCTGGGCCAGGGTGGCCGCATTGGCCGCCGTGATCGCAATTGGCACATCCTGCAGATTTTCCGTACGACGCTGCGCGGTGACGATGATGTCTTCCAGTGCGGGGGCCGTATCGCCATCCTGGGCCAGGGCGGGGGTGACCCCGCCAACGAGAACAGCGCTGATAGCAACGCTCCGCAAGAGCACTTTCTTCATGGTACCTCTCAATTTCCTGCGGTTTTCGCAGTGTTTCGTACTGTCAGCCCCGTGCGATGCACGGCGGCGTCAGGGGCGCAAGGTCTGCATTTAATCACGCAATTAAGCTTGACGAAACACATCACAAACTTGACAGATTGACTCATGTCCAACCGGCAAATCCCCATTGCTCACGCTAGCGCAATGCGACAGGTGCTGCAGTTCGCCGCAGCCAACGGGCTGGACCTGATGGCATTATGTCCGCCCGATCTTGGCAATTGGCTGGGCGAGGTGGGCGATGCCGACTGGATTCCGGCGACGGTCGCCGTCGATGTCATGCAGGCGGCTGCGCTGGGTTCAGGCCGGGGGGACCTGGGCGTTGCCTTTGCGATGTGGAGCAATCTGCGCGGGTTTGGCCCGGTCAGCCTGCTGTGGGATCACTGCTCGACAGTTGATGAAGCCACCAGAATTACCCGGCGCTATTTGCATCTGGAGACATCCGCCCTGAGGACCCATACCGAGCTGGATGGTGACGAGGCTGCGATCCGGCATTTTGTGATGGTGCCGACACGCTGGGGTGGATCGCAGTTTCTCGAGGCAACCTTGACGCTGGAACTGCGGATCATTCGCATGATCTTGGGTGAAGACTGGCGGCCGCTGCGCCTTGAACTTGAGCACCGGGCGCCCGATAACTATCGCTATCACCAGTCGGTTTTTCGCTGCCCGATCGAGTTCGGGGCGGAGCGCTGCGCAGTCGTGTTCCCGCGTCCGGACCTGGATCGCCCGTCCGTCCGAGGCAACACCAATGTCCTGCGTTTCATTGAACAGCAATTGCTGCAGACCGATGCACATTGGCCGGATGATTTTCTGAGCCAGGTTCGACAACTCGTCGCCGCCAGCCTTGTGCGGCGTAGTGCCAATCTTGATCATGTTGCCGGGCAGATCGGCCTGTCGCGGCAAAGTGTACAGCGCCGGCTGGCAGAGCATGGAGTGAAGTTCTCCGACCTGCTGGACGAAGTGCGGATGCGGGTGGCCGAGGAATATTTTCGCACGGCGCCATGCCCGAACCTGACGGTCCTGGCTCACCGGCTGGGTTACAGCGAAGCCAGCGCTGCCAGCCGATTTCTACGTGAGCGTATGGGCACGGGCGCCAGATCACTGCGCCGACGCGGGCACCGCCGTCTGAGCTGACGCAGAACAGACTGTGGTGCCGATCGGAAGAAACGCTCCTAGCAGATCGGACAAGGCCGCAAGCCAGAGCGTCCAGATTGTTCCTTGGCGCATGAGCCAGTTGGCACCGAAGCCACCCAGCATCAGCCCCGCGATGGAGCCGATCCCATGGGTCAGGCCGAACAGGAGGCCGGCCTCGCCCGCCGCCTCACTCCAATCGAGAGAGGCAAGGCCCACCACCGCTGCTTCGCGAATGCGGGGATGCGCGTGCAGGACGTTTTCGATCTCGGCCGAACAGAAGTTCTTGTCCCCGCTGATGATCATGCCCTTGGCGTGGTCGACCAGGAACAGATATGAGACAGTTTGACCGGCGCCAAGTCGCCCAGTTTAAACAGCGGCGGAACGGAGCTGCCTGGCCCGCTGCCAGGCTGTGTTGTCCATTTCACAAGCGGGCGGCCTTCGTAGACATCGAGAGCGAACTGCCGGCTTCCGCTCGAACAATAGCCAAAATGGCGAAGATCTACGCCGAATTGACACCTAAATCTTTCGACATCGTGGTGGGGCCCTGCGATCCCGCGGACATGGCGAAATTCGGTTGGCTCATCCCTTGAACAACAGAGATATGAGCAACGAGCAATCGGTTGTGTCAATCGGCGTTCAATCGGGACCCCCTATCGGCGTGCAAAAGGGACCCCCTT
>ERZ1645187.5248-NODE-5248-length-10157-cov-47.931103_pt1 | contig 10157 bp, 5 predicted proteins | sample MGYA00575352_ERZ1645187 | MGnify/ENA primary metagenome ERZ1645187 (study PRJEB40837, sample SAMN11349314) | freshwater sediment metagenome | isolation source: river sediment | host: Sediment | place: India: Wazaribad , New Delhi | collected 2017-02-21 ...
GGCGGAAGAGAAGTACCGGGCGATCATCCGCCTGATCAAGGACTGCCACGAGCGCAGCCAGCCGATCCTGGTCGGCACCACCTCGATCGAGAAGTCCGAGCATCTCGCCTCGGAGCTGAAGAAGCAGGGCTTCCGTCAGATCGACCTGACCGACCCGTCGGCGCTCGCCACCCTCTACAAGGGTGCCGAGGGCGACAAGGTCTTCACCGTTCTCAACGCCCGCTATCACGAGCAGGAAGCGGTGATCGTGGCGCAGGCCGGTCTGCCGGGTGCCATCACCATCGCCACCAACATGGCCGGTCGCGGCACCGACATCCAGCTCGGCGGCAACGCCGACATGCGCATCCGCTACGAACTCGGCGACGATCTGGAGGCCCCCGGCCGCGCCGCCGCCGCCCAGGCGATCCGCACGTCGGTGGCGGAGCTGAAGGCCAAGTCGCTGGCCGCCGGCGGTCTCTACGTGCTCGGCACCGAGCGCCACGAGAGCCGCCGCATCGACAACCAGCTGCGCGGCCGTTCGGGCCGTCAGGGCGATCCGGGCCATTCGAAGTTCTTCCTGTCGCTCCAGGACGACCTGATGCGCATCTTCGGCACCGACCGCATGGACGGCATGCTGCAGAAGCTCGGCCTCAAGGAGGACGAGGCGATCGTCCATCCCTGGATCAACAAGGCGCTCGAGAAGGCGCAGCAGAAGGTCGAGGCCCGCAACTTCGACCTGCGCAAGAACATCCTCAAGTTCGACAACGTGATGAACGACCAGCGCAAGGTGGTGTTCGAACAGCGCGTCGAGCTGATGACCGGCGAAGACGTCGGCGAGGACGTCGCCGGCATGCGCCACGACGTCATCCACGACCTGGTCAAGAAGCACATCCCCGAGAATGCCTATCCCGAGCAGTGGGACGTCGTCGGTCTCCATGCCGAGATCGCCGACATCCTCGGCATCGAGCTGGCGATCGAGGACTGGGCCAAGGAGGAGGGCATCGCCGAGGAGGAGGTGATCCATCGCATCACCGCCGCCACCGACGCGATCATGACCGACAAGGCCGAGCGCTTCGGCGCCGAGACCATGCGCTACATCGAGAAGGCGGTGCTGCTGCAGACGCTCGACCACCTGTGGCGCGAGCATCTGGTCACCCTCGACCATCTGCGTCAGGTCATCGGCTTCCGCGGCTACGCCCAGCGCGATCCCTTGAACGAGTACAAGACCGAGGCCTTCACCCTGTTCGAGGCCCTGCTCACCAACCTGCGTCGCGCGGTGACCAGCCAGCTCCTGCGCGTCGAACTGGTGCAGCAGGAGATCCCGGCCGATCCGTCGATCCTGGAGGAGCATCACATCGACGCCTCCACCGGGCGCGATCAGATCACCGGCGACGCCCCGCTCGGCCGCGCGCTCGATCCTTCCGACCCCACCACCTGGGGGCAGGTGTCTCGCAATGCGCCGTGCCCGTGCGGCTCGGGCAAGAAGTACAAGCACTGCCACGGCGCCTTCGCCTGACGGGCGGGGTGCGGTGCGGGTGTGACGGCCCGGCCCGCAGGCGGGCGCGTGTCGGCCGCATTCGCCGTCGTCGAGATCCGGACCGACGTCGCCACGATTTCCTTCTCCCCTCGCGGGAGAAGGTGGCCGAAGGCCGGATGAGGGGGGCGAGGCCTCCCGAGCCACGGATTTCGACCGATGGGTGGATGCGCCTCGAGGCGCTCCCCCTCATCCGCCCCTGACGGGGCACCTTCTCCCGCGAGGGGAGAAGGGCAACCCTGGGCACCTCCCTCGGTCCCCGCCGGCTCCGGATCGGTCCCGCCCATGTTCCCCACCGACGACACCCTCCTCGCCGCTCTCGCCGCACTCGCCGTCCGGGCCGGGCGTGAGATCCTGGCGGTGGCGGCGAACGGCTTCGAGGTGGTGGCGAAGGCGGATGCCAGTCCGGTCACGGTGGCCGACCAGCGCGCCGAGGCGGTGATTCTGGCGGGGCTGGCGACGATCCTGCCGGGCGTGCCGGTGGTGGCGGAAGAACAGGTCTCGGCCGGGCTGGCGCCGAGCGAGATCGGCCGTCGCTTCGTGCTGGTCGATCCGCTCGACGGCACGCGCGAGTTCGTCTCCGGCAACGGCGAATACACCGTCAACATCGGCCTCGTCGAAGACGGCCGCCCGATCCTCGGCGTGGTCCACGCTCCCGCGCTCGGCGAGATCCACGTCGGCCGCGTCGGCGCCGGCGCCGCCAAGGGACGGATCGAGGCCGACGGCTCGATCGTCTGGGCGCCGATCGCCGTGCGCGGCGCCGATCTCGCCCGTCTCACCGTGCTCGCCTCCCGCTCGCACGGCGGTGCCGACACCGAGGCCTATCTGGCGCAGCTGGCGGGTGCCGAGCGTCTACCCGCCGGCTCGTCGCTGAAGTTCTGCCGGGTGGCGGAAGGCGAAGCCGATCTCTATCCGCGTCTCGGCCCGACGATGGAATGGGACACCGCCGCCGGCGCGGCCGTCCTGGACGCGGCGGGCGGGCGGGTGCTCGATCTCGCCGGCACGCCGCTCGTCTACGGCCGCCACGGGGCTCGCCGACCGCAGGGCTGGTTCGTGGCGATCGGCGATGCGACCGTGCTCGAACCGGCGCTCGTGGCGGCGCGCGCCTGCGGTTTCGCCGCGGCGACGGCGGAGATCGGGGAATAAAATTTCAATTGCCGGGATCGGAAGTCGGCTCGAACCGGTTGCTCCCAGGCGGGCCGATCTCGCAATGCGATGACATCGCCGCGCGGCTCGCCGCAAACGCGATCCGGCCGCCTGCCGCAGTGCGGTGGGGACGCGTGCCGGCTTGCTTGCGAGCGGCGGGGGCGACTTCTAGATGGCGGGCGAGCCCATGACGGGCCGCCTCTCGCGGTCCTCGGGGGTGTACGCCGAGGAGCCCCGATGTCGGTCGCACGTCAGTCCCATCTCGCCCGCCTGGAGGCGGAATCGATCCGGATCATCCGCGAAGTCGCCGCGGAATTCCGCAATCCGGTGATGCTCTATTCGATCGGCAAAGACAGCGCCGTGATGCTGCATCTGGCATGCAAGGCCTTCCACCCGTCCAAGCCGCCGTTCCCGCTCCTGCACGTCGACACCACCTGGAAGTTCCGGGAGATGATCTCGTTCCGCGACGAGACGGCGAAGCGGCTCGGGCTCGATCTGATCGTCCACGTCAACGACGAGGGCGTGAAGGCCGGCATCACCCCCTTCACCCACGGCTCGTCGACCTACACCCACGTGATGAAGACGGAAGGGCTGAAGCAGGCGCTGAGCAAGTACGGTTTCGACGCCGCCTTCGGCGGGGCGCGCCGCGACGAGGAGAAGAGCCGCGCCAAGGAGCGCATCTTCTCCTTCCGCACCGCCACCCACGCCTGGGACCCCAAGAACCAGCGCCCCGAACTCTGGCAGCTCTACAACGCCCGCGTCGCGCCGGGGGAATCGATCCGCGCCTTCCCGCTCAGCAATTGGACCGAGCTCGACATCTGGCAGTACATCGAGGCCGAGGGCATCCCGATCGTGCCGCTCTATTTCGCTGCGCCGCGCCCGGTGGTGAACCGCGGCGGCATGCTCATCATGGCCGACGACGCGCGCCTGCCGCTCGAGCCCGGTGAGGTCGTCGAGGAGAAGCTCGTCCGCTTCCGCACGCTCGGGTGCTACCCGCTGACCGGTGCCATCGAGAGCGACGCCACCACGCTCCCCGAAATCGTCCACGAGATGCTGATCGCCCGCACCTCGGAGCGCCAGGGCCGCCTGATCGATCACGACGAGGCCGGCTCCATGGAGAAGAAGAAGCGCGAGGGGTATTTCTGATGAACGTCGTCACCACCACCCGCACCGCCCCCGTGGCCGCTTCGATCGATCCCGAGCGCAAGACGCTCCTGCGTTTCCTCACCTGCGGCTCGGTCGACGACGGCAAGTCGACGCTGATCGGCCGGCTCCTGTGGGATTCCAAGCTGGTCTTCGAGGATCACGCCGCCGCCCTCGGCCGCGACAGCCGCAAGTTCGGCACCACCGGCGAAGAGGTCGATCTCGCCCTGCTGCTCGACGGCCTCGAGGCCGAGCGCGAGCAGGGCATCACCATCGACGTCGCCTATCGCTTCTTCGCCACCGATCGGCGCAAATTCATCGTCGCCGACACCCCCGGCCACGAGCAGTACACCCGCAACATGGCGACCGGGGCCTCGACCTCGGATCTCGCCGTGCTGCTGGTCGATGCCCGCGTCGGCCTCGTCACCCAGACCCGCCGCCACGCCTTCCTGGTGTCGCTGCTCGGCATCCGTCACGTGGTGCTGGCGGTCAACAAGATCGATCTGGTCGACTTCTCCGAAGAGGTCTTCGAGAAGATTCGCGCCGACTTCCTCGCCTTCGCCGGCGATCTCGGCTTCGCCTCGGTGCAGGCGGTGCCGCTGTCGGCGCGTTTCGGCGACAACGTCTCGGAGCGGTCGTTCCGCACGCCGTGGTACGAGGGGCCGTCGCTGCTCGAGCATCTCGAGCGCGTCGACGTCGAGCAGAGCACCAGCGGGCTGCCGTTCCGCATGGCCGTGCAGTGGGTCAACCGGCCGAACCTCGACTTCCGCGGCTTCTCCGGCACCATTGCCTCGGGTTCGGTGAAGCCGGGCGATCGGGTGGTGGTGGCGAAGTCCGGCAAGGTCGGCACCGTGGCGCGGATCGTCACCTTCGACGGCGATCTCGACGAGGCGCTGCCGGGCGAGGCGGTGACGTTGACGCTCGCCGAAGAGATCGACATCTCCCGCGGTGACCTCCTCGCCGCGCCGCAGGCACGCCCGAGCGTGGCCGATCGCTTCGCCGCCCATCTCGTGTGGATGGCGGAAGAGGCGATGCTGCCCGGCCGCTCCTATCTCCTGAAGTGCGGCACCCGCACGGTGTCGGCCTCCGTCACGCGGATCGAGCACGAGATCGACGTCAATTCCTTCGCCCGTCTCGCCGCCGAAACCCTGAAGCTCAACGGCGTCGGATACGTCGAGATCTCCACCAACGAGCCGATCGCCTTCGATCCTTACGCCGAGAACCGCGAAACCGGCGCCTTCGTGCTGATCGACCGCTACACCAACGCCACCGTGGCGGCGGGCATGATCGCCCATGGCCTGAGGCGTGCGACCAACGTCCATTGGCAGGCGCTCGAGGTCACCCGCGAGGCCCGTGCCGCACAGAAGGGCCAGAAGCCGGCCGTCGTCTGGTTCACCGGGCTCTCCGGCTCGGGCAAGTCGACCATCGCCGACATCGTCGAGCAGAAGCTCGCCGCTCAGGGACGCCATACCTTCCTGCTCGACGGCGACAACGTGCGTCACGGTCTCAACCGCGATCTCGGCTTCACCGATGCCGACCGGGTGGAGAACATCCGCCGGGTGGCGGAAGTGGCGCGGCTGATGTCGGACGCCGGGCTGATCGTGCTGGTGTCGTTCATCTCGCCGTTCCGCGCCGAGCGGCAGTTGGCGCGCGAACTGGCCGCGGCGGGCGAGTTCGTCGAGGTCTTCGTCGACACGCCCCTCGAGATCTGCGAGGCCCGCGACGTCAAGGGCCTCTACGCCAAGGCGCGGGCCGGTCAGTTGCCGAACTTCACCGGCATCGACAGCCCCTACGAGGCGCCGAAAGCCCCGGAGATCCGCGTCACCGGCGAAGAGGCGCCGGAAGTGGCCGCCGACCGCATCGTCGCCCACCTCCTCGGTGCGATCGACGACTGGTCGATCTGAGGAAGCCGAACGGGGAAGCGATCGGAGGGGCTCGCGGCGGTGGTCGCGAGCCCTCGGCCGCCGACAAAGGGTGCAAAGCCAACCTTCGTCGTGCCCGGGCTCGACCCACGGCTGTCCGGTTCCGGCGACGCACACGGTATCGATGGCTTTGAAATGCATGGAGAATGTACTTCGAGGCAGGTGAGCGGACATGCCTGCGACATGAAGGCTCGGTTCGGCGAGAACGTGCCGCTCGGTTCCCACCTTCTCCCCTTCGCGGGAGAAGGTGCCCGTAGGGCGGATGAGGGCGCGCGCCGGCAGGCGCATTGGAATTTCCCAACGAAATCAGGTGTTCGAGGAAGCCTCGCACCCCTCATCCGGCCCTTCGGGCCACCTTCTCCCGCAAGGGGAGAAGGGGAGCGCGCGTGGCCCGCGCTGAAGTTCCAGGCAGCTTCCGAGCGTGAACCGGACAGCCGTGGGTCGAGTCCGGGGACGACGCGGTGTGGGTGGCGAGTTCGTCATCCATCTGAGCGCGCTGTGGGCTCGTTGCATCCACTTCTCATCGAAGCGTGAACGCCGTCCCCGTCGCGGAGACGACCTCCGCTCATTCTTCGGCGAAAGCTCGAACGAACATGCGACGAATCACGGACCGGCTCGTCTTCCCGGTTCGTTCTCTCGAGGGAGAGTAGACCGGGCGGCCGCGCCCACGAGATCTCGTTCGCCGTCGCCGCGCACCGTGATCACCCGCGGACGGCATGGTGACATTTTTGTTTCGAAACGGGGCACTCGCCGCGAATTCGGAGCGTGTCACCCCTGCGGCGTGGGCGCCACCAGACGCAGCGGCTTCAGGCTCGCCGGATCGACGCGGCGGAAGCGCGCCCCGAACTTCTCGGCATGGAAGCGCCGGGCCGTCAGCGTCGGCGACCAGTGGTCGGCCGGTAGCCCCGCCTTCATCTTCAGCCGCAGCACGAAATCGCGCGGATCGGGCAGGTCCTCCCACACGCTCGGCAGGAACAGCGCCGAGCGTCCGCGATCGGCGAGAATGAGCCCGTCGCGATCGGGATCGAGCGCGGCGATCAACCCCGCCTCGTCGGCGAAGGCGATCGGGCGCGGGGTCGAGAGGATCGACACGGTGACGTCGAGCCCGTCGAGTTCGTCGTCGCGCAGGGGCCCGAAGCGCGGGTCGGAGAACCCGGCCTTGACCACGTTGACCGCGACGTCGCCGAGCAACGGCCGCTGCGGCGCCAGCGAGCCGATGCAGCCGCGCAGGGCCCCCTCGCGCTCCAGCGTGACGAAGGTGGCGCGCTGGGCGAGGAGCGGCGGCGACAGGGGGCCGTCGCTGACCAGTTCCGGCTGCCGCCCGCCGTCGGCCACCGCCGCGGCGAGCACCATCATCGCGGTGTCGAGCAGGAAGCGGCGGTCGGCCTCGACGAGCCGTGCCGAGGCCGCCTGCTCGAAGGCGAAGGCACCGTAGCCGACGACGCGCGAGGGATCGGCGCCGACGTCGGCGGAATTGGCCAGTTGCAGGGCGGTGACGCGCAGATCGCGCTCGCCCGCCAGCTCGAGCGCACCGGCCAGGATGCGATGGCCGCAGGCACGTCGCCCTTCGAGGGCGCCGCGGTCGAGCCGTTCGATGCGGGCCGCGGTGTCGCGGTCGAGGCGGTCGCAGCTCGCCCGGTCGAGATAGTGCGAGAGATCCGACGAGATCGAGATCACCGTCTCGGGCCCGCCCCACAGCCGCTCGATCGCATGGGCCACCGCCTCGGGGCCGGCATCGCCGACCAGGATCGGCACGATCGAGAAGTGCTCCGGCAGCATGGCCTGGAGCACGATGAGGTGCATCTCGAGCGCGTGTTCGCCGGCGAAGGGCCGTCCGTCGAGATGCACGTCGTGCAACGGCAGCACGCGGCGGGCGAACTCCCAGTCGACGGCGAGATCGCCGAGCGGCGTGCGCCAGGTCTCGGCCGGATGTAGCGCGAGCCCGGAAAAGCCCATGCGATGCGCCGGCGCCAGCACCACAACCCGGCGGATCGGCTCGGCGCGCCGGGCCCACGGCGAAAAGGCGGTGGCGGCGATGCGGGCGGAGTAGCGCGTGCCGGCGTGCGGAGCGACCACCAGCTTCGGCGCGACGCCGCCGGTCGGTCGCGCCTCGGTGACGGCGCGGGCGAGGTCGGCCCGCAACTCGGCCGGATCGGCGGCATAGAAGGTGCCGGCGACCTGGGGGCGCCAGATTTCGTGCGGATGCGGCGCGCCGTGGGCGGGCATTTCGGGCGAGGGCGTCGACATGGGGCCGAACTCCTACGTGACCGGACCACGTTGCCCGAGCCGGACGACGGGCGGAAACTCGCCCGCGAATCGAGGATCCGATCGGAGCGATTCGAGACCATGTCCGAGCACGACGCAATCGCCGTCTCCTACTGGAGCCGTGCCGCCGACGGGCGGGTGGAATGCACGCTGTGCCCGCGCGCCTGCCGCATGCGGCCCGGCCAGCGCGGCCTGTGCTTCGTGCGCCGCGCGGCAGAGGACGGTTCGGGCATGGAGCTGACCGGCTACGGCCGTTCGTCCGGCTTCTGCATCGACCCGATCGAGAAGAAACCGCTGCATCACTTCCTGCCCGGCACGGCGGTGCTGTCCTTCGGCACGGCCGGGTGCAACCTCGCTTGCGCCTTCTGCCAGAACCACGACATCTCCAAGAGCCGCGAGGTGGCGACCTCGTCGAAGCGGGCGGCGCCCGCGACGATCGCCCGGGCGGCGAAGCGGCTCGGCTGCGCTTCGGTCGCCTACACCTACAACGATCCGGTGATCTTCCTGGAATACGCCGTCGACACCGCGCTCGCCTGCCGCGAGTTGGGGGTGAAGAACGTGGCGGTGACGGCCGGATACATCTCGCCCGAGCCGCGGCGGCGCCTGTTCGAGGTGATGGACGCCGCCAACGTCGACCTGAAGGGCTTCACCGAGAGCTTCTACGAGCGCCATGCCGCCGGCTCGCTGAAGCCGGTGCTCGACACCCTCACCCATCTCGTCCACGAGACGACCTGCTGGACCGAAATCACCACTCTGCTCATCCCCGGCGAGAACGACGGCGATGCCGAGATCGCCGCGATGAGCCGCTGGATCCGCGACGAACTCGGCCCGCAGGTGCCGCTGCACTTCTCCGCCTTCCACCCCGACTGGCGCATGCTGCACGTGCCCGAGACGCCGAAGCGCACCCTCGATCGCGCCCGCCACATCGCGCTCGAGGCGGGGCTCGCCCATGTCTACGTCGGCAATGTGCGCGACCCCGGCCGACAGGCGACGATATGCCCGAGCTGCGGCACGCGGGTGATCGGCCGCGACTGGCATGAGATCACCGAATGGCGCCTCGATACGCATGGCGGGTGTCTCGCCTGCGGCACGCCGCTCGCCGGGGTGTTCGACGGCCCGGCCGGGACCTGGGGCCGCAAGCGCCTGCCGATCGACATCGAACGGTTCGCGGCGGCGGAGTAGGGGAGAAGCGAATTCCGCCGCGGATTCGTTGACTCCTCGCTGCGTTTTCGTTAGATCACCGGCACTCTCGCCAGACTTCGTCTCGCGATCCGCCGACCGGGGCATTCGATCAAGTCCCCGGAGGTCCACGTCCGCCAGCGCGATGCGCCCGCGGGCGCGTTTCCGTTTGGGCGGCTCGCGAGGGGAGCGCGGCGACACGCGAGGACCACGAGGCCCATGTTCGACAACCTCTCCGAACGCCTTTCCGGCATTCTGGACAAGCTCACCCGCCGCGGCGCCCTGACCGAGGCCGACGTCGGCGAGGCGATGCGCGAGGTGCGTCGCGCCCTGATCGAGGCCGACGTGGCGCTCGACGTGGTCAAGTCCTTCACCGACAAGGTGAAGCATCGCGCCGTCGGCCACGAGGTGTTGCGCTCGGTGACGCCGGGCCAGCAGGTCATCAAGATCGTCCACGACGTGCTGGTCGAGACGCTGGGCTCGGCCGCCAAGCCGATCGACCTCGACGCGCCCGCCCCGGTCACCATCATGATGGTCGGTCTGCAGGGCTCGGGTAAGACCACCACCACCGCCAAGATCGGCAGGCGCCTCGGCGAGCGCCACAAGGCCAAGGTGCTGCTCGCCTCGCTCGACACCCGACGTCCGGCGGCGCAGGAGCAGCTGCGCGTCCTCGGCGAGCAGAACCAGATCGACACGCTGCCGATCGTCGCCGGCCAGACGCCGGTGCAGATCGCCGAGCGCGCCCAGATGGCCGCCCGCCTCGGCGGCTACGACGTCGTCATCCTCGACACCGCCGGCCGCATCCACATCGACGAGCCGCTGATGCTCGAGATGGCGGAGATCAAGAAGGTCGGCAAGCCGCACGAGATCCTGCTGGTCGCCGACGCGCTGACCGGCCAGGACGCGGTCAATCTCGCCCGCTCCTTCGACGAGCGGGTCGGCATCACCGGCATCGTGCTGACCCGTATGGACGGCGACGGCCGCGGCGG
>ERZ1645187.5249-NODE-5249-length-10157-cov-4.564245_pt1 | contig 10157 bp, 9 predicted proteins | sample MGYA00575352_ERZ1645187 | MGnify/ENA primary metagenome ERZ1645187 (study PRJEB40837, sample SAMN11349314) | freshwater sediment metagenome | isolation source: river sediment | host: Sediment | place: India: Wazaribad , New Delhi | collected 2017-02-21 ...
ATATCTTGTCCGATGAGGCTTCCATGCTCACCGGCTCGATCGGCATGCTGCCTTCGGCTTCACTGGACGCCAACAACAAGGGCATGTTCGAGCCTTGCCACGGCTCGGCGCCGGACATAGCCGGCAAGGGAGTCGCCAACCCGCTGGCGACCATCCTCTCGGTGGCCATGATGCTTCGCTACACATTCGCCATGGAAGAGGCTGCGCAGCACATCGAGTCGGCGGTCAAGAAGGTACTCGCGCAAGGGTATCGCACGGGGGATATCTACGAGCCGGGGTCCAGGCGCGTGGGCACCAGGGAGATGGGCGACGCTGTGCTGGCAGCGCTCTAGAAAAGGGACACATCCGAGGAACATGAGAATGAAGCAAGTAGGGTTGGTGGGCTGGCGCGGCATGGTTGGTTCCGTGCTGATGCAGCGGATGCGCGACGAGCGGGACTTCGCCCTGGTCGAGCCGTCGTTCTTCACGACTTCCAGCATCGGTGGCAAGGGTCCCGACGAGAGCGGCGGCATGCCTCTGCGGGATGCGCGGAACATCGACGATCTTCGGCGGATGGACATCATCATTACCTGCCAGGGAGGGGATTACACCTCGGAGGTCTACCCGCAACTTCGTTCGGCGGGATGGGCCGGCCACTGGATCGACGCGGCATCCAGTCTGCGCATGAAGGATGATGCCGTGATCATCCTCGACCCTGTTAACTTGCATGTCATCAAGGATGCGCTGGCGAGAGGTGGTCGCAACTGGATCGGCGGCAACTGCACGGTGTCGCTGATGCTTATGGCGCTGGGTGGGTTGTTCGAGGCCGACCTGGTTGAGTGGATGACCTCGATGACCTATCAGGCGGCTTCCGGCGCGGGTGCCCAGAACATGCGCGAACTCCTTCAGCAGATGGGAGAGGCGCATCGTGTCGCCCAGGGTCTGTTGAACGATCCTGCCTCGGCAATTCTCGACATTGACCGTGAAGTGGCCGGCATACTGCGTGACGACACGTTTCCCACCACGAATTTCGGCGTGCCGCTGGCCGGCTCGCTGATTCCCTGGATCGACAAGGATCTTGGCAACGGCCAGAGCCGCGAGGAGTGGAAGGGGGGCGCCGAGACCAACAAGATTCTTGGATCGGGGGTGCGGCCGATCCCCGTGGATGGCTTGTGCGTGCGCATTGGCGCCATGCGTTGTCACTCACAGGCTTTGACCATCAAGCTCAGGAAGGATGTGCCGCTGGCCGATATCGAGTCACTGCTGGCGGCGCATAACGACTGGGTCAAGGTTGTGCCGAACGAGCGCGAGGTGACGATCAGGGAGCTTACGCCAGCTGCGGTGACCGGCACCTTGGCGACACCTGTTGGCCGCCTGCGCAAGATGAGCATGGGGCCGGATTATCTCTCGGCATTCACGGTCGGCGACCAGTTGCTCTGGGGCGCGGCCGAGCCGCTGAGGCGCATGCTTAGAATCCTGCTTGATTAGGCTGGCCGCAACAGTGCCGTATATTGAAGCTAAGGTTGAGCTTGCATCGCTAACCTCATGATGTTATTTTGAATGCTGGTGTGATATCCCTGCGGGGAGGCGTCGCGATGAAATCACTGAAGCGAAACGGTTTCCGAGTTCCCCTGCTGGTCGCCCTGAGTTTTTCGGCGGCAGGCCTTCAGGCGGCCGGTTTGGGCAAGATTATGGTGCTGACGCCGCTCGGGCAGCCGTTGCGGGCGGAGGTCGATCTAACCGCTTCGCGCGACGAGATCGCTTCGATGTCGGCGCGCTTGGCGCCGAGCGAGGCATTCAAACAGGTTGGAATCGAGTATGCGCCGGGCTTGGCGGCGATCCGCTTTGCCGTCGACAAGCGGCCGGATGGGCAGCCGTTTTTGCGCCTGACCACCGACAGGCCGGTCAACGAACCGATCCTCGATATTTTGGTCGAGTTGACTTGGTCGTCGGGCAAGGTGGTGCGCGAATACACCATGCTGCTCGATCCTCCGGATGTTTTCGCCAAACCAGCGACAGTGTCGCCGACGGTAGCGCCGGCCGTGACTGTCGAGAAGCCCGTGAGTACCAAAACCGCCACCGCCACCGCCACTGCCGTCGCCATGCCGAAGGCAGTCCAGGAAAAAAAAATGGACGGCGATGGTACGCGGAAAGTCAGGCCTGGTGACACGCTGACCCGGATTGCCGCTGAAGTGGCGCCTGCCGGGGTCGCGCTGGATCAGATGCTGGTTGCCCTGTTCCGTGGCAATGAGGAGGCCTTCGCCGGGGGAAACATGAACAGGCTACGGGTCGGCCAGATTCTGACCATCCCGGATGCTGCGACCGCGAACGCTATTCCGGCTGACGAAGCCCGGGCAACGGTGACGGCGCAGGCTCGCGATTTCAATGCTTATCGGCAGAGACTGGCCGGTGCGGTCGCAGCCTCGCAGGCGAAGGATGAGCCGTCGACCGGTCAGCGGTCGGAAGGCAAGATCGCTGCCAAGGTGGAAGAGAAGGCTGCTTCCCCCGAGGCGGGCAAGGACAAGCTCGAAGTTTCGCGCACGGAATCGGGCAAGGATATCAAGGCGTTTCAGCAACGCATCGCGGCACTTGAGGAAGACCTGATCTCGCGGGATCGCTCCCTCAAGGAGGCGAGCAGTCGCATTGCCGAACTTGAAAAAAATCTTGGCGACCTGAAAAAGCTGGCGGAGCTCAAGAGTCAAGTCGGAACTCAAATGCAACAGCAGGCCGAAGCTGCCAAGCCTGACAAAGCCAAGCCCGAATCGCCGGCTGCAGCGGCCGTGGCATCTCCGACGTTGCCGGCTAAGGCGAAAATGCCGGAGCCGGCTGCAGAAAAGGCGCTCGAAGAAGCCAAGCCATCGACACCGGTTGCGCCGGCCGTGGAGCCGGCTTCGACTGCCCCGGCGCCGGCAAAGCCTGCCGTCAAGCCGCCAGTACAGAAGCCCAAGCCTGCGGTGGTGACAAAGCCGGCAGCGGAGCCCAGCTTCATCGAAGAGAATCCTTCGCTTGTCTATGGTGGAGGCGGCCTGCTCGCCCTGTTGCTGGGGTGGGTTGGCTACTCGTCCTGGCGCCGCAAGCGTGACGAAGAAATGCCGCCCACTGCCAGTCGGCTCAGTTCCGGTAACTTGGGCGCGAACTCCGTGTTTGGCACAACCGGTGGCCAAGCCGTCGACACCGGTGCCTCGATTCAAACCGATTTCAGCCAAGCCAGCATTGGCGCCATTGACAGCGACGAGGGGGTCGATCCGGTCGCCGAGGCAGACGTGTACATGGCCTCCGGTCGCGATGCACAGGCCGAGGAAATCCTGGTCGACGCGCTGAAAGTAGACCCGACCCGGCATGCCATCTACCTGAAGCTTCTGGAGATTCATTCCGGACGCAAGAACGTCAAGCAGTTCGAGTCACTGGCGACGGACTTTTATGCGCAGACCGGTGGTACGGGAGATGATTGGGAAACCGCCGCTGCCATGGGGCGTGAGCTCGATCCCGACAACAAGCTTTACGGCGGCGCGGGCTCAACGGACCGGCAGGGGTCACCTGCGGCCGCCGTGGCCATCGCAGCGTCCGACATTGTCCTGCCCGCGACGGAAGTGGAAAAGCTGCGCGCGACCGTTGCCCTGCCAGGGCAAATTGGACAACTAGCGGAATCCGCGCGCGAGACTACCCAAGAGATCGTGGCCGCGCCACCCGCGACGCTGGATTTTGATCTCGACATCGGAGCTGGTGCTGGCCGCGACAAGGATGTCCAGGAGGTTAGCGCCCATGAGCCGATGCCGACGTCGCTTGACTTCAATCTGGATATCGACTCACCCGATCGGATGCCCGTGCCCGCAGTCGAAGCCAGCCATCTCGATTTCGACCTGGCATTGCCGGAACTCGAAACATCAGCGACGGAGCAGTCACCCGCAGCTGCTCCGGCCATTGATGGCGGACATGACATCGACTTCGAGTTCGCTATCGACGCACCCTCCACATCCGCTCCGGCCGCGCCGCCGAAGGCCCCCGCTTTCGACTTGTCTTCGATCGATCTGGAACTCGATGACAATCGTGTCGAGGCCAATAAGTCCTTGCCGGGCCAGGCGGATGACGAAAATCCCGACGTCGCCACGAAGCTGGAGCTTGCCCTGGCTTACGAGGAAATGGGTGACAAGGAAGGTGCTCGCGAGTTGTTGCAGGAAGTGTTGCACGAGGGGGGGAGCCGGCAGCAGCAGGCGGCTCGCGACAGGCTGGCGGCGCTCGACGCCTGAGTTTCCCCGATGTTGCGATCGAATTGATCGCCCGTGATGCATTGTTCTGGCACTGATGGGGTAAGAGTGAGCGCGTCGCATCCTGCCGCCCTTCTCGCGCTGTGGGTGGGATTCGCCATCCTGCTGCAACCGCTGTTCGTGGTAGGACTTGCCGTCGCGACCTCGGTGATGCTGCCATTGGCGTTGTTCGGCGCAGGCGAGACGACCCGCAAGCTGTTGTTCCGGACGCGCTGGCTGCTGCTCACCATCGTGGTTCTGTTTGCATTCGCCACGCCGGGCGAAAGGCTGCCGGGATCCCTGGGCGAGACGGGTATTACCTGGGATGGCATCCACCAGGGCGCCGAACACGTCATGCGGCTGGTGCTTTTGCTTGCGGCACTGGCATTGCTGCACAAGAGACTGGGTACCGACGGCATCATTGCCGGGCTGCATTGGCTGCTGGCACCTCTTGCCCGTTGGCGCGACCTTCGGCAGCGTATCGTCGTCCGGTTGATGCTGATCCTCGATCATGTGGAGAACACGGCTCCGGGAAGCTGGCGTGGCTGGCTGATGGAGAGCGACACCGCGGGTGTCGACCGACTGACGCTCTCGGTACGGCCAACCAAGCTCCGGGACTGGCTGGTTTTTTTGGGTGTGGCAGTGATGGTTCTGATCATCGTCTTCGGATCATGAAAATCGCCCTCGGTGTCGAGTACGACGGATCGACATTCGCCGGCTGGCAGTCCCAGGTGCATGGCAACACCGTTCAGGACGTTCTGGAGTTCGCCTTGAGCCAAGTGGCGGCCATGCCGATCAGGACCGGTTGTGCCGGCCGTACAGATTCCGGCGTCCATGCCTTGTCGCAGGTGGTCCACTTCGATGCGCCAATCAATCGACCGCTGTCGGCCTGGGTGCGAGGTGCCAATGCCCATTTGCCGCCGACCGTTGCCGTGCGATGGGCAGTACCCGTGGCCGACGAGTTTCACGCCAGGTTCTCGGCGACCTCCCGTCGCTACCGCTATCTGCTCCTCAACCGGTCGGTACGCCCTGCGCTGCAGAGCGGAAAGGTCGGATGGTTTCATCTGCCGCTTGATGTCGCGGCCATGGCAGCCGGTGCGAAACATCTGGTCGGTGAGTACGACTTCACCACATTTCGCGCCGCCGAGTGTCAGGCCAAGTCTCCGGTCAAACGTCTCCATCGGGCAAGCGTGACGCGGCATAATGACCTTATCGTGCTCGAATTCAAGGCCAATGCCTTTCTCCACCACATGGTTCGCAATATGGTTGGCGCGCTGGTCCATGTCGGTAAGGGCAGTCGGTCACCGGAATGGATCGGTGAATTGCTCGCGGGACGAGACCGCGCGCAAGCAGCGCCCACTTTCAACGCGGCCGGACTGTACTTTGTTGGTGCCGACTATGATGTCGGCTGGGGTCTGCCTCGGCGCGACGCCGGGGTGGAAGTGCTCGAGATCGCGGACTACCAGGCATGACCCGGACTCGCGTCAAAATCTGCGGCATCACGCGCCCGGACGATCTGGATACCGTGCTGGCGGCGGGTGCCGATGCCGTCGGCTTCGTTTTCTATCCTTCCAGCCGGCGTTTTGTTGACAAACAACGGGCCTCGGCACTGGCGGGGCGCGTCCCTCCTTTTGTCGCGCGCGTCGGATTGTTCGTCAATGCCGAGCCGGGGACAGTGGCCGATGTGCTGGCGACCACGCCACTGGATTTGCTCCAGTTTCATGGAGACGAGGATGTCCGCTACTGCGAACAATTCTCGAAGCCCTACGTCAAGGCAGCCCGGATGGCGCCGGGCCTGGATTTGGTAGAATTCACCCGTACTTTCGCATCGGCTCGGGGAGTCCTGCTGGATGCCTATGTCGAAAGTTATGGAGGCGCTGGCAAGACCTTCGACTGGTCACTCGTACCTGAATCGTTGCCTCTGCCGGTCATTCTGTCCGGTGGCCTGACCGCCGACAACGTTGGCGAGGCGATTCGCAGGGTGCGCCCTTGGGCCGTCGATGTCAGCAGCGGCGTCGAATCAGCCAAGGGCATCAAGGATGCCCGCAAGGTTGCCGCGTTCGTCGCGGCCGTAAGAAGCGCAGATGCCCGATAGCAACTACAGATTACCGGACGCCAACGGACACTTTGGCAAGTATGGCGGCGTGTTTGTCGCCGAAACCCTGATTCCGGCCTTGGACGAGCTGCGGCAGGCCTACGAAGCCGCCGTTGCGGATCCGGCTTTTCGCGGCGAATACGAATACGAGTTGAGGCATTACGTCGGCCGGCCCAGTCCCATTTATCATGCTCGTCGCTGGTCGGACACGCTCGGCGGCGCGCAAATCTACCTCAAGCGGGAAGACCTCAATCACACCGGCGCGCACAAGGTGAACAACTGCGTCGGCCAGGCGCTGCTGGCGCGCCGCATGGGCAAGCCGCGGGTGATTGCCGAGACCGGCGCCGGGCAGCATGGTGTCGCCACGGCGACGGTTGCCGCGCGCTACGGCATGGAATGTGTCGTCTACATGGGCAGCGCGGACGTCAAGCGGCAGGCCGCCAACGTCTATCGCATGAAGCTGCTGGGCGCGAAGGTCGTGCCGGTCGAGTCCGGCTCGAAGACGCTCAAGGACGCGCTCAACGAGGCCATGCGCGACTGGGTGACCAATATCGCGGACACTTTCTACATCATCGGCACGGTTGCCGGTCCGCACCCCTACCCGATGATGGTGAGAGACTTCCAGAAGATCATCGGCGAGGAGTGCCAGGTGCAGATGCCTGAACTGGCCGGCCGCCAGCCAGATGCGGTGATCGCCTGCGTCGGTGGCGGCTCCAATGCCATGGGAATTTTCTATTCCTATATTCCGTGCCGCGACGTGCGCCTGATCGGCGTCGAGGCCGCCGGGCATGGCTTGGCCAGCGGCAGGCATGCCGCGTCGCTGACGGCCGGACGGCCGGGCGTGCTGCACGGCAATCGCACCTATCTGCTGCAGGATGAGAACGGCCAGATCATCGAGACGCATTCCGTGTCGGCCGGTCTCGACTACCCGGGCGTCGGTCCCGAGCATGCCTGGCTCAGAGACTCAGGCCGGGCCGAATATGTGTCGATCACCGACGACGAGGCGCTGCGTGCCTTTCACGATCTCTGCAAGTACGAGGGGATCATTCCGGCGCTGGAATCGAGCCATGCGCTGGCATACGCCGCCAAGCTGGCGCCCGCGTTGGCCAAGGACAATGTGCTGCTGGTCAATCTTTCCGGGCGTGGCGACAAGGACATGCACACCGTGGCGGAAAAATCGGGGATACAGTTCTGATGTCGCGCATTGCCCCGACTTTCGATCGACTCAAGTCACAAGCCCGTGCGGCGCTGATTCCCTTCATCACGGCCGGCGATCCCGAGCCCGGCCTGACGCTGCCGCTGATGCATGCGCTGGCCGAGGGCGGCGCCGACATCATCGAGTTGGGCGTGCCGTTCTCCGATCCGATGGCCGACGGTCCGACCATCCAGCGTGCTTCCGAGCGGGCGCTCGCCTACGGTACGAGCTTGCGCACCGTGCTCGCCATGGTCCGGGAATTCCGCAAGCGGAACGGCGATACCCCCGTGGTGCTGATGGGCTATGCCAACCCGATCGAGGCCTACGGTCAGGCGGAGTTCGCGGCCGATGCCGCGTCGGCGGGTGTCGATGGCGTGCTGGTGGTCGATTATCCACCCGAGGAATGCACGGAATTCTCGGCGCTGCTGAAACAGCGTGGCCTCGATCCCATTTTCCTGCTGGCACCGACATCGACCGATCGACGTGTCGGCGAGGTCGCGGCCGCCGGCAGCGGCTACATCTACTACGTGTCGCTCAAGGGCGTGACCGGCTCGGCGACGCTGGACCTCGAAGAAGTGGCGCGGCGCATTCCGGCGATCCGGGCGAGGGTCGGCCTGCCCGTCGGCGTCGGTTTCGGCATTCGGGATGGCGCCACCGCCGCGCGCATCGCCGCCGTGGCTGACGGCGTGGTGGTCGGCAGCCGCATCATCGAGGAAATCGAACAATCATCGCCCGGCGAGGCGCCGCGCCGCGTTACCGCGCTGCTGGCGGGCATTCGCAGGGCCATGGACGAAGAGGTGAAGCGATGAGTTGGTTGCAGAAGCTGTTGCCGCCCAAGATCAAGCGCAGCGAGGGCGTGCGCAAGTCGGTGCCCGAGGGCCTGTGGGCCAAGTGCCCCGCCTGCGAGGCGGTGCTGTATGCCACGGATCTCGAGAACAACCAGAACGTTTGCCCCAAGTGCAGCCATCACCATCGCCTGCGCGCCCGGGCCCGGCTTGACCTCCTGCTCGACCCGGAAGGGCGTTTCGAGATTGGCGCCGAAGTGGTGCCGCTGGATCCGCTCAAGTTCAAGGATGGTCGCCGCTACCCTGAGCGCCTGGCCGCCGCCAACGAGGAGACCGGCGAGGCCGACGCGCTGGTGGTGTTGCAGGGCGCCATCAAGACGGTGCCGGTGGTCGTGGCCTGTTTCGAATTCGACTTCATGGGCGGCTCGATGGGGTCGGTGGTGGGCGAGAAGTTCGTGCGCGGCGTGCGGGCCGCCATCGAGCAGCAGGCGCCTTTCGTCTGCTTCACCGCCAGCGGTGGCGCGCGCATGCAGGAAGGCCTGTTCTCGCTGATGCAAATGGCCAAGACCACCGCAGCGGTCACGCAACTGGCGGAACACAAACTGCCGTTCATCACGGTGCTGACCGATCCGACCATGGGCGGTGTTTCGGCCAGCTTCGCCTTCGTCGGCGATGTCGTGATCGCCGAGCCCGGCGCGTTGATCGGCTTCGCCGGGCCGCGCGTCATCGAGCAGACCGTGCGCGAGAAGTTGCCCGAAGGCTTCCAGCGGGCGGAGTTTCTGCTCGACAAGGGCGCCATCGACATGATCATCGACCGGCGCCAGATCCGGGACAAGCTGGTGTCGCTGCTGACGCTGCTGCAGCGCGTTCCCGCCGTGCAATGAATTTGTTGGCGTGGCTGGCGTACATCGAACGCCAGCACGCGCGGCCGATCGAACTCGGTCTCGACCGCGTTCGCCGAGTTAGCACGGCCCTCGGCCAGCGCAAGACCTGTCCCGTCATCCTCGTCGGCGGTACAAACGGCAAGGGCTCCACCTGCGCCATGCTCGAGCGCATCCTGCTGTGCGCCGGCTATCGCGTCGGTCTCTACACGTCGCCACACCTGATCCGCTACAACGAGCGCGTCCGCATCGATGGTCGGCCGGTCGATGACGAAGCGTTGTGCGAAGGTTTTGCCCGCGTCGAACATGCGAGAGTCAGTCATGGCGGCACGCCACCCGTTGCCCTGACCTACTTCGAATACGGCACGCTGTGCGCTTGGGAAGTGTTCGCCGGGCAGCCGCTCGACGCCATCGTTCTCGAAGTCGGCCTGGGCGGCCGGCTCGACGCGACCAATCTCTACGAGCCCGACGTCGCCATCGTCACCGGCGTCGATCTCGATCACGTCGAGTATCTGGGCCCGACGCGCGAGGAAATCGGTTTCGAGAAGGCCGGCATCTTCCGTTCCGGCCGGCCGGCCATCTATGGCGATGCCGAGCCACCGGCGAGCCTGCTCGATCATGCGCGTGCCATCGGCGCCGACCTGCAAGTGCTGGGCCGCGACTTCGGTCATGCTCGCCAGGAACTGCAGTGGCAGTACTGGGGCCGGGGCGACAGGCGCGGCGGGCTGGCCTTTCCGGCGCTGCGGGGGCCGCGGCAGCTCGACAACGCCGCTGGCGTGCTGGCCGCGCTCGATGCGCTGCGCGCCAGCCTGCCGGTGGCGATGCAGGACATCCGTCGCGGCCTGCTGGAAGTCGAGTTGGCTGGAAGGTTCCAGGTCTTGCCCGGCCGGCCGACGGTGGTGCTCGATGTCGCCCACAATCCGCAGGCGGCGCGCGTGCTGGCGGCCAATCTCGGCGACATGGCGTTTCATCCGGCCA
>ERZ1645187.5251-NODE-5251-length-10156-cov-6.182655_pt1 | contig 10156 bp, 7 predicted proteins | sample MGYA00575352_ERZ1645187 | MGnify/ENA primary metagenome ERZ1645187 (study PRJEB40837, sample SAMN11349314) | freshwater sediment metagenome | isolation source: river sediment | host: Sediment | place: India: Wazaribad , New Delhi | collected 2017-02-21 ...
TCACCGCGATCTGCATCGGCCTGTTCATCGGCGCCATGGGCAAGTCGGCGCAGTTTCCGCTGCATGTCTGGCTGCCGGACTCGATGGAAGGCCCGACGCCGATCTCCGCGTTGATCCACGCCGCCACCATGGTCACCGCTGGCATCTTCATGGTGTCGCGCATGTCGCCGTTGTTCGAACTGTCCGACACGGCCTTGTCGATGGTCATCGTCGTCGGTGCGATCACGACGCTGTTCATGGCGTTGATCGCCATCGTCTCGACGGACATCAAGCGCGTCGTCGCCTACTCGACGCTCTCGCAGCTTGGCTACATGACCATGGCGCTGGGCGCCTCGGCCTACTCGGTCGCGATCTTCCACCTGATGACGCACGCCTTCTTCAAGGCGGTGCTGTTCCTCGGTGCCGGTTCGGTGATCATCGCCATGCACCATGAGCAGGACATGCGCCGCATGGGCGGCCTGCGCAAGTACATGCCAATCACCTACATCACGGTATTGATCGGTGCCATCGCCAATGCCGGCCTGCCGCCGTTCGCCGGCTTCTTCTCGAAGGACTCGATCATCGAGGCGGTCCATCTGGCCAATGTCCCGGGTGCCGGTTTCGCCTATTTCTGCGCACTGGCGGCGGTATTCGTCGGCGGCCTGTATTCCTTCCGCCTCGTGTTCTTCGCCTTCCACGGCAAGGAGAGATTCCGTGAGGCAGCACATGGCCATGGACATGACGATCATGGGCATGGCCACCATGGCGCACATGAGCCGCATGAATCACCCAAGGTCGTGACCGTGCCCCTGATCCTGCTGGCGATTCCCGCCATTGCGTCCGGTTGGGTGATCGGCACGATGCTGTACGGCGGCTGGTTTGGCAACGCGATCTATATCGATGACGTTATGCACAAGGGCATGGCGACCATGGCACACGAGTTCCACGGCGTGCTCGGCATGATGGCGCACGGCGTCACGACCCTGCCGTTCTGGCTGGCCCTGTCCGGCGCTGTGCTGGCCTGGTTCCTGTACATCGTGCGCCCCGACCTGCCGGCCGTCATCAAGAAGAAGGCGGGGTTCCTGGCAACCATTCTCGAGAAGAAATACTACTTCGACGAGTTCAACGAATGGTTTTATGCCGGTGGCGCACGCGGTATCGGCCGCGGCCTCTGGAAGGGCGGCGATCAGGCCCTTATCGACGGCATCGCGGTCAATGGCTCGGCTCGGCTGGTTGGCTGGTTCGCCAGCGTGGTTCGCCTGATCCAGTCCGGTCACATCTATCAATATGCGTTCTCCATGATCATCGGCGTCTTCGTGCTGCTGACGCTGTGGATGAACCGAGCCTGACGGAACCGACGAGATGAGCTCTTCCCTTCTAAGCCTCGCCATCTGGGTACCGATCCTCGGCGCCTTCGTGGTCTTTGCCGCCGGCAATGCGCAGAATCTGGCTCGCTGGGCGGCGCTGATCACCGCCATCGCCGGTTTCCTGGTGACCATCCCCCTCTACACGGGCTTCGATGTCACGCAGGCCGGCATGCAGTTCGTCGAGCAGCGTCCCTGGATACCGCGCTTCAACGTCGAATACTTCCTCGGCGTCGATGGCATTTCCGTCCTCTTCATCCTGCTCAACAGCTTCATCACGATCCTGGTCGTGATCGCCGGCTGGGAAGTGATCAAGGAGAAGGTCGCGCAGTACATGGGCGCCTTCCTCATCATGTCCGGCCTGATGAACGGCATCTTCTGCGCGCTCGATGCGGTGCTGTTCTATGTCTTCTTCGAGGCCTCGCTGATCCCGATGTACATCATCATCGGCGTCTGGGGCGGCCCCAACCGGGTCTATGCGGCCTTCAAGTTCTTCCTCTACACGCTGCTCGGCTCGCTGCTGATGCTGATCGCTCTGATCTACTTGTTCCTCTCCTCGGGCGGCAGCTTCAACCTGCTCGAATGGCACCAGCTCAGGGTCGACATGACGCCGCAGATTCTGCTGTTCCTTGCCTTCCTCATCGCCTTTGCCGTCAAGGTGCCGATGTGGCCGGTGCATACCTGGCTGCCGGATGCCCACGTCGAAGCTCCGACAGGGGGCTCCGTAGTACTGGCAGCGATCATGCTGAAGCTGGGCGCCTACGGCTTCCTGCGCTTCTCGCTGCCGATCGCGCCCGATGCCAGCCATTACCTGGCCCCCCTGATGATCACGCTCTCGCTGATTGCGGTCATCTACATCGGTTTCGTGGCGCTGGTCCAACTCGACATGAAGAAGCTGATTGCCTACTCGTCCATCTCGCACATGGGCTTGGTCACCCTCGGCTTCTTCATCTTCAACCAGCTCGGTGTCGAAGGCGCCCTGGTGCAGATGATCTCGCACGGATTCGTCTCGGGCGCCATGTTCCTGTGCGTCGGGGTCATGTACGACCGCATGCACTCGCGCCAGATCGCCGACTACGGCGGCGTTGCGAACACGATGCCGAAGTTCGCTGGTTTCTTCATGCTCTTCGCGATGGCAAATTCCGGTCTGCCGGCGACCTCCGGCTTCGTCGGCGAGTTCATGGTGGCGCTCGGTGCGATCAAGTACAACTTCTGGATCGGTTTCGCTGCCGCGACGACGCTGGTGCTCGGCGCCGCCTACACGTTGTGGATGTACAAGCGGGTGATCTTCGGCGTTGTCGCCAACAAGCACGTCGCCGAGCTGACCGACATCAACGGGCGCGAATTCCTGTTCCTGGCTGCGCTGGCAATCTGCGTGCTGGCCATGGGCGTTTATCCCTTCCCCTTCACCGATGTGATGCATGCCTCGGTGGATAACCTGCTCAAGCATGTTGCGGTGAGCAAGCTCTAACCCGGCGAAAAACGATGCTCAACAATTTCGTCACGCCCGACCTCTACCCGGCCGCACCGGAAATTTTCCTGCTGGCCATGGCTTGCGCCATCCTGCTCATCGACGCCTTTCTCGGTGCCGCGCAGCGGTGGATCACGGCAGGACTGACCCTGGTCACGCTGGTCGGTTGCGCGCTGATTACCTACCAGACCATGGACGGGCAGGTGGTGCTGACCTTCAGCAACATGTTCGTCGATGACCTGCTTGCCGATTTCCTCAAGCTGCTGCTCTATCTGGCGGTGATCGTCGTCATCGTGTACAGCCGCGACTATCTCGCCGCGCGCAATCTCGACAAGGGCGAGTATTACCTGCTGGTCCTGTTCGCCACCCTCGGCATGATGGTGATGATCTCTGCGGCGAGTTTCCTGACGGTCTATCTTGGCCTGGAGTTGTTGTCGCTCTCGCTGTATGCGCTGGTCGCCATCGATCGCGACTCCCCGCGTGCGACCGAGGCGGCGATGAAGTATTTCGTCCTCGGCGCGCTGGCGTCCGGCCTGCTGCTCTACGGCATGTCGATGGTGTATGGTGCGACCGGCACGCTGGAAATCGGCGGCGTGGCGCAGGCATTGCATCTCGGCGTGGCGAACAAGACTGTCCTGGTGTTCGGTCTGGTGTTCATCGTTTCGGGCATCGCCTTCAAGCTGGGCGCCGTGCCGTTCCACATGTGGGTGCCGGACGTTTATCACGGCGCCCCAACGCCGATTACTTTGCTGATCGCCTCGGCGCCCAAGCTGGCCGCCTTCGCGATCGCAATGCGCATGCTGGTGTATGGCCTGTTCGAACTGGCCGAGCACTGGCAGAGCATGCTGATGATCCTGGCGATGCTCTCGATCGCGATCGGTAACCTCGTCGCCATCGCGCAGACCAATATCAAGCGCATGCTGGCCTATTCGGCAATCTCGCATATGGGTTTCCTGCTGCTTGCCTTGATGAGTGGCGTGGTCGGACCGGACAAGCATTTCGCGTTGAATGCCTACAGCTCCGCGATGTACTACGTTGTCGCCTATGTGCTGATGTCGCTCGGCGCGTTTGGCACGGTTCTGCTGATGACGCGTGCCGGCTACGAGGCCGAGCATCTGGACGACTTCAAGGGCCTGAATCAGCGCAGCCCGTGGTTCGCCGCGGTCATGATGGCGGTGATGTTCTCGATGGCCGGCGTGCCGTTCTTTGTCGGCTTCTTTGCCAAGTTCTCCGTGCTGCTCGCCGTCGTCGATGCCGGTTACATCTGGGTGGCCGTCTTCGCGGTGATGTTCTCCCTGATTGGCGCCTTCTACTATCTGCGCATCGTCAAGTTCATGTACTTCGATCCGCCAGCCGACGCGGCACCGATCAGCGCGGGACTCGACATGCGCTTCCTGTTGTCGGTGAATGGCGCGGCGGTCGCTTTGTTCGGCATTTTCCCGGACGCGCTCGTGTCTCTCTGTACCTACGCCCTGCTGCGTTCGCTGTAGCCGCCCGCCTGATTCCCGGTAGCACCCATGCGACTGCTCAAGTCGATTGCCCTGTTTGTTGCGATCGTCGTCGTCCTGCTGGCGGTGCCGCTCCTGTTCATCGAGCGGGACACCAAGTCTCCGGTACTGCCCACCGAAGGCCTGCCCTGGCAAATCGAGGTTCGGCCTGACGGCCTGACCCGCGTCTTCGGACTGGTTCCGGGAAACAGCACGCTCGCGGATGCGCGCGAGCGCTTCGGTCCGGATGCCCAGGTCGCGCTGGTTATCGCACCGGGTGAGTCCGGTTCCGTCGAGGCCTTCTATGAAACAGTCACCGCCGGCATCGTATCGGGCAAACTGATCCTGACACTGGATACCACGGTCGAGCAACGCGAGGCCATGCTCAAGCGCGCGGTGAAGGCAGAATTCATGGAGAGCACGACGCGCCGCATCGAACTGGCGGATGCCGACTTGCACGAAATGAACAAGGCACAGGTCATGGCCATAGCTTTCATCCCATCCGCGAACCTGACGGAAGAGATCGTCCAACAGCGTTTCGGGCCGCCCGCCGAACGCATCCGCGCCGGCGAACAGGTCGTGCATTTCCTCTATCCAGACAAAGGGCTGGACTTGCGGCTCGATGCCAAGGGCAAGGAAGTCCTGCAATACGTCGCGCCGCACAACTTCGCCCGCCTGCGTGATCCGCTGCTGGCGGTAGTGAAATAAGAAGCTATCTGCTGTCCTTTTCGGCTTCGCGCTTGGCTTCGTAGGCAGACGGACTGACGCCCGCATGCGCGAGGAACTCGCGCAGGTGCTTGACGTCCTGGCGGCCGAATACGCTGCCTTGATGCGGGTGATGCAGGAAATACTCGTGGCGGTTCAGCACTACGCGAAAACGCGCGCCATGCACGGGTTCGACTTCCGCGCCAAGGTGATGAAGCAGCGATTCGATCTCGCGCCAATGGATGTTCGCGCTGGGCGGATCCTGGAACAAACTGCGCAACAGATGCAGATGTTTGTGGCTCATGGCATTCTCCTGGCGGAGGCGGTGAGATTCGAACTCACGAACGCCTTGCGACGTTGCCGGTTTTCAAGTCTTACGTTTAAGTAAGTAAAAACAGCAGCATAGCCGCATTTCATTTCCGCAACAGGTTAAATATGCGACATTGTAACTGATTGATTTATTGTAAAGCGGCTGATGGTTGCGGAAATGATTTTCTGCGTCAAGTTAGTCCGGACTCCTCAATCAATCGTGATTCAATGCCTTCCTCCATAGCGCTACTCAGGACAAGTCTATTCCTGGCCCGCGTCATGCCCACATAGAGCAGTCTTCGCTCATCTTCCTCTGTCGAATCGGTGTGGGGTAAGTTTCCATCTTCGCAGCCCATAATCCAGACGTTATCGAACTCCAGCCCTTTCGAGGCATGTAGGGTCATGATCTGGATCGTTGGTTGCTGGCGGGCTTGAATGTTTCTCCCCAGAGCAGAGAGTCGCTGAGCAAGTGTGCCAGTCATTCTGGCCAAGACCGCTTCGAGCTTGTAAAGCATATTGAGCTGGTTCGGCTTGCAGTAATCGGCCAGAAACCCGGCGATACCATGCACAACCAAGGCAGATCGACCTTTTGCGATCTGATCACACCACGAGGCAAGCCCCATTCTCAATTGCACTACGGTCTTCCTTGAGTCATCATCTTTCACCTGATCGATTGCCGCATCCAATCGACCAGCGCATCCCCCCGATGTTCTTCGCGAGTGATTGTTCACCCACTCGGCATGAATTCCGCAGAAGGACAGCGCATTGGCGATACCTGTCCATGAGTAATCGACGGCGCTTCGCAGGAGCCCAGCGAAAACGCTACCAATCGAGTGTTCCCAGATACTCTTGCCGCCCGTGCGCCGATAGGGAATGCCCATGTCGGTCAGTGCAACTTCGGCGGCATCGAGGATCAGGTTGGTACGCGAAAGAATTGCCCACTCCTGTTTGTCACCGCCATTTATGATTGTGTTGCCGATCTGATCGACCTCAGCCCATCGATCTGGCAAGCGCAGTACATTTATTTCTCCGGAGGTCTCCTTGTGCGCGGAAATCTTCTTGGGCGCCCGATTATTGTTGTGCTCGATGAGTTTCGCCGCATGGGTGAGGATGTTGGGAGCGCAGCGGTAATTGATCGGCAAGGTAGTCTCAGTAGCTGATAGCGCAAAGGTCACTTCCTGGAGTCCTTCGTAGCCGAGGGCATGGCGGAAGGCGTAAAGGCTTTGATCGTCATCTCCGACCAAGGTCACTTCGATACCGGAGCGGCCATGAAGAAGGATCCACTCCATCTGCACCTCATCCATATCCTGCGCCTCATCGACGAGAAGCCAGCGAATTGGCAGAGGGGACATTTCGCCACTTGTCATTTTGCTGACCGTGGTCAGTAGCAGATCGGAAAAATCCATGGATCCTTCGGATTCCATCAGATCCTGGTACCCGTGAAAAACCGATTCAAGTGCCGGATCAGAAAACACAGGGAGTGCCAGACGGGACTTAACTCGGTCGATTCCCTGAATAACATTCTCGAAGGACAGACTTGGAGCATGCTGTTTCCAGCATCGTCGTAGCACGGCAAGCCGTTCACCTTCTGCGAGCAGCCTCGGTGGCTTCCCTTTACTGAAGCGCTTGATCTGCGCAAGCGCCAGCGAGTGAAATGTCCCGTCAGCGAGCCGTCTTGCGTGGCCAGGCCCGCAGGCTAGAAGAATTCGGGATCGAAGCTCATCCGCAGCATCCCGAGTGAAAGTCACTGCGCACAATCGACCTTTCTCGTTGTTGGCCAGAAGGTGAGCAGCCCGCGCCGAAAGAACCCGGGTTTTGCCGGAACCAGGACACGCCAGGATCGTGCAGTGCCCGCTAGCCGTTACGGCACGTTCCTGGTACAGATTGAGATTCACTCAACCCCTATGCGACTACTTGTTCAGGGACTGAAGCGGCAGTTTCGTGAGTGATTGCAACCACCTCTGCCTTGTCCTTGCCTTGAGACTCCTTTCTTCGAGCGGCCGTCATTGCACGACCTGAGATTGAACGAATGGTGCCAGCCAATCGAAGGATGCGGCGCTTCCAGTCATAGATGCTGCGAGAGTAGATGCCATCGGGGATAACGCCGGATAGCCAGAGGGTATCGAGCTTGGCCACCAAGGAATCGAATTCACGGATCAGGCCGATATAGCGCACAGCTCTTGGCGAGGTTATCTTCGCCTCGACCTCTTTCGGGTGCGAGTAATCGATCCCGGAAAATTCAATCCCATTGGATTCGGCAAGCTTGTCCAGGCGAGCAACCTCACCACGAATTTCTTCAAACATTGCACTCAGTCGCTCATCGACAATCCCCTCGACATCCCGCGCCTGATCGTCGGTACCGATAATTCTCAGAACGACTGACAGGGAGAAGATTGCCGTTGTACAGAGATCGAACCCACGATCAAAAACCTGCTGGGCATGGAAGGAATGCAGGCGGACCTTCTGGGTGAAATAGGGATGACTTTTTGAACGATCTGATGCGGTGGGAACTTCCTTCAGTACTGCGGTTGTTGCTACCTCCTTGGCTGCCATTTTGGGTTTCTCCCGATGAGTTAAACCGCATCATCATAAAAAATGGAACACCCAAAACTGAGCCGAAAAGCACACCAAAACTCACTGTTTAGACATTGCTATTGCTAAAACGGTCGTTACAATGAAGCCATTCATTCGAGGTGCGTAATGCCTTCGATGCTTCGGTAGCTGGCCGAAAAAAACAAACAGCATTCATCCGTCGATCGCGTCATGCGCGACGACGAACAAAAAGGGGCCGAAGCGCCCATCCCCGTACCGCAGGGCAATGCGGTTGGGCTTGGGTGCAGATGTAAGACCTTGCATGCGCGTTGTTTGCGCGTGTCGAGGCAGCGTACCCCGTGAACCTGCGTCAAAGGACTTCAACCATCGAGATCGGCGCTCCAAAAGAGCCTTGATCTCCCGCCTGCGAATGCAGGACGGTTTTTTAACCCTGCGGGGGCTATCACGCCCCGCGATGGGCGTGGTGCCTCCGCTTTTTCATTCTGGAGGCATCATGGAAAAAGCTCTTCTTGTCATGGCACTGCTGGGTTCTGTGTATCTGGCACTGCGCGGTCTGGTCAAGGTCGGAAGGTTGCTGATGGCGTTGTTGATGCCGAAGGCAATTCCTATCCTCCCCAGCGCAGTACGGAAGCTGGACACCACGGGGATGGCCGTGCCCAACGACGAAGTTGAAGATTGGTCGAAGTACGAAGTTCCGGCGTTCATCCGGCGCGGCATTCCCATGCCCGTGCTCGAGCCGGCAAGCGCAAAACCTACAAAAACCCGCAAGCGCAGGAGTAAGGCAAAGTCCGACGGCAAAGCCGTCACGGACGTTACGCCCGAGTCTCCTGCCTTCGAGTTTGTGGCTTAAACAGTTTTTCAACCCCGCGGGGGCTATCACGCCTCCGCAAGGGGCGTGGTGCCTCCGCATTTTCTATCTGGAGGCATCATGTCGCTCGTCATCATTGCTTGCTGTATCACTGGTTGGATCATCAGCCGTCCCGTTGTCCGGGTACTGGGCATCTAACCGGCAGCAGCATTAATCGCCTGTGGGAATCCCCGCAGGCCTAATCGCTTTCGAGAGAGAGCCATTAGGCCTGCGGGGTTGCTACGGGCGCGAATCAAGCCTGGCAATTCCTGTGGGGTTTTCAATCAACCCGACTAGGAGCCTAGCCATGATATTTGCGATCTTCACCATGTGCGTCATTTCAGGATTCATCATCAGTCGTCCGATCGTCAAGGCGTTCGGGTTACGGTGAGAACCAGGGAACGGATGCCATGAGCCTGTCGCATCTTTTTGAAAAGGTGGTCCAGGGTGACCGTAACGCATGTAACTCGATCGATGCGGACACCATGGATCAATTGATCCAATGGGCGTGCGATCACAAAGTTCTCTGGAAGCTTCAGGAAGCCTTTTGCAATCTTGCGCCTCTTCAATGAGCATGTCTGAGTCCAGCGTTACGACGCTGGACTTTCCCGAATGCATTCTTGAGTGTGTTCAGGAAAGTTGATGTCGTCGCTCCGGATATTCCGGAGCTTCATGGCGGTAGCTGGCCGCTCGAAATAAACAGCAATCACAGTGGCCAGAAAAGGCCAACTCAGTTCCCTAACCGGGGCATCGCGCCCCTGCTGGGGGAGTGGTGCCCCATTTCCTGGAGGTACCACCATGAAGATGGAAAACGTAGGTCTGTTGTCGATGTCTGCCGAGCAATATCACGGCAACAAGGAGGCTGTTGGACACTCAGGTCTGGTGAAGCTGATGCGTTCACCTGCGCATTATCAGGAGTACGTAACCAATCCGCCCGAGCCAACGCCGGCCATGGATTTCGGGACCGCGCTGCATATGGCGGTTCTGGAGCCAGCCGAGTTCTTCTCGGTGTATTCAGTCTTCGATGAATCTAGGCTGGAAGGCACATTGCAGTCCCTGGATGATTACAAGTCTGCGGCTGAAGCGCTGGGCATCAAGGTTGGGAGGATGAAGAAGGATGAGATCAAGGATGCCATCAAGGTAGCTGATGTCGAATCCCGTTTCGTGTTCCGTGAAGATGCGATCGCCAGACTGTACGGCGGCAAGCTGATTCTGCAACCGACGGCAATGTTGGCCATTCAGTCGATTCAGGCCAGCATCTCCCGGCACACGGGTGCGGCGCGTTTGCTCTCCACAGGGCTGGCGGAAATGTCAGGCTTCTGGATAAATTCAGAAACCGGGATCCCGTGTAAATGTCGCCCGGACTGGCTGGTCATGGCAGGTGAAATGACCACCGGCATCGTGGATGTGAAGTCTTGCTGCGATGCCTCGGCAGAAGGTT
>ERZ1645187.5252-NODE-5252-length-10156-cov-4.967924_pt1 | contig 10156 bp, 15 predicted proteins | sample MGYA00575352_ERZ1645187 | MGnify/ENA primary metagenome ERZ1645187 (study PRJEB40837, sample SAMN11349314) | freshwater sediment metagenome | isolation source: river sediment | host: Sediment | place: India: Wazaribad , New Delhi | collected 2017-02-21 ...
ATCTTTAGTTGCAAATTGCAAATAAGTGGCAAGGTTCTCTAGTGGTATCTTGAAGTTTGTAGCTTGAACAGCCCTCTGCATCAACTGCATATCGTCTACAGAGTTCATTGTGGCTCTGCGTAGGTCGCTTAATAATCCCTGTGGGGCTATCTTCTTAAATGCCATCTCCACACCCTGAGCTGCTGAGGCTAACTTAAATATTTCCTTCCCAAATTCGATGACAGCTTTAACAGAGAAAGCTGCCACTATCCCCTGCCCTACGCCTTTAATGAAGTCCTTGAACTTATTAGAAGCATTTTCACTATCATTCAGTCCTTGTTTAAACTCAGAGTTATCAAGCCCTAATTTAACCCATATCTTCCCTAATAATCCCATAACCTATTTTATTAATCCTAACCCCCGTAACTCATCCATCTCTGCCGGCGATGGTGATAAAGATATATATTTCCTATCTCTTTTATCAGTCGGCAGCCGCAAAAGGTCCTCAACTATTTTTGGCTTGTGGCGTTTTTCTATGTTAGGAGATATCCAAATATTATGATAAGTAACCCATCGTGCTATCTCCCAATCCTTGAAGTATGACATCTCCCACGCCTTCAGCCTATACTCATATTCCTTATAGGTGGTCAACGCCGCTTGTAAGGCAGTCATGCCACACTCGCCGACTAAGAAAGCCTCAATAACTTCATAATCCCCAACCAAAGAGACTTTTTTTTTGTGCTCTCTTGTATCTCCACCGCCGCCTCCTTGAGACTCTTCCCGGTTAGACACTCATACGCTATATTAAATACCCTTGCAAATTCCTCCTTGTATAACATAGCCCAAATCTCCATGTCGGATAAGGTGAAATCAAAAGTCTCCCTCTGTGGGTCGTTAAACCTCTCTATCTCGTCATAGTTGACCGCAGCAGCGTAGAATAACTTAATATAAGCACTCTGTATGTCTGCTAGATCAGAAGTAGTGGTTATGTCCCAGCCTCTGTCTTTGCACACTTTATACAAAGAGGGAGTAAATAATAACCCCCTCTTCTTCCCCTGCACCTCTATAAAAACTCGTGGATTAACCATTACGAACCGCTTGTTGTTGTTGGTACTTTATTCAGTTTACCTGTTCCCATAAAGGTTACATCCTTAGTTACCACGCCATCTCTCTCTGAAGAAATAGACACATTCGTTATAAGTGCATTACCTGTGTAACCTCGTGTGCGTGTGCTGCTTGTTAGTTTACCCCAAAATATCTCAACACTTGCCCCTGTCTCCAGAGCATCAAACATATCCTCTTGCTCTGCCCCGGAGGTGTTGTCATATACAAAGGACCCGGATAGCTCCCATGATTTAGAACCCATAATAGCTGTGTTCCAATCTGTGTCCTTACTTGAGGTGTCTATCGTTGTCCCATTGATGGTGATAGAGGAACTTGTCTCTCCTGCTATCGCCGAATTCCCGCTTGTTACATAAATTCTGTAATCTTTTCCATTCTCTGCTGCCATATCTATTTATTTTAAATTGTTATTTCCCTTCTACTCTCACTCTTACTCGTTGTATCTGTCGCCAAATATTAAAATCTGCTTCGTTAACCTCTTCTACCGTAGTCAATAACTCCCAGTCCCATATCACACACCTAAAGTTGGTTATGCTTATGTCCTCGCTGAAGTTATTTAATATATTCTCTATTATGTCAAACGATGGACCCGGAGAGCTATCGTTAGTTATCACATCTATGATAAAGGTTATATCCCAGCTAGTCATATTCTTCTCCGTTGTCGTGGTCTTGTCAAACGAATGAACCTCTACCCTAGGGTAATTGTTTACGCCATCAACATTATACCCTAAGTTAACTAGCTTCGCTACTACTGCCTTATATAGATATTTTACCGGTTCGTACATCATAATCTAACTGCGTTCTTTATCACTCTTAACATATCGGATTCGTTTTTTCTAAATGCAGGAAAGAGAAATGGCTTTGCCTTTGTCCCGTTCCTTGCTATGCTCTTAGCTATCCTCCACGCCATGCTTTCGGCTCTATCTTCAAAGTTAGCCCCTCTGTTTCTTCTCCCTCGCACTGCCGGGGACTTGTCGGCTATGCCCTTTTTCCTTACCCACTCTAATATCATCTTGACAGGAGGCATCCTACCCGCTTTTCTTCCATGCTCAACCCAAAATGCATAGTTAGCATCAAAAATTACATCTATAGTGCTGTCAGATTGCTTCTTCACCATACCTGAGTTTATAAGTTTGGAAGTGGCAAGACTACCATTCTTTCTTAAGTTCTCTTGAGCGTCTGCTAATACATTCATAGCAACCTTATACAATCCTTCGTTGGCGTTCTTGTTAATCCTGCTTGCCTCAGTCTTTAGCATCTTATTCAGCTTCGCAAATTCGCCATCAGGCAGATTAAGCCTAACCATTTCTAAACCCCCCACTAATAATAATGAACTTGCCTCTATCCCGACTATTTATCTCATCTGCATCTCGTGAGTTAACCAGACTGGAAGGATATATCTCTTTGCCCTGCCAAACTATCTTGCCTATCTCTCTCTCTAAAGACCGCATCTCTACCTCAACAGGGTGCTGTATGCCTCTCTCCTGATAATACAGAGCCTTAGTCCCGGAAAGGACTCTCACAGCAGCAGGATAAGTACCTATAAAAGTAAATGTAGTGGTTACCTTCTTATAGCCATCCACCACCTCACATTTTGTGTACACATCAACCCTCTGAGTATAGTCTCTTCCCCTTAACATATAGGCTTGTTTATCTTATTTAATATCCGCTTTAACTCTTCGTCTTGCCCATCGTACAGAGCCAAAGCATATTCATATACTATCTGCGTCAACTCATAATCATCTGTAGCTGTAGTCGTATAATTAACTATCACTTCTCTATCTGGAGTGATAATATAACCCTTGTCTGCACTTATAGTGTAATCTACATCTACGCCTGTTTCTCTGTCTTTAACAGAATTGATGACAGATATAGGCAGTAAATATAGATCGTGCCTTTCGCCCTTAGAAATGACCTCTAATACATTAGCAGCAAGAGAAACATTAGATACATCCTCCACCTTAGTAATGGCAGAGTTGATTAGTCTGGTAATCATAGCATCTTCTGTTGTCGTAGTTATATTAGCCCATTGCTTGAAGCTCTGAACATTAAAACTACTAGTGCTGCTTATTCTTCTCATTTCCAATATCCGTTTTTAATCATATAGTCAATAATCTTAATATCGGGGTTAACTATCCTCGTGCCAACCTCTATGCCATCATAAGGTTTGATAACCACCACCCCCGTAGGGGTGATGGCATCAGCCTTATTGTCGTACAATCTCTTCTCCGCTTTCTTCATTATGAACCAGAAGTAGTTGTAGTTGTAGTTGTAGTGGTAGTTGTAGTGGTAGGAAGAGTGTAGGTGTATTGTACTGCCGCACCTGAGCTGATAGCAGCAATAGCTGTGTTAATGTTAGCAACATACACATTACCTACAATGTCAGTCGTAGGAACGACCACCTGTCCTCTCCATCTCATATACATAGTATAGCCATCTGTACTGGCGTTTCTCTCTATCTCCATCTCCAACCCTGCTTTTTGGTGCAGTTGCAAAGTGCCAAGCGTAGCGATAAGCATCTCCCCTGCTGAAATCTTAGCAGTCTCAAGGATAACCAACCCATGCACCAACATCACGCCATCCGGAAGGATGTTGATATAGTCAGCTCTTGTGTTTTTCAAAGCTCTCAGCTTGGCTACATCTGTAGGGTGCATAAACACCGCATTTGGCTGGTAGTTACCCTTACCCGATATTCTTATTTGGGTAGCCCCGGCAAGAATAACATCGGCAATGTTAGCATCTACAATAGCAAGAGCCAGTCCTGCTGTGGCTGCGTTAAAAGCAGTAGAACCCTTAGTTTTAATGCCATATACCTCTTTAGGCTTAGTTGTGTCAGTACCCGCACGGCCCCATATAAGGTCGTCTATTTTATTCATAACAGACTCTACCCCCTTAGTTCTAGCCCAGTTAATGAAGTAGCTCATGTCATTGGTTACCTCACTTGAGAAAGGCAACTTAGCCCCTACCTTAGCCAACTCACGATACTTCTCCTCAATAGCAGCACCATCTCCGGTAGAGATAGCCGTAAGTTCAGTCATGTAACCTACATTAGAGTAGTAAGTGCCATCATACCACATAGCCCTGTTTTTGTCCTGTGGCACCGGTACAGCAGTCATGTTTGCTAAAAACTTATTAGCTTCATATAAGGAGCCCTTTATTCCGCCATAAGCGTATGTCCTTGTTACATCTCCTGTCATCCCGCTAAGGATAACTGAGGTAGGGTCTGTCTTAATCTCAAAAGCAGCTTTCGCCCTCTTGCCATCAAGCACCTCATTAAATTCATTCTTGAAAGCATCGCTTTCAAACACTTCTTTTAGAGCATCAACAAATGTGCCCTTTCTCTCCATCTCTACCATAGTCGTTTTTTTGTTAATTTCATTTAAACTCTCATTCAGGGCGTTTATTTGCTCTTTTATCCCCTTAACTTCATCTTCTGAGGCTTGCCCCTTTGTTTCTGCTTCTTGTAATTTAGATTGCATTTCTGCAATAGCTTGCTTGAAACCCTCTCTCTCGGCATTTATCGCCTCTAATTGACTCTTCAACTCCTGAGCCTTAACTTCCAATTCTTCCATCTTATATACTCTTTAAAAATTTATTAAAAATTCGTGCTTCTATCTCTCTCTCTATCTCGGCTTTCTTAGCTAATAACTCCTCATCGGTCATCTCAGTAGCCTCCCTCTCTTGCTTTACTTCTGTGCTGGTTATTGTAGCTTCGTTATTCGCTGCCCGGCTGACAAAGGATATTTCGTATAACTTAACCTCTCTTAAGTATCTCACCTCTTCATCTATATTTATCTCCCATTGGATTGCCTTATAGCCTATTGACAACTCATTTATCGCCTCGTCGTTAATCAACTCTACCAGATCCTTGCCTAATGTAGTATTTGATATTTTTGCTTTGAACCATAAGCCCTTATCATCTTCTCTTAGTTCAATTATCTTCCCTACTACATCGTTTGTGTTGTGCTGATAACATAATTTTATCCTCTTCCCCTCTGCCCCACTTGTCGTAACAGCAAAAGCCCCGGGAATAATCACATCCCCGTAACTATCTACATTACCAAATATAGCGGCATAACCCTGCACAAAGAGGTTCTTGCCCTCTTGTATAGCTTTAACCTCTATCCCCTGACTCTTAAACTCCATCGCTTACAATTTACTGCTAATATAAGCGTATGCGTGAATTAAAGGTTATAGATTTTAATTAACTACCCCAAAATATTATATTCTGCCTATTGGTCTCCTGATTACAAAACAGGCACAATTAATAACATTAGAGGCTGAACCTCCTATATCTCTCGGATATAATAAGTGCTCCCCATCAACAACAAAATATTCGTCATCGTTGATAGTAACGCCATCCATCACTATATGTGCCGGTCTTGTGTTATGACCACTTATACCCCATGTCTTTGTATATCGTATCTTTAGAGCGTCTATACTCTCTGCCTGTGCCACACTAAGAGCAGCAAGGGACTCTGTCTGTATAATCCTCCTTATCTGCCATTCCTTTACTTCTACATAGTGATTCATCACATTCTCAAAGAGGTTCTGAACGGAAAACTCTATACCCTCCTTATCTCTGATAGCCTCCTTGACCGCACCCCGGAACCAATCCTTAAATGTCCCTGTTACTATCTTTATCTTCTTCCCGGTATTTGACCTTATCCACTCTTCTAGTGCTTCTTCCCACATATCTTTATATTGGTCTGCCTTCTGCCCCATGAACTCATTGACCTCTTCTCTTGCTGCCGGGAGCCCTACCCCTATATATAAATCCCTATACCACCTCTTCATATACTTCTCATTGATTAGTTTGGGTAGTGCCTCTGACCATTCATCTATAGGGTATTTATCGGCTAATCTTAGCACTCTCTCTAATTCATTAAGTCTGGCACTATCCAACCGCTTGGAATAAGTCTTGCCTATCCTAAGTGCCTGTAGTCGCTTTCTCTTCTCATTAGACCGCTGTTGTGGGGTAATCTTCATAGCTAACTATTATTACTTCGTCATCATAAATGATTGACAGATTATTTGGTATAAACGATAAAAAAAGACAACAGAGGTATAAAAATACCCCTGCCTCATCTTCCTCTACAAATATCCTATATCTCAGTCTCATTAATATCATATTGATTAGGGTCGCCAAAAGATACTCCCATCGGTATAATCGGCTTGTCAGCATAAGGCTCTTCTATCCTCTCATAGCCTAGATACTCTAACTTCTGATTCAAAGAACAATATGCCGCAGTCATTATCTCCAACTGCTCTTTAGGATTACGAAGTAGCTCTATCTTGTCTGTGTTCAAAATAAACTTCATGCCTTTAAGATTACAGAAGCTAGTGTAGTCCTCTAAGAACTCATTGATAAGAGGAATAGCCGCCATCTCGTAAATCTGCTTCTTAGCTTCCTTAGCATTTTCATACTTGCTCTGAGCAAGGAATGTGTCAACAGAAATACCATAGACAAAGCATAGGGCGTTGATAGCATAGTGTGAAGCTTCTAATAGCCCTAAGTCAACCGGTGTGTCCCCCAATTTATGAATATCTACAGGATCTGGCAGGAACCCATTATAGTTACTCCTTCCCTTCCTATTCAACTCTTCCCTTATTTGATCTCGTTGCATGACTGTAACTGTGCCTGTAGCATCTGCTTTAGGAGTAATCAGAGCATTAACCCCTCCGTTGTCTAAGCTAGTATTTTGCCTCTTGTCGGCTTTTTCCAGAAGTTGGACCATGTAAGCAGCAGAATAGAGTTTAGATAAGCCATAATAACTCTTAGAGGTAGGGTTGTAATCTCTTGAAAACATAGTGTTCTGTGGGGTCATCTTAGCGTCAAAAGAAGCATTAGAATTAAGCTTATATCCCCGTATAGGTTTGAGAATATCCCCTACTAATATCTCCACCTCGTGTGATGGGATAAGGAACAACTCTTTAAACTGCCCTTTATTCAGCCCTACACCTTCTAGCCCATACACAAAAGCATCTCCCGTTATCAGTCTGTTTATAGCCCACGCTTTGAGAAACTTCCGCCTATTGTATAGGTCGTTAGGTTTATTCAGCACATCCATGGACCAGTGGTTGACTACTGTATTGTCTTTATCTACTAACTCAATATAATCTGATAACTCCCCTACTGCTGATGCTATAGTGGTGTCAATTATGCCTCTTACTATGCCATTACGCTTATAATACCGCACTAACTCATCACGATTTACCTCTGAGAAATCAACTAGCTGGAGCCTAGCATTACTGAACTCCATCACTTGCCTCAGATACTCGTTATCCACATTCCGAACACCATCATAAAAACCCTTTATCTCTTTTCTTAAAGCCTCTATCTCGCTATTCTTAATCCACCCCATAACTTAAATTTTCACAATAATAATATTTTCCTCTTACTTTATGCTTTAGATTTTGATTATATAGCATAACTTATTAACCCTCTCTTACTAGGTGCGTATATATGCCATATCTAGCAGCATCCATAGCATGATTATAAGCATCTAAAGGTACATTATCAAAGTTATCCCCGCCTCTTCTCTCCTTCCACTTATATTTCTTCCTCTCGTTATCTATGTTTTCGCCCTGATATAGTATTCTGAAGTTAAACAAGTAAAAAATCTGTGAAGCTACAGACCCTCCCCCCTTTATAGCCGGGTAGGTAGATAAACCATGCTGCCGTAATTCTACTATTGATTTTGGCTCTGCAGAGTCGCAATAGATAGGTATATATAGTTTTTCTATTTTCTCTAATTCCCTACTCACTACCTCTCTCATCTCGCCCTGTAAGTCGTCTATTGTAATCTCCCTTTCCCGGAATATTTTGCCATCTTGAATATACAAATCTTCATATATAGTTACCTTAGTTTGCCTTATATCTTGCTTAATTATGTTTGCTATGTCTGAATTCATCAGCCCCCTTTCATACGCTATTTCTTTAAGATAAATTAACCTCTCTTTTTTGTTATAGAAAATCTTAATTATAGCCGTAGGGTCGTTGGTAAAACCAAAGTCCACCCCATACCAAAATGGCAGGTCGGATGGTATATTCTCTGTCTTATTCCATCTAGTGTATATCACTCCAGCTCTATCCTCACCCCGGATACCACACCCGTATATCTTCCACAAGTTCTCGTCTGTTTCCTTTAACCTCTCAATCTCTTCAATAATCCCCGGGCTGAGATATGGGTTATCCTTATATGTAGTGATAATCATAGCACAATCATCTCTCTCTAACATATCATAGATATGGCTATCTGTCATAGATGGGTTGTAATCCATGATAGTAAAGCCCTCAGTCCTTAAGAGTAGTTGCATCAACCTATCGTGTGGGATTTCGTTAGCCTCGTTGCAAATCAACACTTGTCTTTTCCTTCCTCTTACCTTCTGCTCGTCATCAACGGAAAAGAACTCTACTATATTACCATTGTGCCTATATTCTAACTCTGTCTTATTGAAGTTCGCATCAGTCCACATATTGAAGCGTAACATCTCATCCTTGAAGTCCCGGAGAATAGAAGTCTTAAGACTAGGTAATGTAGCCCTGACAACAGATATAATTAGCCCATTGTAGCTTTCTATGAGCCATATAATGAAGTCAACAATAGAATAAGTCTTGCCCGATCGGGTGGAGCCTTGCAAAGCTAATATCTTATACCTCTCCCACTCTCTAAGCAAAAAAACAAGGTTAGGATTTAACCCTTCCTTGTTATTCTTATATATGTCTGTTAGGTCATTCACTCTTCTCTCTTGCTTTACTCAGCTTAGCTAAGAATTCCTCTTTGCTTTGCGTGTCGGGCATATCTATTTCCAATCTTGATGGCGAATCATACCCTAATAGCTTAGATATGCTCTCTAAACTTTTTTGTTTATCGTATAACTTAACTTTTACCCAAACTTCCTCGCCCGCAGGTTCGTTGTCTTTGTATAAGGTTTGAACCTTTGTGCTTATCTCCTGAATACACGCCTTTTCCTCGTCTGTTAAATCTTCAAATTCTTTTCGGGTAATCCAAGTATTATGTAATCTCGCAATGTTGCTAAATGCTAATTTCTGGTGCTCTGCAACAACCTTAATTTTTGATAAGTCTAATGCTTCTTCTATATCTGAACGAAGATAATCAATATAATCTATTATGTTAGGCTTTGTTAGCAACTCGGAAGCACTTGATCTCGCACTATCCTGTTCTTTGTCTAATCCATAGGCTTTGCGATAAGACTCCGAACCATTAAGAGTAATAACATAGTTTTTACAGAACAATCTTTGTTGCTCCGTTAAGGTTATCCCTGCTTTTTTATCCGTTATTTTTCTTCCGCCCATTTCTTACAATTTATTAGTTTCTCCCCGGATGGTTACTTAATATTTTTCTGTTTTCGCCATCTTTTTGTTTCAGTCAATAATCAAATTTAGTTACCTCTCGTGTATAATCGTCTTGGTAAAAGTAGAAGCCATTTTTAGGTGCTAAAAATAAATGCTTATTACTCTCCATTGCTAGAGCTATGTCATTAAATTCATTCGCTAATATAGACTTCTCTAGTATATTTAACACCATCAAAATTGATTTTCTACTTGAATATAATAAAGCGTGCCCGGAAAGCATATAAAATACCCTCTTATAATCTTCTGAATAATCCTCTATCCTCCAATCCGGTTTGCCCCCAAAATTATAGTTTGATCCTCCCCAATAAATCAAATCGCCATCTAGGTTAAACTCCTTCGGTAACTCTCTCATTAATGCGGCATCATCTTCTAATACCAGAACAGGATAATGATTGTTATCTAAGGCTGTGTTAAGTGCTAGTATATGGGCTTTAGACATCCTTATAGCCCTATCCCCTGAGCTGTCGTTATATACAATCCTCTTAACCTCTTTAAAGCCCTCTTTGTATATATAATTCATCTTCTCCCTTCTCTCTGCGTTCCTGTCAGGGTTAATGTAATAACAGTATAATTCATTTAAATGCATACTTTTCCTTCTTTAATATCAATCAAAATATCTCTATATTTCCTTAAATCACTCTTTAATCTATCCACATCTAAATTGGTGTTTCGGGT
>ERZ1645187.5255-NODE-5255-length-10147-cov-8.752378_pt1 | contig 10147 bp, 4 predicted proteins | sample MGYA00575352_ERZ1645187 | MGnify/ENA primary metagenome ERZ1645187 (study PRJEB40837, sample SAMN11349314) | freshwater sediment metagenome | isolation source: river sediment | host: Sediment | place: India: Wazaribad , New Delhi | collected 2017-02-21 ...
AATTTTCCGCGCACGACCAAGAACTCCACCGTGAAGACGCCGAGGCCGCCGATCACCGTCATGTAGGCCGTCGTGAACGTGAGCAGCCGGGAAAATGGCGGGAACCGCATCATCGCCCCCCACGGCACCGGCGTCCCCGAGCGCTGCCGCTCCTCGGGCGAGCTGCCCGCCTCGGGAATGCGCCGGATGAACCACAGGCTTACGAGCGCCGCCGCGAGACCGATGCCGAAGACCGCCGCGTATTCCGCAGGTTTCACGGCCATCTCGCGCATCACCCAGCCCGACGCGAGCAAGGCCGCGAGGCACCCGAGGTGCATGAACGCCTGGTCGCGCGAGAGAAAGCGCCCGCGCATTTCTTCCGGCACGAGAGCCGTGAGCCAAGGCAGCCACGCCCCCGAGGAAAAGCCTCGCAGGAAGTTGAACGCGAACAGCGAAGCCACCAGCGCCGCCAGCCTCGCGGCCGGCGCGAGCCCGGGAACCACCGGGAGCACCGCGATGCACAGCGTGAAAAACGTGCGCGCGCCCCAGCCCGCCATGATGAACCTCCGGTAGCCGGTGCGGTGCAGAAACCTCGCCGCGACGAGCTGCAGCATGGTCAGCAAAGGCGTGAGCGAGGCGATGACGCCCAGCACGAGCGACGAGGCCCCGAGCGACTTCGCGTAAAGGATCACCGGCGGCCCGAGCACGATCTGGAACGACACGGCGTTGAAAAAACTGAAGCCGTTGACGTTGAGCGCCCCCGGCGGAAAATCCCGCGCGGAAGCGGCGGCGCGCGCGGGTTTCGTCATCGCTTGGCATTTTACCCGCATCACCGGAAACGGGCAAGGTGCCCGCACCCCCTGCGGTAAAGGCAACGCTGCAAGCTCAAGGGGGCACGGCCGTCCCGGCCATGACGTCCTGACATCACAGGCGGGATCCGCACTCCGGCGGCCAGGCAGCCTATGCCCCCTTGGAAAGACCTCGGCACCGCAGCGGCCCAACCCGCGCGGGTTTGCATGGATGCGGCTACCACTGCGCTCAAAAGTTGTTCTTGCGCAGGCTTTTTTCAGGGAGCACAGGCGTCTCTCCGAGCCGTAAGCTCTACGAGCCGGAGGCCCGCCTGTGTTGTCTGGTCGTGACGGGCGAGACGCCCGTGCCCCTCGGCTACGCGCGAGACCGGTCATTGAATGGTGGGGTGCCATATCAGCTCTTTCTCCTCTGTGGCAGATGGTAAATCCCAGCGAGTTTTGCATGGATGCGGCTTGGCCGGAACAATGGCGTTTGAGCCACGGATGCCGTCACGAATTTCACGGGCAGTTTGCGGAACCCGTGCGGCGGCGGCAAAAAGCACGAGCGGGTTCACCCGAAAGCGCGACGGCCCCGCCGCTTCGTATCCACCCACGAACTCGAAGCGCTGTTCAAGCAGCGGCGGTTGAATTCGTCTGCGTAGCTCCGGGCCTTTTCTCCGGGCCTTTTCTCCTTGCGCCGACCTGCGGCGGACGTCAGATTACGCAGCCTTCACGGTGCCGCTTGCGGTGCCGCCGCTGTCCCGCCAGGGTAGCTCAGCGGTAGAGCAGGGGACTCATAAGCCCTTGGTCGCGAGTTCGATTCTCGCCCCTGGCACGCCAGCAAAACACACCTTCCATGGCCAACATCAAATCCTCCGCCAAACGCGCCCGCCAAGCGACAGTCCGCACGGTGCGCAACCGCAGCACGCTGAGCGCCATCAAAACGCTCTCGAAAAAATCCGCTTCCGCTCTCGCGTCGAAGGACAAAGCCGCCGCGGCCGCGCAAGTGCGGGCTTTGAGCTCCGAGCTCGACCGCGCCGTCAAGCGCGGCACGATCCACCGCAACTCCGCGAACCGCCGCAAAAGTTCCCTCGCCCGCAAGCTCGCGGCACTCTAGTAGCCGGTCGTTTCCTTGACCCGCGCGGACGGGCTGGTCCCCGCCGACGGGAACAGATCTGTTGCGCTCCCACGACGCGAGGCCATAGGCGGCGCTTGCCGGCGGTGGGCCGTATCCCCTCGGGACGAACTGTTGCGCTCCCGTGACGCGAGGTCATGGGCGGCGCTTTGTCGGTGCTGGGCCGTCTGCCTTCGGGACGAGATGCCGGAGCGCCCTGCACGCACAAAGGGATTTTCGGGCGGACGGCTCGTCGGGCTATCATCCTGCGGTCATGAGCGAGCCCCCCCACCACCGCGCCGACGCCTCCCACCGCGAGAAACACACCTCCCCTCCGGGGCTGCGCCCCATGCGGACCGAAGAACTCAAAAAACGGCGCGAGCTGTCGAAACTCATGGCCGATAATCCGCTGGCCGGACTCCGCGCGCGCGACGACCTCGAGGGGCACTTGGACGACGCGTGGGAGCTGTGCGCCCGCGATGGGGTGTCTTTGGCCATCTTCGCCTTGCGGGCCGAACCGGACTCCGCGCCGTCGGTTTGCAGCTCCGCGATCGCCGCGGCGCTGCAGGTGTTTTGCGAGCGACCGACCGACCGCGTGTTTTGGATCGAGGAGGATTTTTTCGTCGCCCTCCTGCCGAACACCACGGCCGACGGCTCGCGGCGCGTGGCCGGCAGAATTTTCGAGGCGGTGAGGATCTTGCACTACGAGCATGCGGATGCGCAGGACGCGCCCTCCGCGACGCTCTCTGCAGGTGCTGCGGCCACGATCCCGGCGGAAAGCGCCGCTCCACAGGCCTTGCTCGAGGCCGCGCTGGCCGCCGCGCTCGATGTTGCTAGCGCGGGCGTCGAAGGAACCTTTACGTCTCCCCTGACGTCCCACGCCCCGGAGATCAGCGTTTGCAGAAGCTTTTCGCGCTACGTGCACGCGAGAGCGAAGGCCAGATTCAGGGGGCGCGGGCGCTCTCTTTCCAAACGGGCACGCGAGCCGCGTGCCCCTACCACCCGGTTTCTTTCATCGGCCTTTGCTGCAACAGCAAGAAACCCGCCGGGTGGCGCCTCCTCAGATGCAACCCGAGCGGGTTTCGCTCCCCCAAAAATGTGCGACTTAGCGACTGCGGCGGCGCAGGCGGTAGGCGGCAAGCGCGAGGCCGCTCAAACCGAGCATTGCCAAGGTGGAAGGCTCGGGAACGGCTGCCGCGGTAAGGACGCCATCGCTCAGCGTGTAGGTGGTGGTGCCACCGTAAATACCGATCCATGCGTTGGAACTGCTGTTCCAAGTGAGGGTGTCGCCTGCGACATTCACGCTGGCGAAATTGCCGGACTTTGTCGCGGCGGTGAACAGCGTGTAGGTCGCGACGTTCGTGAGGCTGTAGCTGGCGAAGTTCGTGACCGAGAGCGCGCCGCCGTAGGTGAGGAGGCCGGAGACCTGCAACTGGTCGAAGTCGGTGCCCGCCACGCCGCCGTTGCCGGCAAGTTCCATCACGATGGTCGCGGTGCTTTCGAGCGTGAGGTTGCCGGTGTTGGTGATGATGCCGGTGCTGTTGCCGGGAGCGAGGGTGCCCGCGACGGTCACCGTGCCGGCACCGATATCGATCTTGCCGTCGCCGGAGATTGTCTGTGCCGCCCCGAAGACATAGCCGCTCTTGGAGGTGAGATCTAATATTCCGGGCGAGTTCGTCGTTCCGACATTCACAACGGGGCTGTAGTCGATGTTCGCATTGGCACCAAGCTTCAGCGTGCCTTTGGCAATGGTCGTGTTCCCCGTGTAGAGATTTGTGCCGGAGAGCGTGACCGTCCCGGCACCGTTGACCATTAGCGCCCCCGCACCGCGGGTGACACCGCCAAAGGTGACCGTCGTGTTTGTGTCGGGGGCGAGTTTCGCGACGGCTCCGTCCATGAACAAGAGCGAGCGATTGGTGCCAAGATCCACGTTCGCCGTGGTCTGCAGCGTGCCGCCGTTGAAGTCGATCCACGCGCCGGCGAGATCCCGGCTGATGTTCGTGGCGTTGGCGATAGATACCGTGCCGCCACCCAAGATGAAATCGCTGGCAAAGCCGCTGGTGCCACTGTTGGTGCTCGTGATGACAAATTTGCCGGTCGTGCTGCTGCTGCCAAAAGTCAGCGAGACCGATCCAGCCAAGTTGTTAACCGTGTTGTTCTGTATAAGGTTCGTGAAAGTCAAAGTGCCCGAGCCGATGATATCGACTACCGAGGCCCCCCCGTTCACGGTAAGCGTTCGGGTCATGGTGATGTCGCTGGATGTGGTGTTGGCGATCAACCGGCCGCCATACAGCGCGAGGCCTCCCAAGGAACTGTCCGAAAGCTGCGCGTCGGAAGAAAACTCGACGGTGCTGCCACTGCCGATCGAGACAGCAGTCCGGCCTATGGCATTCTTGGTCAGAACAGTGTAACCCGTCCCGGCGAATAGGAATGTTGAGGGGTTGAGCCCAGTGTATATCGCTGTCGCCAACGTCAGCGTTCCCGTGCCGTAATTGTGCAAGGAAAAACTGGTGGCACCGCCCAAGGAGGCCGACTGGATCGTGTAGTTGCCGTCGCCAGTAACGAGCAACCCGTCCATGCGCAACGCCTTGTTGGTGGCGTTCAAAGCGCCCCCCCCCGCAGTGTCGATCTTCAGCGTGTTGTTGGTGATGGTGGTGGCGTTGGTTGTCCACCCGCTGGCACTGCCAATGACCCGGTAGTTGGTGGCGCTCGAACCGGTGGTCACGCTGGAATCGAACGTGGTGTAGCCTGTGTAGGCAACAATGTTGCTCGACCCGTCGTTGGCCGCCCAGTCCGATCCCGCAACGGTGATGCGCCGGCTTATGATCCCGGTGGCGTCGTTGGCATTGGCCGTCTTGGCGATGTTGGCCTTTGTGATATTCAAAGCGCCGCCGCTCAAGGTAATCGCCCCGAGGTTGACCGTCGATGATCCTGACGATTGGCTGATCGTGCTGGCGCCTTCGTTGAGCACCGTGGAGGCCACCACCTCATCGTGGTAGGTTCCCGCGGTGGTGCCGCCCTTGAGATCGAGCGTGCCCCCGAAAAGCGTCAAGACGGCGGAGTCGTCGATCTTGCTGCTGTTGTTGGCCGTGTAGTCGAGCGCCAACGTCCCCGCACGCATCAAGAGATTTGACATGTTCAGGGACAAGCCGCCCGCGAATGTTTGCGACCCTCCCATGTCGATGACGAGTTGATACTTGGTGGGTGGCGCAGCGTTGGTCGCGACGTTCGTCCAACCGCCAGTGAGAATGTAGTTGCCGGAACCTCCGACCCTCGTGGAAGTGCTGCCGCTTGCATTTGTCGTGGCGATCACGACATTACCTGCGCCGTGCAGGCCTCCAACGTTGAGCATCGACGAGTTTGTGGCAATGTTGAGCAGGGTGCCGTTGGACAACTCGATCGCGTTCTTGAGAGATAGGCCACTGGCTTTTGAGACGTTCATGGTGCCTTCTTGGACAACATACTTGTTGTCGCCGCCGCGCCAGTTGTCCGCCCCGACGCTGATCGTGCCGGCGCCCGTCTTGATGATATTCCCGTGGCCGGTGAAGCTGTCGTTGAACTGCAGAGATGCGTTGGCACCGACATCAACATTCACTTCATCCACCACGCTGACGATCTTACTAACTAGTCTGACGGAATTAGTGTAGGTGGACCGGATAGTAGCGGTTCCCGTGCCCGGAGCCACGATTACTGAACCCGAAGAGGCGTTCGCCCCGCTCAAGTCCAAGGTCATGTTGTTGGCCGATCCCAGCGCCCCCATGGTAATGGCGCCCGTGCCATAGCCATATGCATCGGTGTTGCGCAGTGTTCCTTCCAACAATTGCACGCCCCCGGTGAATGAGTTGGATTTGTTGAGAGACCAAATGCCAGCCCCGGTCTTGACGATGGCCAAGCTGCCACCCCCGGAACCGTTTGTGATCGCCCCGCTGATGATGTTGGTGACGCCGGTGGCTGTGCCCCCGATCGTAAGCGTCGTGGTTTTCCCGCTGGTGGAGACCCCCGACACACCTCCCGAAATCGTCAGCGTGGAGCCGCTCGAGTTGTTCAAGAAGCTCGCGGTGCCCCCGTCGCCTTGGATCGCGACGGCCGAGGCCACGGTGTCCGTGTGCGCCGAACCGGTGCCTGCCTGCAAAATCGAGCCGCCGCTGGAAAGCAGCAGGCTGTTGTTCGTCAGCGTGTAGCCGAAGGCCGAGCTGTTGGAAAAAACGATCGAGCCGACGTTATAGTTGGCATCGTTGGTAACCGCGCGCGCAGCGGTGATCGCGGTTCCGAAGGTGGCCGTGTCGGCATTCGCTGTCCCCGTCGTGGCTCCGGGCGCATTACCGCCGCTCCAGTTTCCCCCCGACGACCAGTTGCCGCCGGCGTTAACGTTCCACGTCGCGTCGGCGGAATGCGAGTTTGTGAATGGGAGAAGAATTGCTGCACAGGACAGCGCTGAGGTGAGGAGGTGCTTTTTCATGGGGTGCTTGAGGTTGAGATATATATATGTTGGAAGTCTGATGGTCGTTAAAGTTTTTTGGATTTTTTTAAGCGTTGATAAGGTGCGATATGATCTGTTCGAACAACAAAATTTGCTCTTCTATGCTCTGCAGCGGCGGCGCCATTTGATGAGGCCTGCGGTGGCGGCAAGCAGGGCGGCCGTAGCCCACGTGCCGGGCTCGGGGATCGGCGCGCCGCCGCCGGTGTATGTGAGGAAGAGGCCCTTGCCGCCGCCAGCCAGGGTATTTGTCATGATGGCGAATGTGCCGCTGTAGGGGTTGGCGAAGCTGGTGGTGTTGAGCGCGAAGTTGCCCGCCTCGAACCCGATGATGTCCGAGGCTCTGGCGATGAGCCAGTTGGTGTATGTGGCCGAGGAGGTGAAGCCGGCAAGCTCACCCTGCGTTGTTTCGGCCGAGAGCGTGATGAGGTTGATGGTATATCCACCGGCAGTCAGGCCGGTCAGGTTGAGGGTGCCGCTGTTCGTGATGGAGAGGAGGTCCCAGCTAGTGCCCGGATTATCGGCAAGGTTCAGGATTTCCCAATCGTAGCTCGCGCCGTTGACCCAGGCCGCGTCGCCGTTGATCGTGATCGTGCCCGGCGAGTTGCCCGGGGCGAGAGTGCCCGCGAGGGTCACCGTCTTGCCTGATCCGATGTTAATCGTCCCGTTGCCGGAGACCTTCTGGCTGGACCCGAACGCATAGCTGCTGTTGGCCGTGAGATCCAATGTTCCGGGCGAGTTCGTCGTTCCGACATTGATGACGGGGCTGTAGTCGATGTTCGCATTGGCACCAAGCTTCAGCGTGCCTTTGGCAATGGTCGTGTTCCCCGTGTAGAGATTTGTGCCGGAGAGCGTGACCGTCCCGGCACCGTTGACCATTAGCGCCCCCGCACCGCGGGTGACACCGCCAAAGGTGACCGTCGTGTTTGTGTCGGGGGCGAGTTTCGCGACGGCTCCGTCCATGAACAAGAGCGAGCGATTGGTGCCAAGATCCACGTTCGCCGTGGTCTGCAGCGTGCCGCCGTTGAAGTCGATCCACGCGCCGGCGAGATCCCGGCTGATGTTCGTGGCGTTGGCGATAGATACCGTGCCGCCACCCAAGATGAAATCGCTGGCAAAGCCGCTGGTGCCACTGTTGGTGCTCGTGATGACAAATTTGCCGGTCGTGCTGCTGCTGCCAAAAGTCAGCGAGACCGATCCAGCCAAGTTGTTAACCGTGTTGTTCTGTATAAGGTTCGTGAAAGTCAAAGTGCCCGAGCCGATGATATCGACTACCGAGGCCCCCCCGTTCACGGTAAGCGTTCGGGTCATGGTGATGTCGCTGGATGTGGTGTTGGCGATCAACCGGCCGCCATACAGCGCGAGGCCTCCCAAGGAACTGTCCGAAAGCTGCGCGTCGGAAGAAAACTCGACGGTGCTGCCACTGCCGATCGAGACAGCAGTCCGGCCTATGGCATTCTTGGTCAGAACAGTGTAACCCGTCCCGGCGAATAGGAATGTTGAGGGGTTGAGCCCAGTGTATATCGCTGTCGCCAACGTCAGCGTTCCCGTGCCGTAATTGTGCAAGGAAAAACTGGTGGCACCGCCCAAGGAGGCCGACTGGATCGTGTAGTTGCCGTCGCCAGTAACGAGCAACCCGTCCATGCGCAACGCCTTGTTGGTGGCGTTCAAAGCGCCCCCCCCCGCAGTGTCGATCTTCAGCGTGTTGTTGGTGATGGTGGTGGCGTTGGTTGTCCACCCGCTGGCACTGCCAATGACCCGGTAGTTGGTGGCGCTCGAACCGGTGGTCACGCTGGAATCGAACGTGGTGTAGCCTGTGTAGGCAACAATGTTGCTCGACCCGTCGTTGGCCGCCCAGTCCGATCCCGCAACGGTGATGCGCCGGCTTATGATCCCGGTGGCGTCGTTGGCATTGGCCGTCTTGGCGATGTTGGCCTTTGTGATATTCAAAGCGCCGCCGCTCAAGGTAATCGCCCCGAGGTTGACCGTCGATGATCCTGACGATTGGCTGATCGTGCTGGCGCCTTCGTTGAGCACCGTGGAGGCCACCACCTCATCGTGGTAGGTTCCCGCGGTGGTGCCGCCCTTGAGATCGAGCGTGCCCCCGAAAAGCGTCAAGACGGCGGAGTCGTCGATCTTGCTGCTGTTGTTGGCCGTGTAGTCGAGCGCCAACGTCCCCGCACGCATCAAGAGATTTGACATGTTCAGGGACAAGCCGCCCGCGAATGTTTGCGACCCTCCCATGTCGATGACGAGTTGATACTTGGTGGGTGGCGCAGCGTTGGTCGCGACGTTCGTCCAACCGCCAGTGAGAATGTAGTTGCCGGAACCTCCGACCCTCGTGGAAGTGCTGCCGCTTGCATTTGTCGTGGCGATCACGACATTACCTGCGCCGTGCAGGCCTCCAACGTTGAGCATCGACGAGTTTGTGGCAATGTTGAGCAGGGTGCCGTTGGACAACTCGATCGCGTTCTTGAGAGATAGGCCACTGGCTTTTGAGACGTTCATGGTGCCTTCTTGGACAACATACTTGTTGTCGCCGCCGCGCCAGTTGTCCGCCCCGACGCTGATCGTGCCGGCGCCCGTCTTGATGATATTCCCGTGGCCGGTGAAGCTGTCGTTGAACTGCAGAGATGCGTTGGCACCGACATCAACATTCACTTCATCCACCACGCTGACGATCTTACTAACTAGTCTGACGGAATTAGTGTAGGTGGACCGGATAGTAGCGGTTCCCGTGCCCGGAGCCACGATTACTGAACCCGAAGAGGCGTTCGCCCCGCTCAAGTCCAAGGTCATGTTGTTGGCCGATCCCAGCGCCCCCATGGTAATGGCGCCCGTGCCATAGCCATATGCATCGGTGTTGCGCAGTGTTCCTTCCAACAATTGCACGCCCCCGGTGAATGAGTTGGATTTGTTGAGAGACCAAATGCCAGCCCCGGTCTTGACGATGGCCAAGCTGCCACCCCCGGAACCGTTTGTGATCGCCCCGCTGATGATGTTGGTGACGCCGGTGGCTGTGCCCCCGATCGTAAGCGTCGTGGTTTTCCCGCTGGTGGAGACCCCCGACACACCTCCCGAAATCGTCAGCGTGGAGCCGCTCGAGTTGTTCAAGAAGCTCGCGGTGCCCCCGTCGCCTTGGATCGCGACGGCCGAGGCCACGGTGTCCGTGTGCGCCGAACCGGTGCCTGCCTGCAAAATCGAGCCGCCGCTGGAAAGCAGCAGGCTGTTGTTCGTCAGCGTGTAGCCGAAGGCCGAGCTGTTGGAAAAAACGATCGAGCCGACGTTATAGTTGGCATCGTTGGTAACCGCGCGCGCAGCGGTGATCGCGGTTCCGAAGGTGGCCGTGTCGGCATTCGCTGTCCCCGTCGTGGCTCCGGGCGCATTACCGCCGCTCCAGTTTCCCCCCGACGACCAGTTGCCGCCGGCGTTGACGTTCCACGTCGCATCGGCAGCGTATGCATCGAAGCCGCCGCATAGCGCCAGCATCAACGCGGCGAGGGCGATGCGGCGCGATGCGGATCTAATGGTGGCCGGGCGTATAGACGTTCGGTTGTTCAAGGTTGTTTAGGGGATGGGGTGGAAAAACAACAGGAACCTGCGCATTGTTACATTTAAATCGCGCGCGTCAACAGGAATTTTTTCCGGGGCGACGGGCGGAAGCCACAGGCCGAAGGGCAAAGGTTGGAAGCTGGAGGCCAGAACTCATTGCTTGCTTCCGTCGTGTGGGCATATAGAGCCTGTCCCGGAGGGCGCGGATTGAGGAATGGAGCGGGTTGAGGGGCGAAA
>ERZ1645187.5256-NODE-5256-length-10147-cov-6.583036_pt1 | contig 10147 bp, 10 predicted proteins | sample MGYA00575352_ERZ1645187 | MGnify/ENA primary metagenome ERZ1645187 (study PRJEB40837, sample SAMN11349314) | freshwater sediment metagenome | isolation source: river sediment | host: Sediment | place: India: Wazaribad , New Delhi | collected 2017-02-21 ...
GTCGACCGGGCAGACCTCGACGCAGTCGGTGTATTTGCAGGCGATGCAGTTGTCGATGACGACATAGGTCATGGGCGGGCCCCGAAGCGCAGCGTTTCCCCGCTAGCTAGAGCAGGTGCGCGGATCATTCAAGCGGGCTTGGCGTCGCGGGCGGGGCATCAAGGTCAAGATAGAGGCCCTGCGCCTCGGTTGCGGGGCCGCGGCGGTGGCCAAGCGCGGTGACGCGGATCAGCCGGATGCGGCCGCCCTGCGGCAGGGTCAGCGTGTCGCCGGGGGTGATGTCGCGGCCCGGGCGGGTGATCGGCTGGCCGTTGACGCGGATGTGGCCCTCTTCGACGGCGGCGGCGGCCAGGCTGCGCGATCGGAAGAACCGCGCCTGCCAGAGCCACTTGTCGATGCGCAGGCGCGGGGTCGTGTCGGGTTTGCCGCCCGGACCGGCCAAGGATCAGACCTTGCCCTTCAGCGCCATCAGGACGGCGAAGGGGTTGTCGGGGTCGATCGGCTTTTCGGGGCGGGGGGGGCGGGCCTCGAACTTGGCGGGCTTCGGGCCGTCCTTGCGGTCGTCCCGCTTGCCCTTGCCGCCAAAGTCCTTGGCGGGGCGGCGGTCGCCCTTGGGGCGGTCGCCGCGCGGCTTGTCGCCGGGCGCGGCTTCGGCCTGGGGCCGGTCGGCCTGCGGTTTGTCGCCCTGGGGCTTTTCACCCTGAGGCCGGTCGCCCTTGGGCCGGTCGCGGCGGTCGCCCTGCGGGCGGTCGCGGCGCGGCTGGCCTTCGGGGCGGGGGCCGCGTTCGGGGCGCTGGAAGCGGGGCTTGGGCGCCCAGGTGAAGGTGTAGAAGGCTTCCATCTCGACCGCAGGCGCGGCCTCGTCGGTTGCGTCGCCTGCGGCTCCGCCCTCCTCGGGGGGCGCTTCGGGCGCCGGGGCCAGCAGCGAGACCTCTTCCGGGATCGGCTGGCCGGCGGCGGCGGCGGCGGCGATGATCTCGTCCACCGCGGGGGCGGCGGGCGCCGCTTCGGCGGCCTTGACCTTGGGCCGTTCGGCCTTGTCGCCCTTGTAGCCCAGGCCCCCTATCAGGTCGGCGAACTGGTCCAGCGTCATGCCGGTGATCGACAGCATGTCGGGCGTGGCCTCGAAGCCGGCGCGGCTGTCCTTTTGCCGCAGAATGTCGGCCAGGCGTTCCAGCATGTCGATGCGGATCGCGCGGGTGCCGGCGGGGTGGTAGCCCGACAGCGTGTAGTGCTGCTTCGGCACCTCGGCGATGTTGGGGATGGTCACCAGGCCGGGCGGCGGGCTTTCGGGGAATTCCGACAGGCCGTTCCACAGCGACCACAGCACCAGCCGCAGCCTTGTGGGCGCGGGTTTCAGAAGCGCGGGCAGGAAGACGGTGTACTGGCCAAAGCGCACGCCGTGCTTGCGCAGGGCGCCGCGGGCGTCCTGGTCCAGTTCCTTGACCTCGGCCGCCACGCTGTCGCGGGGCTGGACGCCAAGCGCCTCGGTCAGGCGGAAGGCGAAACCGCGGGCCAGGCCGGTCAGCGCCTCGTCCCGCGCCATGGCGTGCAGGGGTTCGTAAAGCGCGGCCACCTTGCGGTCGATGAAGTGTTGCAGCCGGCGGCGCACCTTTTCGGTGACGTCCTCGCCCGCCTCTTCATCGACGAAGGGCTCGACCGAGGGTTTCAGCACGTCGGCGCCCTTGACCAGCTTGCCGACGGCATGCGTGCCCCACATCAGGCCGCCCTGTTCGGTAAAGTCCATCTCGGTGTCGGGCGCGTTGTAGAAACGGTCCGCCCGCAGGTGGAATTCCGGGCGCAGCGCGGCCATGGCGGCCTGGCGAAGGGTGCGGGCCTCGTCGGCCGACCCCGTGGCATCCTGCTGGAAACGGAACCCTTCCAGCTTTCCGACGAACTGGCCCTCGACGGTCACTTCGCCCTTGTCGTTCACCTCGGCCACGAGGTCCTCCTTCTGCTTCAACCGCCGCAACAGGACACTGGTGCGCCGGTCGACAAATCGTTGGGTCAGGGCTGCATGAAGCGCATCCGACAGGCGGTCTTCTACAGCGCGGGTTTCGTCGCGCCAATGGGATTCGTCATCGACCCAATTCTTGCGTTGGGTGACATAGGTCCAGGTGCGGATATGGGCCAGCCGGCGCGACAGGGTTTCGATGTCGCCGCCGGGCTTGTCGATGCGTTCGATCGCCTTGGCCAGCCAGTCCGACGGGATGCGCCCGCCGCCCAGGCCGCGGCCGCAGAGAAAGTCGAAGATGCGCGCCAGAAGGCCGGCGTGGTCCGACTCGCTGCCGTTGCGGAAATCGGGGATGCGGCAGACATCCCACAGCAGTTTCACGCGCTTGGGGTCGGTGACGCGGTCCAGCACCTCGGGCATCGCCACCAGCGCCTTCAGCGCCAGCACGTCGTCGGCATCGCGCGCGCGCGACAGCCAGTCGTTCGAGGTCGGCGCCTCAAGGCTGCGGATCAGCCGCTCGGGGCTGGCGAAATCCAGATCGGCATTGCGCCACATCAGCTTTTTCACCGGAGCGAAGCGGTGGCTTTCGATCGCCTCGACCAGGTCTTCGTCGAAGGGCCGCGCCTCTCCGGTCACGCCAAAGGTGCCGTCTTCGGTGTGGCGCCCGGCGCGGCCGGCGATCTGGCCGATTTCCTGCGCCGTCAGGTGGCGCATCCGGCGGCCGTCGAATTTCGACGTCGAGGAAAAGGCCACATGCTTGATGTCCAGGTTCAGGCCCATGCCGATGGCGTCGGTGGCCACCAGGTAATCGACCTCGCCGTTCTGGTAGAGCGCCACCTGCGCGTTGCGGGTGCGAGGGGACAGCGCGCCCATCACCACCGCGCAGCCACCCTTTTGCCGCCGGATCAGCTCGGCGATGGCATAAACGTTTTCCACGGAAAAGCCGACGATGGCCGACCGCGGCGGCATGCGGGAGATCTTTTTCGACCCGGCATAGGTCAGGGTCGAGAAGCGGTCGCGCTTGACGTAGGTGTGTTGCTGCACCAGCCCCGCGATGGCGCCGCGCATGGTGTCAGAGCCCAGGAACAGGGTTTCCAACAGGCCGCGGGCATGCAGCAGGCGGTGGGTGAAGACGTGGCCGCGGTCGGGGTCGGCGCAAAGCTGGATTTCATCGACACAGACGAAATCGGCGCCGATCTCCAGCGGCATCGCCTCGGTGGTGCAGACCCAGTACTGGGTGCGGTCGGGGATGATGCGTTCCTCGCCCGTCACCAGCGCCACGGTCGACGGCCCGATCCGGGCGACGATCCGGTCATAGACCTCGCGCGCAAGCAGGCGCAGCGGCAGCCCCATGACCCCCGTCCGGTGCGTCAGCATCCGTTCGATCGCGTGATGAGTCTTGCCGGTGTTCGTCGGCCCAAGGACCGCCGTCACCCGCCGGGGCATGTCCATCGGATCAGAGCTCCTGCCCCTCGAGGGTCTTTTCCAGCCGTTCGATGGCGTCGTTTACCCCCGCCATGTGCGGATGTATAGCCGCCGCCGCGCGGTAGACCTCAAGCGCCTTTTCCGGCCGGTCGCTTTCTTCCAGGATCATCGCCAGCCCCGAAAGGGCGCCGAAATGCCGGGGGTCGGCCTGCAACACATGGGCGATGTCGGCGACCGAGGGGCCGATCTCGCCGGCGGTGTAATAGGCGGTGGCGCGGGCGTTCCAGGCCTCGGTAAAGGCGGGGTCGTGGTCGATGATGGCGCTGAAATGCTCGATCGCGGCCTGGGTGTTGCCCATCTCCATCGCCTCTTGCCCGCGACGATACAGCAGGTCCATCGCAGGAGAGCCGGATTTTGCCCATTCCAGCCAGATCTCGGCCTCGATCCGGCCGGCCTCGGCGGCGTCTTCGGTCGTGGCCAGCCGGCTGAACAGGTCGTCCAGCTTGGCCTGATCCTCGGCCAAGGCGGGCGACAGCGCCGCGCAGGCCAGAAAAACCGGCAGAAGTGCCGCAACGATACGATTGTGTAACCACTGCCGGGCGTTCATGTCTGGAATGGTAGCCGAATGGCGGTGGATTGCCAGAGGCGGAAAGGTCACGAAAGGGAGACTTGGGGATGAGCGCGGTGATTGATACGGCTGTTCAGCAGCTGTCGGCCAAGGTGGCGGGCGGCTTCGACGGGATCGCGAAGTTCGTGATCGAGGGAGAGGGCGCGATCATGCTGGATGGCACCGGCGTGCGCGCGGGCGACGAGGAGGCGGATGTGACGCTGACGGCAACGGCCGAGGTCTTCAAGGCCATCCTCGATGGCGAGATGAACCCCACGATGGCCTTCATGACCGGCAAGCTGTCGGTCGACGGCAGCATGGGGCTGGCGATGAAGCTGGGGTCCGTGCTGTCGTGAACGCGCCCTTCGCCCCCACGCCCGCGCCCCTCTACTGCGGCCCCGAGGACGGGCCGCCGGGCGGGCGCGCGGTCTGGCTGCGCACCCGCGACGAGGTGCGCATCCGGGCCGGCATCTGGCGCGGCGGCGACCGGGGCACGGTGGTCCTGCTGCCGGGGCGTACCGAATACATCGAGAAATACGCCCGCGCCGCCGGCGATCTGGTGGCGCGCGGCTGGTCGGTGGTGACGGTGGACTGGCGCGGCCAGGGCCTGGCCGACCGCGCGCTGGCCGATCCGATGGTCGGCCATGTGCAGGATTTCGACCAGTATCAGCGCGACCTGGATGCCGTGCTGGCACTGGTGCGGGCCGAAGGCATGCCCGCGCCGCTGATGCTGATGGCGCATTCGATGGGCGGCTGCATCGGCTTGCGCGCCCTGCACCGCGACCTGGGGTTCCGCGCCGCGGTGTTCTCGGCGCCGATGTGGGGCATCCTGCTTGCGGCCTGGCTGAAGCCGGTGGCGCAGGTGTTGTCGGCGCTGGCCACGCCCCTTGGCCAGGCGCACCGCTATGCGCCCGGAACCGGCGCCAAGACCTATGTCGTCGAGGCCGCGTTCCTGGGCAACGTGCTGACGACCGACCAACCGATGTGGGACTGGATGCGCGCCCAGGTGGTGGCGCACCCCGAACTGTCGCTGGGCGGGCCGTCGATGGGCTGGCTGCGCGCGGCGCTGACGGAATGCGCGGCCTTGTCGGTCATGCCCGCGCCCGCGGTGCCCGCGATCTGCGCGCTTGGGTCCGCCGAAAACGTGGAGGACACGGCCCCTGTGCACCTGCGCATGGCCGGCTGGGCTGATGGCCAGCTGGACCTGTACCCGGGGCTGGAACACGAGATCATGATGGAAGGCCCCGCCGCCCGGGCGCGGTTCTTCGACCGCGCCGCCGCCCTGTTCCAGGCCAGCCGCGGCTAGCCGTTACTGCGCGGCCAGGCAGCTCAGGCAGGGGTCCTTGGCCGGGTCGCGGACGAATTCCACCACCAGCCCCTCGGGCCCGATCAGGAACAGGTGGCCCTGGTCCATCTCGGCCCGCTGCACGGATTTCAGCGTCTCGAACCAGGCCTGTTCGCGGTCGAGGTCGGGGCAGGCCATGCGGGTAGCGCCGATGCTGTCGATCGCCAGCGCCGGCAGGGCGGCGCCGGTCTGGCCGAAATAGCGGTTGCAGGGCGCCTGGCCCGAGAACCCGTCGCCCGCAAAGGCAAGCGTCACGCCCCAGTCGACATCTTGCCCGCCGATGCCGACCAGCGCCCATTCGCCGCGGTCGATGGCGTCTTCGGTCAGGGCAGGCGTCACGCAGGCGGCCAGCAACAGTGGCGCGGCGATCAGGGCAAGGCGGGTCATCGCGGTCTCCTTTTCGCCGGGGCACCCGGTTTTGACGCCTCAGAAGGCCGCGGGCTTGGCCTCATGTGCCATGTGGTCCAGGACGGCGTTGACGAATTTCGGCTCCTTGCCTTCGGGGAAGAAGGCCTTGGCGACGTCGACATATTCGGTGATCGCCACCTTGGGCGGCGTGTCCATCTGCGTGATCTCGGCCCCCGCGGCGCGGAACAGCGCGCGCAGCACCGGGTCGATGCGGTCGATCGGCCATTTCGCCACCAGAGCGCGGTCGGTCAGCTGGTCGATCGCGGCCTGCCAGTTCACCGCATTTTCCACCAGCGCGCGGAAGTGGTCGACGTTGCCTTCGGCGAACTCGCCCTCGTCATAGGTGGCGCCGAAGCGGTGCGTCTCGAACTCGCGGCAGATCGCCTGGGCCGTCTGGCCCGAGGCTTCCATCTGAAACAGCGCCTGCACGGCATAAAGCCGCGCGGCCGATTTCATCTGGCGTTTTTCGGCCGGAGTCATGCGCGGAACCCGATGCCCTTGGTGGCGGCGCCCCATTTGCGGGCCAGCGCGATCAGGTGCAGCGCCGCCGCGGCCGCGCCACCACCCTTGTCCATCCCGGCCGGATCGGCGCGGACCTCGGCCTGGGCGATGGTTTCCACCGTCAGGATGCCGTTGCCGATGCAGGCGCCCTGCAGGCCCAGCAGCGACAGAGCGCGCGAACTGTCGTTGCAGACGGTGTCGTAATGCGTGGTCTCGCCGCGCACGACGCATCCCAGGGCGACATGGCCGTCATATTTCGCCATCCGCTCGGCAATGGCGATGGCGGTCGGAATCTCCAGCGCGCCGGGCACTTCGACCAGGTCGACCTCGGCCCCGGCGCGGGCCGCGGTGGCGCGGGCGCCGGCAACCAGGTTGTCGGCGATGTCCTTGTAATAGGGCGCGACGACGATCAGCAGCTTGACCGGCTTGTCAAAGGCGGGCAGCGGCAGGACGTGATGAGAGACAGCGGCAGCCATGGTCACTCCGGAATCGGGCAGGTGCCCGCGATGGTCAGGCCATAGGCCTCAAGGCCCACCACCTTCGGCTTGGCCGAATTGGTGACAAGCGTGATGCCAGAGAGGCCCAGCGTCGACAGGATCTGCGCGCCAAGGCCGTACTGGCGCAGGGTTTGCGGCGAATGCTCGCCCGCCTCGACCATCTTCATCGCCGTGTCGCGCAAGAGGACCACCACGCCCCGCCCCTCGGCCGCGATCAGCCGCATCGCGGCCGGCAGCGTGCCCGAATCGCCGATGCCCAGCACATCCTCCAGCGGGTTCAGCGCATGCACCCGCACCAGCACCGGCGCCGGGCCGGTCAGGTCGCCCTTGGTCAGCACGACATGGTCGGCGCCCTGGGTTTCGTCGGTGTAGACCCGCATCAGCCAGTCGCCGCCATGGGCCGAGGTCACCCGGCGCACGTCCTTTTCGTGGATCAGGTTGTCGTGGCGGCGGCGGTAGGCGATCAGGTCGCTGATGGTGCCGATCTTCAGCCCGTGCCGCTGCGCGAACGAGATCAGGTCGGGCAGGCGGGCCATGGTGCCGTCGTCGTTCATGATCTCGCAGATCACGCCCGAGGGGTTCAGGCCGGCCAGCCGGCTGACGTCCACCGCGGCCTCGGTATGGCCGGCGCGCACCAGCACGCCGCCGTCGCGGGCGCGCAGCGGGAAGATGTGGCCCGGCGTCGCGATGTCGGCCGCGCCCTTGGTCGGGTCGATCGCCACCGAAACGGTGCGCGCCCGGTCGGCGGCGCTGATCCCGGTGGTCACGCCCTCGCGCGCCTCGATCGACAGGGTGAAGGCGGTCTCGTGCCGGGACGAATTCTTCGGGCTCATCAAGGGCAGGCCAAGCGCGTCGATCCGCGCGCCGGGCAGCGCCAGGCAGATCAGCCCGCGCCCATGGGTGGCCATGAAGTTGATGGCCGAGGGCGTGCACATCTGCGCCGGGATCACCAGGTCGCCTTCGTTCTCGCGGTCTTCATGGTCGACCAGGATGAACATGCGCCCGTTGCGGGCATCTTCGATGATCTCTTCGGTCGAAGAGATGGCATCCGAGAAATCGGTCTTGTCGGACATCGGCGTCCCCTTGCGGCTTTGGCATGGGGGATAGCGCGGGACGGCGGCAAAGGCCAGAGGCCGGTCGGCCCGCGACCGCCGCCGCTTGCGGAATTTTCACGCCGGAAAGGTAAATCTCCATGTTACCTTTTCTTGCCGCGGGGTGGTACAAGGTGTGACCGGCGGCAATTGCAGAGCAACATTCCAGGGGGAGGCCGCCATGGCGACCGTGACGATGACGCAACTTTTCTCGGACCTGCAAAATTGGCCGGGGCGCCTGCTTCAGGCCGGGCCGGCGGGGACCGTGATCAACACGGCCACGGCCACGACCTTCAGCTTTACCTGGCCTGCCGGCCATGAGTTCGCGGGCTTCCGCATCACCGCCACGGGCACCGGCTTCACCTATGACGGCGGCGAGCCGATCGACGGCACGATCAGCACGCTGCGCCTGTACAACGCTTCGGGCCAGCTGATCCTGACCATCGCCGGGCTGGCATCGAACCCGATCGGCGGCGACCTGTCGCAGTTCTACAGCAACGTCTTCGGCGCGGGCAGCGAAGGCCCCGGCCCCGATGGCAAGGCCGCCTGGTCGCACCTGCTGTCGGGCAACGACCTGATCAACGGCAGCGGCTTCGGCGACGACCGTTGGCTGCCGGGCCACAACGCCGGCAACGACACCATGCGGGCGGGTGCGGGCGACGATTTCATCTACGGCTCGCAGGGCAACGATTCGATCGACGGCGGCGACGGCTATGACGTGCTGTCCTACTCGGAAACCACCTTCAACGAAGGCGCCTCGGCAACCCGCGGGCTGTCGATCAACGTCACGCTGGGGCGGCTGACCGATGCCTGGGGCGGCACCGACCGCTTTTCCAACATCGAGGAATTCGAGGGCTCGCGCTTCGGCGATCTGTTCGTGGGCCACACCACGCAGGTGCAGCGCGACCGCTTTGCCGGCCTGCGCGGCCGCGACACCATCGACGGCGGCATGGACAGTTTCGATTCGCTGGGCAATGCCACCGGCGACACGCGCGACGAGGCGCGCTATTCCAACGACTACTGGAACGGCGGCACCCGCGGCATCATCGTCGACCTGGAAACCGCGTTCAGCGGCACCTCGATCAGCGGCACCATCCGCGACGGCTTTGGCAACCTGGATACCGTGATCGACATCGAGCGTGTCGACGGCACCCGCTTCAACGACGTCTTCGTCGGGTCGCGAGTCGGCAACGGCTTTCGCGGTGGCGAGGGGATCGACAGCTACGACGGCGAGGGCGGGTTCGACTTCCTCGACTTCGACCGCTGGTATGGCGACACGCCCGTGGGTGCGGTGCGGGTCGACCTGACGCGCGCCACCGGCCAGATCATGAACGACGGCTTCGGCAATGTCGAAAACGTCTCGGAAGTCGAGGGATTCTGGGGCACCGCCAATGCCGACTGGTTCCGCGGCAACGCCGGCGACCAGAACTTTGCCGGCCTTGCAGGCGCCGACACGATGACCGGCGGCGGCGGCAGCGACACCTTCGAATTCTGGGGCGAGGTCGATCTGGGCGCGGTGGACCGCATCACCGATTTTTCGGTGGCGCAGGACCGGCTGGCCTTCGACACCGCGTTCTTCACCGGAATGACCGGGGTGCTGACCCTGGTCAACGGCACCGCGGCCACGGCGGCGGTCGGGACCTTCGTCTACAATGCGGCGAACCGGACGCTTTACTGGGATCAGGACGGCACCGGGGCGGCGGCGGCACAGGCGGTGGTCACCTTCACCAACGCGGTCGCCGCGCTGAGTGCCTCGAACTTCGACCTCTGGGTGTGACGGGCGGGCCGGCGGGGTCAGGCCCCGCCGGCCGCCACCGCCAGCACGGCGGCAAAGGCCAGTTGCTGGCTGGCGCCCAGGATGTCGCCGGTCTGGCCGCCGATCAGGCGGCTTGCCGCCAGCGCCACCAGGCCCGCGGCCAGGGCTGCGGCCAGGGTCGCCGCAAAGGCGCCCGATCCCAGCGACAGCAGCGCCACCAGCAGCGCGCCCAGCACCGCCAGCGCGGCGGCGCGCGGCGCCGGCCGGCCGGTTGCGGCCGACAGCCCGCCGGGGCGGGCCGCGGGCAGCGCGGCCATCACGGCCGCCATCGCGCCGCGCGACAGGGCGGCGGCGGCGACCAGCGGCCCGGCATGGCCGCCGCGGGCCAGAAGGTCGGCCAGCGCCGACCAGGCCGCCAGCGTCACCAGCCCCAGGGCCAGCGCGCCGAAACTGCCGATGCGGCTGTCGCGCATGATCTCCAGCCGCCGCTCGCGGCTGCGCCCGCCCATCAGGCCATCGGCGGTATCGGCCAGCCCGTCCTCGTGCAGGGCGCCGGTCAGCAG
>ERZ1645187.5257-NODE-5257-length-10146-cov-51.515905_pt1 | contig 10146 bp, 11 predicted proteins | sample MGYA00575352_ERZ1645187 | MGnify/ENA primary metagenome ERZ1645187 (study PRJEB40837, sample SAMN11349314) | freshwater sediment metagenome | isolation source: river sediment | host: Sediment | place: India: Wazaribad , New Delhi | collected 2017-02-21 ...
TTGGCCGCTATATGAGGGTCAGCAATCGCGGCCAAGGCCGCTCCTACAATCAACATGTTAGGTGATTTCTCGCAAGGATTATACCTGTGGGGTCTGTAGGGACACGGTGTCGCCGTGTCCCTACGGGTAACCTGCCTGGTAAGGTCTTTTATGGAAATCGCCTTAGTTTTCAGACAGCTTCTTGACGACAGATTCACAACTCGCGCGGGGAGTTCACTATGCCTATTCTGGCGGCGCTGATTTTGGCGGCAATGCTGGCAGTGTTCGGCGGCAGCGCCACGGCCGCCACACCCGCGTCCGGCCTGGCGCTGGCGCTGGAGGTGCGCGGGACCATTGATCCGGCCAGCCGCGATTTCATCCTGCGCGGGCTGGTGCAGGCACAGGAACGCAACGCCATCGTCGCCATCCTCAAGCTGGATACGCCCGGCGGGTTGGACAGCTCGATGCGCGACATCATCCAGGCGATCCTGGCCTCACCCGTGCCGGTGATCGGCTACGTCGCCCCGGACGGCGCTCGCGCCGCCAGTGCCGGCGTCTACCTGCTCTATGCCTGCCATCTTGCGGCCATGGCCCCGGCCACCAATCTCGGCGCGGCCACCCCGGTTCAGCTTGGCGGGTTGCCGTTGTCAACCCCCCCGCCGCGCGAGCCGGCGCAGGAACCGTCCGCGCCAAAACCCGGCGACTCTTCCGCCGCTCCACCGACAACCGCACCCGCCCCCGCTGACGTCATGGAGCGCAAGCTGATCAACGACGCCCGCGCCTATCTTCGTTCATTGGCCCAACTGCGCGGGCGCAACATCGAGTGGGCGGAGAAGGCGGTGACCGAAGCCGCCAGCCTCAGCGCCCGCGACGCCCTGCAACAGGGCGTGATTGATCTGGTCGCCGCCGACATGGCCGATCTGCTGCGCCAGGCCGATGGCCGGCAGGTCACCGTGGCCGGCGGCAACCAGTCTCTGGCGACCCAGGGCTTGACCGTCGAAACGCTCCAACCCGACTGGCGCACCCGGTTGCTGGGAATGATCGCCCATCCCATGACCGCCTATATCTTGTTACTGGTCGGCGTGTACGGCCTGGTGTTCGAACTGGCTCATCCGGGCCTGGCGGCGCCGGGAGTGCTGGGCGGCATCTGCCTGTTGCTGGCCCTATTCGCCTTTCAGGTCATGCCGGTCAACGCCGCCGGGCTGGCGCTGTTACTACTGGGACTGGGACTCATGGTCGCCGAGGCGTTCGCGCCCAGCTTCGGCGCACTGGGGCTGGGCGGGATTGCCGCCTTCGTTGCTGGCTCGCTGCTGCTGTGGGACGAAACCGGTCCCGGTTATGAAATCCCGCTCGCCCTGATTCTCGGTTTCGCCCTGGCCAGCACCGTACTGCTGATCGGCCTGGCGACGCTGCTGATCCGCCAGCGCACCCGGCCCGTAGTCAGCGGCGCGGAAGAACTGGTCGGTGCGACTGGCGCAGTCATGGCCGACGATCCTGGCCGGGTCTGGATTCACAGCGAATCCTGGCTCGCCCGCGCGCCCCGGCCGCTGCGACCGGGGGAACCGATCCGTGTGACCAGACGAGAGGGATTGACGCTGTGGGTACAACCCCTGGATTTCAATAAGGAGGAATCGCCATGATGTTCAATCCAATCTTCATCGCGCTGTTGATCGTGCTGGCGCTGGTGTTCGCGTCCATCAAGGTGTTGTACGAATACGAACGCGGCGTGGTGTTTTTTCTGGGCCGCTTCCAGGCCGTCAAGGGGCCGGGACTGATCATCGTGGTCCCGGTGATTCAGCAGATGAAGCGGGTGGATTTGCGCACCGTGGTTATGGACGTACCCAGCCAGGATGTGATCTCCCGCGATAACGTCTCGGTCAAGGTCGATGCGGTGGTCTATTTCCGGGTGATCGAACCGGAACGGGCCATCATTCAGGTTGAGGATTACTACACCGCCACCAGCCAGTTGGCGCAAACCACGCTGCGGTCGGTGCTGGGCCAGCACGAACTGGACGAGATGCTGGCGGGGCGGGACGAACTGAACCGGGATATTCAGAACATTCTGGATTCCGAAACCGACATATGGGGCATCAAGGTCTCCAATGTGGAGATCAAGCGGGTAGACCTCGACGAGAGCATGATCCGCGCCATCGCTCGCCAGGCCGAAGCTGAACGCGAACGGCGGGCCAAGGTGATCAACGCCGAAGGCGAGTTCCAGGCCGCCGAGCGGATTCGCCAGGCCGCCGAGATCATCGCCTCCCAGCCGCAGGCCCTGCAATTGCGCTATTTGCAGACGCTCAATGACATCGGCATTCAAAACAACACTACGGTGGTGTTTCCGGTGCCGCTCGATCTGCTCAAGCCATTGCTCAGCATGGCGGAACGGGGGGAACGGGAACGGCGCTAATGTAGTCACGATGGACGCGGTTCCTTCGTCATCGCATCCGGCTCACTGCAGGGCGGGCGCCGGATGTATCCGACATTGTCGGCGGCGCGCAGGGTTACGGGAGTTCGACCATGTGGCTGGTCTTTTTGTTGCTTTTCACCGTGCCCGCCGGCGCGTGGGGTGCGCCGGAAAATTCCCTTCAGACCGCAGATCGGGCCTTTAACGCGGCCGGTTATGACGTCGCCCGCGATCTCTACGAGCAAGGCTTGCGGATCGCAGTCCGGGAAGGTCGCAAAGTGACGGTCTGCGAGTTGCTCAACGATCTGGCCGCCGTGGCCATGGCGCAGGGACAGGAAAGAGGCTTCCGCCAGTGGATCGGCCAGGCCCGCGCCTGTCAGGCGCAGTTGCCCGTCGTCGCGCAGCAACCGGATACAGGGAGTCTGCTGGTCAACGGCGGATTCGAGCAGGGACTGGTCCATCCCTGGGGCACTGGCCACTACGAGGACCGAGCGGGAAAGACCGCTTTCGGTCTATGGTGGAACAGTTTGAACACCAGGGCCTTTATGAAAATCGACACGGACGTGCGCCATTCCGGGCAACGCGCCCTGCGGGTGACCAACTATTCCCCGATTGCTCCCCATGTGTTCACCACCACGTCCCAACGCATCACGGGCTTACGCCCCAACACGGTTTAGACGACATCGTAGTGACCGAGGAAGCCGGCGAGCCTGCCGATCCTGGCGGATTGTTGCAGCGGGCCGAGAGCCTGCGAGACAGCGCCCGCCTGGCAGAGGCCCTCTCCCTGTATCAAACGCTGTTGCGCGCTCAGCCGGACAACGTGTTGGCGCGGCACGGCGCCGGGCGGGTCAAACTCGCCCTGGGCCGCTATCCGGAGGCGCTGGAAGATTTCCAGTGGCTGGCCGACCGCAAATTCCGGGATGCGCCGCTGGCTCTGGGCGATCTGCACCAACAACTGGGCGAGTTGGAGCGGGCCCGGAATGACTATCAGCAAGCGATGAAAGCCGTGGCAGGCGATCAGGGAACCTACAGCCTGGTGCTGGACCGCCTGGCCGTCAACGCCCTGAGCCGGGGTGATGCGGGGGAAGCACAACGCGCCCAGCAAGGCTCCCTGCGCATCATTCTGGTCGGCGAAGGGCGATGATCAGGGTAGCGCGCACCCGAACCATCATCGGTGGTTCAGGCCCCATGCCCTGTTTCTGACCGTCGCAGTCTACGCCAGACCGCCTTTTCCAGTTCCACCAGCAGCAGCACCACCACCCCGGCCAGGGTTACAATACCCCAGTCCGCCATGCTGATCGGCTCGGTGCCCATCAGGTGTTGCAGCGGCGGGAAATAAGTGAACGCCAGTTGCAGCAACAACATCAGCCCGATGCTGATCAGCACCGGCCGACTGCCCAGCAGCCCGGCGCGCGACAGCACCGAATTATGGATATAGCGGCTGTTGAACAGATAGAAAATCTCGCCCATCACCAGCGCGTTCACCGCCAGCGTGCGGGCTTCGGCCGTGGGCCGGCCGTTGGCGACTTCCCACAGAAACAGCCCCAGCGGCGCAATGACCAGCAGCGCCGATACGGCGGAAATTCGCCACAACATGATGCCGGAGAGCAGCGGTTCACCCGGATTGCGCGGCGGCCGCTGCATCACGTTAAACTCGGCCGGCTCGAACGCCAGCGCCAGCGCCAGCGTGACCGCCGTCACCATGTTTACCCACAGAATCTGCACCGGCGTAATCGGCAGCGCCACCCCCAACAGGATGGCGACGACGATCACCAGCGCCTGCGCGCCGTTGGTCGGCAGGAGGAACAGCAGCGCTTTCCGCAGGTTGTCGTAAACGGTGCGGCCTTCCTCCACCGCATGGGCAATGGAGGCGAAATTATCATCAGCCAGCACCATGGCCGCCGCTTCCTTGGCGGCCTCGGTGCCGCTGATGCCCATGGCGACGCCGATGTCGGCGCGCTTCAGCGCTGGAGCGTCGTTGACCCCGTCGCCGGTCATCGCCACCACCTGACGGTTGTCCTGCAAGGCCGCAACCAGCCGCAGCTTGTGTTCGGGACTGGCGCGGGCGTACACATCAACATCCAGCACCACCGCCCGCAGCGCCGCATCGTCCAGCGCTTCCAGTTCCGGGCCGGTCAGCGCCTTTTTCCCGTCGCCAATCCCAATCCGGGCGGCGATGGCCCGGGCGGTCACGCCATGATCCCCGGTGATCATTTTCACCCGGATGCCGGCCTGCTGGGTTTGCCGCACCGCCTGAATCGCTTCCTCGCGCGGCGGATCGCTGATGCCCAGCAAGCCCAGCAGGACCAGGCCTTCCTCGACCGCCTCGAAGGTCAGTTCGCACCGGGTTTCGGCAGTGGCGCGGAAGGCGACCGCCAGCACCCGCTGACCCTGGGCCGCCAGTTCCTCGATCCGGTCCCGCCAGTAGTCCGGGCGCAGGGGTTGCGGCCCGGCGCCGCCCAACTCGCGCGCACACATCGCCAACACCCGCTCCGGGGCGCCCTTGACATACAGGAACCCATGACCGTGATGATCATGGTGCAGCGTGGCCATGAACCGGTGCTCGGATTCAAACGGAATACTGTCCACCCGGCGGAAGCGCTCCTGTTCGGCGACTGGATCGAGGCCAGCCTTGTGGGCCAGGGTCAGCAGCGCCCCCTCCGTCGGATCGCCTTCCATCCGCCATTCGCCATCCTGCTCGCGTAATACCGCTTCATTGCACAGATGCCCGGCGCGGGCGATGGCCTGCAAGTCCGCCGCGTCGCCCGGCAGAATCGGGAGGCCGTTCAGGCTGAATCCGCCGGTCGGCGCATAGCCGACCCCACTGACTTCAAGGGTCCGGTCGGCGGTAACCACGCGCTGCACGGTCATTTCGTTGCGGGTCAGGGTGCCGGTCTTGTCGGAGCAGATCACGGTAACCGCGCCCAGGGTTTCCACCGCCGGCAGGCGGCGGACAATGGCGTTGCGCCCGGCCATGCGCTGGACGCCGATGGCCAGAATGATGGTCAGGATCGCCGGCAGCCCTTCGGGAATCGCCGCCACCGCCAGCGCCACCGCCGCCATGAACATGTCATCCGGCGGCAAGCCGCGCCAGAGGACGCCGATGGCGAAGGTTGCCGCCGCCGCCAGCACGATGGCGGCGCTGAGCCAGCGCCCGAATTGCGCCATCTGCCGCAGCAAAGGCGTGGCGATTTCCTCGACCTGTTCCAGCAGGGTGCTGATGCGGCCGATCTCGGTGTATTCGCCGGTCGCTACCACCACGCCGATCCCCTGACCATAACTGACCAGGGTGCCGGAATAAGCCATGTTGGCGCGGTCGCCGATGGCCGCCTCGACGGACACGGGCGCCACCGCCTTCTCGACCGCTTCCGCCTCACCGGTCAACACCGCTTCCTGAATGCGCAGGTTCTTGACCTCGATCAGCCGCAGGTCGGCGGGCACTTTATCGCCCGATTGCAGCAGCACCCAGTCGCCGGGAACCAGCGCCTCGGCGGCGACTTCCCGGCGCTGCCCGTCGCGCAGCGTCAGGGCGCGCAGCGACAACATCTTGCGGATGGCGGCCAGCGCCGATTCCGCCTTCCCTTCCTGCACGAAGCCGACGATGGCGTTGATGACCGTCACGCCCAGAATCACGCCGGTATCCACCACATGGCCCAGCGCGGCGGTAATGGCGGCCGAGGCCAGCAGCACGTAAATCAGCACGTTGTGGAACTGGAGCAGAAAACGCACCACCGGACCGCGCTGTTGGGGGGGACGCAGCCGGTTGGGACCGTGGACCTCCAGCCGCCGGACGGCTTCAGCCTCGCTCAAGCCGCCGGACGCCGTATCCAGCGTCTGGAAAATTTGCTCGGCGTCAAATGTATGCCAGGGCGGTTGTGGAGAAGGAGATGAGGCGTTCATGGGCGTAGCTCCTGAGCAGAATGATCCGTGGGATGCTGGCCATGATAACAAAAGCAGCGAGGCCCCATGGCGGGCAGCCATGGGGCCTCGTTCAGACGGATGGACGGCGAGCGCTTACTTTTTCAGCGCCATGATGCTCTGATTCAGCGCCTCGACCCGCTTGGCCAGTTCCTGGATGTCTTCCTGAGTGGGCACGCCCATCCGACTCAGCACCTGGGCGACCCGCTCCTGGAACAGTTCTTCCAGCCGGTCGAATTGCTGGTTGGCCTTGCCACGGAACTCGATAACCTTGCCCTTGGCCTCTTCGAAGCGGGCTTCCGCCGTCGCCTTGGCGCGTTTCTCGACGGTCTCGCCTTCCTTGACCAGCGACTGGAACAGCTTCTCGCCTTCCTCCTGGGTCTTGGCGAAAGCGCCCAGGCCAGCCAGCCAGATGCGATTGGCCGATTCACGGATATTGGTGGCCATGGGGGCTTCGATGATGTTCTTCAGCGCAACGTTTGCCATGATGACTCTCCTCGACACAAGGTCTTGATTGGGATGCCGGGTTTTTCTTTGCCGGCGGGGTTTCAAGCTTCGTTGAGGCGTACTTTAGCAACGAGAATTAGAGTGAACACACTACCTGAAGTGCTCATTTTGATCGGGTCGCGGTGAGCAACGCGGTGCTCGGAATGTAGCGGCGTTAGATATGTTACGGACAGATGATCTGCAAAGGTTCGCCTTCGCGTAACAAGGATTGAAAGTGCTTATCGTTAAAGGTGTATAGTTTTGATGCGCCGACATTACGTGCGGCCTGGAGGATGAGGGCGTCGTAAATCGCTCCACCGCTGCGTCCAGCTCGTGCAACATCGCTCATGGCTTGCCGGTAATCCCCGACGGATAGGGGCACAGTGAGGAAATTTTGTAGAATTTCCTTTTCGATCAGGAATATGGCTTGATCAGCGGAAATTCGTGGGTTAATAGGCAGGGCGCTGAGGACGGCGAAGGTTTCCGCGAGGGAGTGCAGCGATATACAGCGATCCATGCCGGATTTCGCGGATTCCGCGACGATCGCCCATGCCCGGGCGCGATGGGCATGGGTGGCGATGCAGCAGGGAACCAGTACCGATGTGTCGAACAAGACCAAGCTCATAGACCGCTCATCTGATGGATGCGCTGTTCGCGTTGGTCGTTGATGAAGCGTTCCAGGTCAAAATCGGGGGGTAGTTCACCGGTGGCGACCCAGTGCCCTTCCCAGCAGGCCAGATTTTCTCCGATATCCCGGTTTGCGGTCGTCGCCATCGCCTGTGTTTGCTGCGCCCGCCACTGTTCCAAGGCGTATTGGTCGTTGATGAAACGCTCTAACCGCTGCGCGATGTCGGGAATCCGCTCTGCCTTGGCCTGGGCTTCGGGGCTGAGAACGATGCTCATGGAAATCTCCTGGTTCGTCGTGGGCGAAGATGATTAAGCAGCGCAGGGTACGCACTGCGTACCCTATCCGTCGCCACTGTTGGAGAAAGTGGGGATACGTCAAGTCGTCAGAGGTTTTAAAGGAACGGCGTGGTCAGGTCGCCAGCCGCCATTCCAAGAGTTCCCCGGCGCGCAGCGGAACCAGTTCCTCCACGCCGAACGGGAAGGATTCAGGAACCGGCATCGGCTGGCGACGCAGGGTAACGGTTCCCGCATTGCGCGGCAGACCGTAGAAATCCGCGCCGTGGAAGCTGGCAAAGGCTTCCAGCCGATCCAATGCGCCAGCGGCGGCGAAGGCTTCGGCGTACAGTTCCAGCGCGGCATGGGCGGTGTAGCAACCGGCGCAGCCGCAGGCGGTTTCCTTGCCGGAACGCGGATGCGGAGCGCTGTCGGTGCCGAGAAAGAATTTGGGATTGCCGCTGGTCGCCGCTTGCAGCAACGCCTGGCGGTGGCGCTCGCGCTTGAGGATCGGCAGGCAATAATAATGAGGCCGAATCCCGCCCTGAAAAATTGCAGTGCGGTTATAGAGCAGGTGATGGGCGGTGATCGTCGCCGCGACCGTAGCCGGGGCATCTCGCACGTAGTCCATCGCATCCTGCGTCGTGATGTGCTCCAGCACGATTTTCAACTCAGGAAAGTCCCAGGCTAGCGGGGTCAGCACCTGCTCGATGAAGACGGCCTCGCGGTCGAACACGTCCACCGCCGGGTCCGTGACTTCACCGTGGATCAGCAGCGGCAACCCTTGCCGTTGCATCGCCTCCAGCACCGGGTAAATCTTGGCGATGGCGGTCACGCCGGCATCCGCATTCGTCGTCGCTCCGGCGGGGTAGAGCTTGCAGGCGACCACGTGGTCAGATTCGCTGGCGCGGACGATTTCATCCGGGGAAGTGTTGTTCGTGAGGTACAGCGTCATCAGCGGCTCGAACGTCCAGCCAGCCGGCACGGCGTCCAGAATACGGCTCCGGTAGGCCAGCGCCTGTTCGGTGGTGGTCACTGGTGGGCGCAGGTTCGGCATGATGATAGCGCGGGCGAACTGGCGGGCGCTGTGCGGAACAACCGCGCGCATGGCCGCGCCGTCGCGGACGTGCAGATGCCAGTCATCGGGTCGGGTGAGGGTGAGGGTGTCCATGGCGGGTTCTGGTTCAGTGGTGGGTGATCAACGGCTCAGGGCGTCAAATGCAGCCAGCGCACGATCAGCGGCGCCAGCAGCGCGGTCAGCAGGGCGTTCAGGCCAATGGCCAGACCGGCGAAAGCGCCCGCCAGCCCGCTGATCTGGAAGGCGCGCGCCGTACCGATGCCATGCGCGGCGACCCCGATAGCGAAACCTTTGATCGCATCGTCCCGGATCCGCAATCCGTTCAGCAACGCCGGGCCGGCGACCGCCCCGATCACCCCGGTCACAATCACCAGCACCGCCGTCAGCGAGGGCAACCCGCCGATCTTCTCGGCGATGCCCATGGCGACCGGCGTCGTCACCGACTTGGGCGCCAGCGACAGCAGGGTGGGCGGCGAACCGCCCAATAGCCAGGCGACACCCATCGCCGACAGCATCGCGGTCAGCGAGCCGGCCAGCAAGCCGGCCAGGATCGGCAGGAACAGGCGCCGCACCCGCTCCCAGTGCAGGTAGAGCGGGATCGCCAGCGCCACCGTCGCCGGACCGAGCAGGAAATGGATGAACTGCGCCCCGCTGAAATAGGTCGTATACGGCGTCCCGGTGAGCAGCAGCAGCAGCACCAGCAGGGTGATCGCCAGCGCCACCGGGTTGAACACCGCCCGGCCGCCGCTGCGCTGGAACAACCATTGCCCCGCCAGATACACCGCCAGCGTCATGGCCAGCCACACCAGGGGCGAGGTGGCCAGATACACCCAGATATCGCCGATCCTAGCCATCCTGGCGCACTCCCGGCGGGCGGCGCAGAACCGCTTTCATCACCAGCGCCGTGACCGCCAGGGTGATCAGGGTGCTCAATACCAGCGCCACGACCACCGCCAGCCATTCCCTGGACAGGAGCGCCCCATACTGCATGATGCCGACGCCGGCTGGGACGAACAGCAGCGATAGATGGGACAGCAGGGTTTCGGCGGTGGCGCGCAGGGAATCGGGCAGCGTCTTGCGGCCCTGGAGCAGCAGAAACAGCAGCACCATACCCACCACTGGCCCGGGCGCCGGCGCGCCGCTCCAGCGCACGATGACTTCGCCGAGCAGTTGGAAAACCAGCAGGATGGTGAGCGCGCCGATCATGGCGTCACCCGGATTGGGACCCACAGGAAACACGGCCTCTGCATTTCCAGCCTCATCGCGGTCAAAATCGGAATAGTGCGAAGTTGTCTAAAAACTAACTTGTTGATTGTAGGAGCGGCCTTGGCCGCGACTGCTGGCCCTCATATCGCGGCCAAGGCCGCTCCTACACATAACC
>ERZ1645187.5258-NODE-5258-length-10146-cov-4.705777_pt1 | contig 10146 bp, 9 predicted proteins | sample MGYA00575352_ERZ1645187 | MGnify/ENA primary metagenome ERZ1645187 (study PRJEB40837, sample SAMN11349314) | freshwater sediment metagenome | isolation source: river sediment | host: Sediment | place: India: Wazaribad , New Delhi | collected 2017-02-21 ...
CAATATTTTAGTTAGTCGAGTCATATTCAGCATTTGGGTCAAAACTCCAGATGTCATCAAAATAATAGCTTGAACTTCTTCCTGTGGTAACAAAACCTTTCGATCCGATATTGAAACCTACCGCTTCGGTCCGGCTGGAACCTTCAAATGCTGTTTTTTCCTCCCACAAATCGGTTGTGGGATCGTACTCCCAAACATTGTTTACAATCGATCCCCTGCTGCCACAAGCCAGGTAAACCTTGCCGTTTATAATAAAAGTCACACCGTTGATACGCGAAATCGTTGAATAATTGTCATCAAAGTCTTCGTCGGTATAATTCGTAATCTTTCTTTTTTCGGTCCACTCTTCTTTAGTCGGATCAAATTCCCACAGGTCACCAAGATAGGTTCCGTTGTCAAGACCTGAAATCACATAACCTTTCCCATTAATCGAAAATGACTGTGCATCGCGTCGTTTTGAGCCTCCGATACTCAGCGTTTTTGTCCAGGTTCCGGTTGAAGGAGCGTAATAGTAAAAATCTTTCAGGTTGTTGTCATCATAACCGCAGCCCACATAACCTTTATCATCAATTGTAAAACTAACCGAACCATAACGTGCTGAACCCGGGAAATCGGCAATTTGTGTCCAGGTATTTGATGTGGGATCATATTCATAAAAGTCTTTCATTTTATTATCGCCATCATAGCCTGTGCCCACATATCCTTTGTTGCCGATTGCCAAACCCACGGCACCATTCCGCGCGGGCCCGGGGAAATCAGCTTTTTGTGTCCAGTAGTTTTTTTCGGCATTGTATTCCCAAAAATCATTCAGGCGGTCATCTCCATCATAGCCGGTTCCAAGGTAGGCTTTCCCGTTAATCACAAAAGAAACAGCATCACTTCTCGGGTTGCCATCCAGATCATACAATTCGCTCCAGTTCCCGTAAAGTTCTTCTTCATCATCCGAGTCGCAGGCTGTGAAGGAGATTGATAAAAGAAATAAAAAATAGTACAGATAATTGATTTTCATGACCTAACAAATTTTTAATTAAATGTTTAAACATTATAACACGTTACAAACCTATGCGACTGTTTTGTGAGAAAAAAGGAAATTAGACTATGCTGTAAAAAGTATAGATGAACGGGTGATATTCATCTATAATATTAATGAATAGCATGTTATCCGGTTAATTTAAAGGTTAATAAACTTTAAAGTATGTATCGGCAGGGAATACGTCGGTAAAACAGTGGCGATTGTATATAATTTTTTTGCAACTGGACCGGGTTTACTTTTTTTGCCCGTGAAAATCAATTTAGTTGCCATGAATTCAATAAGCAGAATGAAAAATTGCCGCATTTTAATTTTATTCTTTTCAATAATTATCAAGCAGTAAATACCAATGAATCAAAATAAATCATTTAAAACACTGCTTTTATTTGCCCCGCTTTTACTGATTTTTTTGCTGAGCCAGGGATGTAGCGACGAAGATGCGGATGCCTTTACAATAGGCCGGAATTTTATCAATCCGCAAACAAGTATTGTGATGGTCGATTCGTTTACGCTGAGCACCTCTACTTTTATTCTCGATTCGTTTTCAACCACAAGTCCTGATTTTTTGCTGACCGGCGTATATAATGATGATTATTTCGGTAAAACCAGCGCCAATGCCTATTTTCAGATAGCTATTCCCGATTCGGTGGGCATTCAGGAGAATGCAGTTTTCGATTCGCTGACGATCCGGCTTCATTACTCCGGAAATGTGTATGGCGATACACTTCAGCCTTTTACACTTTTTGTTTACCGGGTGAATGAAATAATGGAAGAACCTGATGAAAAGTACTTTTATAATACAACAACATTCAGTTGTGATGAAGAACCGCTCGGAACTATGACTTTCAGGCCACGGCCAAATTATGATACTGATATTGAAATCAGGCTCAGCGATGATTTGGGAAAAGAACTGATGAATTTTCTGATGGATGATAGCGATGAAATTCTCAGTAATTCAAATTTCACCGAATACCTGAACGGACTTGTGCTGAAATGCGGAGATAATACCCAATCGGTACTCAGTTTTGCAGCAACCGATACATTGGTGAATCTGGAGTTGTACACGCATTACACAAACGAAGAGAGAAAAGAAGTGAAATATTACTTTCCGCTTTATTCCGAAGGAAATTATTTTAACAACCTGAAAGCAGACAGAAAGGGTACTGAAATTGAAAAACTGAAAACCAGAAAAGAAGAAATCATTTCGGCAGAAACAGGTAACAAAACATTTATTCAGGCTGGTACAGGTGTATTAACACGCATTGATTTCCCTTCGATATACAGGATTATGGAAATTGAACACAGGTACATTTATTACAAGGCTGAATTGATTTTTAAGCCTGTTCACCAAAGCAATGCACAGGTTCCGTTTCCGAAAGAGCTGGTGCTGTTTACAACGAACAAGTATAACGAACCTGTGTCGCAGGTGCTTGACAGTGATGACGAAGCTGTTGTCTCTGAATTTAGTTTCGATAAACAATATAACGAAGAAAATTACTACAGTTTTGATATCACAAGCTTTTTGAGCGACGTACTTGCCGATGCTTATGTGGATGAAGAAAACGGGCTGGTAATTGGTTTCAGCGATGATAACCTGAAAAGCACACTCAACAGAGTGGTTTTTGATGCAAGGTTAACCGATTCGTACAGACCCATGCTGAAAATGTATTTTATTTTTTACGAATAGAAATTATACAGAAAATCAATGAATTATATACAAAGCTCGTTTTGTTCGTTATTATTCCTGCTTTTTGTGTTTTCGGTCAGCGCACAAAACACAGTGTCGCCTTATTCAATGTTCGGGCCGGGTGAAATACAGCCCCGGGGTTTTGGACGCAGCCAGGCAATGGGTGGTGCAGGAATTACGCTGAAATCTGATTCGCATCTGAATAATGTAAATCCTGCTTCGTATGCCTGGATGGATACTTTCCGGATTATTTCAGAAATAGGGGTACAGGGAAAGTATTATAATCTCTCAACAAACAACGAAAATCAGTCGGGGTTTAATGGAAACCTGAATTACCTGGCGCTTGGGTTCAGATATACAGGCTGGATGGCAGGATCTTTCGGACTGGTGCCGTTCAGTACAATCGGGTACACGGTAAAACGGGAAAACAGCCTTGAAGGAACCAATGCAAAATACAACTCGGTTTTCAAAGGTAGTGGCGGTGTGAGCCAGATTTATTTTTCGAATGCGTTTAAGATCGGAAAACACTTGTCATTGGGTGTTAATTCATCTTATTTGTTTGGTCCCCTGACTCAGGAAGAGAATATTGTTCAGACTGAACTTGTTCCGCAAATACAAATCGTAAGACAGGATTTTCTGAAAAGTTTTTATTTCGACTTTGGTTTGCAATATTCGGTCAAATTCAAAAAAACAGAGTTTTCGGCCGGAGCTGTTTATAGTCCGCGCCAGAACCTGGAATCGATGCATATCATCAATGTTTACGACGCCAGTTATACCCTGATCAGGGGCGAAACTTACGACACTGATTACCTGGTAATGCCCGAATCTTATGGTTTAGGTCTCGGAATAAGAAAAACTGACAGGTTGCAAATTTTGTTCGATTATAATTTCCAGAAATGGTCAGATGCTGAATATCCCAATCAAAAAGATCAGTTTGAAGATTTGCACCGCGTTTCGTTGGGATCGGAGTTTAAACCGTGGGAATCCCGTGTAATGAACAGGTGGTATCAGAATTGGACTTACCGTGTGGGAGTTAATTACCAGATGTCGTACCTGAAAATCGGGAATGAGTTGATTGATGATAAAAGCATCAGTTTTGGGGCAGGTATTCCGCTTCCGGGAAAAATTTCAAATTTCGACTGGAGTATTCGCATGGGGCAAAATGGCACAAAAGCCGGAGGTTTGGCTCGTGAAAACTATGTTTTGTTTCAGATGGGTTTCAGTTTGAATGAATTAGCATTTATAAAACGGAAATTCGATTAAAAATATTTGTGAAGTTTTCCATGGGTTTCGTTCAATTACAGTCATAACAGATATTTCCTCAATTACCCATTTACTCAATCACTCACTAACTGTAAAACAATCAGATTCTCATTTCATCAAGCTGATTCATAAAAATGCCCTTGTAACTTTCGCCAATCGGGATATAACGGTCGTTAATCAAAACCTGGGTTTTGTTGATGGCTTTAATGTGCTCAAGGCCAACGATGTAAGATTTATGAATTCTTGAAAACCTTTTTGCCGGAAGATTCTGCTGAAGTTTTTTCAGGGAGTTCAGCGTAATAATAGGTTTAGTATTCTGTGAAGTGAATATTTTAATATAATCTTTCAATCCTTCGATATAAAGAATATTGTCAAGTTTAACCACAAGTGTCTGGTAATCTGTTTTTACCATAACAATCTCGTTGTTTTGAACCTGTGTTTCATCAGTTTCCCTGATATTTGCATTCAGAATCTCTGCATTTATCTGGTTTCTGTTCAGTAATAACTTGTACATAACCGCTTTGTTGGCCGCTTTCAAAAAACGGTCGTAAGTAAATGGTTTTAACAAATAATCAAGGGCATTCAGATTAAAACCTTCGATTGCCAGCGATGCATTCGAAGAAAAGAATATGAAAAGCGGTTTATTGTCGAGACTTTTTATAAAATCAATTCCCGTGATTCGGGGCAAATCGGTATCAAGAAATATAAGGTCGATTTTTCGAAACTGAAGATATTCGAATGCTTCGAAAACCGAATTACAGGTTGCCACAAGTTCAAGAAAAGGCAACGTGTTGATGTATTCAACAATACTGTTCTGATCAGTTTGTTTCTTTATAACGAGACATTTCATAATTTTTGTTTCAGTGATTCATTGAGGTATATCAGATGATTAATTTACCTGATTAGTTTACAGCCAAGGTGCATATAACCATAAAAAAAATGGTTTAAAAATCGTTAAAAGAATTTCATTTAAGTTTAAAGTTTAATAAATGAGCAAATTAGCTGTTTGAGGATGATTATTAAATTTGCAGAAAAATTTTAAGAGTGGCACGATACAAACTTACCATTGAATACGAAGGAACCCGTTATGCCGGCTGGCAATTGCAAAAAGGTGCAAAGTCGGTGCAGGGTACTATTCTCGATGCCTGCAAATTGATTTTCCCGGGCGAAAAAATTGAAGTTTATGGCGCAGGCCGAACCGATCAGGGCGTTCATGCATTGGCGCAGGTAGCTCATCTCGATGTTAACAGGAGCGTGAACCTGCTCAAACTGAAATTTCAGCTTAACGATAATTTGCCGTCTGATATTATTGTAAAAAATGTGGAGCAGGTTTCGCCTAAATTTCATGCCCGATACGATGCGGTGCACCGCAGCTATTTGTACCAGATTTCGAAACGTCCCACAGCTTTTGGCAAAAAAATGGTCTGGTGGGTAAAAGACCCGCTTGACATCGATAAAATGAAACTGGTGGCTGTGCTGTTTACAGGCATGAAGGATTTTAAAAACTTTGCCGAAAAGTCAGATGAAGACAAATCAACGCTGGTAGAAATCAGCAAAATTGAAATCGTTGAAACCGGTGATTTGTTACTGATCCGTGTTTCGGGCAGCCATTTTTTATGGAAGCAGGTTCGCCGGATGGTAGGGGTGATGGTGGAAGCCGGACGGGGAAAACTCAGCACCGGCGAAATAGAGGCCATTTTTACCCGACCTTCAGAAATTGTTGCAAAATTGACTGCGCCGCCTTCGGGCCTTTATCTTGAAAAGGTTTGTTATGCAGGCGATAATCTGCCGGAAGATTTGTTGCCGGTGATAAGGGTCGAATAAGTTTCATATAATAAAATTTCTGGTTATTAACATATTTCATTTGCTGATAATCTGGTTGAAATACTGGCTGTTTAAAACCAATTGATCTGAATTCAAAGGTTAATCAGGCAAATTATTATCTTTCGCCAACAAAACAGAGCAATGGCAAAGTTTCCACAATATCTGCAACCTGATGCAATGGACTGCGGACCAACCTGTCTGCGGATCGTGGCTAAGTATTTCGGGCGGCACTATAACCTGGAAACACTGCGCAATCTTACCTGGAAAACCCGCGAAGGCGTTTCATTGCTGACAATCAGCGATGCAGCAGAAAAAATCGGTTTCAGAACACAGGGCGTCAGGTTAACCATTGACAAACTTCCGGAAATACCACTGCCTGCCATTCTGCACTGGAACCAGAATCATTTTGTTGTTCTTTATAAAATAAAAAGAACCCGAAAAGGAGCAGTCTATTTTATTTCAGATCCGGCTCACGGTTTGGTTGAATACAACGAAAAGGACTTTCTGAAAAGCTGGGCTTCGACATCTCAAAACGATCTGCCGGCCGGAATTGCACTTTTACTTCAGCCAACCGCCGAATTTTACAAAGAAGAAGGTGAGACGGTGAACCGAACAGGGTTCAGATACCTGTTTTCCTATTTAAAACCCTATCGGAAACTGATCACTCAGTTGATGCTGGGCTTTCTGACAGGCAGTTTGCTGAGCCTGATTTTCCCTTTTCTGACACAGGCAATTGTCGATGTGGGTATTTCAACCAATAACCTGAATTTTATTGTGCTGGTTTTGGTGGCGCAACTGGTGCTGGCGATCAGCCAGACGGCTGTTGGTTTTATCCGGAGCTGGATCATGTTGCACACAAGTACGCGGGTAAGTATTTCGCTGATTTCCGATTTTCTGATCAAATTGATGAAACTGCCAATCAGGTTTTTCGACACAAAACTGATTGGCGACCTGCGTCAGCGTATTGACGACAACCAGCGCATCCAGTCGTTTCTTACCGGAAACCTGATCAGTATGTCGTTTGGTATCTTTATCTTCATCATTTACAGTTTTGTGATGGCCTATTACGATTGGACCATCTTGCTGATTTTTTACATCGGCAGTGCGTTGTATGTGGGTTGGATTTTGTTGTTCCTTAAAAAACGAAAGGAAATAGATTATAAACGTTTCAGTGTTTCCGCAGCCAATCAGAGTAATGTTTACCAGTTGATTACCGGTATGCAGGAAATCAAGCTCAATAATTGCGAGAAACAGAAACGGTGGGAGTGGGAACGAATTCAGGCAAGGCTTTTCAAAGTAAGTGTGAAAGGTTTGATGTTGCAGCAAAATCAAATGGCTGGTTCAACGCTGATTAACCAGGCAAAAAACATCCTCATTTCTTTTATTGCCGCCAAAGCAGTGATTGAAGGAAACATGACTTTGGGTATGATGATGGCTGTACAATATATAATAGGTCAGTTAAACAGTCCGATTAATGAATTCATCGGTTTTATCCAGGCCGGACAGGATGCCAAAATCAGTTTGGAACGTTTAGGTGAAATTCATAAAAACGAAGAGGAAGAACAAGCCGGCGTTGTTACATTTGATGAACTTCCGGCAAAAAGAGATATTACCATTTCAAATCTTTCATTTCATTATGAAGGACCAAAGTCGCCGCGTGTTATAAACAATATCAGTCTTGTGATTCCTGAGAAAAAAGTAACCGCCATTGTTGGTGCCAGCGGCAGTGGAAAAACAACACTGATAAAACTGCTGCTCGGTTTTTATCCGCCGGCGGAAGGGAAAATTGAGGTGGACAATGTTAATCTGAACAGTCTGAATATGGAAATGTGGCGGCAAAACTGCGGAACCGTAATGCAGGATGGCTTTATTTTTTCGGATACCATTGCCAATAATATTGCAATCGGGGTTGATGTTCCCGACAAGGCAAAACTGGCACAGGCTGTGAAAGTGGCCAATATTGATGATTTTATCGAAAGTCTGCCGTTGAGATACAATACTAAAATAGGGCAGGAAGGTTCAGGTTTGAGCCAGGGACAAAAACAACGCATTCTGATTGCCCGTGCGGTTTATAAAAATCCGGAGTTTTTGTTTTTCGATGAAGCAACCAACTCCCTGGATGCCAATAACGAAAAAGTGATTCTTGAAAACCTGAACAGCTTTTTTGAGGGGAAAACGGTGATTACAGTAGCTCACCGGTTAAGTACCGTAAAAAGTGCACACCAGATTGTGGTATTGGATAAAGGCGAAGTTGTGGAGTTGGGAACACACGAGGAGCTTACAAAAAAGAAAGGTGCTTATTACCAACTCGTAAAAAATCAGTTGGAATTGGGGAATTGAAAAATTGCCAAACTGATAAACTGATAAATTGAAGTATTGTCAAACTTAAAATGGGAAATAATGGATAAGAAATATTTAACGCTGGACAATGTGAGCAGTTACAAGAAGTCGTTTGACTTATCAAACGAAATTTGGTTTATTGCAGTTAAATGGGATTATTTCTCAAAAGATACAGTCGGAAAACAGTTGGTTAGAGCAGCAGACTCAGTATCTGCTAATATTGCTGAAGGTTTTGGACGATATTCAAAAAAGGATAAAATTAAATTTTACAGAATAAGTATTGGCTCATTGGAAGAATCGTGTGATTGGATAAACAAAGCTTTTGCAAGGGAACTGTTAACTGAACAACAAAAAAATACCTTTCTTAATAGTTTTTTAAACCTTAAAAAAGAAATTTACCAACTAATTAACTTCACTCAATCACGATTGAAAATTTGATACAACAACAGTTTAGCATTTAACAATTTAACAGTTTTTCAATTGCGACCTGAAGATAAAATAGAATTACGTTCCGACGAGGTCCAGGAAATCATGGGAACACCACCCAGTTGGATCATCCGAAGGGGGATTACTATTATATTAATGGTAATATTGGTTCTGCTGGCAGGAAGCTGGTTTTATAAATACCCTGATATTATTGTTGCCCGGGTAATAGTTCTCTCTGAAAATCCCCCGGTTTCGGTAGTATCCCGTTCAAATGGGAAACTGGTGAATATTTTTATAGCTGATAAACAAAAAGTGGAGGCTGGACAGTTGTTGGGAATTATCGAGAATCCGGCTGATTATCGGGATGTATATCATCTGATTTCGGTGTTGGATTCTGTTCAGCCGCTTTTTAATGACCCGCATCGGTTTAACGAGCTGGTTTTAGACGAGCATTACAGTCTGGGTGAAAATCATAACTATTATTCTGCGTGGGCAACGCAGTTAAGAGAATACCAGACTTTTCTGAATTTTAATACCATCAGCCAGCGAACACTGACACTTGAAAAACAGGTTGTCGACTACCATAATTATATAGAAAAGCTGCGTCAAAAAATTGCAGTGCTTAACAAGGATTATATTCTTGCTACCAGTCAGTTTAAACGTGATTCTGCATTGCACGCCAGGAAAGTGATGTCGGACGTCGATTTCGAGAAATCAGAAGCTGCCATGTTGAAACAGAAGTATTCATATGAAAACGCGATGACCGACCTGGCCAGCACACAGATGAGCCTGAACCAGATAAAACAACAGATTCAGGAACAGAAAGTGTTGAATTCAGAGACAGAAAATAAACTGATTGCCGGATTAAAAGAGAAATATGAAAATCTTGTCAGCCAGCTGAAGTTATGGGAACAAACTTATGTACTGAAAACTCCGATTGCAGGACAGGTTACGTTTACCAATTTCTGGAGCGAAAACCAGTTTGTAGCAATAGGGAATGTGGTTTTTACGGTTGTACCTTTTGATGAACAGAAAATAATTGGCAAGGCGACAGTTCCGCTTGCAGGCGCCGGAAAAGTACAGATCGGACAGCGGGTGAATATCAAATTAGATAATTTTCCACACATGGAATTTGGATTGTTGGAAGGAAAAGTCTCTAATATTTCTATGGTTCCGGTTGCTACCGAGAAAGGTGGATACTATTCAGCCGAAATTGAATTAAGGAACAAACTTGTAACGAATTACAACAAAGAACTCCCATTTAACCAGGAAATGCAGGGTAACGCCGAAATAATTACAAAAGACCGTCGTTTAATCGAAAGATTGGTCGAACCATTGGTATCAATCTTCAGAGAAAGATTTTAGAAAGAGCTTCGGGTTTCGGTTTCGCAAATGAAATCCAGCATCTGTTTATCGGGGATCCCCGCCTGAACGAATTCAGTCGGGCAGGCAGTATTCCGATTCAAAATCATCCACCCTCTATTTATCCCTCTATTTCAACTTCTTCAATTTTAATTTTTAAGAAAAAAAAGTAAAAATATTATTGTTCTTCAATAAGAAATTGTACTTTTGCGCA
>ERZ1645187.5259-NODE-5259-length-10141-cov-6.480765_pt1 | contig 10141 bp, 10 predicted proteins | sample MGYA00575352_ERZ1645187 | MGnify/ENA primary metagenome ERZ1645187 (study PRJEB40837, sample SAMN11349314) | freshwater sediment metagenome | isolation source: river sediment | host: Sediment | place: India: Wazaribad , New Delhi | collected 2017-02-21 ...
GTATATTGCCCCTGACCCGTTAACAATAGGAGGTTTCATGAAAAAATTCGTCATCTTTGTGTTTCTCTTAGCTTTGGTTTTAGCCGTTTCAGGAACTATTTTCGCCAACGGTTTCAACCTCAACGGTGTCGGAGCCAAGGCTATTGGAATGGGGGGCGCCTTCATCGGAATGGCCGACGATTTCTCCGCCGTCTATTGGAACCCCGCGGGGCTTACCCAGCTGGACCGTCCCACCCTTACTCTCTTCCAGATGAACCTTCTGGAGAGAGGAAAGTTCTCTTTCACCCCCACGGGGACGGACACGAAGACCGATCTGCTCTTTTACCCTTCCGGAGCCATCGGCTTCATCACCCCCCTCTCTTCCCGGGTGACCGCCGGAATCGTGGCCTATGTGCCCTCCGGCTTGGGAACGAAGTGGAACGGGGACGATCTTGTCGGGTATCCGGGAGTCAAGAGCACCGCCCAGTGGGAGAGCCAAGTCGCCGTCATCACCCTCTCGCCGGTGATCGCCTACAAGGTTGCCGAGGGAGTCTCCCTAGGCGCCTCTCTGAACATCAACTACGGTCTGATCAAGCTGAAACGTCCGGCGGTAGGCCAATACAGTGAGAAGTCCGACGACATCGGAATCAACGCCACCTTCGGCTTACACCTCAGGCCCACCTCCAGGCTCGGGATGGGGATCACTTGGAAGACACCGACCAAGTTCACCTTCACCGGTGACGCCACCATGTCCGGCGCCTCTCTCTACCGCCTCTCCACCGAAGCCGAGATCACCAGAAAAGGCAGCTGGCCGGCTTGGATCGGCTTCGGGCTCTCCTACAAGTTCTCAGACCGCTTCACGGTCAACGCCGACGCCCAGTACTCCCGCTGGAAGGTCATAGACTCGATCCCCGCCACCTTCGACGATCCGCTCTGGAACACCTACTTCGGGAAGGCCACCCACCTGAACTTCGACTGGAACAGCAAGGTTCAACTCCGGGCCGGTTTCGAATACAAAGCCACCGAAAACCTCTCCATTCGCGGCGGCTACTACTACGATCCCACGCCGGGCCCCATCTCGACGCTGAACATCCTTCTACCCCAGATGACATACAACACCTTCACCTTCGGTTTCGGTTATACCAAGGGCCCTTTTACACTGGACCTCTGCATGGAGTACCTTGACGGCGGCAAGAGGGAGTTGGCCGTCTCCGAGGCCGCCACAGGCGGTATGCCCGGGACAAGCGAAGTCGACATCTACGTTCCCAACTTCAGCCTGACCTACCGGTTCTAAACTATCAGCCCAGAGGGGGGAGAACCCCTCCCCCCTTTACCTCTCCCACCGGATATGGTAGTGATTCCCCTTCGGAGGAGAGATGTTGAAAAAAAACCTCACTTTCCTTTTCGTCTTCGCCTTGTCAACCCTCTGTTTCGCCCTTCCACAGACCTACCGCAAGGCGAAAGAGGGCCTTCCCCACCCGCTCTCTGAGCTGATCAAGGAGCTACCGCCCCTCCCGCTGGTCGTCTTCTTGGGGGAGCAACACGACCATGGCTTCGCCCACCGGATCGAGGAGGAGCTCCTTCGACTTCTCGAGAGGGAGTACCCCGGAAGGGTCGCCCTCTCCTTGGAGATGTTCGAGAGAGACGTCCAAGAGGATCTTGACCGTTACCTCTCCGGGGAGATCCCAGAGGAGGAGTTTTTACGCCTCTGCCGTCCTTGGCCCAACTACGAGAGGGACTACCGCCCCTTGATCCTCTTCGCCAAAGAGAGGGGGATTCCCGTCTCCGCCTCCAACGTTCCCCGCCCTTTGGCCTCCAGAATCGCCAGGCAAGGAGAAGAGGCCTTCTCCCGCCTCTCCACCGACGAGAAGAGATGGGCCGCCTCGCGCCTGCAACACGACTTCCCCTCCTACAGGGAGAGGTTCCTCAAGACCCTCGTGGATATTCCTTCGGCCATGATGAAGGCTGGAGGTCCCGGCATGGAAGAGAGGCTCTACTTGGCCCAATGTCTCAAGGATTCCACCATGGCCGAGAGCCTGCAAGCCCTGCACAAGCGTTTCCCCCAGAGGGTCATCCTCCATGTCAACGGTTCCTTCCACTCCGACTACCACCAGGGAACCCCGGGAGCGCTTCAGACCCTGGAACCCGCTCTCGCCACGGTGGTCATCAAGGTCTTCCCCCCGGAGACACCGACCTTAGAGGCTGAGGCGTTCGTCAAGGAGGGGACACTGGGGGAGATCTTCTTCCAGGAACCGAGGGCTTCCCAACCGAACAGTACCGGAGAGGGCGCGGCACCCAGGGAGTAAGAGCCTCGCCGAAACCTTCGCTCAGTCGGCCTTGATGTTGAACTTCAGTTCCGCGTCAGTCCTTCGCAGGTAGAGGGGTTTGAGGTGGGAGGGGGCGAAGGTCTTCCCCCTTCGGAAGACCTCTTCGCTCAGGGCGGCCACCTCCCGGGAGAGGAAGAGCTCCTCCCCGTAGAGGCTGTACCTGGAAGAATCGATGAGCTCCCTGTAGAGGGGGACACCGTTGCCGATGAAGAGCGAACCCTGGGGAGCCCTCTCGATGACCTTTCCAGGGGGGTAGGAGCCAGGAAGAAGCCTTCCTTCGCCGGGTAGGGAGATCTCGGAGAAGACCTGCCTCTTCTTGGCGTCGACGAAGGGAATCACCGTTCCCTTGTGAAAGGAGGCTTTTCGTCTCAGGGCGTCGAAGAGGGTCACCGGGACCAGAGGAATCTTCAACCCCAGGGCGAGGCCCTTGGCCACGGCCATTCCCACCCGGGTTCCCGTGAAGGAGCCTGGACCGATGACGATTCCTATGTAGGTGAGGTTCTGCAGAGAGCTCTCCCCGAAGAGCTCCATCTGGGAGAGAAGGGGCGTGACAAGCTCGGAGTAGCTCCGGATCATCCTGAAGTGAGCGGAGAAGAGAGTCTTAACGCCCTCTTGGTAGAGTCCGAGGGAGCCGTTCTCGGTGGTGGTGTCCAGAACAAGGTAGTTCATGATCCTTTCAGTTCCTGGAGCGAGGATAGCACAAAGAGGAGGAGAAGGAAAGGCAACGAAAAGGCCAGGGAGTAGGGCCAGGGGGGAAAGAGGCCGAAGCCGAGGAGGTGGCGGGAGAAGGAGAGAAGCGAGAGGAAGAGCCCCGCCGCCATGACCAGTTTCCCTGTTCTGGGAAGCCTCAGCCGGGGAAAGAGGAGGGCCGCCAGGGCCGGAAGGAAGAGGGCCTCGGCCATGACCTCCGAGGCCAGGCCCAGTGTCGTCAGGATCGAGGGGACCCTCAGGGCCACCAGGACCGAGGACCAGGCCACCAGGAAGGAGTTCACCCCCGGCGAAAAGGGGGAAAGGTGAGAGAGGGAGAGGGAGGCCGTATTCACCATGGTGTCCATGGTGGAGATCAGGGCCGACAGGAAGAGCACGAAAAGCAGGAGCCTACCGGAGAGGGGAAGGGTCAAGGCGAGGAGGGATCCTCCGGAGACCATCCCCAGGACCATCACCACCGCGAAGAAGAGAGCCAGAAAGAGAGCGGCCCCGAGCAACCCTCCGTAGGCCTCCCGGTTGTTCTCGGCGGCTCTCACCCTCTGGAGGGAGATGGGAGAGACCGTCCAGGCGAGGGTGAGGGAGAGGAAGATCAGGAGGGTCTCCACCGTGGGAGAAGGGCCTGGAAGGGAAGCCAGAGCCCTCCAGGATTCCCGGGAGGCACCGCCCAGGGTGATCCCGGCCAGGCCGAGAATCGACAAGACCAGAAAGAAGAGTTGAAACCGGTTCACCTTGACAAGGGAGCCTAAACCTCTGAGGGCCGTATAGAGGGAGACCACCGTGGCGACCACCAGGAGGAAGAGGGGTCCCGGAACCTTCAGGAAGCTCTCCCCCACCTTCGCCAAGGCGACTCCCTGGGAGGAGAGGGCCAAAACCAGGTACCAGAGGGAGACCACCGAGGCGAAACGGGCCGCTCCCTTCCCGTAGGACCTCTCCAGCAGGTCTTCCAGGGAGAGAAGACCGGTGGCGGCGAAGGGGCGGCGGATGAGGACCAGCAGGAGAAGTGCAGCCAATGTCGGCAGGGGCATCACGTAAAGGGCCTGCCACCCCTGTTTGGCCGCTCTTTCCGAGAGCATGAGCAAGGCCGCGGCCCCAATCCAAGAGGCGGAGAAGGTAAAGAAGACTTGCCTGCCCGAAAGCTTGAGGTTGGCGAAGAAGAAACCCTTGTTGTCCTTCTGGGGCTTTTCCCTGAGGGAGAGGACCAGGAGGAGAAGGAGAAAGCCGACGGCGATTGCCCTCAGCAGGAGCGTCTCATACACGGCTGTCCTCTTGCTTCCCCTCCTTTCCGGAACGGGTGGACTCGACGAGGACAATTCCCCCGAAGACCGCCGCGAGCCCCACAAAGAAGGGAACCGTCAGACGTTCGCTCAGGAAGAAACAACCGAAGAGGATGCTGAAGAAGATCTGCGCCGAGTTCAGGAGGGAGGCCACCGTGGGCGTGACCCTTCGCAGGCCCTGGAAGTAGAACCAGTAGGGGATGACCGTGCAGAAGAGGGCCATGTAGAGGGAGAGGAGGTAGAAGAGGGGCTCCCGAGGGAAGTGGGACCAGGGGAAGATCGGGGCGACGAAGAGGAAGGTGACCGCGTTGAGGGGGACCAGAAGGCTGGCCTGGCTCCACTTCTGGGAGAGGCCCTTGGAGATGAGGATGAAGACACTCCAGAGAAGGGGGGCCATGACGAGGAAGATGTCCGCGGGATGAAAGGCCCACCTCCCCCTCCCTCCCCCTTCCACCAGGACCATCCCGCCGAAGGCGAGGGCGATTCCCAGAAGGGCCGGCCACCGGAGCCTCTCTTTCAGGAAGAGGGCGGAGAGGAGAGCCACGAAGATCACCGAGGTGTTCAAGAGAACCGCCGCCTGGTTGGCGGGAGCCTCCCTCTGACCGAGGAACTGGAAGATGAAGCCCCCGGCGTTGCAGAGGCCCCAGAACCAGACCCTCTTCTGGGAGAGGAGGGAACGGGCCGTGGAGGGCTTGAGGAAGAAGAGGCTAAGAAGGGCCGCCATGGAGAGGCGGGCCCAGAGAAAGCCCAGAGAGTCGTAACCGTGGAGGAGTCCCAGCTTCACAACCGGTATCGACGATCCCCAGAGGGCGGCGGCGACGATTAAATAGAAGTATGCTTTTCTCATCTCTCTCCTAAAAGGGGGGATTCTCTACTTTTTCAAACGGGCGAGGACATCCCTCCGGTAGTCTGTGCCGTCCACTTCGACGAGACGGGCCATGTCGAAGAGCCTCGACCTGAGACGGTAACCGATTCTCTCCTCCAGGCTCTCCTCCTCCCCTCCCCGCTTGATCTCCTCCCGGTCGAAGGTAAAGCCCCCCCTCTCCTTGACCCCACCGTAGTTGGTCGTGAAGAGGGTCACCTTTTTCCGGTTGTAGCGCTGGTTGATGATCTGGGAGATCAGGTCTTCGGTCCAGTCGCTGATCCTGTGGCTCCCCAGATCGTCCAGAAGGAGGACCTCCACGGAGACCGCTTCGCGGATCACCTTCTCAGGCCCCTCTCGATCGCCGATTCTGGCCTGGGCCCGGGTGATCAGGTCCCTGGTATCCGCGAAGAGCCCCGAGACACGGCGGGTCTCCACCAGGCCGCGGAGGACGGCGGTAGCCAGGTGGGTCTTGCCCACGCCGGCGGGTCCCTGGAAGAGAAGGCCTCCAGAACCGGCGGGGTAGTTTTCCACAAAGGTTCGGGCTACGTAACAGGCCTTTCTCTGAGATTCGTTCCTCGGTTTAAAGCTCTCGATGGAGCAGGCCTTGTAGAGTTCCGGGATCCGGGCCGCCTTAAGCTTCTGAGCCAACCAGTCGCTTCGGGAGCAATCGCAGGGTTCGGCCCCCTCACGGTCTCCGAAAACCTGGATGATCCAACCGGTTCCATGGCATTTGGGGCAGGTTCTCTCGCTCTTTTCCATCAGTTCAGACTCCTCGCTATGGTCTTGCGCAAGAAGAGGCCCCGAATCTTGTTCAAGCCGCTCTTCTCTATCTGCCTCACCCTCTCCCGGGAGAAGCCCAGCCTTCGTCCGATCTCCGCCATGTTCAGAGGCTTTCCCCCACCTAGGCCGAAACGGAGGGCCAAAACATCCCTCTCGTTGTCGTTGAGCTTCGAGAAGGTCTCCCGGATCTCCATGAGCAGGATTCTCGTGACAGCTTCGTCGCCTGTGCAGGAATCCTCGCTCTGGGAGAGAGAGTCCCCGAACTGGATCGAGTTGTCCGGAGTCATCGGAGCGTTGATGGAGATCTGGTTCCCTAGAACCGCCTCGATCCCCTCCAGCCTGTTGAGAGTGATCTTCAGCCTCTCCGCCCTCTCCCGGGAGGTGAGGAAGAGGCCGGTCTCCCTCTCCTCGGCCCGAAGCTTCATGTACTTGACGATCAGGTTCACGACTTTGATGGGAAGGTTGAAAAAGCCGGTCTGTTCGGCGACGGCGATCTCCGTCATCTGACGGACCCACCAGACCGCGTAAGAGATGAAGCGGAGGTCCTTGGAGAGATCGAACCTCTTGGCCGCCTCCATAAGACCCAGGAAGCCCTCGTGGATAAGATCTTCCAAGGGGATTCCGCTCCGCTGGTACCTCTTCTTCGTGAAGGAGATCACGAAGCGGGCGTTGGCCATGATGAGCCGTTCCAGGGCGCGCTGATCGTTCTTCTCCTGGAAACGGCGGATCAGTTCGTGCTCCTCCCCCTTGGTGAGGGGGGGGTGGTTCCCCTCTAGGTAGCGTAGCCAGAGGGGTGTCTTAGGTCTCTTGGGGTTTGTGGCCATCGGGTTTCACACGGATGATCTTGGTGGACACAGAGCGAACGATCGCGTCCCGACGGTTGGTGAACTCCTCCTCTCTCCCCTTGTAGAACTCCTCACGGACATACTCCAGGAATTGGTTGATCTCGTCCTGAAGGGTCTCCAGACGGTCTTTCATCTGGAGGATAATATCGATTCCCGCCAGGTTGACCCCCATCTCCCGGGTCAGGTTGAGGATCGTCTCCAGCTTCTTGATATCCTCTTCCGTATAGATACGGGTGTTCCCTTCGGTCCTGGAGGGTTTCAAAAGCCCCTCTCTCTCGTAGAGCCTCAGGGTCTGGGGGTGGATGTCGTACATCTGGGAGATGGCCGAAATCATGTAGTACTTCTTTCTCTCCCCACCCTTGCTCTTATCGCTCTTTCGCGGCATTTTCTCCTCCTTAAACGGGAAGATCCTTGCGGGGATCGAAACGGGTCAGACGGTCGATCTCCTTCAAACACTCCCGGACCTTCAGATCATCGGTGGGCGGGGGGACGATCTGAACCTTCACGAGCTGATCCCCTCTTCCGGCCGCCGCGGTCACCCCACGCCCCTTCATCCGGAAGACCTGTCCGGAGCGCGTTCCCGGAGGAATCTTCATGAGGGCGGGACCGTCGATGGTGGGAATCTCAATCTTCGCTCCCAGGGCGGCTTCGGTCACCGTCACAGGAAGGGTCACCTCGATGTTGTTCCCCTCCCGTTTGAAGAACTTGTGGGCCTGGATGTTCACGGTGATGTAGAGGTCCCCCGCCTCTCCACCGCGAACGCCGGCGTTTCCCTTGCCGCCCAGGCGGAGTCTCATCCCCTGGGGGACCCCGGCAGGAATCTTCACTTTGATCGTTTCGGTGACCTCACTTCTCCCCTCGCCTTGGCAGGAAGAACAGGGTGTTCCCGGGAGGTACCCTTGGCCTCCGCACTTGGTACAGGGCGCCGAAAACTTCAGGTGGGCCTTCTGCTTGAAGACCTTCCCGGTTCCATTGCACTCGGGGCAGGTCGTCCGGGAGGAGGAGGTCACTCCCTTCCCTCCACAGCGGGAACATAGCTTCTTCCTCTGGACCATCACCTTGGTCTCCATCCCCCGGACCGCCTCCTCGAACTCGAGGGTGATGTTGTAGTAGAGGTCCTCCCCTCTCTGGGGGGTATCCCTCCTCTCCCAACGGGAGCGGGAGGAGGAGAAGAGGTTTTCGAAGATGTCGGCGAAGGAGGTGTCCCCGACGCTCCCGAAATCGAAGCCTTCGAACCCGCCGTCACCCCTACGGGTCGACCCTCCGGAAGAGGGCCCGGAGAAGTCTCCTACGAAGCCGTAACTGTCGTACTGTTCCCTCTTCTTGGGATCCGAAAGCACATCGTAGGCCTCCTGAACCTCCTTGAACTTCTGCTCCGCCCGGGCGTCCCCGGGGTTGAGATCGGGGTGGTACTTTCTGGCAAGTTTCCGATAGGCCTTCTTGATCTCCGTCGATGAGGCCTTCTTGGTGACCCCCAACATCTCGTAGTAGTCTTTCCCGTTCATCCCTCTGCCTCCGAAGGAAAGAGGATAATATATTAGCCTTGTTATGTCAAGTCTATTACATTACCAGACTCACTTAATCTCGTTTTCCCGGCTCGAGAACTTCACCTTTCCATGCTATACTCTCCCCTTCGGGAGGCGATCATGAAGAAACTTCCTCTCCACAGGAACGTCTGGACCGTCGGCTTCACGAGTTTTTTTACCGACATCTCCAGCGAGATGATCATCAACACCCTTCCCCTCTTTCTCTCCCAAACCTTGAAGGTGAAGGCGAACACCATCGGCCTGATCGAAGGGGTGGCCGAATCGACGGCGAGCCTTCTGAAGATCTTCTCAGGGTGGCTCTCCGACAGGCTGAGAATGCGTAAGGGACTTGCCCTTCTCGGGTACACCCTCTCCGCTCTCTCCAAGCCCTTCTTCCTCGGCGCTGACCATTGGTTGACCGCCGCCTTCGCCCGCTGGGGAGACCGAGTCGGAAAGGGGATCCGCACCGCTCCCCGGGACGCCCTGGTCGCCGACTCCATCCCTCCCCAATCCCGTGGGTTGGCCTTCGGCTTCCACAGGGCCATGGACACCGCAGGGGCCTTCGTCGGTCTCGCGGTCGCCTTGGGGCTTATCTGGCGGCTCCAGGGAGCCTCGGTCGACCTGAAGGCGACCACCTTCCGAACCCTCGTTCTCGTCAGCCTCGTACCGGCTTTCCTCGCCGTTCTGGTTCTCCTCCTGGGGGCCAGAGACGTGAAGATTGAAGGAGGAGGAGAGCGACCCAAGTTCGGGTTCCGGGGTCTGGGAAAGGAGTTCCTCTTCTTCCTCATGGTGGTGGGAATCTTCGAACTGGGGAACTCCTCGGACGCCTTCCTCGTTCTTCGGCTCCAGAACCTCGGCCTCTCGGTGACAGGGATCATGGCCACCCTCATCGGCTTCAACTTCCTCTACACCCTCGTCTCCACACCGGCAGGGATCCTCTCGGACCGAATCGGGAGGAAGAGGGTTCTCTGCGGCGGTTTTCTCCTCTACATCATCGTTTACGCCGGTTTCGCCCTCTCCGACAAGGCTCTTCCGGCGGTCATCTTTTACCTTCTCTACGGCCTCTACTACGGCCTGACCTACGGTACCGCCAAGGCGCTGGTCGCAGACGCGGTGGAACCGCGTCTGCGGGGAATCGCCTTCGGAACCTACAACGCCATACTCGGTCTCTCGGATCTGCCGGCCTCCCTTCTGGCGGGAGTCCTCTGGAGCGGCCTGGGCCCTTGGAAAGGCTTCGGCCCTCGGGCGCCCTTCCTCTTCGGCGCCTTGACGGCCTTCATCGCCCTGGTTCTCCTACTCTCGTGGAAGCCCCAGAAGCAAGAGAAGAACCTTTGAGGAGAGCCCTCCGATAGCCCACAGGGAGTCGGGGAGACGGCATCGTGGTTTCTGGTTTCGACCACCCTTCCTCTACCGAAACCACCCAAACAGAGGGGAGTGTCCCCTGTTATTCTAACCGCGAAAGGCGCGAAAACCGCGAACAAAAAAGGAAGTGCCTCAGGAAGCCTCTCATCCACTCTCAGAAAGGTCTGCCGAAAGGGATCTGCCCTAAATCCCGGGCAACAGGAGTGTTTTCTCTCTCTCCCATCCTACCACCGGTGGTTGCGCAAAACCTGCGAAAGTTTGTATTGGTTTGCTTCTCCATGTTCGCGTCGTTCGCGTTGTTCGCGGTTCATGATTCTAAACCGGAGTGTTCATTGAAAATTTCACCGCGAAAGGCGCGAAAACCGCGAACAAAAAAGGGAGGGACCAAGGAGAGCTTTCACCATCCCTCAAGAGAGGGAACGAGAGCCGTGAAGGAAGAAGAGGCCCTCGTTCGTACTGTTCGCGTTGTTCGCGG
>ERZ1645187.5262-NODE-5262-length-10138-cov-23.438758_pt1 | contig 10138 bp, 12 predicted proteins | sample MGYA00575352_ERZ1645187 | MGnify/ENA primary metagenome ERZ1645187 (study PRJEB40837, sample SAMN11349314) | freshwater sediment metagenome | isolation source: river sediment | host: Sediment | place: India: Wazaribad , New Delhi | collected 2017-02-21 ...
TGCGGTCGAGCAGCTCGTCGTCGGTGAGGTCGCCGGTGGCGATGAGGCGGATGCCGGATTTGTCGAGGCCGCGTTCGACGAACTGCTTCATGAACTGAGCGCCGACGCCGGACGGCACGAAGACCAGCACGGCGTCCGGCGCGGCGTCGGCGGCACGCTGCAGGAAGGGCGAGAAGTCGGGGTTCTGCAACGGCACGCGCATGTTCTCGACGGTGCCGCCGGCCTCCTTGAAGGTCTGCGAGAACCACTTCTCGACGTCGTGGCCGGGACCGTAGTCGGAGACGATGGTGACCACCTTCTTCATCCCGTTGCGGGCGGCCCAGGTGCCGAAGGGACCGGCGATCTGCGGCACAACCTGCGAGGTGCGGACGATGAAGGGCGAGCGCTCGGTGATGATCGAGGTGGCCGCCGCCATGACGACCATCGGGGTCCGGCCCTGGGTTGCGACCGGTGCGGCGGCGAGCGCCAACGGCGTCAGGCCGAAGCCAGCGATGGCGGAGACCCGGTCGTTGACGATCAACTCCTGGGCGAGGCGTTTGGTGACGTCGGGCACGCCGCCGTCGTCCTTGACGACGAGTTCGACCCGGCGGCCGGCGACCATGCCGCCGTTCTGCCGGTTGTAGAGCTCGGCGGCGGCGACGATCTCCTTGCCGGTCGAGGTGAAGGGACCGGTGAGCGGCAGGATCAGGCCGATCTTGACGGGATCCTCGGCGCGGCTCGGCGGGGCGGTGACCGAGAGCGCCAGCGCGGCGACGCCGGCGGCGAGAAGAATGCGGCGGTTCATGATGTCCTCCCTTTTCGTTTCTTCGTCGATGGGTGCGCGGCGCCGGTGCGGGTGTGCGCGAGGCGGGGTCACACGGACCGCGACGGGTCGCCCGACGGAACGAGGATCCGGGTCATCGGGTCGATGCGGTGGGCCTGGAAGGTCGACGCCAGGGCGGTGATCTCGATGCTCTCGACGATTCCGGCGCGCGCATAGGGGTCGGCCTCGGCGAAGGCCAGGGCAGCGGCGCGATCCGGCGCTTCGAGGATGCCGAAGTTGCCGTGTGCGGCGACGGCGTCGTCACCGGTCAGCGCCGAGCCGATCAACACCCGGACGCGACCACCGTGACCGGAGGCGACGTGGGCGCGATGGGCCTCGCGCATCTCGGCGCGGCGCGCCTCCTGGTCGGGCCGGTGCCGGCAGACCATCAGCCAATGCATGGTTCCTCCCCTCCTTCCGCGCCGCCGCCGGCGGCGATACCTCCGGTCCGGGTTCGATCAGGCGGTGCCCGCCTCCGGTCGCGGCGACGGCCCGGCGAAGAAGTCGACGAGCGCGGCGGCGACCGCCCCGGGTCGCTCGACCGGCGAGAAATGACCGCAGTCCTCGATCACCGCGAGCCGGGCGCCGGGCACGATCTCGGCCAGTTCGCGATTCTGCTCGAGCGGGCTCCAGCGGTCCTGCCGGCCGACGACGACCAGGGTCGGGCAACGGATCGACGCCAGGACCGGGCGGGCGTCGGGACGGCCGAGCAGAGCGCGGATCTGGCGTTCGAAGATCGCCGGGGTCATGCGTTCGACCATGGCGGTGATCGGCGCGACGAGGGTCGGATCGGTCTCGCGATCGGCGTGGACCATGGGCGGCAGCCAACGGGCGGCGAGGGCGCGCATGCCGTCGCGGTGGGCGAGATCGACCAGTTCCATGCGGCCGGCGGCCTCGCCGTCGCGGGCCGGGGTGGCGCCGGTGTCCATCAGGACGAGCCGTTCGACCCGGTCCGGGGCGATGCGGACGGCCTCGAGCGCGGCGCGTCCGCCCATCGAGAAGCCGACGAGGGCGATCGGACCGTCGAAGACGGCGAGGGCCGCCGCGGCCATGGCGATGATCGAGGCGCACCCGGTGAAGTCGGCGACGGCGACTTCGGCGACGGGGGCGAGCGCGGCGATCTGGGCAGCGAAGACCTCGGCATCGCAGAGCAGGCCGGGGCAGAAGACGATACGGGGCCGCATGGCTCTCCTCGGAGGAACGGGGACGGCCGAGGTATGGGCGCCTCGGCCGTCCATCGGTGCGTCGGGGTTCGGCGGGAGACGAGGCCGGCGCGACCGCGAGCCGATCAGATCGCGATCCACATCATGAAACAAGTGACGAGTTCGACATGATCGATGAACTCGTTGCATCAATCGACGACGGTTTCGGCCTCGGCGCGGAAGCGGGCGGTGACCAGATCGAGGAGGGTGCGGCCGGGCGGCGACAGCGGCAGGCCGCGCTTGGTGACGATGCCGAGAGTTCGCGACACGGCCGGACCGCGGATCGGCAGGGCGAGGAGATCGGTCTGTGCCGCGTCGAAGGCCAGACGCGGCGCCACCGCCAGCGCGATGCGCCGGCGCACCAGACTCATGGCGGTGGCGAGATGGCTCACCTCGTAGCGCCAGAACATCGCCTCGCGACGGCTGCCGAGGGCGTCGTCGAGAATGGCGCGGTTGGCGGTGTGGGAGGAGACGCGGACGAGGGGCGCGCCCTCGAAATCGCTCCAGGTGACCTGTCGCCGCGCCGCTAGGGGGTGATCGCGGGCACAGATCAGGACATAGGGCTCCTTCATCAGCGGTCGCAGCTCGAGATCCCAACGGCCGGCGGAGACCACGGTGATGCCGAACTCCGCCTCGCCGCGCTGCACCCGTTCGGCGATCTCGCCGGCCGAGACGTCGTGGATCGCCACCCGGATGGTCGGATGGGCGGCGGAGAAGGCCTCGAGCACGGCGGGCAGGTGGGTGGTGGCGATGGTCGGCAGGCAACCGATCGCCAGCCGATCCCGGCCGTCGCGGCCGCGGGCGCGCAGGGCGTCGCAGCCGGCGGTGATCTCGTCGAAAATGCGGCGGACGGTCGGCAACAGCTCGATCCCGGCCGGTGTCAGCGTGACCTGGCGGGTGGTGCGGGTGAAGAGCTCGACGCCGAGATCGTCCTCGAGCTTGCGCATGCGGTGGGAGAGCGCGGTCTGGGACAGGTTGAGGTGGGCGGCGGCGCGATGAAAGCCGCCGCGTTCGGCGATGGCGAGGAAGGCTTCGATGCCGAGGAAATCGATGCGCATGGATCACCCGCTGGTCGCGGCGGGTGACGAGGACCGATGAACACCATCGCCGAACGCCGCCGATCGAGCGATCTGATGCACGATCCGCGACAAAGGCAAGGTCCGGCGCGGGCCGGCTCCGGCGCGCGATGCGACGCACGACCGGGGTGGCGCCGACGGCAGAAACCGGCGACGATGTCCCGCGGCGCACCGGGCGACGCACCAAGGGCCGACCGGCGGTCACCGGGGCGGAGCTCGCAGCGGCGGCGCCGGAGGACGGCGAGGGGCGTGGTTCGCCGACGTCGCGAGCCTCGGGGCACGACAGGGTCGGGAGGGGACATGGTCACGGTCGATCTCAATTCCGATCTCGGCGAGAGCTTCGGCACCTGGCGGTGCGGCGACGATGCGGCGATGCTGCGGATCGTCACCACCGCCAACGTCGCCTGCGGCTTCCATGCCGGTGATCCCGACGTCATGGCGCAGACCTTCCGAACCGCCCGCGATGCCGGCGTCGCGGTCGGCGCCCACCCGGGCTATCCCGACCTGCAGGGGTTCGGGCGGCGGCCGCTGCGGATGAGCGAGGGCGAGGTCGAGCGCATGGTCGCCTATCAGATCGGCGCGGCGGCGGGCATGGCGGCCTACGCCGGCCATCGCCTGACCCACGTCAAGGCGCACGGGGCGCTGGCCAACACCGCGGCGGCGGAGGCCGGCATCGCCGCGGCGGTGGCGCGGGCGGTGCGCGCCGTCGATCGCGATCTCGTCTTCCTGGCGATCGCCCGGTCCGAACAGATGCGGGCCGGCGAGGACGCGGGGTTGGCGACCGTCGCCGAGATCTTCGCCGATCGCGGCTACGACGAGGACGGGCAACTGGTGCGCCGCGGGCTCCCCGGCGCGATGATCGACGACCCCGAGGCGGCGGCGGCCCGCGCCCTGGCGATGGTCGAGGAGGGGGCGATCATCACCGTCTCCGGGCGACGGCTGGCCACGGCGATCGGGTCGATCTGCGTCCACGGCGACGGCGTCCATGCGGTCGCGGCCGCGGCTCGGCTGAGGGACCGACTGACCGGCGCCGGCATCGCGGTGCGCCCCTTCGCCGGACGCTGAAACATGGTGCCGTTGCGCTTCCTCGACAGCGGCGAGTGCATGGTGGTGGTCGAGTTCGGCTCGACCGTCGATCCGGTGCTCAACGAACGGGTTCTCGCCCTCGATGCGATGGTGCGGCGGGCGGCGATCCCGGGCGTGGTGGAGACGACCCCGACCTTCCGATCGCTCGCCGTCCAGTACGAACCGCTGATCGTCTCGCGCGAGGCACTGGTGGCCCGCCTCGGCGAGCTCGAGAGCGCGGCGGAGGTGACGGCACGGCCGGCGCGGCGGTGGACCTTCCCATGCTGCTACGAGGCGCCGCACGGCGAAGATCTCGTCGAGGTGGCCGCCCGGCTGGCGATGTCGCCGGAGCGGCTCGTCGCGCTGCACGGCGCCGGCGCGCTGCGTGTCCACATGTACGGCTTCTCGCCGGGATTCGCCTATCTCGGCGGCCTCGCGGCGGAACTCGCGGCGTCCCGCCGGGCCCATCCCCGTCCACCGCATCCCGCCGATGCGGTGATGATCGCCGGTGGTCTGGCGGCGATCGCGCCGCTGCCGATGCCGACCGGCTGGTGGGTGCTCGGCCGCACCCCGGAGAAGATGTTCGTGGCGGATCGCGATCCGGCCTTCCTCGTGGCCGTCGGCGACGAGATCCGCTTCGAGGCGATCGACGCCGCGACCTTCACCGCGCTCGCCGCGCAGGCGGCGACGGGGATCCCCGTCGCCCGGGTGGAGGCGAAGCCATGACGGTGCGGCTGGTGATCCGGGCGGCGGGACCCGGGGTGACGATCCAGGACGGAGGCCGCCGCGGCTGGGCTCGGTGGGGGGTCACCGGATGCGGCGCGATGGATCCGACCGCGTTCCGCCTCGCCAACCGCGCCCTCGGCAACGACGCGGAGGCGGCGGCGATCGAGATCTCGCTCGGCGGCGTCGAGGTCGGGGTCGAGGGCGGGTCGGTCGCGGTGGCGGTCGCCGGTGGCGCCTTCGACCTGCGGCTGGACGGCCGACGCCTGCCGGATGCGGTGGCGCTGCGGCTCGAGCCGGAGGCGCGGCTGTCGATCCGGGTCGGTGCCGGCGGCGCCTGGACCTATCTCGCCGTCGCCGGAGGGCTCGACCTGCCGCCGGTGTTGGGGTCGCGCGCCACCCACGTGCGGTCCGGGCTCGGCGGGCTCGACGGCCGCGGCCTGCGGGCCGGGGATCGATTGACCTTGCTCGCGCCGCGCGACGTCGTCCGGGGACCCGTGGCGCTCGAGCCGGATCCGCTCATGGCGGCGGCCGCGGCGGTCCGGGTGATGCTCGGGCCGCAGGACGACCTGTTCGAGCCGGCCGAGATCGCCGCCTTCCTGGGGCGGACCTGGACGGTCTCGCCGCACTCGGACCGGATGGCCCGGGCGCTCGTCGGCGAGCCGTTGCGTCATCGCGGCGGCCACGACATCGTCTCCGATGCGGTGGCGCAGGGGGCGATCCAGGTGCCGGGCTCGGGGCTGCCGTTCGTGCTGACGGCGGATCGCCAGCCGACCGGGGGCTATCCGAAGATCGCGACGGTGATCGGCGTCGATCTCGGACGGATGGCGCAGATCCGTCCGGGCGAAACCGTCCGCTTCGCAGCGGTGTCGCGCGACGAGGCGGTGGCGGCGCGGCGGGCGGCGGCGGAGCGGCAGGCGGCGGCGGTCCGGACCACCCCGATCGGGGGCGGCGATGCCGTCGCCGCGGACCTCGCCGACCTCAACCTCGTCTCGGGCGTCGTCGATGCCCGCGCCGCGACGGAAGGGTGACCGCGAACCGACACGGGCGGGCGCAAGGGCTCCCGCCGGGCGGCGCAGGGCCGGGCGCGGTCAGCGCGGCTGGGTCGGCGGCGGCGCGTAGGGCGGAGCCCCGGACCAGTTGTTGCCGCCGAAGCCGAAGGGCATGAAATTGTTGAGCATTCCCATCGCCGGGCCGAAACTGCGGTCGAGGTTGGCGGTGGAATGCTGGATCAGGCCGACGGTCGAGGCCATGTGGCCGACCGAGCGGTCGATCGAGGCGACGTTGCGGTTCATCGCGACGATGCTGTCGCGCAGGTCGGAGATGCTGGCGCGCATGTCGACGACGCTCTCGCGCATGGTCGTCATGTTGCGCCCCATCACCACCATCTCCTCGGCCATCAGGGCGGTCTGCGCCACCATCAGATGCGTGTCGCGGGTGAGCTTGTAGACCAGGAAGAAGCCATAGGCGGCGAGAAGGATGGCGATCGCCAGAACGCCGCCGACCACCAGCTTCAGCGAATGCAGCGCCGTGGAGGCACGATCGAGATAGGCGACGTATTCGGGGGGATGGTACTCGGCGGACTGGTAGATCTGCGCGGGATAGTCCTTCTGCAGGTCCGGGCCGGAAGCGGTCTTGGGTGCGGCCATCTCAGCTCTTTCGGTTGCGGCCGCGACGCGGCTCGAAGATGGCCTGGGCGAGGGCCTGGAATTCCTCGCTCGCCTTCGACTTCGGTTCCAGTTCGAACACCGCCGACCCCTCGCTCAACGAACGACAGAAGGCGACGCGCCGACCGAGGCGGGCGGGAAGAACGGATACCGCGGCGAGCATGCCGGCGATCGCTTCGAGCGCGACCACGGCTTCGCGGGTCTCGCGCGAACCGTCGCCGGGATCGGCCCGGTTGACGAACAGGCGGATGGCGCAGTGATCGGGCCGTTCCCGATCGATCGTCCTGAGATAGCGCTGGGTCGCCCAGATGTCGGCCTGCCCGGGCATCACCGGGACCAGGACGAGGTCGGCGAGGGTGACGGCGGCGAGCATGCCGGCCATGTCGGCGGCACCGACGTCGACGATGGTGCAGGTGCCTTCGGGCGCGGGCGCCTGATCGGCGTCGGTCGACGGCGTATCGAGCAGCGGTTCCCAACCGATCTCGTTGCGGATCGCGACCAGATCGGAGAGCGTGCGCTGGGGATCGAGGTCGACGAGGCGGATCGGGTGGCCGCGGCCGGCGAGCCAGACGGCGAGGTTGAACGCGACGGTGCTCTTGCCGGAGCCGCCCTTGAGGTTGCCGACGACGATGAAACGGCCCGGCTTCGACGGGGCGACGTCGACCGGCTCCGGTCCGACGGTCTTCGATTTCGCCGGTTTCGACGGCGCCCGGTCCCGGGTCGGTTCGGATTCGTCATCCCGCCGCCCGGACTTCTTCTTCTTCGACGCCTCGGCAGCGCACATGTCGCCCGCCCCCTTCGAACCGCTCGACGGTATATTAGACCATCTGCAGGTACGTAGCACCCGAGTTCATCTGCGTGTTCGTCGCACCCGTCACCGGGTCCTGCGGGCGTCGGCGATGCGGCGGGCGAGGTCGTCGGCGAGAGCGGCGTCGCCCTTGCGGATGACCGCTTCGAGCGGGGCGGCCTCGTCGAGGCGACCGGCGGCGACGGTGACCAGGGCGGCGGCGTGGTAGGCGCGCGCCGCCTCCTGGAGACGACCCGCGGCCCAGTAGACGTTGCCGAGTTCGCCGCGCAGGGCGACGTCGTTCGGACGACGGGCGATGAGGTCGTCATAGGCCCGAATCGCCGCCGTCACGTCGCCGCGCGCATGGGCGGCGCGGGCCGTGGCGAGAAGATCCACCGTGGTCGGGGCGGCGGGAGCCGGCGTCGCGACCGCGACCGGGGCCGGAGCGGGCGGCGGAACGGCCGCGGCGGGCGGCGGGGCCGAAATCGGAGCCGCGGGTGCGGCGGGGGGCTCGGCGGCGGGACGCGGCGCCGCCGACCATCCGGCCGGGACGTCCGAGACCGTGCTCTCCGCCCAGGCCCAGAGGCGAGCGAATCCCGAGGTCATGCCGGTGTCGACCAGGCTGCCGAACCCTCCGATCGAGGGAGCGGCCCAGACGCCGAGCAGAAAGAAGACGGCGGCGTAGAACAGACGCGTGAAGATCCGGGCGAGCATACGGTCGACCTCGTCGAGAGAGACATCGCGGAGATGAGAGGAGAGGCGGACGAACCTTCGGCCGTCTCCCCTCGAAGGGTCGGATCACCAGCCGAAGCCGCGACCACCCCAGGGACTGCCGCCCCAGGGGCTGCCGAAACCGCCGGGTCCACCCCAGGCGCCCGGATAGCCGCTCCACGGGCCGGCGCCCCAGGGGCCCCCGACGCCGCCGGGGAACCCGCCCCAGGGGCTGCCGCCCCACGGACCGCCACCCCACGGGCTGCCGAAGCCGTTGCCCAGGCCGTTGCCCCAACCGCTCAGATCGGTGGAGAAATTGAAGTTGGTGCGCCCCAGTCCGCGACCCCAGGGATTGAGCCCCAAGCCGCCGGGACCGCCCCATCCGGGACCACCCCATCCGCCGGGATACCCACCCCAGGGGCCTCCGCCCCACGGGCCGCCACTCCAGGGACTGCCGCCCCACCATTGGGCCTGGGCCGCCGCCGGTACCAGGAGTGCGGCCGCGACAGCGGTGGCGGCCAGAAGAGTCCTGATGCCTTTCATCGCGTTCCTCCTTCGGGTCGGGAGGAGACGGGGCTCGCGAGCCCCGTTCACCCGACCCGTGTTCGGGGAGTTCGCGCTCCGGTCACGGGGCGACCGTCACGACGGTCGCCACCGTTTCGGCGCGCGAGGCGGGGCTCACCACCAGCCGCCGGGACCCCAGTTGCCCGGACCCCAGCCGCGACGGCCCCAGCCGTCACCGGTGCCCCAGCTGTTGCCGTCCATGTCGGCGTCGCCGCCGAAGGAGAAGTTGCCGCGCATGTTGCCGCGACCGTTGCCGCGACCGTAGCCGTAACCGCGGCCGTAGCCGTAGGGGTCATAGCCACCGTACGGGCCGTAGCCGTAGCCCGGATAGCCGTAACCACCGTAGTAGGGCGGCGGGGGCGGCGGGGGCGGCGGAGCCCAGCCCGGAGCCGGGGCGGCGGCCTTGTTGTCGCCGGCCATACCGGACATGCCGGACATGCCCTGCTGGGCCCACGGCGGGGTGCCCCAGCCCGGGGGCGGCGGCGGGGTCTGGGCGCCCGGAGCCGGAGCGGCGTAGGGGCCCGACGGAGCCGGAGCGGCGGGATTCTCGGCGGCGATGGCCGCTTCGGCCAGTCCGCCCAGGAGCACGACGAGTGCGATCTTTCCAACGTTACGCATGGGGTTTTCCTCTCAGGCCTCCCAAGTCGGCGGACCGCGGATGCGGCCTACCAGAGCGGTGAGCGAACGCCCGCGCGTTCGCGCCACCAGTTCCATGTCTGCGCATTGGTCCAGCCCGACAGGGGCGTCGACCACGGCACATACATGAAGGGCGTGCTCAGACCCGTCTGATCGAACGGGTCCGTCGTGTTGTTCACCTGCCCGAAGGTCCAGATCTGGGTCTGCCCGGCGGGCAGACGTCCATCACGGGTGAGGGGCAGATAGGCATCGGGTGGAATGAACGCGCTCGGCGGCAGGAGCGCCATTCCCGACGCATCGAGCGCCGAGGGCGGTACACCTTCCGGGCCGCCGGAGATCACCGGCGGCGGCGAGCACTGCCAGCAGGTCCCGGCCTGCGGCGTCGCGGCGTAGGGACCGGCGGCATAGGGGCCGGCGGCCATGGGAACCTGGACGGATCCGTTGGCGTTGCCGTTGCCGTTGCCGGAGGTCAGTTCGCCCCAGGTGGCCGCGCCGGCCGGGAGGGCGAGGGAGACGAGGGCCGTCGCGAGGACCGCCGCGAAGATCTCGGATCTCATGTTTCCTCTCCTTCCTCAGGTCAGGTCGGTCTTGATCTGGATGCCGCGGCGTTGCCGTGACGGTCTGGGACGGGCATCCGCCGGGGCCGCCGTGGGCCGCTTCGTCGCGGAACGACGGGTCGGCGCGGCGACCGGAGCTTCTGGCTCCGGCGCCGGAGACGGGTCCGGTAGCGCCGGGGCCTCGTCGGCGACCACCTCGGTCACCGGAGCCGGAGCTTCCGACGCCTTGGCGAGGCGCGGCGGGCGGCCGGTCGGAGCCGCGGGAGCGTCGACCACCGCGGCCTCCGGGGCCGGGGCTTCCGACGCCCTGGCGAGGCGCGGCGGGCGGCCGGTCGGAGCCGCGGGAGC
>ERZ1645187.5263-NODE-5263-length-10137-cov-5.441083_pt1 | contig 10137 bp, 7 predicted proteins | sample MGYA00575352_ERZ1645187 | MGnify/ENA primary metagenome ERZ1645187 (study PRJEB40837, sample SAMN11349314) | freshwater sediment metagenome | isolation source: river sediment | host: Sediment | place: India: Wazaribad , New Delhi | collected 2017-02-21 ...
CATCGACGAAGTCGATGGTTGCCAGTCCATCGGCAAGCTCCAACGCACTCTCAACCGAGTCCGTGAGGCGCCGCCGCATCCCTTCCTTAACAACCAGCCTATCGATGACAATGTCGATGTCGTGCTTGAGTTTCTTCTCTAGTCGAGGAGGGTTCTCGAGGCGAACCTGCTCGCCATCGACGATAGCGCGGACAAACCCCTTGGCCTGCAGCTCCGCAAACAGTTCGCTGTACTCACCCTTACGCCCTCGCACGACTGGCGCGAGGATCTGGAAACGGGTTCCGTCCTCGTTCTCTAGGACTCTATCGACGATTTGCTCTGCAGACTGAGCCTGGATCTCCTCATCACAAACCGGGCAGTATGCAGTACCCGCACGGGCGTAGAGGAGCCGCAGATAGTCGTGCACCTCGGTGATGGTCCCAACCGTTGAACGAGGATTCTTGGAAGTTGACTTCTGGTCGATAGAAACGGCAGGCGAAAGCCCCTCAATGAAGTCGACGTCAGGCTTGTCCATCTGCCCCAAGAACTGCCGCGCGTAGGACGATAGCGACTCCACATACCTGCGCTGCCCTTCGGCAAAGATCGTGTCGAACGCCAAAGAGGACTTCCCCGAACCGGAAAGCCCCGTGAACACAATCATCTTGTCGCGTGGAAGTTCAAGATCAACATTTTTCAGGTTATGTTGCCTTGCTCCGCGAACAACCAGTTCTTCACTCACTCCACAGATCCTAGCTGTATGGAACCCCATTTAGTACAGGTGTTCGATCACAGCGAAGCATACAGAGGAGGAACGCACCGGACCTGATGCGTTGCGTGTGCGCCCAGGTGGGCGATAATGAGCCCATGGGCTTATACGTGATCCAGTACCGCTACCCGGCCGACCTCAAGTTTCTTGTGGAGGCTTACCGCCCCAGCCACCGCACCCACATGCGGCGGTTGGAAAGCGAAGGCAAGCTCGTCTCCGCTGGCTTCCTACAGGACGCCACGTTTGATGGCGGGATGCTGATGGTCCGGGCGCAGTCCGCCCAGGAAGCACTGAGCTATCTTGAAGATGACCCGTTCCAGCAGCAGGGGCTGATGGATGAGCTCACCATTCGTGCGTGGGTGCCGACACTCGGTCCGGACGCCCCTGGGTTTTCGACCTCGTTCCCAGTTTCCTAGCCTGAGCGGATCCCACGGTTTGCCGCCAAAGTCCTAGACGGACGCAACCATACTCTCAAGCGCGCTTGCGACCGACCCTGGTTGTTCGACGGCGGTAAGGTGCCTCGCGTCCTCCACGATCACCACTGGCAGCGGCGACGCAAGATCTGCGGCCAGTTGGAGTGCCGCCGACGGAGGTGTCCCCTGATCGTCCTCACCAGTTAGCACGAGGGCGGGCGCGGACACCAAGTCAACGCCCGTGGAGAGATCCGTGTTGGCTAAAACCCTGCAGCACTGCGCATAGCCAGCGGGATCTGTCTCTAAGAAGATATCGCGGATCTTCGCCACATGTGTCCGGCCACTACCCTCACCAAAGCCGGGGGTAAACCAGCGTTCCATAGTCCCGTCGACCAATCCCGACAGGCCGTTTTGCTCAACAAGATGTGCTCGGTCCAACCAGTTCTGGGCGGGCGGGAGCGCGGGACCAGAGCCGAGAATCCCCAGGCTCAAAGTGTCCTCCGGGTACTCCTCCGCGTAAGCCAGAGACACCATGCCCCCAAGGGAGAGACCGGCAATATGTGCTTCCGTGATTCCCAGGTCGACCAGTGCGCTGTTGAGAGCGGCTGCAATGTCTTGCGCGCTGGGATCATCGACGCTCAGCAGACCCGACTCACCATGGCCCGGCTGCTCCCAGAGGATCACCGGCAGCTCTTCACGCAGTAGTGGCAGGACTTCATCCCACATTTCCCGGCTGGAACCCAGTGCGTGCCCGAGGACGAGTGGGGCCGAGCCTTCCCCGAGAGCCAGAAGCTCAGCTGCTCGGTTCGCGGCGTAAAGCGCCAAGGGTGAAGATGGTGTCGCAAGTCGTTTCACTTCTCTGTATCCCTCCACCTGGACGTGATCAGGTAACTACTCACAATCAGTATTCCCGCCACGCCACCTGCAAGCAAGATTGTCCGCCAGCCATGTCCAGTCGGCGGCGCCAAAGCAAAGAAGTCCCGGACCACTGGGACCAGCATCCCTACAATAGCTCCCGAAATCATGAGGACCACCAGGGTGATCCTGCGCCAGTTCCACGGCCTTGCCAGAATCACAAGCAGTGCCATTGCGCCAATCATCAGGGAGATGGTTGCGGCGGTCTGACCAAGTTCACTGCCCTGCCCAAGAATCACATAAGAGGTCAGTGCTGCAACAGCAAGTATGGCTCCGGTTGGCACCGCGACCAGTAGGGTGCGCTTCAGGAACCCGGGCCGGTAGCGTCGCCCATTCGGCCCCAAAGCCAAGAAGAAAGCAGGGGTACCGATGGTGAACGTACCGATGTAAGTGAGTTGGCGCGGCAGGAACGGGTAGGACCACCCAAAGATTGCCACAACAACGGCAAGTAGCATCGCATAGGTGGTCTTTGACAGAAAGAGGGCTGACACCCTCTCCATGTTGGCGATTATTCTGCGCCCTTCAGCTACCACGCCAGGCAGATCGCTGAACTTGCCATTGACCAGGACTAGGCGCGACACTGCCTTTGTGGCCGGTGCCGCGTTCCCCATGGCAATACCGAGGTCGGCATCCTTGAGGGCGAGGGCATCATTCACGCCATCACCCGTCATCGCAACCGTATGTCCTGCGTGCTGCAAGGCGTGGACAAGGCCGCGCTTCTGTTCCGGCGTGACGCGCCCAAAGACGTCCGTTTCAAGTGCTGCTGCCTCAAACTCGGGGGTCCCGACCTCGGAAAGGGTTCGCGCATCAAGTGCGACCAGATCTGAGCCGCCCTCGTGTTGCAAACCCAAGTCGGAGGCTATAGAGGTGACGGTCTTCGGGGCATCGCCTGAGATCACCTTGATGGTCACTCCCTGCTGCCTGAAGTAGTCCAGAGTCTCCTTGGCGTCAGGACGCACGTCCTCCTCAAGGATTGCGACGAGGGCGGGCGTGAGGTCCTGCGGGAGGACGTCCTCGACCAATGCTTCCATCGAGAAAGACAGGCACACTGACCGACGCCCCGCGTCACCGGCTTGGGCGACTGCATCCTTCGCCCATGCGGTGTCCCCCGCGGCGTTTGCGAGCAGAATTTCAGGTGCGCCCATCACCCAAGTCTTGGGCAGAGGTTGCGCATCGGCGACACTGGCATCTCCGGAGTCCGCTCCGCCCTCGGCTTTCGCACCGTCAGTGAACTCGAGGGCGGACCATTTGCGAACAGAACTAAATGGTGTCAGGTGAGCCGAGTCTGTGAAAGGAAGGGCCCTGTCAGGAACCAGCTGCGCTACCGCTACCGCCGTCGCATTCGCTTCGTCTGCGACCATGGCTGCAAGAATCGCGCGCGAGGCAGCATCGAAAGAACAGTTCCCCTCGGGAAGTGTCAGTGTTTGTGCGGATCTCGTTGGGTTCGGGATGATCTCTCGACCTCGTATGTCACCGGTGGTTAACGTGCCAGTCTTATCCAAACAGAGAACGTCAACGCGAGCCAGGACCTCCACGGCCGGCAACTCCTGGATCAGAACTCCCCTCCTGGCCAGGATGGCTGCCGCCAGCCCGAAGTTCATCGAAGTGAGCAGGACCAGTCCCTGTGGAATCATTCCCACGACGCCCGCAACGGTAAAGATTATGGCGGTGCGCCACGAGTTGTCCCCCGCGCGCATTTGGGACCAGAGAAGCAGGGCAATAATCCACGGTAGAACGATCGTGATCCACTTGAGAATCCTGTTGATCGAGTCTTGGATCTCTGAATGAACCTTAGAGAATTTCCGGGCCTCTGCCGTGATCTTTTGCGCCCATGCATCCGCGCCGATCACCTCGACTAGCATCTTGCCAGTACCCGCAACAACTGCGGTGCCTGACATCATGGCATCCGCGCGGCTCTTACGCACCGAACGCGATTCACCTGTCAGGGCAGATTCGTCGATCTCTAGGCCCTTGACCTCGAGCGCCTGACCATCGGCAGGTATCTGGTCGCCTAACTTCAAGCGTATGACGTCGTGGGTCACCAGATGGGCATTATCAACTTCTACCCATGTTCCTTCACGCAGGGCCTCTGAGGTTGGAGCTTGGAGGACTGCTAGTGAGTCGAGCGCCTTCTTAGAGCGGAGCTCAGAAAAAACGCCGATCGCAAGGTTGAAGACGAGGACGAAACCAAAGACTGCATCGCGCCAGTCCCCCAGCGCCAACACCGCGGCGACGCAGACGAACAGTATTCCGTTAAAAATGGTGAAGAGGTTAGAACGCAGAATTGCGCTGACGGGACGGGAGGTCGAATCATCGACTTCGTTCGACTCACCGCGGGCACGGCGCCGGTCAACTTCTTCCTGCGTTAGTCCGTCTTGAAACTGCGCCAGCTCGTCCTCGGAGAGCATTCCGAACGCGCTAGAACCATTCCCAGCACTTTTGCCCTGGCGGGCATCCTCACTTTGGTCGATCGTCGGCGTTGATGATCCACCCGGCTGTCCTGTACTCAACGCTATCATTCCGGACTACCCTGGGCCATGTGTCGGCTCGCAATAAGCGATGCGATAACCGTGATGGTGATCGTCCCGATGATCACACCTAGCGACACTGCAATGCCAATGTCAGGCACATTGAAGGGCTGTCCCCCGTTTATGAAGGACAAAGTGTTCTCATGCATAGCGTGAAGGATCAGTTTGACGCCGATGAATCCCAGAATGATGGCAAGGCCCCAGTGAAGGTAGACGAGGCGTCGCAGTAGACCATCAATGAGGAAGTAGAGCTGGCGTAGCCCAAGCAAAGCAAACGCGTTGGCTGCGAATACTAGGTAGGGTTCGGAAGTCAACCCGAAGATGGCTGGAATGGAGTCGAGGGCGAACATGATGTCAGCCGAACCAAGAGCCACCACAACCAGCAGGAGTGGCGTAATGAAGGTCTTGCCACCGTGGCGGTACAGGAAACGCTGACCGCGGAAGCCATCGGTCACAGGGACGAACTTGCGGACAAGGCGAGTCAGGCGTGTTTCGTGGTACTCCTCGTCTTCCTCTTCGCCACCTATAGTCTCAGTACCGGCTTTGATCTGGGTGTATGCAGTGTAGAGAAGCCAGACACCAAAGAGGTAGAAAACCCACGAAAAACGTTCGATGATCGCGGCGCCCACAAGGATAAACACCAGACGGAGAACCAGGGCGATGATGATCCCTGAGAGCAGCGCCTTTTGTTGGAACTGCCTTGGTACACGGAAGCTGGACATGATGATGACAAACACGAAAAGGTTGTCGATCGACAAGGCCTTTTCTGTCGCCCAACCAGCTATGTATTGGCCCGCGAAGGTAGGCCCATACACCAACCAGACAAACACCCCAAAAACCAGGGCAAGCGCAACGTATGCTACAGACCACCACGCGCTCTCTTTGATGGTCGGGGCATGGGGGGTGCGCACGTGGCCAACAATGTCCACGGTGATCAGCACAATGATGATGGCAGCGAGAACGATCCAGGATAGAAGATGGACTTCCAATTTTCCTCCGAGGGTTGCAGCGTCAAAACACTGAGGTCTTACCCACCTCCGGTTGCGGCCAGAGGTGTCAGCGCCGGGCCGTGCTGAAGACCTTCAGCGCCGGGCCGTGATGACGACGGTGACTTGGTGGATTACTCCCCTCAACTGGCAATGCTAGCCAAGACTCCACCTCGTTTGTGAGCCGTGGAAGCAAAACGAGATATGTTCCGCAGCTCCACTAGCCAGCTGCGCGCATGCCGCGCAGCTCCTTTACCCGGCCGCACGCATTCCCCGCAGCTCTTGACGCAAATCTGAAATCTCATCACGGAGCCGAGCAGCAACCTCAAAGTTCAGCTCAGCAGCTGCCCCCTTCATCTGCTTTGTGAGGTCTTCGATCAGGTCCACAAGGTCAGTTTCAGCCCGAGGATAGGAACTCTTCAGGTCGCCACCTGCTGCTCTAGACGGTTCCGATCCTTGAGGAGTCTTTCTGTAGCCCCCGGCAAGCAGTTCTTCCGTATCGCTTTCTTCACGCGCCAGCATGTCGGTAACATCAGCGATCTTCTTACGAATCGGCTGGGGGTCAATCCCATGCTCTTCGTTGTAGGCAATCTGCTTGTTTCGGCGCCTCTCTGTTTCGTCCAGAGCTGCGCGCATTGAATCGGTAATGCGATCCGCATACATGTGAACTTCACCGGAGACATTTCGGGCAGCACGCCCGATTGTCTGGATTAGGGAGCGCGTCGACCGCAGGAAGCCCTCTTTGTCAGCGTCGAGGATTGCCACAAGTGAAACCTCAGGTAAGTCCAAGCCTTCACGGAGCAGGTTAATGCCCACCAGAACGTCGAATTTGCCCTGACGCAACTCCCGGAGCAGTTCGACCCTACGGAGGGTATCAACATCTGAGTGCAAGTACTCCACCCGAACCCCACGCTCGGCAAAGTAGACTGTCAGATCTTCTGCCATCTTCTTGGTGAGGGTAGTGACGAGAACGCGTTCGTTCTTCTCAACTCGCACGCGAATCTCTTCAAGAAGGTCATCAATCTGCCCCTCCGTCGGTTTGACAACAACCTTCGGGTCGACGAGGCCGGTTGGCCTGATGATCTGCTCTACCGGGTCAGGATCCTTTGCTGACTCGTACGGTCCTGGCGTCGCAGAAAGGTACACAGTCTGGCCGATTCGCTCAACAAACTCGTCCCATTTAAGGGGGCGGTTATCAATGGCTGAAGGAAGTCGGAACCCGTGTTCCACCAGGGTTCGTTTTCGTGCCACGTCGCCCTCGTACATGGCTCCGATCTGAGGCACTGTCACGTGGGACTCATCGATGATGAGGACGAAGTCATCGGGGAAAAAGTCCAACAGGGTGTGGGGTGCCGAGCCTTCTGGCCGTCCGTCAATGTGTCGGGAATAGTTCTCAATGCCCGCGCACGAGCCAATTTCCCGCATCATTTCCAAGTCATAGGTCGTTCGCATCCGCAGGCGTTGCGCTTCGAGTAGCTTGCCGCGCTTCTCAAACCATGCGACCCGCTCTTCCATTTCCTCCTCGATGGTTTTGATCGCGCGCGCCATCCGCTCATCACTAGCAACGTAGTGACTGGCAGGGAAAACATGGATGGTGTCCGTCTCCCGAATCACGTCACCCGTGAGCGGGTGCAGAACGGCAAGGTTGTCGACTTCATCCCCGAACAGCTCGATACGGATCGCAAGTTCTTCATACACAGGAATGATCTCAATCGTGTCCCCGCGAACCCGGAATGTTCCACGCGTGAAAGCCATATCGTTGCGCGTGTACTGCATAGCCACAAATGAGCGCAGCAGATCATCACGAGAGATTGTGTCGCCAACATCCAGACGAATCATCCTCTTGACATACTCTTCTGGCGTTCCCAGCCCATAGATGCAGGACACGGAAGAAACCACCACGGTATCGCGGCGGGTCAGAAGCGAGTTTGTCGCAGAGTGGCGTAGCCTCTCTACCTCCTCATTTATTGAGGAGTCCTTTTCAATGAAGGTGTCAGTCTGCGGTACGTAGGCTTCAGGCTGGTAGTAGTCGTAGTAAGAAACGAAGTACTCAATCGCGTTGTTGGGCATCAGCGAGCGGAACTCCGACGCCAGCTGAGCGGCAAGCGTCTTGTTGGGTGCCATCACCAATGCGGGACGCTGAATCTGCTCAATGAGCCATGCAGTTGTGGCTGACTTCCCGGTTCCAGTTGCCCCCAGCAGGACGATGTCTTGCTCACCATCATTGATCCGCTTGACCATCTCTCGGATTGCTTGAGGCTGATCACCAGACGGCGAGTACTCAGAGATAACTTCAAACGGCGCCTGCTGGGGCAGGATCAGCTTGCTAGTGGGGGGCACTAGGTGACTCCACCACAATTTCTCCGCTGATAATTTGCTCCCGAAGCGCGACCAGTGCGTTGTCCAGCTCCTCGGGGACGCTATCCTCAAAATCGTGCCAGGGAGCCAAGCCGACACCATCGTTAGCGAGGGTGCCGATGTAGTCCTGGCCGGTCCACTGTCCACCAACGGCTTCTGCGACGGTGTCGTAAACTGCGTTGCCGACCTCTTTCAGCACTGATGTCAACATGAGTGACGCGTAATCGGGCTCAGAGTAGTAGCCGTCAACATCGACCCAGATGATGGAGGTGCCGGGCACTTCGCTTGCAGCTGCCAAAGCTCCTGTTGAGACGACACCTGCAACCGGCATCACGATGTCGGCACCCTGCTCGATGAGTTGGGCTGCAAACTGCTTACCGCGCGAAATATCTTCAAAATCGCCAGTCGCCATTCCGTCCTGTTCGGACTTGTTCCAGCCAAGGAGTTCGATGTTTGCACCGTTTGCCTCGTTGTACTTGTCCACACCGTCCGCAAACCCGTCGGCAAAGAGCATCGTCGGCGGCATCTTCCCACCCAGGAAGGTTCCCACCTTTCCGGAGGTGGTCATTGCTGCCGCCGCGTAGCCCGCCAAGTAGGTTGCTTCAGCAGTGTTGAACACGAGTCCCTTCACATTCTCAACTTCAGCGTCAGCAACATCGTCAACCAGGGCGAAATGGACGTCTGGGTGCGAAGCAGCTGCTGCGTGAACAGCCTCACTTGCCTCCCAAGAGACACCGAAAACAAGGTCGCATCCTTCGGACACCATGTTGCCTATCTGGGGGACATAGTCAGCATCTGAGAACGTTTCTGATACGGCAATCTGAACCCCGAGCTCCTTTTCAGCCCGCTTCAGACCTTCATAACCGGACTGATTGAAAGACTTGTCATCAAGTCCGCCCACCGCGGCAACCATGCAAGCCTTAAAATCACTGGCATCTCCACTGGGGGTCGCACCCTCGGATTGGGTGCCACCTTCAGCACCACTTTCCGTCCTAGATTCGGGCGCACTGCCGCAGGCTGTGGCCGCAAGGGCTACTGCAGCAAGGCCGGAAAGGGCTGCTGCTAAACGGGGAGTTCTCATCTTCGTCTACCTTTCGGCGGAATGTAGCAAGGTTTACTGGGAAATGTTGAGGTTGTGGCATGCCAACCATGTGTCAAACACTCTAGACGCTAGCTCCGACATCTCCGAATGGCTCCCGTGGTTCGCAATCGAAATGTTAGCCACTTCGAGTCGCTCTTCATCACCCGCCTGTGCGTCTATGCGGCTCGCGGCGCTCGTCCGATCGAGACCCCGCTGCTCTAAACGAGTGATTCTGTCAGCTAGGTGAGCCTGAACCATTACGACACAGTCGAACTCGTTGACCATGTTGCTTTCTACAAGCAACGGAACGTCGTAGACCACGATGGAACTCGGACTCACCTGGCGCCTGCGCTCTTGCACGCGCTGCGCGATCCGCGGGTGCGTGATGCTCTCAAGGGCCTCTCGGGCATCCCGCGAAGAGAACACGACAGCACCGAGGGCAGCTCGGTCCAGACTGCCGTCATCCGCAAGGATCCCTGCCCCAAACCGTTGCGCTATTTCACTTAGTCCCGGGGTGCCGGGTTCGACAATCTCCCGCGCGATAGCATCGGCCGACAAAACGAGCGCTCCCGCGTGTTCCCAAACGCGTGCAACCGTCGACTTGCCTGACCCTATGCCTCCCGAAAGCCCAATATAGAACGCTCTCTTTGTCGGACGAACCCATGGCCGCAGAATCGTGGCATGCGCGCCTCCGACACCGAGGGTGTCGCCAGGTCTGGGGCATCCGCAGTCTCCAACGAAAGAAGTCCGGTCCGCCCCCGCACGTTCGCAGTCGCACTTTTGGTGGCGACCACCGTCTTGTGTTTCAGTCACGCCCCAACTCTACGAGAGAGCACGGAACTGCGGGGTGGACTGCCGGAAGGTGTCCCTGCCTAGCCAACGTCGCCAACGTCAGCAAGGGGAGCCGTTGTTTGCGCGAATTATCGGCGACCTATGCTGACTTTGGCGACCTTCACCATGATCTGCCCAATGACGTCACCCATCTACCATTTGTTCCAGAGCCACCACGGAGCTGCCGCAGCTCCGCCCGATTCACAGCTATGCAAGAAGGGCGCCACCCAAAGGTGACGCCCTTCTTAGCTCCCCGCACAAGTGCGGGTCAAGACCTAGT
>ERZ1645187.5264-NODE-5264-length-10137-cov-5.425511_pt1 | contig 10137 bp, 12 predicted proteins | sample MGYA00575352_ERZ1645187 | MGnify/ENA primary metagenome ERZ1645187 (study PRJEB40837, sample SAMN11349314) | freshwater sediment metagenome | isolation source: river sediment | host: Sediment | place: India: Wazaribad , New Delhi | collected 2017-02-21 ...
ATAGGTACGATTATTACCATACTTTTGTTAAACCGTGGGAATATTTATAAGTTTTTGCAAATAAACAGTTTTGTCACTAATCCGCTTTTACCCATTTTGCGAGAGAGCCAAAAAAACCTTGCCTGAAACAGGTATCACCGACACAACCCCGGCCAGGTCATTCGGCAGCCTGCATCTCAAAGCCCGCAAAGCCGGAAAAATCGGGTATAATTTCGCTGATTAAGCCCCGAGATTATGCAGCTTCGGAAACAGGAGCAGAAGTGGCTCGGAAGCGAACGATCGAAGACCTGACAACCGAAGAACTACGCCACCTGTTGATGGAAAAACGGCGCGCTGAGCGCCAGGGCCGCCTGGATGCTTACCGGCGCACCGGCCGCGTGATCCAGGTAGAACCACGACCCGAGACCGCCCCGCTGGAGGGATTGCGGACTGAGATACTGGAAGCCCCTTCGCCAGCGCCGCGTTCGCCCCGCCGGGTGTGGATGGACCGGCTGCTGTTTGTGGTTGAATTCGCCGCCGTGATTGGCCTGGTGATTGTGCTGGTGAACACGTTCTACGGGTTGCAGGTCATCAACGCCGAAGCTGCGTCAGCGCTCATCCAACCCACGCTGACGCCCACCCCGTTGATTCGGGCGGTTGTGCTGCCGTCAGGCCACACCCCGCCCAATTCGCCCGGCGGGTCGCAGTTCAACGAGGCCGAAATCCCGGAACACCTGCGCCCGATGGTGCAAAGCCTGGCGAACCTGCCGCTGCCCACCGCCAGCCCCGAACAGGCGCAGCGCATTCAGATCGCGGCAATCCGGGTGGATGCGCCGATTGTGATGGGCGATTTGCCCGAGCAGCTTAAAAAAGGTGTCGGTCAGAGCCTGATCAATCCGGTCAATCCCGGCCAAAAAGGCAACCTGGTCCTTTCAGCCCACAACGATATCTACGGGCAGATCTTCCGGGATCTCGACCAGTTGAAAGCCGGCGACGAGATTGTCATTTACACCAATCAACGGTCTTACGTTTACACGGTGCGCGAAACGCTCATCGTTCAACCTGATCAGGTGGAAGTGATGGCTCCAACCCGCGATGCGGTCGTCACGCTGATTTCGTGCTACCCGTATATGGTGGACAAGCAGCGTATCATCGTGGTGGCCGATTTGCGGGACGAACGCTAAAGGCCGGTCGGCAAAATCATGTCCAAACTGCGACTCTGTCGCGAGTAACATTTGACAGGTTGCTTGAATATTTGAAAGTCGATAGGAGATACGAATGAGCAAGAAACAAAAGCGTCAGGTCTCTTCCGGAACGGTCACTTCTGCCCCGGCAGCCGAAAAGATTGCCGCCAGCCGCATCACCAGCAGCTCGAATGAATTCACGCCTGATTACAGCCCGGTCATCCGCGACCTGAAGCGCATTGGCATCCTGGCAGGCAGCTTTATTGCCCTGCTGGTCATTTTGTCCTTCTTCCTGCGTTGATTTTCTTTTTCCGGGCGAAATCTCATCCCCCCAATCGCGGCAGAGAGACGCTGACAGGCGTTTCTTTGCCGTTAAAAACCTGGTACAAGCACGGTTGAACATAGAAACTGGCCTTGACTTTCGATAAAATAGGTCTATAATCTCGACTATGTCTAGCAAAATTGTTGATGTAAAGAATTTGACCTGCATGTGTCTGGAGCGGGGCTCGTTGTAGCACCGCTGACCAGGTCCATTCGTACATCCTGACGGCCAACTGGCAAGCGGCGAACAACAGCCCCGCGATTCCCGAATGGGAAAAGCTGGTCTTTTGCCCGCCGTTTTGTTTTGCCAGTTGGCCGAGTCTTTTAACACTTCACTTTTTATTCGTACTTTTAGGAGAAACCACATGAAAATCGCGAATAACGTCACTGAACTGATCGGGAATACACCGCTCGTTCGCCTGAATCGCCTAACCAAAGACAGCGTGGCCGAAGTGGTCGCCAAGCTGGAATTCTTCAACCCGGCGCACAGCGTCAAAGACCGCATTGGCGTGGCCATGCTCGACGCGGCCGAAAAAGCCGGCAAGATCAAGCCAGATACGATCATCCTTGAGCCCACCAGCGGTAACACCGGCATCGCGCTGGCATTTGTCGCCGCCGCGCGCGGCTATCAATGCACCCTGGTAATGCCGGAAACGATGAGCAAAGAACGCCGCATGCTGTTGCGCGCCTACGGCGCCGAACTGATCCTCACTCCCGGCTCCGAGGGCATGGCCGGCGCCATCCGCAAAGCGGAAGAACTGGCAGCCAGCGACTCGCGTTATTTCATCCCGCAGCAATTTAACAACCCGGCCAACCCCGAAATCCACCGCCGCACCACCGCCGAAGAAATCTGGCGCGACACCGACGGCAAAGTCGATTTCGTGGTGGCGGGCGTGGGCACCGGCGGCACCATCACCGGCATCGGCGAGGTGATCAAATCGCGCAAGGCCTCCTTCAAAGCCATCGCCGTCGAACCTGATGCCTCGCCGGTTCTTTCCGGCGGCGTGAAGGGGCCGCACCCCATCCAGGGCATTGGCGCCGGGTTCGTTCCACAAGTATTGAACACCCAAATTTACGATGAGATCATCCGCGTCAAGGCGGAAGATGCCTTTGCCACCGCACGCGAGATGGCGCGGCGCGAAGGCCTGCTGGTGGGCATCAGTTCGGGCGCAGCAACCTGGGCCGCGTTGCAGGTGGCCCGCCGCCCCGAAAACGCCGGCAAGCTGATCGTGGTGATCATTCCGTCCTTTGGCGAACGCTATTTGAGCACACCCCTGTTCGCGGATCTGACAGATTGACAATTCCCGGCAGTCAGCTTACCGGTAAAAGGCAGGGATTACGATGAAACTATTGCACACCCTTCAGGATGATTTGCGTGCCGTTTTCGAACGCGACCCGGCCGCGCGCACCCGCTTTGAAGTGATTTTAAGCTATCCCGGGCTGCACGCGCTGTGGAGCCACCGGGCCGCGCATTGGCTGTGGACTCACCGGCTCAAGTTGGCCGGGCGGTGGCTGTCGCAATTGACGCGCTTTTTCACCGGCATCGAAATCCACCCGGGCGCAACCATCGGCTCTGGCTTCTTCATTGACCACGGCATGGGCGTGGTCATCGGCGAGACCGCCGAAATTGGCAATAACGTCACGCTCTACCACGGTGTCACCCTGGGCGGTGTCAGCCTGGAGAAGGGCAAGCGCCACCCCACCATCGAGGATAATGTAGTCATCGGCGCGGGCGCCAAGGTGCTCGGCAACATCCGGGTGGGGCCAGGCAGCCGCATTGGCGCAAATGCCGTGGTGGTCAAAAGCGTGCCGGCCAATTCAGTGGTGGTCGGCGTACCCGGCCAGGTGGTGGTGCGCAGCAGGCCCAAGGATGAAATGGTGGACCTGCATCACGACCGGCTTCCCGATACGATCGGCCAATCCATGGCTTCGGTGATGAACCGGCTGGAAACGGTCGAAAAGCTGTTGAACGTGCACATGGTGGATCTGCACGCCGGCGGCAAAATACCCGCCAACGGCAACGGCCGCGAGCGCGAGGTGGTCGCCATCGGAAAAGACGAACCTCAATCCAAAAAGGCGCATGTGCACGCCCCGCAGGACGGTCTCTGGCAGGGTGAAGATTTTATGATCTGACCCATTTTTCAGTCACAAAAGCACAGCCTTGTCGGGCTGTGCTTTTTGTTGTCATCAGAGGCACATTAATTCTTCCGAAAACCAAAGTAATATACCGCCGCCAGCCCCAGCACCGACACCGCCAGGAAACCAATGCCCAATCCGCGCCGCGTGGAAGATTCCAACTGGCGGAAATCGGGCACCAGCGGGCGCGCCGTGGGCGACGGGATGGGCGTGATGGTGCGCGTGGGGCGCGGCGTGACCGGCGTGGGTGAGAGCGTGGCCGTGCGCGTGGGCGGCCGCAGCGTGCTGGTGGGCGTGGGCGTGATGGTGGGGGTCGGCGCCAGGCGGATGATCAATTTTTGCCCGGGAAACAGGATCGGGTTCGTACCGCTCAGGTTGTTCAACCTTACCAACTCATCCCGGTCCACACCATAGGCCTCGACCAGCATCCACAGCGTCTGGCCGTACTGGACTTCATGGATGATGGAGCCGTCCGCCTCCGGCGTCGAAGGCGTAACCGGCACAATATCCTGCACCACCGGCGTTCCGCCGGACTGCGCATGCGCGGCCGCCGGCCGGCCGGCAAAACCCGCCAGTAAAACAAGTCCCAACAGGGTCAGGTATAAAAATCGACGCATCGTGGCATGAATTATACCGCGATGCGCCGGAGACGCACAAAAATGGCTTGCGCTAGCTCAGCGCGCGTTCGCTGAAGCCTTTGCCCATCCCTTCAGCCACAAGTAAGAAGTCAGTTGACGAAATCATGCCGATGATTTCGTGTTTCTCATTGACCACGGGCAAATGATGAACACGAGCCTCTTTCATTTTCGCGGCACATTCGGGCAGCGACATGTGCGCTTCGACGGTGATGAGCGGTGAATTCATGATTTCGCGGACTTTGGTTTTAGACGGATCACGCTGCTGGGCAACAATTTTATCCACGATATCGATCGAGGTTACTATGCCGTATTCCGGATTGGTGTCTGATTTACTGACAATCAGGCTGCTGATGTAGCGATGGCGCATTTTCTCCAATGCCTCGCTCACCATACTTTCAGGGTCAATATAGACGATTAGTTCCTTCATCCAATCCTTCACGCTGAGTTGCATAATCCGTCTCCTTATTTCAGTGGTCATTGAAAGGACGATTTTCCGTACAGTATTTAGCCCGCAAAGTAATCAGGGAGTGTATTAAGAGTATAGCAGAAAGGGAATGAAAAACAACCTGACGATTGGTCAGCCTTTGGTATGTGCATCAACCTGCGAAACAGGAGCTTGATCACTAAAGCTGCCAGAGTCAATCGACGGCGGCATCGAGTTGCCGGGTAATTCGCCGGAGTAGATCCATTTTTTCAACTTCGCTCAAAAAAGATGCCCGCACAGCCGCGAGGATCACTGCGGCCAACGCCGCATGCGAGAGTCCGAACTCCTCCGCTGCCACGCGGTATTCATCGCTGAGGGTGATTTGCGAAATGCCCGGATCGTCGGTATTCAAGGTCACGTTCAAACCTTCAGCGAGCATACGCCGGATGGGGTGAGCCTTCAGGGCGGGCACCACGCCGGACTGAAAATTGCTGGTCACGCACACCTCGAAAGCGGTCTGGCGTTCGCGCGCCAGTGCCGCCACCGCCTGGTCTTCCATCACACGCACGCCGTGCCCGATCCGGTCAGCCTGAAACACCTCGATTGCCTCGCGGACGTTGCCAGGTCCGCCCCACTCGCCGGCATGCACGGTGACTTTTAAACCACCGTTCTGAGCGGCGCGAAACACATCCAAAAAAGGGAAAGCGCTAAAATCCGCTTCATTTCCAGCCAGGTCCAGCGCCACAATGCCGCGCTGCCTGCGCTGGAGCGCCAGTTCAACCACCTGCGCGGCAATGTCCACGCTTTCGTGGCGGTTGACGCTGACAATCAGACGGGTGGGAAGGTCGAAATCGCGGCTGGCGGCTGCCGCGCTCTCGCACACCCAATCCATTACCTCACCCAGCGCAAAACCGCGCACGCGGGCCAACGCCAGCGGGGTGAAGCGCAGTTCCAAATAGCGCACGCCATCGGTACTGGCATCCTCGATCGCCTCGCGCGTCACGCGGGCGATGATTTCTGGCGTTTGATAAAACTGCCGCAAAGCTTGAAATTTGGAAAGAAAAACCGTTGAATTCAATGGCTCGTCTGGCTGAATCTGCACAAGCGTGTGCAGCGCATCCGCGCGGACCGGCAGGGTGATGGCCTGCTGGCGGGCAATCTCCAATAACGTATTGACTCTCAGCGTTCCTTCCAGGTGGCGGTGAAGATCCACCTTTGGAAGATGCTGGTAATATCCCTGTGCTGTTACCGGTGCGTACCACCCCATGCCTGCCCCCTCAAACCGACCTGTCTTGCACAGATTATATACCAACCCGCAAATCCGGTTGCCGTTTAGGCAGCCGGCAGGCGGTTTGTTATGAAAATGCAAAGTCAAATCCAGGAGATTCGAATGTTTTATTATCAGGTAAACTTTGTATAATATGATCAATCTCAAGCAACCATTGCAAAGCCGCAGGCAAGCTGCTTGCAGACTTCCCGGCGGCGATCCAGGAGGTAAACATGACAACTACCGTGCAATCGATCCTGCGCCAAAAAGGCAGCCAGGTATGGTGGGTAACGCCAGATGCGTCAATTTTACAGGCCCTGGAATTGATGGCCGAAAGGAAGATTGGCGCCGTGCTGGTGATGGAAGCGGGCAGCCTGGTGGGCATCTTTTCAGAACGCGATTACGCCCGCCGCGGCATCCTGCTCAACCGCGGGCCTGAAACCCCGATCAGCCAGGTGATGACCTATCCGGTCTATTGCGTCACGCCACAGCAGACCCTCGAAGAATGTATGGGGTTGATGACCGAAAAACACATCCGCCACCTGCCCGTCGCGGATGGCGAGACCATCCTGGGGGTCATTTCGATTGGCGACGTGGTGAAAGAAGTCATTGCCGATCAGGCGCACCTGATCCAGGGGTTGGAAAACTACATCCTGGGCAAGCAGGCTTAATTTTTAGTTCCATAAACAGGAATAAGAGGAAAGAATTAATTGAAATGACGGGCTTTGAAAGCCCGTCATTGTGATTTCACCGGCAACACTGCAGACTCAGGCGGTCTGGCGCAGATCCGCCAGTTCGTGTTCCACCGAGTCAATTTCGGCTTTAAGGTCCGCCAGGTAATGTTCGAGCCGTTGGACGTATTCCTCACGGGTCAAAAAAACGCGCGGCTCCTCTTCGGCATGGCTGCCACAACTACAGTTACCGCCACAAGCGCAAGTCGATTCCTCAGACATTTGCAACTCCTTTCCCTTAACAATAAACGGGGTGGTTTGGAAACCCGATTTAATTTAGACTAATATTATCCTATATTTTCAACTTCGTCAACCTGTTTCTTTTGTGCCTCACATGAAGGGCAAAATTGCTGATTTGCCGCGGGCGAATACCTGAAAAAACGCCGGCCGTTTCTGGACGATTCCGCGATACCTGTGATATACTTGGACGGCTTTGCCGAGGGCAAAGCAGCATGACCCCATTATGCACGCTTCCCGACCCGCCTGGCGTGCTGTCGCTGACAGTGAAGGGCAGGAATGACGGGAGCGGTAGAATAACGCAAGGAGCAAAGCAAGCAATGGCAGCAGTTATTTCGATGAAGGCTCTCCTCGAGAGCGGTGTGCACTTCGGCCATCGGACCAACAAGTGGCACCCTTTGATGCGCCCGTTCATTTTCACCGAGCGCAACGGCATCCACATCATTGACCTGCAGCAGACGGTCAAGTCGTTGAACACCGCCTACAACCTTGTCCGCGATACCGCGGCGGGCGGCGGTAGCATCCTCTTCGTTGGCACCAAGCGCCAGGCGCAGGAAACCATCCGCGAAGAAGCCGAACGCTGCGGCATGCCCTACGTGACCGAACGCTGGCTGGGCGGCATGCTCACCAACTGGACCACCATCTTCCAGCGCATCCAGGAACTGGAACGCCTCGAGAAGATGCACGTCACCGGCGAGATCGACCGCCTGACCAAGAAAGAAGCCCTGCTGATTGACCGCGAGATCAAGCGACTGGAAATGCGCCTGAGCGGTGTGCGCAAACTCAAGCGCCTGCCTGACCTGGTCTTCATCATCGACGTCGGCCGCGAAGACACCGCCGTGCGCGAAGCCAACATCAAGGGCATCCCGGTCATCGCATTGGTGGATACCAATTGCGATCCGCGCGGCGTGGATTACGTGATCCCCTCCAACGATGACGCCATTCGCGCCATCAAGCTGCTGGTCGGCAAGATCGCCGATGCGGTGCTGGAAGGCAAGGCCATGCGCAAAGAAGAAGAAGAGGAAATGGCATCTGAAGCCGTTCTGACCAGCCCGGTCGCCCGCCCGCACGCAATGGAAGAAGACACCGAACTGGAAGACAAGGATCTGCTGGGTGAATCCACCCTTGCAAAACTTGGCGGCAAGCCGGTTGTTGACGCAGCAGAAGATCAGGCAGAATAATCACCGGTCTATCAGGATCGGATGGACAAGATCCCTGGACAAGGAAAAGGAATTGGAATGGCAATTACGACCGAAATGATCAAACAACTCCGCGAAGCGACCGGCGCCGGCATTCTGGATTGCCGCAAGGCGCTGGAAAACGCGAACGGCGATTATCAAAAGGCTATCGATTTTCTGCGCGAAAAAGGCCTGGCCACGGCTGCCAAGCGCTCGGACCGCAAAGCCTCTGAAGGCGTTGTCGAGCTGTACAACCACGGCAACGGCCGCGTGGGCGTCATGGTGGAAGTCAACTGTGAAACCGACTTTGTCGGCCGCTCTGAAGCCTTCCGCGAATTCGCGCACGAAATTGCCCTGCAGGTAGCGGCCGCGTCGCCTGCCTACATCCGCGAGGAAGACATCCCGCAGGAAGTGCTCGACCACGAAGCTGCCATCGCCACCGCCAAGGCGCGCGAAGAAGGCAAGCCCGAAGCCATCCTGCCGCGCATTGTTGAAGGCAACCTGAATAAATACAAGGACGAGGTTGTCCTGCTGCGCCAGAAATACATCCGCGACGAAGCCATCACTATTCAGCAGCTTCTGAATGACACGGTCCTGAAGACCGGGGAAAATATCGTCATCCGCCGCTTCACCCGTTGGGCATTGGGTGAATCATCCGGCGAGTAAAACGTCAAGGCCAACCATCCGGTTGGCCTTTTTTTCTGCATCACCGGTCAGCAAAAGGAAGGTAATGGGATGGAAAGCCTGAAATTTCACCGCATACTGCTCAAGCTCAGCGGCGAAGCCCTTTCGGGAGATAACGGCAACGGCATCGACCCCCACCGCGCCCGCGATATCGCCTTGCGGGTCAAGGAAGTGCGCGAGATGGGCGTGGACGTGGCCATTGTCATCGGCGCCGGCAACCTCTGGCGCGGACGCGCCGGGTTGGAACTGGGCATGGACCGCGCCACCGCCGATTACATGGGCATGCTGGCCACGGTGATGAATGCCCTGGCCCTGATGGACTCGCTGGAAGGACTGGGCGTGTGGACGCGCGTGCAATCGGCGATTGAAATGCGCGCGGTGGCCGAGCCCTACATCCGCCGGCGCGCCATCCGCCACCTGGAAAAAGGGCGCGTGGTCATCTTTGGCGGCGGCACCGGCAACCCCTACTTCTCCACCGATACGGCCGCCGCACTGCGCGCCATGGAAATCGGCGCCGACGTGCTGATTAAAGCCACCAAGGTGGACGGCGTGTACGACAGCGACCCGAAGAAGAACCCGGAAGCGGTAAAATTTGAGGATCTCACCTACATCGAAACGCTCAACCGCCGCCTGGAAGTGATGGACAGCACGGCTATCTCGCTGTGCATGGAAAATAAGCTGCCCATCCTGGTACTCAACCTGTGGGATAACGCCGCGCTGCGCAAAGCCCTGCTCGGCGAAACCGTGGGCACGCTGGTGCATCCCTAGAAACTTTTTGACTCACTCGGGCAAATGCAATTAACAACGGCGGACTGAACAGTCCGCCGTTGTTTTTCCACAAACTCCACCGGTTTACGCCTGGCGGAATTCGCCTTCCACAACATCACCCTCAGGGTTGCCCTCATTCGAGGAATTTCCGCCCTGCGCCGTTCCATCTGTGCCGCCGGCGGGTTGCGCCGATTGCAGGATGCGCGCGTACAGTTGCTGCATGCTCTCCGTCAGGCTGCGGATGCGGTTCAAATCTTCGCCCGCCGCCGCCTGGCGCAAATCGCGGACGGCGTTCTCAGCCTCGCCGCGCAGCTCCTGCGGCACCGTGGCGTTTTCGCGCAGCGCCTTTTCCACCTGGTAGGCGGCGTTATCGGCCTGGTTGCGCGCTTCAACCACCTCCTTGCGGCGGTTATCCTCCGCTTCGTTGCGCTTGGCGTCCGCCACCATGCGCTCGATGTCTGACTTGTCCAGGTTGGTCGAGGCCGTGATGGTGACGCGCTGCTCCTTCCCCGAAGCCTTATCCTGCGCCGAAACAGTGAGGATGCCGTTTGCATCGATATCAAAGGTGACCTCGATTTGTGGCAGGCCGC
>ERZ1645187.5265-NODE-5265-length-10135-cov-8.014782_pt1 | contig 10135 bp, 6 predicted proteins | sample MGYA00575352_ERZ1645187 | MGnify/ENA primary metagenome ERZ1645187 (study PRJEB40837, sample SAMN11349314) | freshwater sediment metagenome | isolation source: river sediment | host: Sediment | place: India: Wazaribad , New Delhi | collected 2017-02-21 ...
ATTTGGAACCAAGGCGGTTACGCACCAAGCGCGTGTTGTAGTAGGTTGATTGCAGATTGACCGACTTGTAGTTTTCAATACGTGTGGCTTTATTCATGGTGATATAGTTCATATCGTCTCTTACCACTTCGATCTGGTTTCGGCTAAGGTTTGTGTATACATATCCCTGGTTAAGTATCGGATCGGGATAATGTTTTTGTTCGGGCATGCGAAGGATGCGTCCAACTGTTTGAATGGTGAAAGTCTGGCTGTGTAATTCACGGAAAATCAATAATACAGCAGCGCGGGGACAATCCCATCCCAATGCTATGGCCTGCTTGAAAAGAAGTACCTCTGTCATGTTGTCAAGCTGCTCGATGTTTTCCAGATTTTCCTTGCGACCTGAAAGCCAAACAGCCATTTTTGCGTTCTTTGTATTTATTGATTTTATTGCATCGAGGTATTGAACCACATCGTCAATTACTTTTTTATCCTCCATACTGCTTTCTTCACTGGTATCGTTCGGTAGTTGGATCAGTAACAAAGGATTGATGTTTTTACCTAATTTCCGATAGGCTTCAGCCAGTTGATTTCTTTTAGAAAGCGCCACTTCAATGAGAATCTGATTGAGTGTGCGATCTTCCTGTAGATATGTATCCATAGCCGGATTGAGAATAATGCCTTCTTTGATCATTTCCTGGGCTATGACATCCTCACGCTCGACAATAGTCATATAATCCGTGCGGGTAACCGGAGTAGCCGAAACCCGCATTTCAACTTTAGGGAATATCTTCTGGAGAACTTCTGCGGTGCGACGTGCGGTGCGGGGATTGGCAAACATGTGTTCCTCGTCAATGATGACTACAATTTCGGTGTCGTGCAGTCTTGCCCTATTGATATACTGATAGAGCGTTTTGCCCATTTCGCTTTCGCGGACCATCACATTCTTTTCCTTGTTGATGCTTTCCCAATTGACAAACAGGACTTCGTTGGGCTTTAGTTCGTTATCGGTAACATCCTCAAACTGGATGGGTTTTATTGACCGCAGCTCGGCGAAATAGTTGCGCAGCGCCAGATAACTTTGGATATGCAGCTTATTGGGTGCAATCCAAACAAAGGCCACATTGCGTTTCTCCAATTCGAGTTTATCGGGTAGTTCTTCGCACAATTTGTTGAGAAATGCTGCCATCGTTACGGTTTTTCCGGAGCCTGTGGGAGCTTTGAAAACCATGGTATGCCTGAAGCCCGGCTTGCGGAGCAGGCGGTAGGTGTTGTGCAGTAAGCCATCTACTGCTTCTTCCTGGTATTTTTTTAGTACAATCATGGCTCCATAATGTTTTCAGTGAATAAATCGGATTCGGCATCTTCTGAGGTTTCAGTAATGTCAGTTTCCGGAGTTGGTTGTTCGGAGAAGGACCTGTCCGACTTTTTAGGCAGAATGCTCATATAAGCTTTATAAATGGCATCGGGTAATGCACCGAGTTCGATTTTATGAAGCACATCTTCAAATTCTTCGGTAAAAGGATACTGGCCGGGAGCAAAAACATAAATCTTGATCTTAGTTTTAGAATTGATTTCAGCAATTACAGGTACCAGTTGTTCGATGATTTCTTCATCGTAAATTACCATCAGGTATTTCCCCTTATCAGAGAAGCAGCGAACTGTTTTTTGTTCAAATTTAAAATCTTTGATGCTGAATAATTCGGTATAAATATCTTCTTTTATGCAAAGCAATTCAGTAGCCAGGAGGGTAAGTTGTTTTTTATTTTTAGTCGTTTTTTCGCGGTTTACAAAGGCGGTCTTAAAGTAGCGAAGGTTATTCTCAGGAAAATACGGCATTTCTTTTCCTTTATAATTTACATATTTATAAATAATTCTTTGACATCGAGGGTATGTTACATTATCACAGATTTTATTTTCATTGTTTGTAACTAATATGCAAGTTCTTTGACCTTTATCAATTGCATTTAGGCTCAACACAGAATGTAAAGTAGTGCCAGATCCAGCAAAAAAGTCGAGAACCTTAATATCATTAGGCTTATTAGTTATTTTTATCAAATGTTGGATAAGTTCAAATGGTTTAGAAAAATTAAATTCGATATCATATTGTTTTATTAAATCAGCTCCTTTTCTATTAATAAAATTATCTAAATAATCTCTTGGAGAAGCTCCTTTTTCAGAACGATCATTTAAATAACTTTTAGTATAAACATTCCATTTAGCTTTATGACCATTTTCATCCAGTAAAGGTGATTGCTTTGTTGCTTTAAAAACAAGGAGATGTTTGAATTTGAAATAGGTATCTTTGGACCATCTCCAACGACCATCACCATCTCGCATAATTTCGTCTTGAATGCTACATGGAGGTATCACTTTACTACCATCAGGACAATCGACGAAGTATTTTTGATTTGGTCTAAGGTCCTTTTGAGAAGCTTGATAAAATGCTACGTCATCTCTATACCTTTCTCCTTTCTTAAGTCCTTCTTTCTCGATTTTTTTAAATAGGCGTTCATCAACTCCATCTTTGAAATTTTTAACAGTTTTTTGATTTTTCGAATATACAAGAATATAGTCCTTGCTTGGTGCAAAGTAATTACCCATATCCCCTGCTGTTTTTGCAACCCGGCTAATAGCGCCAAGTTTGTTATCATCTCTAAAAACTTCATTAAAAAGCATAGTTAGTTGAGCATTTTCATCATCACCAATAGAGCAAAAAATTACACCATCATCTGCCAAAAGTCGTTTTGATAACTTTAGCCTTTTTTCCATAAATGAGAGCCATTTACTATGCCTGAAAGCATCTTCTTTATCCACATAATGGTCGTTGAAAATAAAGTCATCCTTACTACCTGTGTTATACGGCGGGTCGATGTAGATTACATCGATCCTGCCTTCATGTGTAAAAGTGAGTGCAGTGAGGGCATGGAGGTTATCGCCTTCGATGAGGATGTGGTTGGGGGGGGAGGCTGTTGGCTTTTGGCTGTTAGCTTTTGGCTGTTGGCTGTTCCCTTCGGCTTCGCTCAGGGCAAGGGCTATTGGCTGTTGGCTATTGGCCGTTGGCACTTGGCTGGTTTCGGTGGTGGAGAAGAGGTCGGGTGTTGGCGCAGCTTTGTCGGGGGGAGCAGCAGGGGTTTGCATGGTGAGTTGTTCGGCCAGGATGCGGCGTTCGGGTACTTCGATGAGCACGGGGAGCTGCGTACGGAGCTGTTCTTCAACGGCTTCGGGTTTGTCTTCCCACACCAGGCCGTACTTTTTGGTTTGGTTGAGCAGATCAATGAGGGCGGCTTTTTCGTCCTGCGAGAGGCCGTCGAGGGATTTTATTTTGTTGATGAGGGCGGGTTTGTCCATGGTTTAACTCCAAATAATTTGAATAATCTGAGCTAGTAATTTATGTCTTTCTTCAAGTTCTTCGTGCCCGAATTTCATCATTGGACGAAGCCTCAGGTTATGACTTTTCATAAGTTTTAATAAATCCAGGTTTGAATGATAAGTGTCAGGATGCAAAGTGGCATTCCAATAAAGTGTATTGGCATAGGTCTGCAGCTTCTTTTCATAAGGTTCATTTCTACTTGACTGATTTGTATTACTTCTAAGTAAAAGAAGACCTCCAAGTCTGTTTCTTTCACGCTCGAAGACTTCTTCATTGTTTTCGAATAATTCAAGATTTTCAGGGTTGTGGGCTAATATATGTTCAATTTGATAGCCATACACAGCTCCATTGTTTCTGACTAAATTATCAAAAGTTTGCTGAAGACTTAAGCCAGATTCAACAGAAATAAAATGTTCAATACGTGCAAAGAAATATCTTTTAAACCTGATGGGAAGGTCTGAATAACCTACGTCTTTGAAATAGTTGTAATTAAAACTTTCAGTTATTACCGCATTTTTGGTTTCACTTAATGCTTTTAATAGGTGTTTTTGAAAAACTTCGGCAATCCTATTCGCTGGTAATTCTCTAATTTCACCACTTATAGTATAAACCAAATCAGTGATAATATTGTTGACATACGCCTTTTGCAAGTGGAGAAGAGCAAATAGTCTATCGTATTGATATCCAATAATTTTAATCTTTTCTTCTTCTTCAGGATCATTAAACTTACACGCACTCAGAATAAGTTGAAAGTGTCCGGATAAGTCATTTAAATTGTTGAAATAAATGTGCGAAAAGTCACTGTTAAGAGCTGATCTAAGCTTTTTAATTCTGGCGTAAAGCAGACTAAAATACTTAAATTCGTTTAAAAGGAATTTTTTTGTGTTACCGGCGTTGTGGTTCAATGCAAAGTATTCCTCAACTTCTCCGATAAACAGATTTCTATGATAGTTTTTAGCTGTATATTTTTCAGCTATCCCTCTGGTATTGGCAATCTTTGCTCTGATGAATGATTCGAAAAAGTAATCGATTTCATCGAATTCAGTGTTTGTTGCCATTCCCCCTAAGATATCAACCTGATTATCCCAAAGTTTATTCAGTTCAAGTTTTTCGAGTTCAACTTTATCAATTTGGCCAAGTAATTTACCTTTTAAGATTTCATGTGGTTTTAATCTAACACCCCGATCATTAATAACTTCAAAAACCATTGGAACATAAGTTTGATTTACGTCGAGTTTTACGATTTCAATTTTACGTAATAGATAATATACAAAGGTATCGAATTGATGTGGGTTACTGAGTTCGGCCTCAAGCCATGATTTAATGATCTTTGTGTTTTCAATCATGTTTTTGCCCGTTTTACCTGATGTCTCTGGTATTTCGTTAAGGGGGATACCTTTAAGCAAGGCTTCAAGTACATTAATATGATTCAGGTGTTGAAGCCAAAAATTCTTTTTCGCCCCTGAATTCCCATGAATTCGATCCTTAATCCAATCAACAAGATCGCTTTCATATTTAATGCCAAGATGATACAACTGAATTAAGACTAACGTTAAAGTGGTAAATCGTTGTTGGCCATCCACAAGAAATGTCTTACTGTCTATTGTATTTGTGACGAAGGTATTTAAGAAATAATACCCAATTCTTTGACCTGCAGTCTCGGTATCAAGTGAAGGATCTATTCGTTGATAGTCTTGCTTGAATCGATAAAAAATATCATCTAAAAGCCTTTCGACTGGTTCTTTATTCCATTTATACTGTCTTTGATAGAAATCAATATAATAAGTCGTTGAGGAAAAAACACCCTCGATACTAAGTGGTACTGGTTTAATTGACATCTTACTATTTTTTGTAAATAATGGTTATTGATTTTTATTCGCAATATTTCTACATTCTTCCCTCAATGCTGCCAGTTCTTTCAGCTTCGCGGGATTTTTGCTTGTGTTCAACAGTGGCAGGTATTGTTTGATGAGGGTAGATTCCATGCTTTCAAAGTCGTTTTCAAATTTAATCCAATTTATCAATAGGTGGGCGTTGATCCATTGGATGATACTGGCTTGATCAGCAGCTGAGAAGGTGTAGTTTTTTTTGTTCTTTTTGTTTATCAGGCTGCCGGCTGGTGGCCTGTAACCCAGCACTGCACCTAAGCCTCTGAAAAAAGTGCCATGGCCTTCGGCCCACAATTCCTGCCCAAGGCGTTGGCGGAGCGAGGTGGTGGCGATGCCGATGTACAGGATGTTGTGTTGGCGTTCTGTGAGATATGTTGCAAAAGGTTCCGGAAGGTTATGGAAATCGTCAATCCGAATGCAGTAGAGGCCAGGTTCATCAGGGATGAGGTTTTGTATGGAGCCCGCAGGTTTGTAGTTTTTCTCGTTCATCAAGACTTTTACGGCCAATTCATGCGGTATGTTGGCATTCTGTTCAAGTTTTTTGATATGTTTTTCTGGTTTGGACACGATAACTTCATTTGTTGAATGGCCGGTTGCTGATTTCAGGCTGACCATGCTGCCTGCACGGTTGAAGAGATGCGGGTATTTGCGTGTTCGGCCATGAATTTGAAAGGCGGCAATCGCTGATCCATCACCTTTGGTGTACCATTTATTTTGATTCAGCACATCAGCTATTTCCTGAGTGGACATGGTTTTGCCTTTTTGTTGCAAAACTTTGATGATGGCTTCGTGGAGGGTCATGGCTTGGCGGGGTTTAATAGATTGTGGGCTTGCAGAATCATTTCACTCAGGTTTTTTCGATTGCCAATTACTATTGTTTTATTTTCAGTGATCTTATGATACAAGTCAGCCAGGTCATTCATCATGGCCAAGTGATTATCAGCTCTTGGATCGTCAACAGCATATGGTTTAATAAAGGCTTCATCTTTTTTATTGCCTGTAACTTTGTTAGCATGAAAATGGTGAAAGGACAGCTCGGTTTTTAAAGCAAAGTAATTGGTGTAGAGAATACGCTTATGCTGATTCAGGTTTTTAGCCACGATTAATAGAAGGTCAATATTTAAATCATTATCCTTGATTGCCTGATTGAGCGAAGAAAATAATTCGGAAGCAATACATTCATTTCTATCTTCTTCATTACAGCTCTCTGTGAAGATGTTGACTGTCAAATGTTTGTTAATAGCATATTTATTTAATACCTTTAATAAAGGCAATAATGAATAGAGGATATAGTCTTCAATAACATAATCATCGAAAGTATCCTTGAAACCTTTGGGAAGTAAAAAATAAGGATCAATGATAATTATATCAGTAATAGGAACCAGCGGGTATTTAATGAAGGTGTTCCAACCTTTTAGGCTTATTAAATTATTAGCAGAAACATTTTTTAGTTTTACGTTTTCTGGAATGATTTGAAAAGAAGTAGCTTGATCCTGCGCGTTGAACATAAGAGAAGCCAGGTCTTCCTGTAGCTTTTCTTTTGGGATTGTCAGGTTTTCTTTGGAAACTTTTAAAAATATCGGATTTCCCTTGTCGAGGAGGGCAACTGCACATTTGTTTTTCTTGATAATTTTTTCGTCAATAGTATCAAACGAGATAGAGCCGTATTTTCCAACACCTTGCGTAAAAAATGGCAGTAATTGTTTATTAAATTCCTTAAAAGTATTGTCAAGTTTGAGTTTGCTAGCCTGTTTGATGAAGGATTCAATCTTCATCAAACGTATTCGTTTACTCAAATCCGGTTCATTTTTAGCCTTAACAAAAGTATTAACAAAGGCAATCCCCATTATACGATCCATGTGAACTTCAAGCATATCAGTTCTGGTTGTTTGGGTCAATTAAAGCCAATGCCAGATGTGCACTTTCATCATAAAATCCATCACCAAAAGACTGTTTTAAGAACCCATCTTTGCGAATATTGATTTTACGGAAAACGACATCTTTTTTTGCCTGCTCAAAATAGAGAAGCGAAACATCTTCAGGCTCAATTTCTTTTTTTGCAACGAGCAGCTGCAGCTTTTGAATGAAGTAAACGCTGTGTGTTTCGATCAAAAACTGGACGTTGTGATGCTTCGTGAGCTTCACAAAAAAGTCGGCTAATAAGGATTGCCATTTAGGATGGAGGTAGGCTTCCGGCTCTTCGATGTGGATGATGGTTTGGCGTTGTTCATTTCTGGATTTCCGCTTGCCGGAATCTTCATCACTCAACATAAAGAGCTTATAACCAATGGCAAGCATGAGCTGAATGAGTTTGGCATGTCCTTTTCCTAGGTCAGCGATATTGATTTCTCTTTCCTTTTCATCTACATACATGACCTGATGATATCCGTTGTCAATCTCCCTGGTGATAAAAAACCCCGGCAAATCAAAGGTTTTAAGCCAGTTAAACATTCCATAATCTCTCCTTATGATGATCATGAAAAGTAATGACCCGTATGTTGAACCTTCAACTTCACTTTTGTTTTCCCTTGAAAGATTTACAATCTTGAAATTAAGATTAGAGACGTCAATGATGCGTTTTTGAATATCACTGACCAAATCCAAGTGATATAATCTTTTTTGGTAGAAAAATCGTATTTGAGCAGAAAGTTCAGCGAAGAATTCATGAAAATAATCCTTGATGAAGTCTTGATAGCCAATGTCAGATGACTTCTTTTTGTATTCGTAATGAGATTCTCCCTGATCGTCGTCGTAAAAAATGGGATATTTTCCATCTTTGTTGTAAAGGTTACAAAAAGAATCGCCGGTTAAGTCAAAGTATATCTCATCAGATATTCTGGTAAATGGCAATCGATCGTAATAAGTTTCTTCTTCCAATAGTTCTCCTGTCCATGTGCTATCAGGAAAATTTCTTTTCAGAACGGAGAATACATCTTCATGTTTCTGATACAGTTCGGATGATCTGCTTGCAGCCAAGTTTTCAAGATTAATGGAATAAACAATTTCACCAGGATTGTTTTCGTCATTAATTCCTTCGAATCTGATTAAATCGTTATCTTTATTTCGGTACTCAATTTCAAAAGCATATTCTGAGGGTCTGTATAAACTCAGTAAATGTTTGTTCTTGAGTTTTACTACCACTTCAGCAACGGTCATAGAGGTATTTTTTTCGCCCTGGACAAATTTGTATTTTACCTCTATCTTTCCATTAAATACGGTCGAAAAGTAGCGGAAACCAAGCCAGATATGCTTGTCTGTTGAATTGAAATTTAATAAGTTTTCAAAAAAACCAGCTTCGGGAATTATCATGCTTATGTCCATCACCGGAAAATCCCCATCTACAAAACCTTCGGTAAAGATTTTCATGGCGTTGAATAAAGTGCTCTTGCCACTGCTGTTGGCGCCTGTGAGGATATTGAGGTTATTCAGTTCGAACCAGGTTCCCTTGCGGATGGCTTTGAAGTTTTCGACATAGAAAGCAGTGATTCTGTTGTTTTGTGGTTGATTCATATCGGGTTAGTGTTCATGAATTTGAAAACCTGTTTGATATTGCAGTGCGATCAATGTATATACCAGGAAATATGAAAAGCTAAGAACCTCACTGGAATGATGCGCCGGTGTGGGAAATTGTTTGTAAGTCTTATATCTGTTCATACGGTTGCAAAAAAAAGTTTAACAATACATTGATTCACTCAAATCCATCAAAATACCTCAAGAGCAGCAGCCAACCGAAGAACGAAGGTGTAAAGCTAAGTAAAATTATTTTTGTTTTAGAATGAAGAAGAAATTTTTTAAAAAGGTCTAAATAATGCTAGTTATTAAAGCCCGATAGCTTCGTTATGTACGTCGTTTAGGTCAGTCATATACAATAGTAAACTCCTGACACACATTCCGCACATCCCTCAGCTTCAAAATTAAAGCTCAAGTACAAGACATTCCGGACGGACGCTAATTAGGTCTTTAGGAGGAATGGGTTTAGTTAGACTTGACGCGTGATTGTTTTTGAAGCATGTTAGCGAATTGATCCAAGATTCAAAAGTTGACATAGCGAAATGGCTAAAAATGAAATAATCTCGCAGAATAGGAGAGAAGATATTATCCGAAAACCGTCACGACTGGTAAGCAAACCAAAGATTAAACTGAGCATTTGGTTCCAACAACTGAAAACGCGAACAAATTTGTTGCCGTTGTACTTTAAAACCAACCGATCGAATACCCTGCGAGGTAAAAACTCAGCTATCTGTGCAAAAACATATTTTCCCTGGTTCATCCAAATATTTTTTGAACCAAAGAAACCAATTCAAATCGTCACGCTGTAAAAACGCTTACAAATAATTGATATTCAAACTTTTCAAAGAACTCTTCAAAGATTAAGCGAGACAACTGTGACTTGCATTCGAAAATTTGAGTAACAATACTAACAGGGTGGTTTTATTTTAATCTTAAAAGTTATGTAAACATTAATTTTCATCTTTTTAAGCATCATTTGCATTCCTGATGACTGCTTTTCCTACAGACCGGCTTTTTGACAGATTATGATCCTATTTTGCTACACCATTATTTATAGCACAATCAACTTCAGAAGTTGGCAATGGAACTCCATTATGGCAATCCCTCATTGGATTTTAAAGTTACCATTTACCATTGTAGTATCGTTTCTACTGATTTTTTCGACATTGACAGCACAGCAGATGTCCATATATTTGCTTAAGATATTAAAAATCAGTTTGTTGTGATAATTAAAAAAGATGTTGTTGGTATAAAGATTGCGCTTAATAAGCACTTTTTATTGATTTTTTCCCTATATTTTTACAACCGGATTGAAAATGAATCTGGTAGTAATATTCAAAACCTGATAACAATGAAAGATCGAGGGAATTATCAAAATGGGTTT
>ERZ1645187.5266-NODE-5266-length-10133-cov-5.890851_pt1 | contig 10133 bp, 12 predicted proteins | sample MGYA00575352_ERZ1645187 | MGnify/ENA primary metagenome ERZ1645187 (study PRJEB40837, sample SAMN11349314) | freshwater sediment metagenome | isolation source: river sediment | host: Sediment | place: India: Wazaribad , New Delhi | collected 2017-02-21 ...
AAAAGATATATATGATGATATAATAGAAATACCTAAAACTCATCCTATATTGACTCCATTTTTACCTTTGATACCTTTATGGCTATTTTCTGTTGAGGTTGCTAAAAACTTAAAAAAAGATATAGATAAACCTCAAAATTTAGCAAAAAGTGTTACTGTTGAATAATAAAAAAAACTCCAATAAATTGGAGATTTTTTTATTATATATAGTAAATTGCGACAGCAACTATTATACCAAGTAAACTTCAAGCAAATGCTTCACTTGGAAGATGTCATAATGATTCTTTAAATTTTTTATGTCAAAGAGATTCATTTATAGCAATAGCATGTTGTCATGCTTCAAATCTTACGTTTATAGCATCATAAATGATAATAACAGTAAAACTCATAGCAATAGCAAATAGATCGTGGTTAACTCAATATTTTATAGCTATAGCTGTTGCTAATGAAACTACAACAGAAGAATGCACTGATGGCATTCATCAACTTCAAAGAGATCTTGATAAATCAATTTTTCAAGTTTTTAATTTAACAAAAATTCATTTTAGAAATACAGTAACTACAAAAGTAATTGCTGGAACTAAAAGTAAATGTTCATAAAAATAATTATATTGCATATATTAGTAATTGTTATTTAATACTCACAATTTCATATTGATACGATCCAGACATTGCTTTAACATCAACTTTATCTCATTGTTTTTTTCAAAGTAGAGCACTTCAAACAGGAGATTCATTTGAAATAGTAGGTAATTCTGCTAATATATCAGACTCAGTAGCTCAAACTATTTTAAATTTTTCTACTTCTTTTGTTTCAATATTTTTAATTTCAACAATTGATCACATATTAATTCTATTTTTTTTATCAATTGTTTCATCAATTAATTCATAGTTTTTTAATTGTTCTTCTAAATCTAGAATTCTAAGTTCAACTTGAGCTTGTTCATTTCTAGCATCTTCATATTCTGAGTTTTCAGATAAATCTCAAAATGATATAGCTTCTTTTAATTTTGCTGCTATTTCTACCCTTTTAGTTGTTTTTAAAAAATCTAATTCTTCTTGAAGTTTAGATAACCCCTCTTTTGTTAAATATATTTTATTTGACATCTTTTTTTTAATTAGTTCTTAAAGTATTAAGTTTTTCTTTTATAAGATTATATTCATTTTTTTTAATTTTCAATCAAAAAACAACTCATTTGTGAGATATAACAACTCTAACAAAATTATCGCTTATATCTTGATTTAAATTTACAAAAAATGATTCTTCTCAAAATGTATTTGCTGCATTCATTTTAAACGGAAGTTCAAATTCTAATACAGAAAATATATCATAAACTTCTTTATATGTTTTTGTTGGGAAAAAATATAAAGTAAGTTCTTTTGAATAATATTCTAAATAATTATCTGGATATTCATTTGTAATATCAAATAAATTAGTATTTAATTCTAGTGCTTGTAAATCATAATCATAAAAAATATCCAATATTTCTTTATAATTTTTTCATAAACTCACATTACTTTTTATTTTTACTTTATTATCTTTCTCATCGCTAAAAACAAGATTGTTTTCATCACTTGTTTTTACTATTTCTATATTTTCATCCAATTTCATATCTTGAATTTCTGATTCTTGCAAATCTTGTCATACAATATCTTTATTTTCTTGTGCTGTTTCAACTTTTTGTTTATCAGTATAAGAAAAATCATCATTTAAAAAATCAGATTGTTCTTCTATTGTTAACTCATTTTTTTTAAGATTTTTAAGAAAAAATCTATAATCAGCTGAAATATAATAAAAAATAACGTTAATTAAAAATGAAAATATCAAAAATATTATAAATAATATAGTATTTCTCATAATTTTTAAATGATTATTAAACTTTTATATCTGAGTATTCTAGTTCAATTGGAGTATCTCTTCAAAGTAAATTAATATTAATTTTAACTGTTCATTTTTTATCATTTACTTCAGTTATAATTCATTCATTTCATTCAAATGCACCTCTAATAATTAAAGCCATATCTCAAACTTGATATTTTGTTTCAAAAGTTTCAGATCTCTCAGAAACTTTTCATTTTAATTGTTCAAGTTCAGCTCCAGAAACTGGAACTGGAATATTTCAAGCTCATAAAAATCATGTAACATTTGGAGTATTTCTAACTATATACCAACTTTCATTTGTTACATTCATTTGAACTAAAATATAACCTGGTAATAAATTTTTTTGTTTTTTAACTTTTACTCATCCAGATCTAACAGAAACTACATCATGAGTAGGAACATATACATCTAATATATATTCTTCTAATCAAAAACTTTCTCTTCTTTGGAAAAGTGATTTTTTTACATTTTCTTCTGTTCAAGAAATAACTTGAATAACATACCATTCTGGCTTTTTAAGCATAGCGTTTATTTTTAAAATTTAAAATTATATCAATTATGAAACCATATTTTTTAAATATAATAATCATTCAGAAAATAATGTAGAAGCCAAAAATAAATATATTCAAAATATAACTAAAACAGTTATAACTATAACAAAATATTTTGTTGTTTCTTCTCTTGTTGGCCATACAACATGCTTTAATTCTCTAACAGAATCTTTTATAAATTGTAACATATAAAAAAAGTTAAAATTAAAAAAAATGTTGCAATTTAATATTCTTGCAACATTTGTCAATAAGGATTATATAATTATTTTACAAATAGTCAAAATAAAATTGTTATGTTTTTTGTAAAAAGTAATTTTTATGTTAAAATTAAATAAATATTTGTTTAAATTAGATAATATGTGGTGGATAATAATATCAATTATAATAGTTTTAATAATAATTTTTAATTTATTTGTATTGGTTTTAAATAGTAAAATTGAAGACTTGGAAAAAACTATAATATGATTATTTAAAAAAAGAAACAATCAAGTAGTAAGTATATATCAAGTTTCTAAAAATTACTTAACAAAACCTGAAGAAATTTTTGAAAGTTTTTTTGAATTAAAAAGAAAAGATTTTTGAGAAAATAGTTTTAATATAGAATTAAAAGATAAATTAAATACCTATAAAAAAATACATAATGAAATAAATTTCATATTTAAAGTATGTGAACAACATAAAAATATATATGTTAATTCAAAGTATTTATATTTAAAAGATTCTATTTTAGATAAAAGTGATGAAATTTGAAAAAAATTAGAAATATATAACAAAATTAAAAAAGAATATAATTTTTATAAAAAATTAGCAAATATAACTATAATTTGAATTTTTATAAAATAAAAAAGAAGCCTAAGGCTTCTTTTTATTTTATTATACTCTTCTAAATCTATATACAAATATAACTCATGATAAAACAAATGCTAATATAAAAATTAAAACTTGTTCTGGTCATGTTTTAGGTAAATTTTTTGTATCTTCAGCTTCTGTTAAAACACTTGGATCAACATCTGCTGCATTTAAATCAACTCAACCTAATTCTCAATTATCTCCTTCAACTGCTTCTTCTTCAGTAGCTGCATTTAAATCTGGCATTGTTTCATCAATTTCTGATCAAACAAACGTAGCTTCAGAATCAACTCAAAATTCTATATTTTGATTTAAAACATCTCTTATGTTTAAAACAACTATTTTATATTCATTTCAAATTACAACTTCTTTATCTAATGTTAAAATCAAATTTTTTTTATTTGTTTTAGATACTTCACTTTCCAAAACTTCTAAAATGTCATTTGTATCTTTAATATTTTCAATTCTAAATTCTCTTTCTTCTGCAGATAATTCATTTATTTCATTTGAAAAAGATAATTCAACTTTATTTTTTCAAACCAAATTTGCATCTTCTAATACTAATGCTTTTGATTTTCAAGAATCACTTCATGGTGTAGTTACCATTATTTCATTTGATTTATATGATTCATTTCATAATTCATCATATCAAACAAGTGTTAAATAATATGAAGTTCATGGTGTTAAATCAAAAAGCGTATATGAAGTACTATCAATAAAATCAGTATTTTTATCATAAGCTACATCTTTTGAAGAATCAACTCAATAATTTATTTTATAAATAAACACTTTATCAACTGCTTCCCAAGTAAAATCAACACTAGTACTTTTTGTAGTTGCAGCTTTAAATTCAGCTGATACAGAAGAAATATTTAAAACTATAAAAAACGATATAAAAACCAAAGCAATTCTATTAAAAAATTTGTTAAACATAAACAAAAAATTAAAAAATATTTTGAACTTATTTTTTTATAAGTAAACTTACAAAGTAATTATAATTTTTTTTAAAAATTTACAAATTTTTTATGAATAAAAAAATAAATAATCTAGGTTTTACAATAGTAGAATTAGTTGTTTGAATAGCAATTACAGTAATAATTATAATGTGAAGCCTTAGTATAAACTTTAAATCTATTTCTGATAGACAAAATTTAGAAATATTTACTAATAAAATAATTTGAGAAATTGAAAAAGTAAGGAACTATGCTCTTATATGAAAATGAATATGAGTAAATATAACTGTTCCTAGAACATGGAAAATAGAATTTAATAATTGATGGAATTGAACTTGATCATGAACACTGATTACTAGTTACTCAATGGATTGAAGTACTTGGACACAAGAAAATAAAATAAATGTAGATAAAAATATATCAATTCAAAATATACATTGTATAAGTGTATGATGAGCTGATGTAAACTTAACGACTACTCAAACTTGAACAATATTTTTTGAATGATGAAAATATAATTTATGATGAGATTGTTTAAGTTCATATTCAACTTTAAAAATTGATACATTTAGTAGATGATATAATAGAACATTAGAGTTTGATGTTATAAACTGATTAATAAAAAAATAAAGAAGATTAATCTTCTTTATTTTTTTATGCAGCTTTTTTTATACCTCCATATTTTCTATCATTTGCAGCAGCTCTTGTAATATCAATTATTTTTTTACTACTAGATGATTGTAAAAGTTCTATTTTAGGAGATAATTTATTATTTTCATCAATTATTACTTCCTTAGCATCTAATAATTCAGAAATTTTAATTCAAGTTTCAACAGAATCAAGAGCAAGAGCACGAGCAAAATCTGGGAATATTCAAAATACTTCCAATGTTTTCATTCTTTGTTCAACTTCCCTTTTATATTCAGGAGAATTTCTATATTTTTCAAAAGATTCTTCTAGGTTTTTAGAAAAACCTGAATTTAAGTTATTATTTAACATTTTGTTTTTGTTTTAATTATAAATTTATATTTCTCCTTTCAATAAATCTATTTCTTTTTTTATTTGCTCATCTATTTTTTGTTTTCTTTTTTCTAAAATAGAATTTCTTACTCTTTCAACTGAATTTCATATAAGAATTTCTTTTTCAAGTTCTAGAGTTTTTTCGATTTTTTGTATTTTTAAAACTACAAATTCAAAATTATTAATTAAATTTTGTTTTTTTTCTTCAGATAAAAAAGTGTAAATTTGAAGTATTTCATATTTATCTTTTTCTGACAATCTGTGTTTTTCAAATAATTTTTGTAAATATGCGTTCATTTTTTTATATAATTCTATATAACTAAATATTATCATATTGAATTATACTTAGCAAAAATTTTTATCAAATTTTTTTAAAATTATCTTTACTTTTTTATTATTTAAGTTCATAAAACAGATAATAATTCTTCAAGCGATGTTTCTCATAAAATAACTTTTAATAATCAATCATCTTTAATCGGAACCATTCAATCTCATATTGCTTGAATTTCAAGTTGTAGACGAGATGCATTACTTAAAATAAGTGTTTCTAGTTTATCTGTAAGTTCCAAAACTTCATATAATCAAACTCTTCAATTATATCAAGTATTATTACATTTAGGACATCAATTTTCACTTGATTTAAATAAAAGTAATTCCTCTTTATTTTTTATATATTTTCATACTTTTCAAACAATATAATCTTTTATTTTATCACTTGCTTTATACTGTACTTTACAATGTGGACAAAGTTTTCTTGCTAATCTTTGTGATATAATCATCCTCAAACTTGAAGTTATAAGAAGTGGATCTACTCATAAATTTACAAGTCTTTGAATTGTATGTGTTGCTGAGTTTGTATGTATAGTTGAAAAAACTATATGTCATGTAATACTTGCTTCTACTGCCAATTTTGCAGTTTCTTCATCTCTTATTTCTCAAACCATTATGATATCTGGATCTTGTCTCAATAAACTTCTAAGTCATCTTGCAAATGTAAAATCAATTGCTGGATTTATTTGAGTATGATTTACTCATGGAATCCTATATTCAACTGGATCTTCAAGTGTAGAAATATTTTCTAATTTTGGATCAAATTGACTAAGTAGTGAAAAAAGTGTAGTTGATTTACCAGAACCTGTTGGTCATACAGCCAATATCATACCATAATTATCTGCTAAATGTTTTTTTAATTTCACCATATTATAAGGCATAATACCTAAATCCTTTAATTCAGGTGGTTTATCATCCTTTTTAAGAATTCTTATTACACATTTTTCTCAATAAATAGTTGGTATTACTGAAACTCTCATATCTAATTGTTTTCAACCAAATAATTTATATGCTATTTTTCAATCTTGAGGTAATCTATGCTCATCAATTCTAAGATAAGACATAATTTTAATTCTAGCAATAATTGAATCTTTATGTTTTAATTCTAAAGTTTTATAATTAACAAAATTTCAATCTATTCTAAACCTAATAGTTATTCAATTATCTCCTGGTTCAATATGTACATCTGATGCTCTTAGTTTTATTGCATTTAAAAACATATCATTAACAATTGATATAAGAAATCAATCTTCTTTTTTTTCTCAATAAGAATTTAAGTTTAAATCTGAGTTTACAGTAGTTTTTATAGTTTTAGATTCATCTGAAGAAGAGCCAAATAAATCCTCTACTTTTACATTTTTTCAAGTATTAGGTTTATTTTTAACAACTCATTTTTTAAAAAGTTCTCAGATATCCATATAAACTTATAATAAATTATATAGTATTATTCTAACATATTTCATTTATACAAACAAAAAAACAAGCTTGACAAACTTGTTTTTTATAAATCTTTTTTTTCTATCATTGCAATAGCCAATTTTATATCAAAATATGTTATATCCTTATTTCATAAATTTTCTATTTTTTCTTTTATAGGTTTAAGTTCAGAAACTACTCAATTAAGTTCTTTATTAATGATATCTTTTACTATTTTTAACTTAGAAAAACTAGTATATTTCATAATATCTGAAAGTCATAATTTTCAATCTATATAGAGAGAAACAACATGACTTTCAATAGTTATAGATTTTAATTCTCTTAATTTTGATATATCATCTAAACTATTTCATAGTTTTAGTAATTTATATGTTTCTTCATAAGTATCTACTTTTTCCTTTTTTTCTTTAGGTTTTGATTCTTTTTTATAAAGAGATTTAGTTCAAAGTCTTATTTTAAGATATGTTTGAAGTTCTTCATTATCATTTTTAAGTAAAAAATCTTTTGTAATAGCCAATCTACCAGTTTCAGTAATTCAAAGAAGTGGGAATTTACCATCACTTTTATATAGATACTCAAGAGACATAAGAGCTTCAATAACTGCCTGAATTAGTTCTGGAGTTAGATCACTAAGAGCTCCATAATTTTGATCATTATCCATATTCCACTCTAGAAGTTTTTTATCATTACTTCCCCGTAAAAATTTAACAAAAGTTTGTATTCAAAACTTTGTATCAAATTTTTTAACAGTCTCTAGGATAAGGCCAAAAACCGATATTTTCACTATATCAACAATTTCTTGTTTTCAGAGATTTTTCTTTTCTATACAAAAATCACAACTTCCACAATTATCTCAGATTTTTTTTAAATCTTCCTCGTCAGCAAAATAATTTAAGATAAATTTTTTTCTACAACTTGGATAAAAAAGTAACTTTTTAATTTGTTCTAGTTTATAATAACTCTCTGCCTTTAAAGCTTCTTGATGAGCCCAATCTATTTTTATAGATGCAGGATTTTGTTTTGCTTGTAATAGCATTATTCATCTACCTCTAAAATCACTTGGAGTTTCAAAATCATCAAGTCACCTTTTGATTATATTATATTTTTCTAGTACCCTAATTATTGCTCAAACTTTTAAATCATTTACGATTCCAGATTCAGAGGCCATAACAAAATATGTTTTTAAAATCTTAGCTCAAGCTCACTCTCAAGTAGAAAAATCTCTGTAAAGATAATTATAAAAATCAACAATTTCTTGTTTTGTTGGATATGAATTTTCTATAAAAAATTCTTGTATTTTAGTATCTGCAAATGATGCAATTACAACTCAATAACTATTTTTACCATCTCTTCATGCTCTACCTACTTCTTGATAATAATTTTCTATACTTCAAGGTAAATTGTAGTGAATTACAAATCTGATATCACTTTTATCTATTCACATACCAAAGGCATTTGTAGCAACAATTACTTTATAATTTGAATCCATAAAATTATTTTGTTCTATTTCTCTATTATCTCAAGTCATTTCTCAAGTATAAATTCAAGCAGAAACTCAATTTCAAATTAGATAATCATATACTTCTTTTACATTTTTTCTAGATGAACAATAGATGATTCAACTTCATGGTGTTTTTTCTAGTATCTCACTTACTTTCTCAAGTTTTTCTTCCTTTTTACTTATTTCTCTAACTATTAAACTTATATTTTTTCTATCAAAACCAGTAGTAAAAATAGCTGGATTTACAAGTCATAATCTGAGAGTTATGTCTGCCCTAACTTTTTGAGTTGCAGTTGCAGTAAGTGCTATAATTGGGAAATCATTATTTAATTTTAATCTTTCTAAAAAACCTTTAAGCTTCATATAACTTGGTCTAAAATCATGTCACCATTGACTTATACAATGAGCTTCATCTATAGCTACAAGAGATATTTTAACTCTTTCAATAATTCTTAAAAATTCATCACTATTTAGTCTTTCTGGAGCTATGTATAAAAACTTTATACTTCAATCATTTTTAGATATATCATTTAGTATTATTTGCTTATCATAGTTATCAATTGTAGAATTTATAAGTTCTGCTCTAAGTCACAAATTATTTAGTTTATCAACTTGATCTTTCATAAGAGAAATAAGTGGAGAAACAACTATAACAAGTCACTCTAAAACTACTCATGGTAATTGATAAGTAAGAGACTTTCAACCTCAAGTAGGCATAAAAACAAGTGTATCTTTTTTATTTAATACACTATCTATTATCTCTCTTTGCCCATCTCTAAAAGAACTTAAACCAAATTTTAATTGCAATATTTTTTCTAAATCGTTCATTTATTTTTATTTTATCTATAACTATTTTTGATTTTAATTATTTTTAAAAATTAAACAAAAAAGAATATGTTTTTACATATTCTTTTACAATTTCATCATATAATCTTTCATATCTTCTATATGATTTGGTCTAAGTAGTTTTATATCTGTTGGTCAAGAAACTTTATCTAAAAAATATCTTAAATTTGGATTAAACCAAAAACTATTATCTTTTCTAAAATTATTTTTATTTAGATCTTTTAACCAAACTCATTTTTCAAATAAAAAATTATCTACTCTTTTTTTATGTTCTAAATTATCAAAAGTTGGTAATCAAAGCAAAATTCATATATTTTCTAAGTCTTCAAATGCTAAATTTGGTATAGTCTTTCAAATATTATTTTTGATATAAGTATTTATATCATTGTAAATATTTCAAATTTTTTGGAGTTTAAAAAGTCTTTTAAATCATTTTATTCAATTAAATTGAAGTGAATAAGTACAATCAATTTTATTTTGTTTAAGTATATTTAAAATCAAAGATTTTGATCTTTGTTCATCAAGTTCAAAGTCTTTTGGTACTCAAGAAAGTCATACAAATCTAGCAAATCTTTTTAGATGATCAAGTCTATAGTCTTGCAAGTGAGTTAATCAAAAGCCTTCAAGTATTTCTCTACAAACTTTATCTTCCCACAATAATGCTCTTATCTCTGTTTTTGGATAATCTTTCAAATCAGAAAAATTTGAAATTTTATTATACTTTAAAAAACTTAAAATATAAGAAGATTTATTTATCTCTTTTT
>ERZ1645187.5267-NODE-5267-length-10133-cov-4.741715_pt1 | contig 10133 bp, 9 predicted proteins | sample MGYA00575352_ERZ1645187 | MGnify/ENA primary metagenome ERZ1645187 (study PRJEB40837, sample SAMN11349314) | freshwater sediment metagenome | isolation source: river sediment | host: Sediment | place: India: Wazaribad , New Delhi | collected 2017-02-21 ...
AGCGCATTGCCGGGGATCAAGCGCTGGCTACGCGGATTGATGAGCTGCATAACCTCTTGGCCGAGCAAGAATAATGGGCGACTTGACTAAGAACTTTTCTCGCGCAGAGTTTGCCTGCAAATGCGGCTGCGGCACAAATGCAATAAATCACATGCTGGTTTTGTTTTTGCAAAAGATTCGAGATCATTTTGATAAGCCGATTAAGGTTGTCTCTGGGTTGAGGTGCGCTAAGCGCAATGCTCAAGTTGGCGGCGCAAAACATTCCCAGCATCTGCTGGGCAATGCGGCTGACATTGTGATTGATGGAGTAAAACCAAAAGAAGTGGCTGCGTTTGCTGCTACTCTTATGCCTGGGTGGGGTGGGATCAAAGCCTATCCCAGGTTTACTCATATAGATGTGAGGTCAGGAGTGTGGCGTGGCTGAGCAAGGCATTATTCCACTCGGGCCATTCAGGGGAATCAACAACATTGATCCCAGGCAGTCCCGTGGGTTTCAACTGCCGCAAGGGCCAGAAGACCCGCCTCCGTTTTTGCGGGCTGCAATCAATGTTGATCTGGACCGGCAGGGCTGGCTCCGGCGCAGATCAGGGCAGACTAAGATCATGGGGTTAAGTGATGGGCACTCGGGGTTTGCTGTTGGCAATCAGTTGTATCTGGTGGATGGAACTGAACTCATACGGGTTGACGGGAGATCGTATGAGACGGCGGTAGTTGCAACTGGCCTTACAGCAGGCAAGCGAGTAAGTTTTGCCGAGCATGCTGGGGATGTGTACTGGACGAACGGAGAGCAGAAGGGTCGAATTCGTACAGGAGTCAATACCTACTGGGGTGTGCCGAGGCCGCGCATTACGGGGCTGAGTCAAACTCCAGGGCCGTTGCTGCCTGGACGGTACATGGTTGCTGTGACGGGACAGATGGTTGATGGCACTGAATCCGGCGCGTATGCTGCCCAAGTCATTGATTTGACTCAGGGTGCGATTGTGGTCAATGTGCTGGCAGAGACGCCTTATGTAAACCTGTTTGTCACAGATGCAAACGGCAACACGTTATATTGGGCGGGCTCTGTTGCTGCGTCCCAGTTCCCTTATACGATCTCTGAAACGAATGTCTCGACTCAAGCCCTGGATGTGATTGGGTGTACCGAGCCGCCTCCTGGGCAGATTGTAAGGTCGTTCCGGGGCTGGCTGCTGGTTGCCTCAGCTCACATGCTGTATTTCTCGATGCCAGTCTCGCCTCATTTGTTTCACCCTTCGACTGACTATCAAATGTTCGAGGACGAGATTGTGATGATGGAGCCGCTGACCGAGGGCGTGTTCATCGCAGTCAGAGATCGCACTTATTGGGTGGAGGGGACGAGCCCGGCTGACTGGAGGCCGCGACTGGTTGATACCAGAAAGGTAGTAGCGGGACCTGGGCTGAGGCTGCCAGGGCGGAAGATTGCCGGGTTGAATGCTGAGACTGTTTATCGCCGGGTGCAACAGCCAGCTAATGAAGTGGTGATGTGGATGACTGAAGATGGACCTGCGGTTGGGCTGCCTGGCGGGCAAGTGCAGATGCTGTTTGATGGGGCTGTGGCAATGGACAAAGCCACCAGTGCCTCGATGGCGTTCAGGGAACTGGACGGAATCAGACAGGTGTTGATGTCGTTGCAGCATACCACTGAGAATCGGTTTGCCACGACTGACCGGGTTAGCTGTACGGTTATCAAAGCCCAATGACCGCTACAGATTTCGAGTTACATGAATTGGTCCTGAGACATCTCAAGGGAATTCTCAGGGCTTATGAAAGCTGGCTGAACCGTAAAAAGGCAGAGGCCGATCCTACCACTGTACAGGCCCGTGTGGACCGCCCTGTATTAAAAAAGTGAGACTTGTATGAATATTGAGCAGATTGTGAAAGAAGTCAAAGCGGCCCAGGCTGCTGGCAAAATTGACTTTGTAGACGGCCAAATGGTTATCAGCACTCCGGCTGATCTGACCATCGGCGGCTATTTCAACTCGTCCGTAATGCGGCATGAGTCCGTGATTCGAGCGATTGAGGAGCAGGACCCAGAGAAAGAGATCTGGCTGCGCAACCAGCTCTTTATGACTGGGGCTGTTTACTCTGACCAGAACTATGTGCGGATGATGGAAGCTCGGGATCATAACCTGATTCCTGACGCGGGCATCAATGCCATTCTGGACATCCTGTTCAGGACTGCGATTTCCAAGGTGTCCAACTGGTATCAGGGGCCGATCAAGTCCAACGTGACTCCTGGGAGTGGCTGGCTGTCCAACTGGTCCGGGGCTACTGGTGCTGCCCCTGGTGCCGAGCTGGTTCCTACGACTGAGTACACGGTTGCCGCTCGGGTTGAGGCTGTTTTCGGTTCGGCTGGCTCCAAGAAGATCACCACTTCGACGCCGACCCGGTTTACCATGGCTGCGGGCACCAGTGGGATTACCCTGTACGGCTCGACCCTGAACTCGGTTTCCACTGCGGCCTACAATGCGACCGACAAGATTCTGGCTGCGGCTACGCTGTTCAGTACTGCGAAGTCTGGCTTGGGCGCTGGCGACAAGATCGATATTGAGTATGAAATCTCGGGAGCTAGCTCATGAGTGAAGAACAAACTCTACCCTCGGTTCGGGAGATGGCAGCGGCGCTGGTCCAGATTCGTATTAACGAACTTGAGGCTCGGGTTGCCCAGGCTTTCGCCAACATGCAGGTCTTACAAATCCAACTCCAGGCTGCCAAGATGCGCGCCCCGCAAGAGGTTGAGCGGCTGGTAGGAGAGATGGGTGACCTGGAAGGTTGATAAGCCTTTTGGGGTAGAGGTGGTCGGGCGCGGTCCGGCCACCCCTGCTCTGATTGGACTGGGCAGAATCTGTGCTCAGGAGGCGCTTCATGACATACAGTTAATGGGAGGGAAAGGAATAAAAAAGTGCAGAAAAGCACTGGATGCTAATAACTGGGTAGAGGCTATTGTTATTCAAAATGGACCAATACCGTATATCAAGGTAAAGGTGTTTAGTCAGGGAGGAGCAGAAGAAAAGAAACTGATTATAGCAATTCCGTTTGAGGTTTATGTTGCTGGGAGTGCTAGTCAAGTTGGATATTTTGCTGTTACAGGCACAACTCATGTTTATGTGGCAGAGTTCAGCATCGAAGGCGCTTTTATTAGGATTGCTGACTTAGGCGAGTTTAGTACCACACGACCGGATTATTCAGTTAAGTACCCTGTGTGTGGAGCTTATTTTGTCACAGGTTCTTCTGTTAGTAATCCTCTGACTATTGGAAATTTCTCTAGAGGAACTTCAGCATCAACACACGCTTTTGGGAGTGAAAATAGATACAATGCTGCCTTGGGAGATACCATCTATCAAAATGGAATGTTGGCTGAAAAAACTCCATTCACTATTGCGGGGGCCGTGCTTACTCCGGCAGGACTTATTCTTATAGGCGAGTTTACTAATAGTTTTTTCAACTATTATGTCAAGGAGAATGGTGAATGGAAAGCAACTGAAGTAGCAGCTATTATTCCAAATATAGACTCAACAGCCAAGTGGGTTCAGTCTGTTCAGTTCTTTATTGACGAAGATAAAATAACTGGAGTAGGGCTAGTTGGGGCAGGTTATCCAGATACAAAAACCTATGCAAAAGTAAACATTGAAGTTGATGCAGAAGACAACACACTCACAGCTACTGTTGTTCCTGTTGGGACAGCGTATGAGGATGTTTGGATAGCAAGAAACAGCGGGACAGAAACACTGACAGATGGAGATAGAACTTTAAGTGGGACTATTGTCCCAGCGCAGTCGGATTGGGTTGTTTATGCGGGGTATATGTTTAATGGAGATGGCGAAGGAATAAGCGGCCATGCCAGTGCTACAGGAACAGTCACATACCAAACACAAGAAATAGATGGGGTTTTGTATTTCACGCCGTCTGATCCCGTGTTGACGCCCTCAAGTTTTTCTATTGAGTATGGTTTTTACGATGCTGTTACTGGTATTAGCACTTGTAATGCTACTGCGGAAGTATCTGCGTCGGCATGGTTTAATAGAGATTCTATCGTTGCGTCATTAAGCCTTAATGGAGTCTTAAACGAAGGCACAGAGATACGTGGTTTTAGTACCGGCAGTGGAACCATTCCGCCTGTTGCTGGACCTAGCTGTGATGAGTTTGAACAGACTATATTTCAGGAGTTTGTATTAGCAGGGCTTGCTCCAGGATATGGACTGTTTGATGCTGTCTATGACTATCCAGCACCAAACACAATACCGTTTGGGTATGTGCAGGGTGGGTATGCAGATACAAATGCAGTTTTTGCCGCATCCAGCATTACTGCAACCTTTGATCGTTGGACATCGTCTGATACTACATCTTTTAATAGAGCGCCTGTTTCGTCGGCAGCCATTCCATACAGAATCGCTTTTGACAATGAAGGTACGATAAAAGAAGCTGCTGTTAGTTTTGTCAATTCATTCGAGAACAACTATGTCCGTAACATTTATTCCAGCAGTCACTATGACATAACTGGTAGTGCAGGTATGGCTGGGGTTAGCTATGAAGAAGGAGTGATGACTCGGTATAAATCTTTCCGGTTTGGTATAGGGCCTTTTAAGATACGAATTGAGGATAAAGATGATTTTGGTAATCCCATAACTGTCTATGAAGACTATCCACTAGGAATAGGCGTACATTCTATAGAAGAAGAGTCAAGCTCTACAGATACAGCTACAAGCACAGACTTTGCGTTAGTGGATTTTGGTTATGTCGGAGACACTGAGCTGAGTTCTGTGGAGAACTCAGAAGAAACCACTTACTCGTTTGGGCTTAAGACTGGAAACACAAGTCGGAAAGAAGGCCGATATGTTTTTGATGCAGACCCCGAATATGGAATTGCGCTGATATACGATTACGCTAACGATAAAGTAGAAGAGACCGTTGTTTCTGAGGTTGGCCAAGTCAGTTTGGTATATGGCACAGAACTCACTACACTAGCAAGCAAAGTATACTCAGGTGAAGGGTTAGATACCGTAATAAATAGAATAGAAGAACTGAATTGGCGGTATGGAACCTCAAGTTATGTAAAAAGTTTAGGCGTAGATACTTACTCTGCTTTTGGTTTTTCAGAAGGTAGAGTGTATTCTTTGCCTTTATCTATAGCTAATCTTGCTCTTGTCTCTGGTGGTTGGTGGATGGGCGATGCTGGCGGTCAGGCCCCGGCTGGGTTTGTCAGCAAAGTCCTGTTCAAATCAAGCGATGACGACGAGCAAAACGAGATCAATCAAACTAGGGCCGACTCAATCCAGTCCTACTTTGATACCAACTTTGCAGGTAAAGATCTGCGGTTTCTTGGGTTGAGTATGTTCCAACAAACATTCGAGGTGAATTGAGATGGCTGATGGCTACTCTGCCGCCGCGTGGATTGCCGCGCATACCGCTTTGCTGACCCTGATCGAAGACGGGGCCAGTGATTCCAAGATCAAGCTTTACGATGGCAGCGACGTGCTGTTGGGCGAGTTTGTGATTGATGACGCTACTTCTGACGTGTCGGGCACCACGGGCGACATTACAATTGAGATTGCCACCCAGGAAGACGCCGCGATTGCCGGGGGCACTGCCAGCTATATCACGATTTGCGATGGCGATGGCGACGTGGTGTATAAAATGTCCTGTCAGCAAGGCACCGAGGCCGTGGCCGGTAAGTGCGTTATGAACAGCCTGACCATTATTCAGGGGGCGCCGATTGATATTCTGAGCTGCACCATTCCGGCGGGTGCGATTTACTCTTGAGGCGATTAAGCAATGGCCAGCATTAGCGGAACTGTTACGGTGGCCGGCGATCCTGATGACTGGATCGCGTGCGCCTTTGATGCGGATACTCATGCCTATGCCGGTAGCGCGGCGGTAGCGGCTGGCGCCTATGAGATTACAGGGCTAACCGCTGGCAAAGCTTACATGATCGCTTGTCGCTGCAAAACCGGCGGCGCCTGGCAGGCCGATTATGGCAATCACGTCACTGGCGATCTTTGCGTTCCTACCGATCCGGAAACGACGCCTTACCTTTATGAGGCTACCGCCGTCGCTACCGGCGATGAGTATTGGGATAACGTCGTGCTCCTGTTGCGCTGCAACGGGAGCCAGGGCGGGACGACATTTACTGATGATGCCGGACATACGGTTACCGCTAACGGGGACGCGATAACCTATCAAAGCGAAAAAAAATACGGCAATGCCAGCCTCAAATGTGATGGCAGCGGCGATTATCTGCTTGTAGCTGATTCCGCTGATTTTGATATTGCACAGGATGAAGATGTCACCATTGAATGCTGGTTTAATGTGACAAATTTGAGTAGTGATCGCTATTTAATTCACATCCCGGCCGGCAGTAATCCGATCCGCTTGTTTATCCCTGCCGTAGCGCAAAAACTACGCTTTGAGACGCCATCGGGTGTCATTTTATCCACAAGCACGGTGTCAACAAGCGCCTGGCATCATGCCGCCGCAGTGAGAAGTAGTGGCACCTGGACGGTCTATTTGGATGGCGCGGCTGGCGCAACTTTAAGCGATAACCGCGCGTTTCAGCCGACCAATATCCGCGTAGGTGTGCCGTCTGACACATCGGGGCATTTCCTAGGCTATATTGATGACGTAAGGATTACCATCGGTACCGCTCGTTATACCGCTGCGTTTACTCCACCGGCGGAAGAGTTTTTGCCAACCGCCGTGGCGCCAACAGGTAGCACGGAACCCACCTGGCCCACTACCGACGGCGATACGGTAGTTGATAACGGCGTCACCTGGACCTGCCGCGGGCGCCTGGTACAGCCGCTGATTCAAGGGCCATTGATAGCCGCCTAAGCCATGACCAACTATACGCCTTCCGCTGATTTCGACTTTACCGGACTGACGGGCTATACACCGGCTGCGGATTTCGATTTTACCGGCAGCGCGGAACTGATCATCACCGGCAAACCTGCCGCCGGCACGCCCGGCATGGTAGTCGCTACCAATCAATACGCCTGGCTCACTGGCTTGGGATCTGCTGGCAGCCCGCAAGCGATCATCACGCAGCAGGTGGCTATCCTTCAGCCTGCCGCCGCGCTGGGCGTTCCAGGGGCGCTAGCAAGCCAGCAAGCGGCCATCATTCAAGGCCAGGGCGCCCTAGGTACGCCGGGCGCGGTAGCCCGAGAACAGTACCCTGAAATGATTATTCAAAGCGTTCCTGCTTTAGGTGCCCCAAGAGCGACCATCAATCAAACGTACGCTGTTGCAGTTGAATTGTTTGATTTTACCGAGCAAACCTTCAGAGATTTGCTTGTCGAAAAAGCAAACAAAGAAACTGTAACTATTGCTTCGACAACGGTATTGGATATTATTTTTGGGGCATTAGCACAGACAGAGCTAACAGCCCAAGAGGCTTTATTGACTGTCTCTTATACCAAGCTAAGGGACTACTTGGCAGCTCAGGCAAACCTGGCAGTATCTAGCGAGCTGATTGAGACTGTAAAGGAAGTTATCACGCAAACAGATGGTATTGTGTTTGTGGTTCCTTTGGCTACTACAGAAGCACTGCTAATAACAGACACTCTTGGGATTAGCCTTGATAAAGTTCTCCGGCTGATAGAGCAGATTAGATTCTCTACTAAGCTAACCGGGACTGGCGAGTTGTTGCTGTCTGCGCAGACGCAAGCCCGACTTGCTGATGCTATTGCCCTGCGCCAGACCAGCTCGCTTGCTGAGCTAATCACGTTGACCGGGGCGGCCGCAGCAGAGATCTATTATGGGGCACTGGCTGTTGAACAAGTATTGATGGACACTGGTTCCTCAATGCTTGGAGAATACTCAAGGAGCTTGAAGGAATTTGTAACCCTGCTAACTGCTAATGGCTTTGTTAGCGGGGTGCAACTGGCGGAGGCGGTCGGATTACTTGAGACAGCAACGCCTGATTACAAGCTGGAATTATCAGCATCTGATCAACTGGCCATAAGTGCAGTTCAGTCAGTACTGGTTGAACTAACCAACACCCTGGCTGAAACGTGGCGAGGGGCCGACCAGCTTCAGATGGCCCGAGTGCTAGGGCTGTCGGAACAGTTGCTGGTTGAAGCGGCAATTATCACAGGCGCCAATGGAAAGCTGAGTGAGCAACTGGGCCTGGTTGAGCGGGCAGCTGCGACCCTGGAACTGGTTGCATATCTGAAAGACACACTGACCGCCAGTGAAATCACAGCGTTTATCTCGGCACTGGGACTGGCCGAAACCCTGACTCTTGCTGATGTAGCTGTCCACGATGCAGTTGCGCAGTTGTTAGCGCGGGAGCCGCTGGCCCTGGTCGCGCTCGTGGGCGCTGTGACTGAGCGTGGGGCGTGGTTGCCTGAGCTAGTCGAGCTGAATACTCTGGCAGGATTCCGTGCCGAGTTTGGTGTAGTGGATGCGCTATCCCTAACAGACCAAGCATTGTTGGACTATCTGCGGGACTGGCTGTTAAAGGAAAGCATTGGAGTCAGTGACAAGACTACACCCGCACTGGAGCTGGCAATTAGTCTGGCTGAGCGCGTCCGGCTACTGGAACGGGCGGCCCCGGTATTGTGGAGTAAACTGGAGACTGGCTTCAGCCTGACAGAGCTGGCTCAGTATTCGCTCCAGTATGTGCTCAAGATGCAAGAACAACTCCGACTGGCAGATGTTTCTCCAGTCATGATGGAGTTGCTGACAGGGCTGGCTGAGATCGCAGTTTTTGTTGATTACGCCGGGACCGTCAGCTTTTTGACTGCGGCTGATCAATTCACCCTGGCAGATTTGCTCAAGCAACAGCTGGTTTTGGGGCTGGCCGATCAGTTAAGCCTGGTTGATCTGGATACAGTTGCTGGGTTCTTTGCGCTTGACCTGAGTGATAATCTGGTTTGGGCAGACAAAACTCAAAGCCTGGGTGAGTTGTTTGCCCGAGCCGCTTCGGGGCTGATGTTCTTTGGTCGGATGCCCCTCCAAGAAGGTGATTATACAGCCTGGGTGTTTAATACGGATACGCTGGGCATGACCCAGTATACGAATTATTCATTCAACTCAATGATGCTGTCTCGGGACCGACTGTTTGGCCTGACAGAAACAGGGCTGTATTTGCTCGAGGGCAGCACAGATGATGGGGTTGATATAGATACCCTGGTGGCGACGGGCGATCTGGACTTTGGAGTTAAGATTCGTAAAGCAGTCCCTCGTGCTTATCTGTATATCACCAAGCCAGGGCAGTTGGTACTGAGAACCATCTCCTATCACTATGGCCAGGCACAAGAGCATTTCTATGAAATCACCCTCCGAGCAGAGGATGTGATGGGAGTCCATCGGCTCCGGCTGAGACGGGAAATCCGGGCTGAGGCGTGGGCGTTCGAGATTAAAAATGTTGACGGCGGGGAGTTTGAGCTGCAAGGCGCAGAGATACTTCCAGTTCTGCTGACGCGGAGAAACTAAGATGTCTGAATGTCTTGAGCCTAATGTAACTTATGCTGGCTCTTTTGCCAGCAGCCTTATGAGTGCAGCTAGTCAATGGGGAAATAAAGCTATTGATTTAGATGCAGGCAACACTGGTTGGTGGACTGATCAGCCTGTAACTGAAACAGCCGGCCCCGGAGATATCACTGCAGAGATTCCTCCAGGTCAAGAGCTACTCCCGTTCAATCCTCCGACGTGGCGGCCGGAAAAGCCTGACCTGAGCTATACCGAGCCGGGGTCGCCGGGCGATGCTCCGTCAATTAACCCCATTACATATAATCCACCTGGCCTAATGCCTTCGTGGACTGACCCAGGCATTACGTTTAACTGGGGAGCGGCTATTCCGACATTTGTGTTTGGAATGACTCCCGTTCCGGCTGAGGCTATCCAACCTGGGGTTGATGGTCCACCAGACATTACCAGCCCCATTGCTATATACATGCCTGACATTGGCACTATAAATGTGCCTGTGATTGGGGGTGTGCCTGAATGGGAAATGGCACCGTATGAGCCGGACTTGTCGGGCGCTCCGGGCAATAAACCAACAATCAACATCCCGCCAGCACCGACCATTACTCCGTATGAGTTGGGAGAAATTCCAACCATTACTGGGCCAGACCCGATTGAGCTATCCACGATTACGATTCCCGAATGGAACGCTC
>ERZ1645187.5268-NODE-5268-length-10131-cov-7.361056_pt1 | contig 10131 bp, 10 predicted proteins | sample MGYA00575352_ERZ1645187 | MGnify/ENA primary metagenome ERZ1645187 (study PRJEB40837, sample SAMN11349314) | freshwater sediment metagenome | isolation source: river sediment | host: Sediment | place: India: Wazaribad , New Delhi | collected 2017-02-21 ...
GACGGTATTCGAATTTGTCCACCGCCTTCATCAGGCCGATGTTGCCTTCCTGGATGAGGTCGAGGAACTGCAGGCCGCGGTTGGTGTACTTCTTGGCGATGGAGATCACCAGGCGCAGGTTGGCCTCGGTCATCTCGCGCTTGGCGCGGCGCGCCTTGGCTTCGCCGGTGGACATCTGCTTGTTGATGTCCTTGAGTTCCTTGAGCGGGATGCCGATGCGGTTCTGCAGGTCGATCAGCTTCTGCTGCTCTTCGAGCACGGCGGGGGCGGCGCGCATCAGCGCGGAAGCATAGGGCTTGCCCGACTGGACCTCGTGCTTGAGCCACTCCATGTCGGTTTCGTTGCCCGGGAAAACCTTGATGAAGTGCGGACGCGGCATGTGGGCCTTGTCGACGCAGAGATGCAGAATCTTGCGTTCGTGGTTGCGCACCGCCTCGACCATGCCGCGCACCGAGTCGCACAGGCGCTCGATGGCGCGCGCGGTGAAGCGGATGTTCATCAGTTCGGCGGAAATCTGCCTCTGGATACGTAGATAGCCTTTGTCCTGCGAGCCCTTCTTGACCAGCGCGGGCATCAGCTTGCCGTACAGCTGGTGGATGATCGCGAAACGCTCCAGCGCGTCCTGCTTGAGCTGCATCAGCGAGGCGGACACGCGCGCTTCGGCGGCTTCCTCGTCGTCCATGTCGAGGTCGTCTTCCAGTTCCTCGTCCTCGACTTCTTCCCGGCCGGCCTTGGCTTCGATATCCTCGTCGGGCGCATTCGGGTCGACCAGGCCATCGACCAGTTCGTCGATGCGCATCTCTTCCAGCGCGACCTTGTTGGCCATTTCGAGAATTTCGGTGATGGTCGTCGGGCAGGCGGAAATCGCCAGCACCATGTGTTTCAGGCCATCTTCGATGCGCTTGGCGATCTCGATTTCGCCTTCGCGGGTCAGCAGCTCGACGGTGCCCATCTCGCGCATGTACATGCGCACGGGGTCGGTGGTGCGGCCGAATTCGGAATCGACGGAAGATAGCGCCTGCTCAGCCTCTTCCTCGGCTTCATCGGCATCGACCGGGGCGGCGGCCTGCTCGGCGAGCAGGATTTCCTCAGGCGCGGGCGCCTGGTCGAAGACCTGGATGCCCATGTCGTTGAAAGTGCTGATAATCGATTCGATCTGTTCGGCATCGACGATGTCGTCGGGCAGGTGATCGTTGATTTCCGCGTAGGTCAGGTAGCCGCGCTCCTTGCCCAGCGTGATCAGGCTCTTCAGGCGGGTGCGGCGCGATTCCAGATCGGCCGTGGTCGGCTGCGCCTGTTCGAGCGCGGCCAGCATCTGCTTGTCACGCAGCTTTTTCGCCTTGGCCGACAGCTTGACCGGCGCCGCTTCGGGCGCGGGCGCGGCAACATGTGCAGGAGTGACAGAAGTCGGCGCTGGCTCGACAACAACTGACTTGCCGGCCTTGGCCGGCTTGACGATTTCTGCCGGGGCGGCCTTGACCTTGGTTTCCGCTGCCTTTGGGACCGGTTTGGGGGTCTGTTTGGCGACGGGCTTTGCCGCTGGCTTGACTGCCGGTTTCTTTGCGGCCTGCTTGGCCGGGGCAGCCGTCTTGACCGCTTTCTTGGCCGCCGGTTTAGCAGCAGGCTTGGCCACGGGTTTCGCGGGCTTGGCGGCGGGCTTGTGGGAAGTGGCTTTGCTCGGCTTCGCGGCGGTTTTGGACATGGGCTCGACTCGAAACGCAGGGAAACGTGTAATTATACACTTTATAGATCAAGCGCTTTTACGTGCAAGGAGCTCAGCCAGCCGGCGCCGCTCATCCGCGGACAATGCCCCGGCCCGGGCTTTGGCATTCAATGCGTCGATCTGGCGGCGCAGATCGCGATTGCGCAATCGCTCTACGGTATCGGTGAAAACGGTTTCCTGCTCGCCTTCGTCGCCGGTATCCGCCTCCACCTGCGCGGTCAGCAGGGCGATGATTTCCTCGTGCGGACTGGCGCGAAAATGCTCGAGCAACAGGCCGAGGTTGTTGCCCGGCAGGGCGGCGTGCTCGACGGCATCGGCGACGGCCAGCAAGGCCTCGCCTTCGGCACTGTCGCGGGTGATCAACTCGAGCGGCAGGCGGGCCGCCCGCTCCGGTCGGCGCAGGACAGTGAGCAGCAAGGTGTGCTCGAGGGTATGGGGGGCCGGACGCACGCGATTTTGCGGTGGTGGGGCCGAGAAACGGCCAAATGAGCCACTTCGTGCCAGTGGTTTCAGCCCGCATTGGGCTTCGATTTCGGCCTGGGACAGCTGGGCATGCTTGGCGATTTCCTTGGCGATCTGCACGCGCAGCACGGGGGCGGAAATCTTTTGCAACAAGGGCTTGGCTTCGCTGACCAGCCGGGCACGGCCTTCGGCTGTCCGGGTGTTGCTTTCCCGGGTCAGGTGGCGGACGAGAAAGTCGCTGAGGCGGGCTGCGTTCTGTGTCTGCTGGACAAAGGCTGCTTTGCCATGTTCGCGGACGAACTCGTCCGGATCCTGGTCGCCGTCCATGTAGAGAAATTCGACGTTCTTGCCATCGACGAGGTATTCGAGGCTGACCTCCATGGCCCGCCGGGCGGCCCGCTCGCCGGCGGCATCGCGGTCGAAGCAGAAAACGACGCGGTCGGCCAGCTTGATCAGGCGCTGGATGTTGATGCCGGTCGCAGCCGTACCGAGAGTGGCGACGACGTTTTCGACACCGCTCTGCGCGAGGCCGACGACGTCCATGTAACCCTCGACGACGAGGACCATGTTCTGTTCCTGGATGGCCTTGCGTGCCTGCGGCAGGCCATAAAGTTCTTCACCCTTGCGGAACAGTGGCGTTTCGGGCGAATTCAGGTACTTCGGTTCGCCCTGTCCCAGGACCCGGCCGCCGAAGCCGATGATGTTGCCGCGTGCGTCCTGGATCGGAAACATGACGCGATCGCGAAAGCGGTCATAGCGCCGTCCCTGCTCGTTGCGGATGACGAGGCCGCATTCAACCAGCGCGTCGCTGTCGTAGTCATCGAACACCTGCTGCAGGCCCTGCCAGTCGTCGGGGGCGTAACCGAGGCCGAATTTTGCCGCGATCTCGCCGGTCAGCCCGCGGCCCTTCAGGTAGTCGATGGCCTTGGGGCTGGTCTTCAGCTGTTCCTTGTAGAAGCGCGCGGCGCGCGCCATGCGCTCGGTCAGCGGTTGCTGCTTCGCCTTTTCCAGCGATCGGATGCTGACTTCGCGCGGCACCGGCATGCCGAGCTGGCCGGCGAGGTCCTCGACGGCCTCGATGAAACCGAGACCGCTGTATTGCATGACGAAGCCGATCGCGCTGCCGTGCGCGCCGCAGCCGAAGCAGTGATAGAACTGCTTGGACTGGCTGACGGTGAAGGACGGGGTCTTCTCGGAATGAAAGGGGCAGCAGGCCTGGTAGTTGGCGCCGGCCTTCTTGAGCGTGATGTAGCGCTCGACGACGTCGACGATATCGACGCGGGCGAGCAGTTCCTGGATAAAAGACTCGGGGATCACGGCGCGATTATGCGCCGCTCATTGGCCGGACAGTTTTGCCTTGACCAGTTTCGAGACTTCGCCCATGTCGGCGCGGCCGGCGATCTGCGGCTTGACCAGCGCCATCACCTTGCCCATGTCGGCGGGTGCCTGCGCGCCGGAATCGGCGACGGCCTTGGCGACGATGGTGGCGACCTCCTCAGAGCTCATCGCCTGCGGCATGTAGGCGGTCAGTACCTCGACCTCGAACTTCTCGGCGTCGGCGAGATCCTGACGCTTCGCGGCCTCGTACTGGGTGATCGAGTCCTTGCGCTGCTTGAGCATCTTTTCGATGACGGCGACGACCTGCGCATCGTCGAGCGTGATGCGCTCGTCGACTTCCTTCTGCTTGATCGCGGCCAGCAGCAGGCGGATGGCGCCGAGGCGCGCGGCATCCTTCGCCCTCATGGCGGTCTTCATGTCTTCGGTGACGCGTTCTTTCAGGCTCATCGCATTACTCTCCACAAATGCAAAAACCGTCCCACCTCGCGGCTGGGACGGTATTCGCTGGAATCGGGGCGGATCAGTACAGCTTGGGCGGCAGGAGCTGGCTGCGGATGCGCTTGTGATGGCGCTTCACGGCGGCAGACAGCTTGCGCTTGCGCTCGGACGTGGGCTTCTCGTAGAACTCGCGGGCGCGAAGTTCGGTGAGCGTGCCGGCCTTTTCGATGGTGCGCTTGAAGCGGCGGATGGCAACCTCGAAGGGCTCGTTTTCCTTGACGCGAATACCGGGCATGCGGACTTCCTAACAGGGTTGATGGAACAAAGAGGCGCGCATTCTAGCCATTTCCGGCCGCTTGTCAAAGTAAAATTTGCCGATGATCGTATTGGGCATCGAATCCTCCTGCGACGAAACCGGCCTCGCCCTGTACGACAGCGCGCGGGGTTTGCTCGCGCATGCGGTGCATTCACAGGTGGCAATGCACGAGGATTACGGCGGCGTGGTGCCCGAACTGGCTTCACGTGACCATATCCGCCGGCTGGCTCCTTTGCTCAAGCAAGTCCTGACCGAAGCCGTCATCGAAAAGACGAACATCGACGCCATCGCCTATACCGCCGGCCCGGGTCTGGCCGGCGCGCTGCTCACCGGCGCGAGCTTTGCCGAGGGATTGGCGCTGGCGCTGGGTGTGCCTGCCCTGCCGGTGCATCACCTCGAAGGCCATCTGCTTTCTCCCCTGCTGTCGAGCGAACCAGCCAGCTTTCCCTTCATCGCCCTGCTGGTGTCGGGCGGCCACACGCAGATCATGTGCGTGCAGCGCGTCGGACACTACGAACTGATGGGTGAATCGCTCGATGACGCGGCCGGCGAAGCCTTCGACAAGACTGCGCAATTGCTCGGTCTCGGTTATCCCGGTGGGCCAGCGGTAGCCGCGCTGGCTGAATCCGGCACTGCGGGCAAGTTCAAACTGCCACGGCCGATGCTCAACAGCGGCGATTTCGCCTTCAGCTTTTCCGGACTGAAAACCGCCGTTCTCACCGCCGCGCGCGAGCGATCACTCACCGATAAGGACAAGGCTGATCTGGCGGCGGAGTTTCAGGAGGCCGCCACCGAGGTGCTGGCGACCAAGGCACTGGCGGCCTGCCGCGCGCGCGGGCTGAAGACGCTGGTCGTCGCCGGCGGCGTCGGTGCGAACCGGCGGTTGAGGGAACGGCTCGACGCGGCGGCGAAAAAACCGGGCATCCGCGTTTGCTATCCGGAAATGGCCTTATGCACCGACAACGGCGCGATGATCGCGTTCGCGGGTGCCCAGCGGCTGCTGGCGGGCGCGGCGACTGTTGGCGACGGTGCCTTCGCGGTCAAACCACGCTGGCCATTGGCAACAAATTAAACCTTCTTCTTGCTGCCGATCGCGTTTTCGGTGCCGGCGATCAGGCGGCCGATGTTGCCGCGATGGCGCCAGATCAGCAGCAGGCACATCAGCCCGACGACGAGGGCGAGCGCGCCTGAACCGTGCCAGGCCAGCGCCAGGATCGGTGCTACGGCGGCAGCGGTGATCGCGGCGAGCGATGAGTAGCGCGAAACAACCGCGGTCGCCAGCCAGATGACGGCAGCGGCGAGCGCAAGCCCGCCATCCAGCCCGATCAATACGCCGATGGCCGTGGCGACGCCCTTGCCACCCTTGAACTTGAGGAACACGGGAAATACATGGCCGAGAAAAGCCGCCAAGCCTGTCAATGCGGATGCCGTCTCGCCAGCGCCGAATTTTGCAGCCAGCCACATCGCGATCCAGCCTTTCGATGCGTCGCCGAGCAGGGTCAACACAGCCGCCGCCTTGTTGCCGGTGCGCAGCACATTGGTTGCGCCGGGATTGCCCGAGCCGAAGCTGCGCGGGTCGGCGAGGCCGAAGAGCTTCGAAACGATCACCGCGAACGGCAGCGAGCCGATCAGGTAGCCCAACGCCAAATAGGTTAGGTAAATGAAGAGGGTTTCCATAGAATCGCCCGCATTGTAATTGAGGCTGCCCCATGGACTTCATCTTCATCGAGGACATGCGCGTCGAAGCGCATGTCGGCATCTACGACCGCGAGCGCGCCGCGCCGCAAACGCTCGACCTCTCGCTGACCTTCGGCGTGCCCGACGAGGCGGCGCAGGACGACGACATCGCCAAGACGATCGACTACGCGGTGGTGATCACGCGCATCCGCAAGGAACTTGCCGCACGCCACTTCAACCTGCTGGAGACGCTGGGCGAATACCTCATCGGCCTGTTGCTCGACGAGTTTCGCGCGCCGTGGGTCAAGGTCTCGATCGCCAAAGTCGGCATCGCGCGCGGGGTCAGGCGCGTCGGCGTGCAGATCGAGCGGGCGCGCCAAGAGAAGAAGTGAGCGCGACCTCGACCCTGATCTACGCCGTCGGCATGGCGGCTGTGGCGGTCAATGCCGCCTCGGCGGTGCTCGAGACCGAGGACAAGCATATGGATCTCGTCGGCGCGATCATTGTCGGGCTGGTTACCAGCCTCGGCGGCGGCACGCTGCGCGACATCCTGCTCAACCGGCCGGTGTTCTGGCTGCATGAGATCGCCTATCTGGTTTGCGGACTGCTTACCGTGGGCGCCACTTTCGTGCTGGCGCGGCGCATCCGTATCCGCCCGGGCCTGTTCGTCATTCCCGATGCGGTCGGCCTTGCACTGTTCACCGTCGTCGGTACGCAGATCGCCCTGGCGCAAGGCGTGCATTGGCTCGCCGCCTCGCTGCTCGGCGTGGTGACCGGCGCCTTCGGCGGCATGCTGCGCGACATCCTCGTCAACGAAGTGCCGCTGGTGATGCGTCCAGGCACTCTTTATGTCACGGCGTCGTGGCTCGGCGCGCTGGTGCTGGCGGGCGCCTTCCACCTCGGCGTCAATGAAGCGGTCAGCGCGATGGCCGGCGGCTTGCTGGTGCTGATCCTGCGCCTGCTGGCGATCCGCTATCAACTGAGCCTGCCGACCTACAAGTCGCGCTGAAAAGTCGGTGCTGGCAGGACGGCACCCGCCGAGTCAAGCCTGCCCGCACTCCACGATTTTCGGTTGCAACAGGCGCAGCAGGTCGTGCGGATGCACGCCGACGAGATAACCGCGCTGGCCGCCGTTGATGTAGATCAGCGGCAGATCGAGGATGGTTTTTTCCATGCACACGGGCAGTTTCTTCTTCGTGCCGAAGGGCGAGCAGCCGCCGACGAGGTAGCCGGTGTGGCGATGGGCGTCCTCGGGCGTGCAGGGCGCAATCTTCTTGACACCGAACTGCCGTGCCAGCTCCTTGGTGGAAACCTTCTTGTCGCCGTGCATCAGCACGATGAGCGGCTTCCGGTTCTCGTCCTCCATCACCAGCGTCTTTACGACGGCATGCTCGGCGACGTTGAGTTCGCGTGACGAAACCTTCGTGCCGCCATGCTCCTCGTAGGCGTAGAGGTGATTGGAATGCGCAACACGGTTTTTCTGGAGAAATTGTGTCGCCGGCGTTTCCGGCGGACGGTCAGGGGTTTTCATTTTCAGCCTCGCGGATGATGCTGCGCGTGCAATTCCTTCAAGCGCGCACGCGCGACATGAGTATAAATCTGCGTCGTCGAGATGTCGGCATGACCTAATAATAGTTGAACCACGCGCAGATCGGCACCGTGGTTGAGCAGATGCGTGGCGAAGGCATGGCGCAACACGTGCGGCGAGATTCTTTCGCGCGGAATGCCGGCCGCGACCGCATGCTTCTTGATCAGCGTCCAGGCCATCTGGCGCGTCATGCCGTCACTGTTCCGACGGCCGGTGACGAAGACGTAATCCGAGTTTCGGCCCTTGAGCAGGGCCGGTCGACCTTCCCGGATCCAGCGTTGCAGCCAGTCGGCGGCGACTTCACCGAGCGGGACGAGCCGCTCCTTGCCGCCCTTGCCAAAGGTGCGCACGACGCGGTCGTCGAGGCTCAGTGAAAAAAGTTTCAGCCCGACCAGTTCCGAGACGCGCAGGCCGGTGGCGTAGAGCAGTTCGAGCAGCGCGCGGTCGCGCAGGCCGAGCGGGGTAGCGACATCCGGCGCGGCAAGCAGGGCCTCGACGTTCAGTTCGGACAGCGTCTTCGGGAAGCGTTCCGCCAGCACCGGCGGCTGGATGTTGAGCAGCGGGTCGTCGTGGCGCCGGCCCTGCTCGATAAGCCAGCGGTAGAAGCGGCGCTGCGCGGCCTGCAGTCGGCGCAGGGTGGTCGGGCGCGGACGGGGTTCGCGCGCGTGCAGGTGGGCGAGGTAGGCGTCGATGTCCGCCTCGCACGCATCGGGCAACGCGACATTGCGGGCGGCGAGCCAGCCGGCGAACAGGGCGAGGTCGGAACGGTAGGCGGCCAGCGTGTTCTTCGCGAGACCGTCGGCGAGCCAGAGCGCGTCGACGAATTCGTCCAGCAACTGGTTATCGACTTCCTTCATGCTGGAGCAGCCAGCGCTTCACGTCGAGCAGGAAGCCGCCACGGCTGCGCGCGAAGCCGCCCAGTCCCTGATTGGCCGCGATGACACGGTGGCAGGGCACGACCAGCGGAAACGGATTCGCGCCGCAGGCGTTGCCGACTGCACGCGGCCCGCTGTGAATGCTTGCAGCCAGTTCGCCGTAGCTGCGGGTCTTGCCGGGCTTGATATTGGTGATGCCCTTCCAAACCTTGCGCTGGAACGGCGTGCCTGCCGGCGCGAGGGGAAGCGTGAAGTTGAATTGCGGATCCTTCAGGTAGGCGCGTAGCTGGCGCACCGCTTCTTTGGCCAATGGCGTGGCCGGCTTGATTTCGGCACGTGGTTCGAGATAGACGATCTCGGTGATTTCGTCGTCGTTGCAGCGGATGCCGATGCTGAAAGTCGGCGCTGACAGGACGGCTTGATATTCGCTCATTTCCTCACCTCGCCATTACCGAAGACGATCCATTTCTGCGACGTCAGCCCTTCGAGGCCGACCGGACCGCGCGCGTGGAACTTGTCGGTCGAGATGCCGATCTCGGCGCCGAGGCCGTATTCGAAGCCATCGGCGAAGCGCGTCGAGGCATTCACCATCACGCTCGCCGAATCCACCTCGCGCAGGAAGCGCATGGCGCTGGGATGGTGCGTCGTCAGGATTGCGTCGGTGTGATGCGAGCCGAAGCGATTGATGTGGGCGATCGCTTCATCGAGCGAATCCACCACCTTCACGCTGATGATCGGCGCGAGGTATTCCTCCGACCAGTCGGATTCGACCGCGTCGATCACTTGTCCCCCCGGGATGTTCACCAGGATGGCTTTCGCACGCGGACAGCAACGCATCTCGACACCCTTGGCCGCGAAGATCGCGCCGATGCGCGGCAGGAAGATGGCGGCCTGATCGGCATGAACCAGCAGCGATTCGGTGGCGTTGCAGGGGCTGTACTTCTGTGTCTTGGCGTTGTCGGTGACGACGAGGGCCTGCTCAAGGTCGACCTGCGCGTCGATGTAGGTGTGGCAGTTGCCGTCGAGATGCTTGATGACCGGCACCTTCGCCTCGTTCGCGATGCGCTCGATCAGCCCCTTGCCACCGCGCGGGATGATGACGTCGACGAACTCGGGCATCGCGATCAGGCGGCCGACCGCCGCGCGGTCGGTGGTTTCGACCAGCTGCACCGCGGCAGCCGGCAGACCCGCTTCGACCAGCGCGGCCTGCACGAGCCGCCACAGCGCCAGATTGGACTGGATCGCTTCCGAGCCGCCGCGCAGGATGCAGGCGTTGCCGCTCTTGATCGCCAGCGACGCGGCTTCGATCGTCACGTTCGGGCGGCTCTCGTAGATCATCCCGAACACGCCGAGCGGCACGCGCATCTGCCCGACGCTGATGCCGGTCGGGCGGCGCTTGACGTTCGTGATCTCGCCGATCGGGTCCGGCATTGCGGCAAGCTGCTCGCAGCCCTCGGCAACCGTGGCGATGACCTTCGGGCCAAGTTTCAGGCGGTCGAGCAGCGGGCCCGACAGGCCGGCGGCGGCGCCGGCCGCGAGGTCTTTCGCGTTGGCCGCATCAAGCGGTGCTGCGCTCTCGCGCAGCAGGCGCGCCAGTGCCAGCAGCGTGCGGTTTTTCGCGGCGGTGGCGGCGGCAGCCATCGCGCCCGAAGCGGCGCGGGCCTGGCGGCCCAGGGTCTCCATGTAGGCGTCGATGTTCAGCGGTGCGTTCATG
>ERZ1645187.5269-NODE-5269-length-10130-cov-7.483573_pt1 | contig 10130 bp, 7 predicted proteins | sample MGYA00575352_ERZ1645187 | MGnify/ENA primary metagenome ERZ1645187 (study PRJEB40837, sample SAMN11349314) | freshwater sediment metagenome | isolation source: river sediment | host: Sediment | place: India: Wazaribad , New Delhi | collected 2017-02-21 ...
AGATCGCCGCCTTCACCAAGCGCCCGCAGGACGTGGTCGGCATGCACTTCTTCAGCCCGGCCAACGTGATGAAGCTGCTGGAGGTGGTGCGCGGCGCCAAGACCGCCAAGGACGTGCTGGCCACCGTGATGGCCATTGCCAAGAAGATCAGGAAGACCGCCGTGGTTTCGGGCGTGTGCGACGGCTTCATCGGCAACCGCATGATCGAGCAGTACAGCCGTCAGGCCGGCTTTTTGCTGGAGGAGGGCGCCACGCCGCAACAGGTCGACAAGGCGATCGAGAAGTTCGGCTTCGCCATGGGCCCGTTCCGCATGGGCGACCTGGCCGGCAACGACATCGGCTGGGCCATCCGCAAGCGCCGCTATGTCGAGAAGCCCGACATGAAGTACAGCAAGACCGCCGACCTGCTGTGCGAGATGGGCCGCTACGGCCAGAAGACCGGCGCCGGCTGGTACGACTACCAGCCCGGCAAGCGCGACGCCATCCCGTCCAAGCTGGTCGAGGAGATGGTCGAGAAGCACCGCAAGGATCAGGGCATCACGCCGCGCAAGATCAGCGATCAGGAGATCGTCGAGCGCCTGGTGTATTCACTCGTCAACGAAGGCGCGCGCATCGTCGAGGACGGCATCGCCAGCAAGGCCAGCGACATCGACATGGTGTACCTGACGGGGTACGGCTTCCCGATCTGGCGCGGCGGCCCCATGAAGTACGCCGACCAGATGGGCCTGTTCAACGTGGCCGAAAGCATGAAGCGCTTTGCCCGCAACCCCAACGACGACGCCAAGTTCTGGCAACCCGCGCCGTTGCTGGCCAAGCTGGTCGCCGAAGGCAAGACTTTCAACTAAATACGGCTTCAGCCATTGATACACAAGCGCAAGCAGCTATAAATACAGGAGTATTGCAATGACCTCGGCCGTTATCGTTTCCACCGCCCGCACGCCCCTTGCCAAGAGCTGGAAGGGTTCCTTCAACATGACCCATGGCGCCACGCTGGGCGGCCATGCCGTCAAGCACGCCATCCAGCGCGCCGGCATCGACGCCGCCGAGGTGGACGACGTCATCATGGGCTGCGCCAACCCGGAAGGCGCCACCGGCATGAACATCGCGCGCCAGATCGCGCTGATGGCCGACTGCCCCATCACCACCTCGGGCATGACGGTGAACCGCTTCTGCTCGTCGGGCCTGCAGACCATCGCGCTGGCCGCGCAGCGCATCATCGCCGGCGAGGCCGATGTGTTCGTGGCCGGCGGTGTCGAAAGCATCTCGTGCGTGCAGCAGGAGATGAACCTGCACATGATCCAGGACCCGAACCTGGTGGCCAAGAAGCCCGAGATCTACTGGAGCATGCTGCAGACCGCCGAGCAGGTGGCCAAGCGCTACAACATCGGCCGCGACGCCATGGACGAATACGGCGCCGCCAGCCAGCAGAAGGCCTGCGCCGCGCAGGCCGCCGGCAAGTTCGACGACGAGATCGCCCCCATCACCGTCACCGCCGGCGTGGCCGACCCGGTGATGGGCCTGCGCACCAAGGAAGTGACGGTGAGCAAGGACGAGGGCACGCGCGAAGGCACCACCAAGGAAGGCATCGCCGGCATCCGTTCGGCGCTGCCCGGTGGCGTCATCAGCGCCGGCAACGCCAGCCAGTTCAGCGACGGCGCGGGCGCCTGCGTGCTGGTGAGCGAGGAGTACGCCAGCAAGAAGGGCCTGATGCCGCTGGGCCGCTTCCTCGGCTTCGCTGTCGCCGGCTGCGAGCCCGACGAGATGGGCATCGGCCCGGTGTTCGCCGTGCCCAAGGTGCTCAAGAAGCTGGGCCTCACGGTCAACGACATCGACCTGTGGGAGCTGAACGAAGCCTTCGCCGTGCAGGTGCTGTACTGCCGCGACAAGCTGGGCATCCCGGCCGACAAGCTGAACGTGAACGGCGGCGCCATCGCCCTGGGCCACCCCTACGGCGTGAGCGGTCAGCGCCTGACGGGCCACGCGCTCATCGAAGGCAAGCGCCGCGGCGCCAAGAAGGTTGCCGTGACGATGTGCATCGGCGGCGGCATGGGCGCTGCGGGCATCTTCGAAGTGCTGTGATCTAACCACCCAACAGCCGGACGCAGAGGGCGCAAAAACTCGCAGAGGACGCAGAGAAAACCGAAGAGTCCTACGAACGCCTTTGGTTTCCCACACCCCATCTGGAAGTGGTTTTTTCTGCGTTCTCTGCGAAACCTTGGCGTCCTCTGCGTCCGGCTGTTTGGCTGTTCGGCTGTTGTTCTCAAAACCGGTAGACGATGAACCTGCGCCAGACCCTCGACTTTCTGCTTTACGACTGGCTCGACGCGCCGACGCTCACGCAGCGCCCGCGCTTTGCCGAACATTCGCGCGAGACCTTCGACGCGGTGATGGAAACCTGCGAGCGCATCGCGCGCGAGAAGTACGCGCCGTTCAACCGCCTGGTCGATACCGAAGAGCCGCGCACGGTGACCGAGCCCGATGGCAGCCTGCGCGTGGTGCTGCCGCAGGCCACGCACGACGCTCGCGCCGCCTATGCCGAATCCGGCATGCTGGCCGCCGCGCAGGATTACGAGCACGGCGGCATGCAATTGCCGTACGTCATCGAAGCGGCCGCCAACGCCTTCTTCGGCAAGGCGTCGATCAGCATCGGCTCCAACCTGCTCACGGTGGGCAACGCCAACCTGCTGATGGTGCACGGCACCGAGTTGCAGAAGCAGGTGTTCGCCGCCAACGAATTCAACGGCCGCTGGGCCGGCACCATGTGTTTGAGCGAGCCGCAGGCCGGCTCGTCCTTGAGCGACATCACCACGCGCGCCACGCTGGAAGATCAGGACGATCCGCTCGGCCCGCGCTACCGCCTGCGCGGCAACAAGATGTGGATCTCCTCGGGCGAGCACGAGCTGACCGAGAACATCGTGCACCTCGTGCTGGCCAAGATCCCGGGGCCGGACGGCAAGCTGATTCCGGGCGTGAAGGGCATCTCGCTGTTCATCGTGCCGAAGAAGCTGGTCGACACCGAGGGCAACTTGACCGGCGTGCGCAACGATGTGGCGCTGGCCGGCCTGAACCACAAGCTGGGCTGGCGCGGCACCACCAACACGCTGCTGAACTTCGGCGAAGGCCAGTTCAAGGTCGATGGCGAAGCGGGAGCCGTGGGCTACCTCGTCGGCCAGCCGCACCAGGGCCTGCGCTGCATGTTCCACATGATGAACGAGGCGCGCATCGCCATCGGCATGGCGGCGACCATGCTGGGCCTGGCGGGCTACGAGGCCTCGCTGGACTACGCCAAGACGCGCACCCAGGGCCGCCCCGTGGGCCCTGCCGGCAAGGACCCGAGCCAGCCACCGGTGCGCCTGATCGAGCATGCCGACATCAAGCGCATGCTGCTGATCCAGAAGAGCTATTGCGAAGGCGCGCTGGCGCTGCTGCTGTACTGCGCCAAGCTGGTCGACGAGCAGCACACCGGCGATGCCGCCCAGGCCGACGAGGCCCGCCTGCTGCTGGAAGTGTTGACCCCCATCGCCAAGAGCTGGCCGAGCGAGAACTGTCTGGAGGCCAACTCGCTCGCCATCCAGATCCACGGCGGCTACGGCTACACGCGCGACTTCTCCGTCGAGCAGTACTGGCGCGACAACCGCCTGAACATGATCCACGAAGGCACGCACGGCATCCAGGGCATGGACCTGCTGGGCCGCAAGGTGCTGATGGAGGAGGGCAAGGGCCTGCAACTGCTGGCCGCGCGCATCCAGGCCACCATCGCCAGGGCCAGGCCGCAGCCCGCGCTGTCGGCGCACGCCGACGCCCTGGCGCAGGCCCTGGCGCGCGTGGGCGCGGCGACGAAAGCCGCCTGGGCTACCGGCGAACCCACCGAGGCGCTGGCCAACGCCGTGCCCTACATGCAGGCCTTCGGTCACGTCGTGCTGGCGTGGATCTGGCTGGAGCTGTCGCTGGCCGCAGGCGCTTCAAAAGACGAAGCGCACCGCGCAGGCGTGGCGGGCGCAACGACCTATTTCTATCATTACGAATTGCCCAAGATCGACGCCTGGCTGCGCGTGGTGGAAAGCCGCGACATGACCTGTGCCAGCATGCCCGAGGCAGCGTTCTGAACACCGATACCCGAGGAAGCCCATGACCCGCACCATCCAGCAACTCTTCGACCTCAAGGGCAAGACCGCCCTCGTCACCGGCGGCTCGCGCGGCCTGGGCCTGCAGATGGCGCATGCGCTGGGCGAGGCGGGCGCGCGCATCATGCTCAGCTCGCGCAAGGCGAGTGATCTGGAAGAAGCCGTGGCCGATCTGCAAGCCGCCGGCATCGACGCGCGCTGGATCGCCGCCGACTGCGCCATCGAGGCCGACATCCACCGCCTGGCCGACGAGACGCTGGAGCGCATGGGCGACATCGACATTCTGGTGAACAACGCGGGCGCCGCCTGGGGCGCGCCGGCCGAAGACCACCCGCTGGAAGCCTGGGACAAGGTGATGAACCTCAACGTGCGCGGCTACTTCATCCTGAGCCAGCGCATCGCGAAGAAATCGATGATCGGCCGCAAGTCCGGTCGCATCATCAACCTGGCCAGCATCGCCGGCCTGGGCGGCAACCCGCCCGAGATGCAGACCATCGCCTACAACACCTCGAAGGGCGCGGTCGTCAACTTCACGCGCGCGCTGGCCTGCGAGTGGGGCAAGTACGGCATCACCGTCAATGCCATCTGCCCCGGCTTCTTCCCCAGCAAGATGACGCGCGGCACGCTGGAGAACCTGGGCGTCGACAAGCTGATTGCCAACGCGCCACTGCGCCGCCTGGGCGACGACGAGGACCTGAAGGGCATCACGCTGCTGTACGCCAGCGACGCCGGCAAGCACATCACCGGCCAGTGGCTGGCGGTAGATGGCGGGGTGAGCGTGGTGACCGGGGGATGAGGTTGATGTGGGTGCGCCGGTATATCTCCCTCTCCCCTCGGGGAGAGGGCAGGGGTGAGGGGGCAGCAGTCCCTTCCCGATCAATGGCCTGTGTGCCATGGACCTGTCTGACCCTCACCCCAACCCTCTCCCGCCAGCGGGAGAGGGGGCAACAACCTCACCGCCAAACACCATGAGCCTCGACTTCGGCGCCGTCATCCCCTTCGTCATCGAACTCGGCTTCACGCTGGAGAAGTTCGAGGGCGGTGAATCCGTCATGCACTACGCCCCCCGGCCCGAGCATTGCAACTCGTTCGGCGTCACGCATGGCGGGGCGGTGATGACCTTTCTCGACGTCATCATGGCCACGGCGGCGCGCAGCGTGCAGCCGGGCATGGGCGTGGTCACCATCGAGATGAAAACCAGCTTCATGCGGCCGGCGCCGGCGTCGAAGAACGGCGAACCGCTGGTCGGCCAGGGCCGGCTGATGCACCGCACGCGCAGCATGGCCTTTGTCGAAGGCTCGGTGTTCGACGCCAGCGGCCAGCTGTGCGCGCACGCCACCGGCACCTTCAAATACGTGCCGCCGGCCGAGCGGCCCGACCACACCAAGGGGCCGTTGCCCACCGACTGATTTTTCAAGCCAAATCGGCCTGCAGCGCTTATGCAGCAAGCGCTGGCAGCTATCAAACTGAAAGCAAAGGAGATTCCATGCCCAGCAACCGCCAGATCCTGCTCGACAACCGCCCCGAGGGCGAAGCCGTCGCCGGCAACTTCAAGCTCGTCACCACCGACACGCCCGCGCTGAAAGAGGGCGAAGTGCTGGTGCGCCACCACTACCTGAGCCTTGACCCCTACATGCGCGGCCGCATGAACGAGAGCAAGAGCTACGCCCAGCCGCAGCCGTTGGGCGAAGTGATGATCGGCGGCACGGTGGGCGAGGTTGTTGAATCGAAGCACCCGAAGTTCAAGACTGGCGACCAGGTGGTCGGCATGGGCGGCTGGCAGGAGTACAGCGTGGTCGACGGCAACGCGCCCGGCATGCTGCGCAAGGTCGATACCACGCACGTGCCGCTGTCGTACTACCTGGGCGCCGTGGGCATGCCAGGCGTGACCGCCTGGTACGGCCTGACGCAGATCATCGCGCCCAAGGAAGGCGAGACCGTGGTGGTCAGCGCCGCCACAGGTGCCGTGGGCAGTGCCTACGCCGCGCTGGCCAAGGCGCGCGGCTGCCGCGTGGTCGGCATCGCGGGCGGGCCGGAGAAGTGCGCCTACGCGGTCGATGAACTCGGCTTCGACGCCTGCATCGACTACCGCCAGCACCCCGACGTCAAAACCATGGCCAAGGCACTGAAGGAAGCCTGCCCGAACGGCATCGACGGCTATTTCGAGAACGTGGGTGGCTACATCCTCGACGCCGTGCTGCTGCGCACCAACGCCTTCGCGCGCGTGGCCGTGTGCGGCATGATCGCCGGCTACGATGGCGCACCGCTGCCGCTGCAGAACCCGGCGCTGATCCTGGTCAACCGCCTGAAGATCGAGGGCTTCATCGTCGGCGAGCACATGGAGCTGTGGCCGCAGGCGCTGCAGGAACTCGGCACGCTGGTCGCGCAGGGCAAACTGAAGCCGCGCGAGACGATTGCGCAAGGCATCGAGAGCGCGCCTGAAGCCTTCCTCGGCCTGCTGAAGGGCAAGAACTTCGGCAAACAACTGGTCAAGCTGATCTGACCTCACAGGCGCAAGGCGTGCCGGCCGGCGCGCCCTGTGGTATCGCCACACGCTCCCGGGCACACGTGCACACCGCTCCCGCAGCACCTCGCGGCCACAATCCGCGCGTCTGTACCGAGGAGATGGCATGCACGCCCTGATTCACCAACTGGCCCGGCGCTTTGCGCTGGATGACGGCCGCACGCAGCGGCTGTGGGCGCTGTCGGGGCTGCACCGGCGGCCCGATGCGCTGGGGCTGCAGCTGCAGCGCGGTCTGGCCGTGCTGGCGGCGCTGCTGCTGGGCGCGGGCCTCATCTTCTGGGTGGCGGCCAACTGGCAGGACCAGACGCGCGCCTTCAAGCTGCACCTGCTGGAAGGCGCCGTGCTGGCCAGCGCGGGGGCTGCGCTGCTGTGGCCGCGCGGGCGCACGGCGCTGTTGCTGCTGGCCACGCTGGCGCTGGGTGGCTTGCTGGCCTTCGTGGGCCAGACCTACCAGACAGGCGCCGATGCCTGGCAGCTGTTCGCCACCTGGGCCGCGCTGGCGCTGGTGTGGGCGCTGGCCGTGCGGCGCGATGCGTTCTGGGCTGTGTGGCTGCTGATCACCGGCCTGGCGCTGGCGCTGTGGTCGGGCGATGCGCTGTTCAGCCCCTTGCAGACGCTGCTGGGCGGCCGCTCGGCGCGCAGTCTGCTCACGCCGGTGCTGTGGGCGGCAGTGTTTCTGCTGCCGCTGACCCTGCCGCGCTTGCGCCTGCTGCGCGAAGGCGCCACCACGGCGCCACTCAGCTGGCGGCTGGCGGCGTTGATGGCGCTGGGCGCCTGGTGTGCCTATGCCGTCTTCGGCCTGCTCATGCGCGACCAGCTCTGGCAGTACTTCTTCAACGGTCTGCTGGTGCTGGGTGCAGCGGCGCTGGCGTGGGCGCTGCGGCCGCGCGACTTCGTGGTGCTGGGTCTGTCGGTTCTGGCGCTGAACGTGGTGGTGGTGGGCGGCTTCGCGCGCCTGCTGCTGGACGGCGCGCGCGGCGACAGCGCTGGCGTGACGCTGCTGCTGACGCTGATCGCCGCCGTGTGCGTGGGCACCAGCGGCACCTGGCTGTACCGCCTGCAGCGCGAGGAGGGCCAGGCATGAGCGCCGCCGCAATGACCGAGCGCCGTCTTATCGAACGCGCGCAGGCTGAGGGTCTGCTGCCACCTGAAGCCCGTGCGGCCTGGCAGGACGAGGCCGGGCCTTCATGGATCATCACCGTGCTCAGCTTCATCGGTGCGCAACTGGTGGTGCTGCCGTTCATGGGCTTCCTGGGTCTGCTGGCCAGCCGCTTCTTCTTTCAGCCGCCGGGCGCGTTCGTCATGGCAGCGGTGCTGATCGGCGGCGCCGCGCTGCTGCTGCGCGCGCGGCCTGCGATGTTCGTCACGCAACTGGCGTTCAGTGCCTTGCTGGCGGGGCTGGCCCTGCTGGCGATCGGCTTCGAGGGCGCGCTGCACAACCCGCAGTTGCTGACCATCCTGCTGGTGCTGCTGGGCACGGCGCTGTCGATCCGCGTCGCCTGGGTGCAGCGCGTGCTGGGCTTTCTGGCTGCCGGCGTGGCGCTGGCGGTGGTGCTGTGGCCGCTGGGCGCGGGCCACGCCGCCAACGACTGGGCGCGGTGGGAGTGGCGCTTCAGCGCCTTCCCGATGATCATCAACGCCGCGCTGCTGGCGCTGGGCTGGGCGCTGTGGGTGGCGCGCGAACCGCGCGTGTCGGGCCGCCCATGGGCCGGTGCGCTGCATGCGCTGGCCGATGGCGCCGGCGTGGCGCTGCTGCTGGCGGTGGCGTATGGCGCCACGCGCCACTTCTGGTTGCTGGGCATGCTGCGCGGCGGGCCGGCAGGATCGGCCGACGTGCCCACGGCCGGGCTGGCACGCATCTTCGATCCGGGCTGGCCGCAGCTGCTGCAGATCGCGTTGGTGCTAGGCGCGGCGATCTGGCTGCTGCGCCACTGGCACCTGCGCGAACGCTTGCCGGCGCGCGAGCTGGTGCTGCTGGCGCTGTTGTATTCGGTGCTGTTGGTGGGCTGCCTGGTGGTGCCGCACATCGGCGTGGTGGCGCTGGTCGGTACGCTGGCGCTGGGCACCGGGCGGCGGCTGATGCTGGGGCTGGCACTGGCGGCCCTGCTGGCGCAGCTGTCGGGCTTTTATTACGCGCTCGACTGGCCGCTGGCCCACAAGGCGGCGCTGCTGGCCGGCCTGGGCGCGGCGCTGGGGCTGGCGCTGTGGGCCATGCGCGCGCCGCCGGCGGCCACGTCGCAGCAGGTCGAGCCGCCACGTCCGCATTGGTCTGCTCTTGTGTTGATAGCTGCTGGCGCGCTGCTGTCCTTGGGTTTGGTGCATTTCGATGTGCAGAAGAAGGAGCAGGTGATCGCCCAGGGCCAGAAGATCTACGTGCCGCTGGCGCCGCGCGATCCGCGCTCGCTGATGCAGGGCGACTACATGGCGCTGAACTTCGCTTTTCCTGAAGGCGTGCGCAAGGCGCTGAACGAGGGCGACCGGCTGGGTCTGAATCGCCACGCCCAGGTGGTGGCGACGCTGGACGCGCGCGGTGTTGCCACGGTGCGGCGTCTGGCGCAGGATGGCGCACCGCTGGCCGCGGGTGAGCGCTTGTTGCCCGTCAAGCGACTCCAAGGTGACTGGGTTCTGGTCACGGATGCGTTCTACTTCCCCGAAGGGCAGGGCGAGCCATTCGCGCAGGCGCGCTTTGGCGAGTTCCGCGCCTTGCCCGATGGCCGCGCGCTGCTGGTGGGCCTGGCCGATGAACATCTGCAGCCGATCGCACCCGCGCCGCGCAAGCCACGACCTTGAGGAGAACCACATGGCCGCCACGCACGACGTCTTCAACCAGGTCACGCCGCTGGCCGACGTGAATCTGTTCGCCGGCAACCAGGCGCTGCAGGATGCGCTGAAGTTCAACGCCCCCGGCCTGAACACCGCGCCGCTGGCCGCGCTGGGCCAGTTGGCCGGCAGCGCGGCCATGCAGAACCACGCGCGCCTGGCCAACGTGCACACGCCCGAACTGCGCACGCACGACCGCTTGGGCCACCGCATCGACGAGGTGGAATTCCACCCCAGCTACCACGCGCTGATGGCCGCCGCCACCGAGGCTGGCCTGCACGGCACGCCGTATGCGCCCGATGAGCAGGCCAGCGGCCACGCCCATGTGAAGCGCGCGGCGGCGTTCCAGCTGTTCACCGAACTGGAACCCTCGGTGCTGTGCCCGATCTCGATGACCTACGCCGTCACGCCCGCGCTGCGCGACAACCCGGCCATCTTCAAGGACTGGGCGCCCAGGCTGGCTGCCCGCGCCTACGACCCGGTGCTGAAGCCCTGGCGCGACAAGCCCGGCGTGACCATGGGCATGGGCATGACGGAGAAGCAGGGCGGCTCGGACGTGCGCGCCAACACCACGCGCGCGGTGCACGATGGGCGTGACGCGTGGGGGGAGCGCTATCGGCTGACCGGCCACAAGTGGTTCTTCTCGGCGCCGATGTGCGATG